>Ga0310124_10001716_pt1 | contig 15185 bp, 13 predicted proteins | sample CB11b_AW_Bot5_MG_FD_203507 | JGI IMG/M metagenome (GOLD analysis project Ga0310124, IMG submission 203507) | Marine microbial communities from Western Arctic Ocean, Canada - CB11b_AW_Bot5 | ecosystem: Environmental > Aquatic > Marine > Oceanic | place: Canada: Western Arctic Ocean | collected...
TCCAGAGGATACCGATGCGATTGGCGATGAATCCGGGTGTGTCCTTACACTGAACAACGCTCTTGCCCAGTGCCCGGTCGCCAAAGGCCTGAAGCGACGTGATCGCATCCACCCGGGTGTGCGTGCCGGCCACCACTTCCAGTAGCCGCAGATACCGCGGCGGGTTAAAAAAATGGGTGATCGCAAAGTCACGGGCAAAACCTTCAGGTAATCCGCTCACCAGTTTCGCCAGTGGGATCGTGGACGTGTTCGATGTGACGATCGAGCCGTGCTTGCGAGTGGTGTCAACCCGTCTGTAGAGCTCCTGCTTGATCTCTAGGTTCTCGACAACTGCTTCGATCACCAGGTCGCATTCCGCCAGCAAGCTTAGATCATCGTCGAGGTTTCCTGTCTGAATACGGCGGGTATTTCGCTGGTGCATCAGCGGTGCCGGGTTGGCCTTAAGCAGGTTGTGTACAGCTGTTTCGGCCAACACGCTGCGGTTGGGCGCGCCATCGGGGACCACGTCGAGCAGAATGACCGCTATGCCGGCGTTGGCGACATGGGCTGCGATACCGGCGCCCATGACGCCGGCACCGATCACAGCGACCTTGTTTATATCGGTCATGCGCCGACAGTTTCCATCACAGTCGCGATCCCCTGGCCACCACCAATACACTGAGTTGACAGTGCGTAGCGGCCACCTTCGCGCTTGAGAATTTGCGCAGCTTTACCGGTGATCCGCGCACCGGTTGCGCCAAGTGGATGACCGATGGCAATTGCACCGCCGTCGATATTCACTTTGTCGATATCAAGGCCCAGATCACGAACAGATGCGATCGACTGGGTGGCGAAGGCTTCGTTGATCTCCACCACGTCAATGGCGTCTGCGCTTAATTCGGCGCGGGCCAGTGCCTTGCGTGAAGCAAAGATTGGGCCGAGTCCCATCGTTTCAGGTTTACAGCCTGAGACTGCGATGCTCTTGATTCGGACGATGGGCTCTAGTCCGTTTTCCTGGGCGTAGGCCTCTGAGCACACCAGCGTTGCCGCTGCGCCATCGGTCAGTGGTGAGGAGGTGCCAGCCGTCACACTGCCGTTCTCGTCGAAAGCCAGCTTCAGGCCCGCCAGATCTTCGGCTGAAGTACCGGGTCGCAGGCAGCCATCAGTATCAACGGTTAGCCCATTCATCTGGATCGGTACGATCTCGCGTTCCAGCTTGCCCCGTGATTGGGCGTCCGCAGCTTTCTGCTGACTCAGAACAGCAAACTGTTCCTGTTCCGCGCGATCGATGTTGTATTCTTTGCCGACATTTTCGGCTGTTTCACCCATCGAAATATAAGCCGCCGGGTTGGTTTCCAGCAGCGCCGGATTGGGCATCGGATTGAATCCGCCCATGGTGACGCGACTCATGGACTCGACGCCCGCACAGATGAAGACCTCACCGGCGTTCATCTGAATAGCACCGGCCGCATTGTGAATGGACTGCATGGAAGAACCACAGAACCGGTTGATCGTGGTACCGGCGACGCTGATAGGCAGGCCCGCCATCAGCACCACCAGGCGGGCCATGTTGAGTCCCTGCTCACCTTCGGGAAATGCGCACCCGAGAATCAGATCTTCGATGTCGTCGACATTGACACCGGTTCGGTCTATTAAGCCGCGGACAACCTGTGCCGCCAGATCGTCCGGTCGGACCTTAGCCAGCAGGCCCTTGTGGGCAAAGTGGAACGGTGAGCGGGCATAGCCTGCAATGACAACGTTTTTCATTGGATCGTCTCCTGTTGATAGTCGCTGGATCACACAGTGCAGCGCATGCTAGATGAGCCGGTTTGCCTGTGTTGTTCTTAAGCGTTCAGTTTGTACTTGCTCGGGTTTGGCTGTGAGTCCGGTTCAGAGCATCGAGCGCCTGTAGCCGGATGTCGTTCAACTCGGTGACCAGCGCAGCAAGATCAGATTTCTGACGCTCAAGCGAATTTAGCCGCTGGTTGATTTTTTCCAGCAGCATCGTGAGTTGTTCGCTCTGGCTGGGGTCGGCATCATACAGATGCCTGTACTCCCCGATCTCGGCCGGACTGAAACCCAGTCGCTTGCCACGCAGAATTATCTGCAGGCGGCCACGATCGCGATAGTTATAAACCCGTGTCGTGCCGGCTCGACGAGGGGACACCAGTCCCTTGGATTCGTAAAATCGGATGGCCCGTGGTGTGATGCCAAGTAGATTAGCCAATTCCGTAACACTGTAGATGTTATCGGCATCACGTTCAGTGAGCGTGGTGTCCATCACCTGCCAGCCTACGCTTGCTGGGCCTGTTCCTCAGCCACAAGTTCCTTTTTGGATAGTTTTCCGATGATCGTTTTGGGCAGTTCGTCTCTAAACTCAATGTGTGAGGGCATCTCGATCTTGGAGAGCTTGTCCTCCAGAAACTTCTGCAGGTCTTTTCCGGTGAGTGATTCGCCGGGTTTGAGCTTAACAAAGGCTTTGGGACTCTCGCCGCGGTAGTCGTCCTTGATACCGATAACGGTGACCTCCGAAACCGCGGAGTGCAGGTAGATTGCTTCCTCAACCATGCGCGGGTACACGTTATAACCACTGCACAGTATCAGGTCCTTGAGTCGGTCGACCAGAAAGAAGTGGCCCTCTTCGTCCATGTAGCCGACGTCGCCGGTTCGTAGCCAGCCATCGCGCAGGGTGTCCTTGGTCTCTTCGGCTTGGTTGAGATAGCCCTTCATGATCTGGGGGCCTTTGATCCAGACTTCACCGCGCTCTCCGATGGGCATGAGATCATGCGGGGCCTCGAGGCTGTGTATGGTGATATCTGTTCCGGGCACCGGCAGGCCGATCGAGTTCTCTTTATTGGTGCCGGTCATTGCGTTACAGGTGGCAACGGGCGAGGATTCGCTCAAACCATAACCTTCTACCAGTTTACAGCCGGTGAACTGTTCAAATTGGCGCTTGACTTCCAGCGGTAGGGGCGCACCACCGGACATGCAGTAGCGGATCGATGATAGGTCATATTTGGCCAGGTTCGGGGCCTGGTTGATGGCCGTGTATATGGTCGGTACGGCTGGGAACAGTGTTGCCTTTTTAGCGCTCAGGATCTTCAGGGTCTGTTCCAGCTCGTAGCGGGGCAACAGAATCATCTCAGTGCCCGACGCCACTGCGAAGTTCATCACGGCGGTCATTGCAAACACATGGAAAAGAGGCAGCACACCGACTATTTTTTCTTCACCGGGCCTAAGACCCGGGAACCACGAGAGCATCTGCGAGATGTTGGCGGACAGATTGGCCTGTGTCAGCATCGCTCCCTTGGACCGGCCGGTGGTGCCGCCGGTGTATTGCAGCACAGCGATGTCTTGCTCGATATCGATCTCGACCGCTTCGGGTTGTCCGTCGTTGTTGATCAGATCTTCAAACCGCATGGTTGTTTCGTCGTCAGTGACCGCCGCGATTTCTTTGCGTTTGACGATACCGAATAAAAGACCCTTCACGGGTGGCAGGATGGGAGACATCCGGCAGACGACGATCTGTTTCAGGCTTTCGGTCTGGCTGAGCATCGCGGCGACTTTGGGGTAGAGCAGCTTAAGGTCCATCGTGACCATAATCTCTGTGTCACTGTCGGAGATCTGGAATGCGAGCTCACGTTCAACATACAGGGGGTTGTAGTTGACGACGGTGGCACCGGCACGCAGTGCGCCAAAATAGCAAATGACCGAGTACGGGGTATTGGGCAGGCACAGGCCGATCCGGCTCCCTTTTGTGACGCCCATGCCCTGAAAACCCTTGGCAGCCTGTCGAATATGGGTTGCCAGCTGCGCGTAGGTGGTTTTACGGCCCAGAAAGTCAATTGCGGGACGGTCAGCGAATCGGATTTCTGCGTCATCGATGTACTCATTGAGTGCCCGACGGGTCAGTGGTGTAGACCAGTCAATCCCTTCGGGGTAATGGTGCAGCCACGGTTGTGGATGGGCATCAGTTGTTGTCATGGGTTCTTCCCTGGAATGTATTGTCTTTTACGTTTATGGAATTGAGTTTACGTTTACGTCATACCGTGAGCAAGTGATCACGGTGATCCTTGACCCGGTGGGTATGCGTTGGTTGGGTCGGTCGGCGACCGGCTAATGAATGGGTCTGACGGTGTTCGGCAGGACGCGCCGTATATTGTCTGACAGCAGTTCAAGAGCAGCCTGTCGATTAAGAGAAAGTCTCGTAATCGATACGTAACCACTCCAATCGGGCATATTACTGCGGGTATCTGACATCGCATGGTCTGTTGACTAGATGGGCGTTGCATAAAACGATATCCAACTTGTCAAAGTTGGCAACGTTAGAGAATTCAGCGTAGTAGAAATGTAAAAAAACGTCGAGAAAACCCGCTCCCCTTCGTAGACGCATATCGAACTTTTTGTATCGCGTCCTCCCCTGACAACAGGGCAACGTTTCAGGCCATTAGGGAATTCGGTGGAATGGCCGCAGTTGTCGGGCGCGCTATTTTACCTCGAAGCTGATCGGAATATAAAATTCATCCGTAGTTTATGTACCGGATGGTATACACAAACGGTGGTTTAACGCTGTTGTCACTAGGGCCCCAATAGGCGTCGCAGACATCCGGCAACTGTGCCAGATGTACCCTAGCTGCCAGGATGCGAGATGAGCTGATCGAGAAGCACGGCAGTGCCGCAGAAGCCTGCAAGGCGCTAGGCATCTACAGCCTCAGCTCCAATCCGTCCACCACCTCACACGCCGTCATCCGACCCGATTACCACGCCTACACCCAGCCCCGCTATAAGAACCTGCCTTCTCCGTACAAGGTCAACCTGCGCACCCGTCTTAAGTACGCCAAGAACCCCGTAGACTGGGACGGGACGCCAGATCTTCCACCGGAAGAAGTAGGATCGTTGGATCACCGGCAGGACCGGCTTAACCACAATCTTCTCCCCGTTTCTCAGCCGTCGTGATCGACCACTTGCGCTGGTGACATCAACTCGATCTCAAAGCGCAGAACCAACCCGAACGTAGGCTGAGGTACCCTTGACAGTCCGAACGTTGCGTTGACAGCATCACTGACCGTAGCTTAGGGTCGCTCGCAAACCTGCGAACCGAGATTAGGCGAGGTCGAAGCGATCGAGATTCATGACCTTGTCCCACGCAGCCACGAAGTCACGCACGAACTTCTGCTCGGCGTCGTTACTGCCGTAGACCTCAGCGATCGCCCGGAGCTCAGAGTTCGAACCGAAGACGAGGTCGACGCGGCTGCCGTTCCACTTGAGTTCGCCCGTCCCGCGATCGCGGCCCTCGAATACCTCCTCGGTGTCCGAGGTCGCCTTCCATTCCGTCGCCATGTCGAGTAGGTTCACGAAGAAGTCGTTGGTCAGCGTCTCGGGTCGGTCGGTGAAGACCCCGAACTCGGACTGCCCGGCGTTCGCGTTCAGGACGCGCATGCCGCCGAGGAGGGCCGTCATCTCGGGGGCGGACAGCGTCAGCATGAACGCCTTGTCAACCAGCTGGTGCTCCGACGAATGCTCGTGGCCGTTCTGCAGGTAGTTGCGGAACCCGTCGGCGATCGGCTCGAGCACGGCGAACGACTCGGCGTCGGTCATCTCCTGCGTGGCGTCGGTGCGCCCCGGCGTGAAGGGGACCTGCACGCCGTGCCCGGCTTTCTTTGCAGCCGCCTCGACGGCTGCGCAGCCGCCCAGCACGATCAGGTCGGCCAACGAGACAATCTTCCCGCCCGTCTGCGAGCCGTTGAACTCCCGCTGGATCTCCTCCAGGGTCTCCAGCACGTTCGAGACGCCGGACGTCACGTTGACGTCCCACTCCGTCTGCGGCGCGAGGCGCATGCGCGCCCCGTTCGCGCCACCGCGCTTGTCGGTGTCACGGTAGGTCGAGGCCGACGCCCAGGCGGTCGAGACCAGCTGGGAGATGGACAGGCTGGAGTCAAGGATCTTGCCCTTGAGCGCGGCGGCGTCCGCGTCGTCGATCAGTTGGTGCGTGACCTCGGGCACCGGGTCCTGAAACGGTAGCGTCTCCTCGGGAACCCACGGGCCGAGGTACCGGGCGGCGGGTCCCATGTCACGGTGCAGCAGCTTGTACCACGCCCGGGCGAAGGCGTCGGCGAGCTCGTCCGGGTTCTCATGGAAGCGCTTCGAGATCTTCTTGTAGTCCGGATCGGTGATCAGCGAGACGTCGGTCACCAACATCATCGGGGCGGTCCGCTTCGACGGGTCGTGCGACTCGGCCACGGCCTCCTGCGCCTCGGGGTTCTTAGGGGCGAACTGGTGCGCACCGGCAGGGCTCTTGGTCAGCTCCCACTCGTAGTTGAACAGGTTCTCGAAGTAGCCGTTGTCCCACTGGGTTGGATCGTTGGTCCAGGCGCCCTCGAGCCCGCTGCTGATCGTATCGCCGGCTATGCCGCTGCCATGGCTGCTCTTCCAGCCAAGGCCTTGGTCCTCGATGCTGGCACCCTCGGGTTCGGGACCTTTGTAATCTTCCTCGGCGGCACCATGGGCTTTGCCGAACGTGTGTCCGCCGGCGATAAGCGCAACCGTTTCCTCGTCGTTCATCGCCATGCGGCGGAACGTCTCTCGAATGTCCTTTGCTGCAGCAAGCGGATCCGGGTTACCGTTTGGCCCCTGCGGATTGACGTAGATCAGGCCCATCTGAACGGCGCCGAGCGGATTCGCCAGCTCGCGGTCGCCGCTGTAGCGCTCGTCGTCGAGCCACACCCGCTCGGGGCCCCAGTAGATGTCCTCCTCGGGCGCCCAGATGTCCTCGCGGCCGCCGCCGAAGCCGAAGGTCTTGAAGCCCATCGTTTCCAGGGCGCGGTTCCCGGTGAAGATCAGAAGGTCGGCCCACGAGATCTTGCGGCCATACTTCTGCTTGATCGGCCAGAGCAGCCGGCGCGCCTTGTCGAGGCTCACGTTGTCGGGCCAGCTGTTGAGGGGGGCAAAGCGCTGGTTGCCGCTGCCGCCGCCGCCACGGCCGTCCTCGATGCGGTACGTGCCCGCGGCGTGCCACGTCATCCGGATGAAGAACGGTCCGTAGTGGCCATAGTCGGCCGGCCACCAGTCCTGCGACTGGGTCATCAGCGCATCGACGTCCTTCGCCAGGGCTTCGAAGTCGAGGCTCTTGAACTCCGCGGCGTAGTCGAACGCCTCGCCGTTGGGATCGGCCTGGGGGTGGTTCTGGCGGAGGATCTGCAGGTTCAACTGGTTCGGCCACCAGTGTTGGTTCGCTGTGCCGCCAACGGCCTGGTGAGGGCTGCTCATCACCGGGCACTTGCTTGCGCTATCCACGTTTTGGTCAGTCATAATTGCACCTATTTATGTAATTCGAGATTTCCCGGTTGAACGTCTCGTCAGCCGAGCCTTGCCGCAGATTCTCCCACTCTCGCCTGCCATTGCAATGTTATCATGTTACTTCGTAGTGACGGGATAAGATAAGGGACCCTGGGTACTCTGAGCGACTCGGAGAGAGGCGGGCCACGGTATTGGGCCTGGGCCAACACTAGGCGCAAGCCGCCTTGGCCAGGCGACCAGGGGGCGAAGGAACACACCGTCCATGGCTATCCCGTGTCGCACGACGGCGTGAGCCGGGCAATCCGTGTTCGAATCTGCTCGAACAGCGCCTTCGGCACCGCCACCTCCGCCATCTGGAAAGTCACGGACCGGGCGTGCCGGACCACTACGGCAGTGATTGCCCGATCGCAGGTCAGCACCTTGCGAACGGTGTCGGTGATGGAACCCAGGCTGTCCACCCCATAGCTCTGTTGCGCAAGGCTTACGGTATATAAACAGGTTTGGGTTGTGGACAAACTGACACGAGCGAGTCTTATGACTCTGGAACAGTACGCGAATGACCGCGAGGATTTTCGTGCACGGGTAATGGCGCACAAGAATAATCGGCGCGTGGCCGTCGGTCCCAACGTGACCCTCTATTTTGAAGACGTTCTGACCATGCAGTACCAGATCCAGTAGATGCTGCGACTGGAACGCATCTTTGAGGCGGACAAGATCCAGGAAGAACTCGATGCCTATAACCCTTTGATTCCTGACGGCAGTAACCTCAAGGCAACCATGATGATCGAATTTCCCGACATCGAGGAGCGGCGCACGGCATTGCAGCGGTTGATCGCGATCGAAACAGCCTTGTGGCTTGCGGTCGGGGATCTGCGTCGCGTTACACCAATCGCGAACGAGGATCTCGTTCGGGAGACTGCCGACAAAACCTCATCGGTGCATTTTGTTCGATTCGAACTCACCGGGCAGATGATCGGTGCGCTAGGATCCGAGGAAACACTCATCATCGGGATTGATCATCCGGCTTACGACTATGACGTACAGGTTTCATCTAGCACGCGGACAGCACTTGTCCGCGATCTGCAAAGCTGAGCTTTACCGAGCTGTCCACCAGGGTCTAAATTCGGACCTCTACGGTGTTGGAGAGGCAGTGTCAGGTTCTACATGTTATGTTTAGATGCATTAATGCGGGCTATAGTGGACCGCTTGAATTGATGTCTTTAATGCATGACTCACAATATTGAACCTTTAGTCTGTATTGCCGCCAGCCTGGTGGAAGTGGCCAACGGCCGCTATGCCGCGCACGGTACCGGCCAGGCGGTTGTGCGGTCAGTCTCACAATTTGCGAAGTGCGAGCCTTTTCTGTTGCCTGGCATCAAGGATCACTATGATTCAGACCGCCTAGCCGAGCGCATTGACGGGCTGGTTTTGCCGGGTGGCCGTGCCAATGTCGAACCACACCATTTTGCAGGAGACCCTTTTCCCGACGATGAGCCCATAGATCCGGGCCGGGACGACACCATATTGCAGCTGGTCAGAAGCTGCATCGACAAAGGCGTACCGATTTTCGGTATGTGCCGGGGGATTCAGGAGATGAATGTTGCGATGGGGGGGTCCTTGTACTACCGGGTCCATCTGGTCGAGGGGAAAGACGATCACCGTATGCCGCGCAACAAAGACATCACCATTGAGGAAGTTTTCCAGCTGCGCCATCAGGTAAGGTTGAGTGGTAGCCTGGCCCGGATCGCCGGCGAGTCTGATATTCGAGTCAATTCACTGCATGGACAGGGAATCGATCGGCTGGCTGACGTGTTTGCGGTTGAAGCTGAGTCCGAAGATGGCCTGATTGAAGGGATACGTCTGAAGGACGATGCCACTTTCACCGTGGGTGTACAGTGGCATGCGGAATGGGAACCCAATAACCATACGCTGTCGCGCCGGCTGTTCGAAGCCTTTGGTGACGCGGTTCGTGCCCGGGCGCGTGAACGTTAATTGCGTGGAAATCGAACACCGTCCTGAGCAGTACCGCTGGAGTTGGGGATGAGATCAAAGCAGGAACAGGGGTACGCGGCGTACTACGATCCTGAACTTTATAAACGGGAGAATGATGTCCTGTTTGCCCGCACCTGGGTCAATACCGGCAGTGCCAGTCGGATGGCCAGTCCAGGCGATGCAATTCCCGTGACGGTGGCGGGTCTTCCGCTGATTCTGCTGCGAGATGAAGCGGGATGTATACGGGGATTCCACAATGTCTGTCGCCATCGTGGTGCGCGAGTGCTGCGGGCACCGTGCCAGGGGAGAAAACTTCTGCATTGTGCGTATCACGGCTGGGCTTATGGGATGGACGGGGCGTTGCGCGGCACGCCACACTGGAAGACCAGCGATCGTAGCGCACCGGCTGATTTTGACCCAGCACACTATGGCCTGGAACCCGTACGCGTTGCGGTCTGGTTGGATCAGGTATTCGTGAACGTCGACGGCAAAGCACCTAAGTTCGAGGATTTTGTGGCCATGCTGCTCTCGCGTTGGGGAAACTATGATTTATCCCGCTTGAGCTTAGGTGAACAGCGCACTTTGAAAGTGGACGCCAACTGGAAGTTTGCGATCGAGAATTACCTGGACACTTATCACTTGCCGATGATTCACCCGCAACTCGGCAATGCCGCTGCAGCCCGGCGCTTTACAGACGTCAATATCGATGACACGGTGTTCGGAATTTGCTACACCACCGGTGCGACAGACAAGCCAAAATCATCAGGTCAGCAATTGACCCAATTTAGTCGGCTATCTGATGCGCAACGGGCCTCCCAGGATATTCTTGCGTTATACCCGAATACTCTGATCGAACTGCAGCCGCGTCATATGATGCTGGTTGCGATAGAACCTGACGGCCCGGCTCGCTGTACCGAGCACCTAAACTTTTATTTTATTGATGAAGATGCAACCGACCCGAAACTGGACGATGAGCGTCGCCGCACGGCCGAGGCCTGGTGCGAGATTATGAATCAGGATATCGAAGTGCTTGAGGATCTTCAGGCCGCCGCCCATTCACCAACAGCATCCCGTGCTGCAGACATGTCGCCGGTCTGGGAGCAGGGAACGGCAGCATTTCGGCTGAGGGTTGCCAGAGCGCTGCTCGATCAGGAATGAATCGCGTTCTCCTCACTGGAGGAAGTGGGCGGCTGGGCCGTTATGTGCACACGGCGCTTGTGGCCCAGGGTTTTGATGTACGCAACTTCGACAAGGTGGGCTGCGGGAGCGACGTTGATCAGATTCAGGCGGATATCCTCGATCGCGAGAGTCTGCAATCTGCGATGGTCGACCGAGATCTGGTAATTCACCTGGCAGCGCTTGACGCAGCAGTGCTAGCGACGGATCAGGCGTTTTTTGAGATCAATGTTCAAGGGACATGGAATGTGCTGGAAGCGGCCGAAAAGACCGGTGTTCAACGTGTGGTGCTGTGTTCCAGCGTTGCTGCCCTGGGAATCGGTGACGAGACCCTGCCGGACTATCTGCCGATTGATGAAAATCATCCGTGCCGTCCACGGCAGGCTTACGGTTTGAGTAAACAGGTGGCTGAGACTGTAGGGCAATGTTTTGCTCGTCGAGGTCATGTCAAGGTGGTGTGTTTAAGACCGGCTTTTGTTGTATTTCCAGACCTCGCGATTGCAACTGCACTAGCCCTCTCAGAACAGGACGGTGTTAAGTGGCCTTATGATCTACCTCAGGGCAGCAATGCGCTAAACGAACCTTTGACGGCAACTCGTTCGTTTATAGCGCCGGAGGACGCTGCAGATAGTTTTGTTGCCGCAGTAAGGGCCGACCTGCCGTCATCCTGGCAGTTGTACTTTGCCGTCGCGCCGTGGTCCATGAGTCAACAGCCCACCCTAGAATGGGCACAGACGATGGGAATATCACCCAGCGTTGTCCGGGATCCCGCCTGTTATCAGGCTACATCCAATGCCTCGATGTTCAGCTCTACACTGGCAGAGCAAGAACTTGGCTGGCGTGCCCGATTGCCGTTTGAATCTTTATTAGAGGCAGCCCTAAAAGGGTGCAACGCCTGACCGCTGGGTCTACAAGAATTAGTCATTACCCCATTTGGCCGTAGCGTCGGCTACAGAGATCAAATGGGCAAAACCAAATTCTAAGTTGATGAGTGCTCGTTCGTGTCGAATGACCTCGATATCGGCCGTTGCATCCTTCACCACGAATGTTCGGTAATCGCGTTGGGCGGCGTCTCTTGCCGTACTTTCGACACACATACTCGTTGTGACACCGCACAGAACCAAGTCGGTGATGGAGAGTCGCTTAAGATGGTTTGTGAAATCCTTAGAAAAAAATGCGCTGTATCTATTTTTTTTGACTATTATGTCTTCCGGTTGAGGTTCCAGTTGACTGACAATTTGATTGCTCCATGCGTTAGCCGAAGCTGGTTTAACTAACTTCAATTGAGGCATAATTTCGTCAACGATAAAACCACTGTCGGAATAATCTTCACGATAAATGTGTCGTGTAAATATCACTGGCACTTTACTTTGGCGAGCGCATTTGATGAGTGAGCTGCACTTGTCTACGGTTTCCCGACACATGTCTGTATCAAACCCTAGTTTTGTCATGTGACCGTGAGGTGAGCACCACCCATTGGTCATGTCGATAACAATCAGCGCGGTGTTATTAGTGCGGAGTTCCATTACTTGTACCATAAATTACAACACAGACAATTATTGTACTGTTGTAGCCTCGTAAGCGAGAACAATCGAAATATCGCTTCGGCTAGAATGGCAGACACAATGCTGCAACGTCGTTCAAGGTTTTGGGTACTAGGGTGGAGTATTAAGTCAGATTCAAATTGCTGATCCAGTCCATAGGAGGTATCCGTGACGGACGATACATTCTCACTTTATGATTTACAGGTAGAGTGGCTTGAGGGAGACAAGCCCTGTTGGTGTGGTGCTAAAGCCGGCGACTGTTTCTATTTAAGAGGAGAGCACCTGGAGTTTCCCGAGTCACAAACCTGGTCGATTTATACCTTATCTGCCCTCTTGCCTCTTCTTCCAGCTAAGCAGAGAGAAACTAGTCTCAACGATTGGATGTCAACAGACAATCTTGTTGCGTGCCCTGATCCGAATTGCGGATCTAGATTTAGGATCAATAGGCTGGGTCGGCGAACATTTTCTCATTCTCAAACAACAGCCAATCCGCTTACTGGAGACAGTGAGTAATGAACATTGAGCGCATTGAGTTGGAGGAAGGATATTCAATCTCTCGACTGATTAAGGGAGGTTGGCACCTTGCTGGTGGGCATGGTGATGTTGACCCAACCCAAGCGATAAAAGATATGGCAACATTTGTTGAGCATGGAATTACAACATTTGATTGTGCAGATCACTACACCGGAGTTGAAGATCTCATAGGCAATTTCCGGATCGCCTACCCAGAGCTTGCAAAAATCGTACAGATACATACGAAGATAGTGCCTGATTATGGTCGATTGGCTACAGTCAATCGCCAATACCTGGAAAGTATTATTGATCGCTCTCTCAAGCGATTGCGGGTAGAGCAGCTAGATCTGGTTCAATATTATTGGTGGGATCCCGATGGAACTCCCGGTTTTGTTGAAGCCGCGCTTGTGCTCAATGAGTTAAGAGAAGCCGGAAAGATCGCAAGAATTGGAATTACGAACTTTAATACTTCGCATCTGCGGGCGCTGCTGGAAGCAAATGTTCCAATAACAACAAACCAACCCCAATACTCTCCGATTGATGTTCGACCTGAGAATTCGTTCATTCCTTTCAGCTTACAGAACAACATCAGTCAGCTGTGTTACGGGACTCTTGCTGGTGGGTTTTTATCTTCTGATTGGATTGGGAAGCCTGAGCCCATGGGGCCATTCTTAAATAGATCCCTGACAAAATACAAATTAATTATTGAAGATTTTGGAGGTTGGGATATGTTTCAGCAGCTGCTAAGTTGTTTAGAAAACATAGCAGATAGATATGACGTTACTGTTCCACTTGTCGCGTTGCGTTGGATTCTGGACAGACCTGGAGTCGCGGCTGCGATAGTCGGTGCAACGTCTACACGTCACATCACAGAGAATCTGCGAGTGTTTGAATTTGCACTTACGGATGAAGACAATTTGCTCATAGATTCGGTGCTGATGAAAAGGACGGGACCAGTGGGTGATTGTTATGATCTCGAGCGAGATAAGTCTGGACGCCACGGTCAAATAATGCGCTACAACCAGAATGATCTAACTTAGTTTAATCCGATAGAGCTGAGACCGAGATCCAAACTAATTGCAATGTATAGCGGCAAATAGCGATGAATTAACATCACGCTCGCGTATTCCCACGTCTTCGTTTGAGTGTTGTACTGTTTTTTGAATGGTGGCCACATCGGTTGGCGAAAGATTGATCTCAAACGCAGGTAGAAGGTCCATTAGTCGTTTCGGTGAGGAAACGCCGATTAGGACGCCGCTTCCGGGCCCTTTTTGTAGCACCCATCGCAGAGCGATTGCAGAAGGTGAACAACCATGCTTTGAGGCGATGGCGCTAAGCACACGCAGTAAGTTTTGGAAAGCATTCCAGCCTCCAGCTATATCGATGATGGAACGATATTCATGACTAAATGGGGTACGGTTCATCGGGTGATCGGCTGGGTCATGGGCGCTGATCCACTTCCGTGCAAGAAACCCACCAGCCAATGCACCATAGGTCAGTAAATTAATACCACATCGTTCTGCATAGTTTGAAAGTTGATTATCTGCTCGGCGATCAAGAATTGAATATTGGACCTGGTTTGTTATTACAGGGACATTGGTTGCTATTGCGCGGTGTAGAAGTTGGATGCCAAAGTTTGTCGTGCCGATGTGGTGTATTTTCCCGGCTTTTCGAAGGTCACCAATCAGTGACAGAGTTTCCTCGAAGCCTGGTACGTTAAGGTTCCACCATTGGAGTTGCAACAGATCTAATCGAGGGATGTTCAATTCTCTAAGTGAGCGATCGACAGAAGCGACTATAGTGGCTTTGCTTGGCGCCGCACCTGCTGTCGGTGCGGTGTATCTGGTATGAATTTGAATGTCTGAAAATTTCTCGCTAGGGAGTGACTGCCGAGCTTTGGATAGAAACCTACCTAGGAGACTTTGTCCGTTGGAATAGGTATCCGACGTTTCATAAGCGGTAATCCCCAGTCGACTGAGCTGCAGAAGATCTTCAATTGCGTCATCACCTCGGTTCTGAAGCTGCCAGCCTCCAACAAGCAATTGACTAACGGCGTAATCTGGAGCAAGTTGGACTTTAGGAATCATTGTATTCGGCAAATAATCTTTACCGTTATAGAAATGGTCTTTATAACGAATGGTTCATTATTTGATAGTAGCAAGTGACGGACTCTCTACAAAATTAATGGTTACTGTTAGGGTGTTGTAGGTAGTATCCTTAAAAGCTTATTCCCAATTGTGTAATTGAATGTTTGGTGTTCCGATATAGATAGCTGGAGAATTTGATGACTGAAAAACTTTATCGTGGATATAACAAGGACGAATTGGAGAATCTGTATAACCAAAAACATAGAATTCCAGGCTACGACGATTATCCGATTAACTGGAAGCGTGATAGTGACCGTGCCCGAAAAGGGCTAAAGACACAATTGGATGTTCGTTATGGAGATCACAGTCTTGAGACCTATGATGTGTTCCTCGGCAACCCCGGGTTTCCGGTACACGTATTTTTCCATGGTGGATATTGGTATTCCCAGGATAAGTCAAACTTTGAATTTATGGCTCCGGCTTTCGTAGAAAAGGGTTGGACATTTGTCGGTGCGAATTATCCTCTTTGTCCCGACGTGACCATGACTGAGCTCGTTAACTCATGTAGGAAAATGGTTCTTGATCTTTTTGGTCGATT
>Ga0310124_10001718_pt1 | contig 15177 bp, 13 predicted proteins | sample CB11b_AW_Bot5_MG_FD_203507 | JGI IMG/M metagenome (GOLD analysis project Ga0310124, IMG submission 203507) | Marine microbial communities from Western Arctic Ocean, Canada - CB11b_AW_Bot5 | ecosystem: Environmental > Aquatic > Marine > Oceanic | place: Canada: Western Arctic Ocean | collected...
ACAGTGGTGCCATGCACCTGGCCGCGGGGCTGGGAAAGAATGGGGTGGCGATTTTCGGCTCGACAGATCCTGTTGCGACCGGACCGATCGGCGGCCGCTGGGTGGTCATGCGTCATCCTCTGCCTTGTTCACCGTGCCTGCAGCGCACCTGCCGGCGTACTGATATACCGTATGAATGCCTCAAAACCATCGCGCCGCAGAATGTCATTGACAGTATCGAGTACCTGATATCGTGACTTGCACACAGACGTTCGGTTCTTGCTTTTCGCCGCATCCACCAGTGTCGCGGCGGCCGGTGATGTTTCTCCTGCCGCCAATGGATGCGTTCGACGGCGACGACAGTCTCACGCGTGTGCTGTGGCTGCTGACATTCTGACAACCGGAGAATTATCATGAATCGACATTTGTTCCTGATCCTACTGACAGCTACGGTGGCCTGTGCCGAAGATACCGAACCGCGTTCGTTCTTTCCTGTCGCCCTCGACCAGGAATTTCCGGATGCGGAAAACACTTTCCACGAAGTCATGGACCTCATCCTCGAGAACTATTATACCACCGAGATCACCGAAGAAGCCCTTTTTTACTCTGCTATCGAGGGTATGCTCCGCCACGTCTCGCCACCCGAGAACAAGTCGCTGGGCAAGCTGTGGAAGCCGGCGGATTATGACAAGGTACGGAACAATCTCAAGGGCGTGCAGGTTTCCACTGGTGTCAAGAGTACGTTCAGCCAGCAGGATGGGAGCCTCACCGTGACCGGAATCCTGCCAGGCTCGCCGGCGGAGGGTGTGCTGCTGCCATACGATCGGATCCTGCGCATCAACGACGAACCGCTCAAGGGTAAACTGGTGAGCGATATCGACAGCATGATGAACGGTGAGGTCGACACTGAAGTCAAGCTCACCATTGTACGGGATGTGCAGGTTTTTGACATTGTAATCAAGCTGAAAGAGTTCAAGACAGCGAATCTATCGGTCGCGGTGTTGCCGAACGAGATCGGCTTCGTCGAGATTCACAAGATTACCGCCGGGATAACCGACGAACTGAAGAACGAGCTCGATGCGTTGCAGGCGAAAAACGTCAAGAAACTTATTCTCGACCTGCGCGACAATACGGGCGGGGTCTTCATGGAATCCCTGCGCCTTGCCGAATTGTTTCTGGCGAACAAGAGCGTGTTGCTGCGCCTGCAGCAGCGCCAGGCGTCGACAAAGCTGGGCGAGGCCGGCGAGGAGGAGGTGAAACGATATGTCTCGTCGAACGAGACACCTTATGACTTTGAGATTGTGCTGCTGGTCAACAAAAATACGGCGTCGTCCTGCGAGATCATTGCTGCGGCGCTGCGAGACCACAAGGCTGCCACCATTGTAGGTGCCGGCACCTACGGCAAGTCGGTGATCGAAAAGACATATACGCTGGACAATAATTATCGCTGCAAGTTCATCATTGGCGCGATGTACACGCCGCGGGGTGTTGCCTGGCAGTCAAAGGGCGTGTTGCCGGATTTCAGCGCGCCGCAGGATGGCATCACTTACAAGGCCGTTGCCAAACTCACGCCGAACCAGCGCCTGTCGAAGGACGTACCTTTGATTACGGCCTACAAGCTGCTGAAATGACGGCTGCGACCTACCTGCTTGGCGGCACGTCGATACTCGGATGGCATCTTGCGCAGTTGCCGCTGCCCGGGCTCACGGTATTCTGTAATCGCTTTGCGAACGCTGCACGCTGTAACGGCTGGCGTCGGGTCAATCTCGACGAGGCCGGCGATGTCCGGCAGATGTTCGAAGGGCCGTTGCCCTCCACGGTGATCTGTTGCGCGGGCGTCTGCGACGTTGACAAATGTGAGGCGGATCCGGATTGGGCACGGCGGATCAATGTCGACGGCATCCGGCTGTTGCTGGAACATTTGCCGCCAACCACGCGCCTGGTATACTGTTCTTCGGATCATGTTTTCAGTGGCGACAGTGGACCGTACAATGAGCAGTCCATGCCGGATCCGATCTCGGTCTACGGCAAGACCCGGGTGGCGGCAGAGGCGCTGGTGCTGGCGGCCCGGCCGGATGCGTTGGTGGTGCGTGCCGGTCCTGGCATCGGCGATTCATTCGACGGCCGCAGCGGGCATCTCGACTGGCTGCGCCACCGGCAGCGGCAGGGGTTGTGCATGACCGTCGTGGCCGACGAGTATCGCTCGGCAGTGTGGGCCCCGGCGCTGGCTGCCCGGACCGCGGCGTTGGCGCAATCCGACCGACGCGGCATTCGACACGTTGCGGCGAAAGCTGTGTCGCGACCCGATCTGGCGATGCACCTGAATCGGATCTATGGCATCGGTGCGGCGTTTACGGTTGAAAGCAGAGCGGCACGGTCGGTTCCGCATATCGGTGCTGTCGAACTGCAGTCGGTACATCGTGATGCGCTGGCGGCGCCGCTGCCGTCTGTGCTGGATACGGAAATCCCGGAATCCACATTGGCTCCATGAAACTCGGACTGATTTCCGATACCCACGGTAATGTGGCGCGAACCCGCAACGCCTGCAACATTCTGGCGACGCAGCAGATCGCGGCCGTGCTGCATTGCGGCGACCTCGGTTCGGACGGCGTGCTTATCGAGATGGCCGCTGTATTCGATCCTAAAGATGTGTCGGTGTATGCTGTACTTGGCAACGTCGACCACTACAACAGCGATGTCACAGATTTCTGTGCCGATGTCAAGGTCTCGATCCTCGGGGCCTTTGGACGGCTGAAACTTGGCGGAAAGACGATCGCACTGGTTCACGGCGACGACGGTCGACGCCGAGATTATGCCGCCACCTGTGGAGAGTTCGACTATGTTTTTACCGGCCACACCCACGTTGCTGCTGATGAGCGCATCGGCAACACCCGTATCATCAATCCAGGCGCCGTTTATCGGTCGGCCGAGCCAAGCGTCGCCGTGCTCGATCTCGAAACTGATTTGTTGACCTATCTCAGTCTGCGATGAAAAGGATCATTTTAGCAGTGGTGCTTCTGTTGGCTGCGGGTGGTGGTTGTTACTTCGTCCGCAGCACGCGTGAGGGCTACCACGCGACCAATCTCAACAACGACCTGTTTGCGATCTCTCAGGGTATCAAAGAGGATCTATCCAACCGCGATGCCATCGAAGCTCAGATCATTGCCGCGGTGGAGGCGCGGCGTTTCGAAATCGATCCCCAGGATATCGAGATTGGGGCGCAGCCGACGAACAAAATGACGACTGCCCAGCATATCGCCGGTAAACTCGCGGTCGTCACCAACTATGAGGCCACGATCGGGGTCAAAGTGTACAGCCGCTGGATCCCTCTTCTTCGACGGGAGTACGAGATCAGTTCCGGGGCGATTATCCAGAAGAAGGTTGAACAGCGCGTCAATCCGCAGTTGCAGGAACTGCTGGAGGAGCCTTGAACAGTGACGTTACCTTGCGGTTACAATTGACCGCAACTTTTTTCGGTATAGGCGTCTCTAATAGGATAGGGAAACCAGGCCGACAGTGAAGCTCTACAGCGACAGAAACCTGCGACAACTCAAAGCCGTGCGGCTGAAATTCCTCCGCAACAGCCGGGGCTTCCTGCGCGCCTACCGATTCCCGATCATTGCTCTGGCTGCCGCTGCAGCGCTGGATTGTATCAGCACGACGCATTTCATGCTGTACGAGCGCGATCACATGAGCGAGGTACACCCGGTTTTTTTCTGGGCAGCTGCGTGGTTTGGGCCGGTTTGCGGGCCGATTGTCGGCAAGTCGATTCAGATTGTCTTCGGGCTGATCGCAACGGTTTATGTGCGGCCGTATGCATCGTTGCTGTTATGGGCAACGACAGTGCTGTACAGCTACGCGTTCTTGCACAACCTGTACGTGACCGAGGTGTTCACCGTTTGGGCAAGGACCAGTGGGGGGTAGTTCAGGGAATGCGCTCGGGGTTCGGACGAAGGATGAGCAGGTCCTGCATATTTCGTCTCAGCGGCGGCGGGCGACTGTTCCACGCCAGCAAAAAACTACTCGTTGGCGAATCGCTGCTCGAGGTATTCGCGGTATGGCCCGTTGGGCATCGAGTCAACGACTGCGTTGAGTTCGGCCTGATCGATGAAGCCGCGGATGTAGGCGATCTCTTCGAGGCAGGCGATTTTCAGGCCTTGGCGGGTCTGTATGGCGCCGATGAAGGCGGCAGCTTCCAGCAGGCTGGCGTGGGTGCCGGTATCCAGCCAGGCCAGGCCACGGCCAAGTAACTGCACCCGGAGCTCACCGTCGCTGAGGTAGGCAATATTCAGGTCGGTAATCTCGAGCTCACCGCGGGGTGAGGGTTTCAAAGCCCGGGCGCGGGTAGCCGCTGTGCTGTCGTACAGGTACAGTCCCGGGACGGCGTAGTTCGTGCGCGGCGTTGACGGCTTTTCTTCGATGCTCAGGACATTGCCGTCGGCATCGAAATCGACGACACCGTAGCGCTCCGGATCGTTGACGTAATAGCCGAACACGAGGGCGCCGGTTGAAAAACTCTCGACAATCTCGAGGATCCTGAGATTGCCGTAAAAAACGTTGTCGCCAAGGATGAGCGTAACATCGTCGTTGCCAACGAATGATTCGCCGAGGATCAACGCTTCAGCGATGCCCCGGGGTTCGTCCTGGACGCAGTACTCGATGTTGATACCCCACTGGCGGCCGTCGCCGAGCAACTCCTGGAATCGGGGTACATCTACAGGCGTCGAGATCAGCAGTACCTCCCGGATACCACCCAGCATGAGGGTGGACAGGGGGTAGTAGATCATCGGCTTGTCGTAAATCGGCTGCAGCTGTTTGCTGGCCACGCGAGTGAGTGGGTACAGTCGCGTACCGGCGCCTCCGGCCAGGACGATGCCTTTCATTCCAACCCTTTTTGCTTGATCATGTGGTTGCTGGTGAGCTTGTTGTCGCGATCGAGGATCTCGACGAGATCGCCCATCAAAGCGAGGCCCTCGTCAAGATAGACGTCGGGAAAATCCTCCTCCTCGCTCTCATTGCTTTTCTGGACATCGTCTTTGACTTCAATCTCCTCGGGCGCGCCCTCGGGGGCATCCTCATGGTCGTCGTCGTTGTCGCGATCACTGCCGAGTACAGCCTGGCTGCGTTCCGTCCAATACTCCTCTTCCTCGCGCAGTTTGATCCGCTTCTCCCGGTTCAGCGTGATGTGCTTTTCGGCCCGGCGCTTGCCGAATTCAGCGATGTCTTCGACGAGGTGTTGATACAGTTCGTTTTCTGCCAGGCGTATATCGGAGCGTTCGTGGAGTTCCTCGACATACGGTGTGATCTGGGTGAAATTTCGGTTGAGCGGCTGCGACTGGATCGTATCCCATTTCAGCACGTGGTCGAGCTCTGCTTCACCCAATTCCATGTGATCGAGAAATGACGGAAACGCAATGTCCGGTGCAATCCCCTTTTTCTGAGTGGAGGCGCCGGTGACGCGGTAGAACTTTGCCATGGTGAACTTGATGGCGCCAGGTTTCTTGTCGCGGAACGACCTCATGCGATCGAGCTTGAGTACCGTCTGGACGGTACCTTTGCCGTGGGTGCCGACGCTGCCGACGATCAAGCCGCGTTGGTAATCCTGTATGGCACCGGAAAAAATCTCGGATGCCGAAGCGCTGAGCTGGTTGACCATGACAATCATCGGCAGGTCATAGGCGAAGCCGTCGTCCAAATCTTCGCGCACGTCGACCATACCGCCGACGCGTCGCACCTGCACGATCGGGCCGCTGGGCACGAACAGACCGCTGAGCGAGATTGCCTCTTCGAGACTACCGCCGCCGTTGGAGCGCAGGTCTATGATGATACCGGCAATCTCATCCTTCTCAACCATCTCGTCGATCAGGCGTCGTACGTCAACGGTTGTACTCTTGGCATCGGAATCACCGCGCTTGAGAGCGTCGAAATCGGCGTAAAAAGAGGGAACGTCGATGACACCCACGTTGATGAAACGACCGTCCGTAAGTTCGACCTTGTGGACTTCGCCCTTGGCTTCCCCCTCGGTGAGCTTGACCTCGTCACGGACGATACTGATGGTCTTCGGCGTGCTGTGCAGCGATTCGATGACCGACAGCCGCACTTTTGTGCCTTTGGTACCGCGGATCAGTCGCACAACTTTGTTGAGTTGCATGTTGATGACGTTCATCATTTCCCCGTCGCCCTGGCCGACGGCGATGATTTTGTGCCCAGGCTTGAGGGCGCCCTGCTGATTGGCCGGGCCGCCGGGAATGATGCTCACCACTTCGGTGTATCCGTCCTTGTAGGTGAGGGTGGCGCCAATGCCCTGGAGCCGCAGGCGCATGGAAATATCGAAGTCCTCGAGCTGCCGCCAGTTCAGGTAGGTGGTGTGCGGGTCAAAAATACGGGTCAGCGTCGAGAGGTAAATCTCAAGGATATCGGCATTGTCATTCTCGTCACGGAACTTCAGGAACTGCTCGAGTTGCTTAACGACTGCCTCCTGCGGCGTATCGTCGATTATCCCTACTTCTGCTGTGTTCTCGCTTTCTACCGCGTTTTCGTCCTTGATGGGGTCTTCGGTGTCGTTCACTGCCGGTTCTTTCTCTTTTTCCGCCTCCTCCTTGGCACCCTCTTCATCGAGCAGATGGGCGACGAGCAACTGGTTCTTGATGCGTTGGCGCCAGGCTATGTCGAGCTCGGCGATAGTTTTCGGCCATGGCAGGTCCTTGCGGTCGAGAAGGATGTCCTCATCGATGGTGAAGTCGAAGTCGTCATTGATGATCGACTTTACGTACTCAAGGCGTTCTGTGACCCGTTCGATGAAGCGTTCGTAGACTTTGAAGCCGAAGTCGAGATCGCCTTTCTCGACCATATCGTCGAGGCTCTCGCGGTACACCGAAAACTCGTCCAGATCGGACTGCAGGAAGTAGTGGCGGTTGGGATCGAGCTCCTCGAAGTATTCATCAAAAAGCTGCTCGGATACGTCGTCATCGATCTCTGGAAGTGTGTAATGATTTTTCTGGAGGTATTTGACTACCATCATCGTGATTTTTCGATCAAGGCGTGTGGGGCGGCGCTCCGAATTGGCCTGGGCGGCCGGCAACCAAAGGAGCGTGGCGAAAAGGCCTGCAGCGACAAGCCGCGGTGTCATTCCAATAAATCGTGGCATCATGCTGAGTCTCCGGCACGGTTGCGGATGAGAGAATTCAGTGAATTGCGGGGGGCAGGTTCATTCGAGAATATGACAGGTACAGGGCATTGAAGTTCCGCGCCTGGCTGTCCCGGGGTTATGGCTGGCCGTTCCTCACGGCGATGGCCTGGTGTTTGAGAAAACGTTCGAGTTGCGGATCCTGCGCTCCGCCGTTTTTGATGGCGATTTCGTACCACTTTCTGGCGTCTTCATAGCGCGGCTGTTCGACCGTGGCGTAGAGGATTGCCAAATTGTACGGTGCGTCCGAACCGGTTGGGTCGAGCTTCCAGGCGCGCAGGAACTGGACCTCCGCGGCCTGGTGCCAGCCCAGTGATCGGCAGGCAATACCCAGCATACGTGCCATGTCGGGATCGTCCGGGTAAAGTGCGGCGGCGCGGCTGAGCATGGACATCGCCAGATCTGCCTTGCCGCGGGACACCAGCAGAAAGCCCAAGGGCAGCAGCACGTCGCGATCGTCGGGGTTGGCATAGAAGGCCCGGGTGAGATAGCGCTCGGCGCTTTCCGGATCACCGTCTTCCACGAGTATATTGCCTATACGTACGAGTGCGTCGACCTGATCGGGATCGAGTTCGAGGACCTGCTGATAGTAGTACTTCGCGGCCTCCGGATTTTCCTGCGCCTGCGCGTTGGATGCGCGATGCAGGAAAGTTTGCACATCGCGGTCGTGTTCGATCCTTGCAGCGGCGGTTTTGCCTTCTGCGGCATTTTGGGCGACAACATCGGGAGATGCGTCTAAGCGCTTTTCCGTGTCGAGTTGCTTTTTCGCATCGCTGTATTGTTGCTCCAGCAGTTCGTTCTGCTTTAGCAGTTCGTGGATTTCCGCATTGAGTCGTTTTTCCGCGTCGAGGCGTTTTTCTGCGTTGAGGCGTTTTTCTGCGTTGAGGCGTTTTTCCGCATCGCTGTATTGCTGCTCCAGCAGTTCGTTCTGCTTGAGCAGTTCGTGGATCTCTGCGTTGAGTCGTTTTTCCGCGTCGAAGTGCTTTTTCTCATCGAGTCGTTTTCCCGCGTCGAGTCGTTTTCCCGCGTCGAAGTGCTTTTTCTCGTTGAGTCGTTTTTTTGCGTTGCTGTATTGCTGCTCCAGCAGTTCATTCTGCTTGAGCAGTCCGTGTATTTCCGCGTTGAGTCGCTTGTCCGCGTCGAGTCGCTTTTCCGCATCGAGTCGCTTTTCCGTGTTGAGTCGCTTTTTTGCGTTGCTGTATTGCTGCTCCAGCAGTTCATTCTGCTTGAGCAGTTCGTGGATTTCTGCGTTGAGTCGTTTTTTCGTGTTGAGTCGTTTTTTTGCATCGCTGTATTGTTGCTCCAGCAGTTCATTCTGCTGGAGTAGTTCGTGGATCTGTTTCTTGTACATCGCCTCGCCCACGTTTTGGCGTGACTTGACCGTGGTCAGGTCTCCGCGTAGCTCTGTGATCAATTTCCGGGTGCGAGTGATTTCCGCGTCCTTGTTGATGTTCTCGACTTCGAGCTTGTCATTTTTTTCACCGTCGGCGGCGGCGGCGGCCTGCAGGCTTTTGATGTACTGGCGGTAGTCCGCCGCGTCGTCCGGCTGCTTCGATTCCGCGGCGCTTAGGCGTTCTTCGGTCTGTTCGATCTTTCGGTTGAGGTCATGCACATCCTGTTCGAGGACACGATTGAGATCGCGCTGCGCCTGGTACTTTTCGCGATTACTCTCGGCTTCGACGTGGGCAGTCTTAAACTTCCCGGTGATATCCATGAGCTGGACCCTGAGCTTGCCGAGTTCGGTCATGCGTGTGGCGTATTGCTCATTGTTTTGTTTCATGCCCTCTGTCAACTGATGATTGCGGGCCATCAGCACCTCGAGTTCTCCGTGTTGCGTGTCCAGTGCTCGGCGCTGTTCGTCATGCTCGATCTCCAGTTCGCGAACGAGATCGCTGACCTCCGTTGTTTCTTTTTTCTGGGCACGGATCTGTTGGGCGTACTTCCGCGTTGCGTCGATCTGATCGGTCAGCAATGCCTGCAACTCGGTGTTACGTTTGCTTTGCTGGTGGGCCCCGGTTTCGGCTTTTGTACGGGCACCGACGGCAGCGCGCAACTGCTTTTGCCCTTCGGCAACCTGCCGTTGCAGTGCCTCGAGCCGTAGTTCGCGGTTCTGCAGTTCATGGCGCAGGTCATCGAGCGCTTCTGCCTGGGGTTCCGCGACGGCGGCAGCGCCGGCAGCAGCAGTTGCATTGTCCTGTAACTGCTGTTGCGCCTCGGCCAGGCGGTTTTCGAGATCGCCGATGGTACGTTCCGCGTCGACGTGCTTTTGGTCTGAGTTACTCAACTGCTTCTGTAGTTTTTCTTTCGCCTGCAGCAGTTCTTCGGCTTGCGTTTGCAACCTGTTAAGGTTTCCCTGCGCAACGCGCTCGGCAGCCAATCGGGCGCCGCTTTGCTCATGCGCATCGTCCAGGAGGCGATCAAGCTCCTCGACATTGGCCTGCAGTTCACCGATTTTCTTGTCACGCGCCTGCAACTGAGTGGTAAGCGAGAGATTGCTGCTGGACATCTTCTGCAACTGTGCACCGATCTCTGTCAGGTGGCTTTGCCGGGCTTCATGCGTCCGGCGTTCCGCGGTCAGCGTCTGTTGGGCGGCTTCGCGTTCCACAGACAGCTTGCGCATCCGGTCTTCGAGTTCGGCGACACGGGTATTGAACCCGTGTCGCTGGGTCTCGAGTTCTTTCAGTTTCAGTTTGGAAAGTTTGGTCTGCTGCTGCAGCCGCACGAGGGCGTCGTCGATACCGCTGTTTTCTTTGAGCCGGTTGAGCTGATCGGACAGTTTTTCAATCATGCGGTTGAGCCCGGCATTTTTGTCGCGCAGCTTCTGGTTCTCTATCGCCTGAGCGGCGAATTCCGTCGTCTGCTTGCTGGCTCTTGCGGCTTCGGCGGAAGCCTTGGCGTAGGCCTTTTGCACCCGGCTCAGTTCTGCTTTGAATTTTTCTGTGCGTTTTTTGCTTTTTATCAGTTGGCGGTGCAGGCTCGCGGCTCTCTTGCGCAGGTCGGTCGGTTTCGTTTTTTGCCGGGCGCGTTCAACGAGCCGTTGTAGGATGTCGATTTTATTGGTACAGAATTCAATGCGGTACTTGATGATGCCGGTGTTCCAGTCGGGATAGTTGGTCCGGACTTGGATGAACACCTTGTTCGCGGCCTGGTAATGCTCGAGCGCTTCCTTGTATTCACTGTGGTTCTCGGCCTTTTCGGCGGTTTCAAGCGATTCATAGCCGCGCATCCAGGCATTGCGGGCTTCCGTGTTCGTGGCCTTACCGAATCCGTGCAGCGAGGCGCCGACGAAGAAGAGACTGATGATTACCAACGGCAGGGGGGGTAGAAAGCACCGGCGGATATTGGTGCCGACAGCGGCGGTGTGGTTGTTCATCAGGACTCTCCCAGGCAAACCGATTGCCGGTGCCCGAAGGGCTGCCGCTGAACACATAAAGCGTTGCAAATCGGCGGGTTAAGCAACCGCCAGCGTCGCTCGTTTATCGTCTCGGGGGGCGGGGAGCACTGGCGGGGGGTATGGTGGCATTCCGTGATTTCCGGTAATATAGTTTGTACAATTACGATTTCAACGGGCCGATTCGACGTGTATTGCCGCGTATTGGCACTGTTCCTGCGTCATAACAAACATTAGCGCGGGATAAAAGGCACGGCTGTGGGGAATATACGGGTGTCTACGAAGAAGTAATTTCGCGAAGAGGCACCATCTAGTGAGTGAAGCAAAGAAGCGTGATGCAGGCGATGAAAACGTACTGCAGATGCTAAAAGCCGGCGACCCCGGTGCGGCCAAGCAACTGGTCGACGTATTCGGGGACCGTGTCTACGGACTTTCCCTGCGCATTCTGGCCTCTGACGAGGATGCCAAGGAGGCCACACAGGAGACCTTTCTCAACATTTGGCGCAAGTGGGACACGTTCAAAGAGAAATCCAAATTCGCGAGCTGGGTCTATCGCATCGCTGCCAACCAGGCGTACATGAAGCTGCGCAAAAAGGTCAAGCGCGACAAGGAGATCTCGTTCGAAGTGATGGGGCCGCAAAGTCAGGACGGCGAGGCAAGATCCGGTCTCGACAGCGTTGCCGGCAAATCCATGCCGCCGGACAAGGCAATGGAGCGGGACGAGCTGCGCAAGTTTATTGAATCCGCGGTCAACTCTCTGCAGCCCGGTTATCGCACAGCCTACATGCTCAAAGATATCGAGGGCATGAGCCTGCGCGAAATTGCCGAGGCGATGAATCTGAGCGAGCCGGCGGTGAAGTCGCGAGTCCACCGTGCTCGACTTGCGGTACGTAAGAAGCTCAAATCTTACGTTTGACTGCAGGCCTTATCGGCTGACCGGGCTATCATCGTGCACCCATAGAAGCGGCGGCAGCATCGCATCCCAGCACCAGGCTCCGCCATTGTCCCGTCGAGCCGCAGGTCCATGAAACCACCGGCCACCACACCACGAGCACCTCGACAACTGGCTGAAGGTCATGGCTTGCGAGCGTACGCGATGATCGAGGGATGCACAGTGCTGCGGCCGCCGCTGGCGATGCTGGTGAACCAGCCGAGGATCTGCATGGCCGCTTTGCCGGCGCGGATGTGCAGGCGCTGGTGGCCGAACTGCGACGGGTCGCGGTCGCTGAGCGGTGACGGGCCGATGCGGATGACCTGGTAGCCGCAGCGTTCGAGAATCAGCCGCAGCGAACGGACGCTGTACATCGTATCATGCAGCACACTGGGATCACGGATGTGCAGGGTGTTGCAGAGTTTCTTCACCGGCAAGTGAAAAGACAGGTTCGGCAGGCGAATCACCAGCAGACCGTCGGGTTTGAGAATGCGCTGCAGGCGCTGCAGGGTTTCGAGCGGTTGCAGCAGCAGATCGAGCACGTTCCACATGGTGACGATGTCCCAGCTTTCGTCGGCAACATCGAGCGCCAGCAGATCCCGGTCGTAGATAGTGTCGGCGAGGTTGTTTGCCTTCAGGTACTCGATGCAGGCGGTACTAATTTCGAGGCCGACGCGCTCATATGGGTACGGTGCCAACGCCCGCAGGAACTCCCCGAACTGGCAACCGATATCGACAAAGACACCGTCGGGCTTCAGGGCACGGATATCTTCAATGGCCCGCTTCCAACCAGAATGGCGTAGAATCTCGTCGGGATCGTGATCGTACTGGAAGGTGGTGAAGTGCGCGGCGACATCCGCCGCAACATCGCGGTCGTAGAAGCCGAAGTTGCAGTCGCCACAGACCATGAACCGGCGGTCGGCGTGAGTGAATCTGACGGGGACCTCTTTGTTGCAGAGTAGGCAGCGGTCCATGATAGTCGGTCAGTCGAGGTCGTTGTCGATGATGCCGCCCATGATCACGAGAAAGCCACAGGCACGATAGAACGGTTCCAGCTCCGGCGTGAATGTAACATGTACGCCGCGCACACCGTCGGTGTGCAGTTCACTGATGGCGCGCCGGACGATTGCAGTACCGATGCCGCGGTGCTGAAAGCTCGGGTGCACCATCAGATCTGCAATGAGGGCGTTGCTGGTCCCGTCACTGATGACGTTAACATAACCGATCAACCGGCCGCGATCGCGGACTGACAGGTGCATCCATGCGTTGGCCAGGATCTGGTCGTATTTTCCCGCTTCCTCGTCCCAGCCTACCTCCAGACGCAGTGCCTCGATCGCTGTGCCGGATACCGGGTTGTCGCGTTCGATAGTAAAGTTGATCATGATGGTTGGACGATGCGTCGGCTGCCCGATTTTTTTGCGAATAATTCCCGAATTACTGCAAAACGGACGTTTGGCGGGAATTTCGCTGAGGTCGTAGATGGCGGGTACTGTGTTGTCGTTGCCGATGCTGCGGTTACAGCGTTGCATTTCTCTGGCAAGGGGCTGACGGGAGCCCGCGAAGTTGCTTTCGAGTTACTGCCGCTGAGCGGACGGCGTGAATCGACGAGCTAATCATCAAGCAGCGTGACCCGGACCTGTCACTTTCTGACCCAAGCCAGTAGTTCGTTGACCTTGAAGAGGCGGATCCACAACTTGTTGGACGTTGCGCAGAGGATGCCGGTGCCGGCGGAGATGACCAGGAGCGCTGCGCCGATGCAGGAGATCTTGATCAAAATGATTACCGGCCCGGTCAGGTCATCGATCGAGACATAGGCAATGAGGCCGATGATCGCCATGTTCACCCAGATACCCAGGGTAACCAGGTAAAGGATGCCGGCGATGGCGGCAATTAGCGACGTGCGCGTGGTCTGCCGCAGGTTCTCGACTTTACGCACGTACGCCTTGGCGCCCTTGATTTTGATCAGGGATGCCGAGGTTCGGCGGTAGTTGAGGATGGCACGCACGAGCACGGCGCGCAGCAAGCCCGTGAGGAACTTCTTCATGCAGATCCGGCGCGGTTATTTGCGGCCGAGTATATATCCGAGGAGCAATGCAACGACGGCGGTGCCGCCGACGTATGGCCACGGATTGCGGTGGACGTTTTCGTCGAGTGTCTTGGCCACTTCCTTGGCCTTCTCGGAGCCTGCTGCGCGGGCACGGGTGGCGGCATCGGCGGCCTTCACTTTGACGTCTCCAAGCTTTTCGGCGATGTTGTGGGTGGAGTCGGAAAGCGTCTCCTTCAGGTTCGAGTATTTATCGGACACCAATGTAGTGAGTTCCTCTTTTTTCTCTTTGGCAGTTTCTTCGAGAAGTTTGAGTGCGTCTGTGAGGCGTTCCGCGCGGTTGGCTTTATCCATTATTCTACCTCATCGGGAGTTTGTGCTATTGAAATGCGGGAACCGCAGACAGTTTTCCCCGCAGTTATGTATTACAGGGCAACAACATAGGCTTCATCGCGGGTATATCAATCGCGTACCGGACAAAAACGGTGTCTGCCGTCGCGCTAAACTTGAATCGCCCAGCCGGTGGTCTCGGCGACCAGGGCGTCGCCCTGGTCGGTGAGGAGCGGTGCTTCGTCGAGGTCGTTGTCGTAGTTGAACAGGCTGATTGAGAACGAGGTGATTTTTGTTTCGCAGGCATCGAGCCACTCGTAGGTCGGCGTGTCCAGGAGGGTGCCGAGCTCGACAAGGTGCCGGCGGCTGGTGGCATACGCGTACGAGCCGAATTCCATGCCGCGGGTAAGTTCTTTACAGTTCCACGGGATGGGAGTCCGGGCGTAGTTCTCTTCCCAGGTCATCAGCCAGGGGAAGGCGTCGCGTTCCCAGTTGTAGACCACGGCCTGATGATGGGCGTTCTGGGCGGCGACAAACCAGCCGTGGGCGTCTGCGGGGTTGATGCGCTGGGTACACAGGTCGGAATTGGAATCGACCCGCGGGTAATGGCGCCAGTCGGAGGTCGAGCCATCGGCGTTGGGGACATCGGGGTAGGTGAAATCGGCGTTGACAGCCCAGGTGGCGGCCTCGTTGTGCGGCTTCTGCCAGGTGTGACCGCGGTCGGCGTTGCAGGAGAAAAGTGCGCCGCCGCGCAGGAAATCGGCGCCAAGCGTGGCATGCTGGGAGCGGCCCATTGCGCGTTCGAAGCCAACGAGGTTGGTGATGGTCTCCTCCACGTCGACTGTGCGGGCATCGTCGCCGAGGGAATAGCGGCGTTCGACTTCCAGACAAGTGTTCGGCAATTGCGTGGTGAGCACGAACCAGGCGGCACCGTCGTCATGGCCGCTCTCGGCGCTGCTCCATACGACCATGCCGGCTTCGCCGTGGAAGGTCAGGCCGGCATCGCACTCGCCGGGGCTCTGTTCACCGAAGACATCGATGCAAAGGTTGTGTCCGGCGATCGACGACAGCAACCGGCCTTCCAGCGAATCACCGAAGACGTCGGTGTCGATGAAGCTGCGTAGGTTGGGGTCGACGGTGGGCCAGTGAGGTTCCCACAGTGCGTTCACCCCGCCACCGGCATTGCGGATAGCGGCGATGTGACCGCCGCCGGTGAGGACGATGAGCTCGATATGGTCATTACTGAGGGCGACAGCCTGACGGTCGCGGAAGGTGGCAAGGGAAACTTTGGCGTGCATAACGATCTCGCTGAATTC
>Ga0310124_10001719_pt1 | contig 15172 bp, 9 predicted proteins | sample CB11b_AW_Bot5_MG_FD_203507 | JGI IMG/M metagenome (GOLD analysis project Ga0310124, IMG submission 203507) | Marine microbial communities from Western Arctic Ocean, Canada - CB11b_AW_Bot5 | ecosystem: Environmental > Aquatic > Marine > Oceanic | place: Canada: Western Arctic Ocean | collected...
CTTGGTGATGACCCTGTCATACGCCGGCCAGCGGTAGGTTGTTCTTGCCTTCCAATGTTATTCCCTGGTAGCCCGACCCTCTCCCCCCCTTACTTGTAAGGGGGGGAGAGGGTCGGGACGTACCGGCCCTCTTGTCCCCAGCCAATGGTGACCGGTGAGGTTGCCAGAATTAAGGAGGTCTTATGACCACTCGCAGGCAGTCAAAAACACGGCGTGGAAAATCGAGCATGACTCGGATGGCGGATATCACGGTGGTCCTTGACCGGTCCGGATCGATGCAGGCCCGCAGGGGCCAGGCGATCGAGAGTTTTAATTTGTTTATTGGCGAACAGCAGGCAGTCGGCGAAAGTGCTCGAATGTCACTGGTCCAGTTTGATCATGAATATCAGCGGGTCTACCAAGAACGGAAAATGAAAAATGCATCGTTCCTTGATCAACGAAGCTATGTTCCCCGGGGTACTACGGCACTACTTGATGCGATTGGGATAACGATTATCGAGACTCAGGAAAGACTCAAGGCCCAGGCGGCAAGGTACAGGAAGGTGGGTAAGAGTAGACGGCCGGTTGATGTGGTTATTGCCATCATTACCGATGGGCTTGAAAATTCCAGTAAGGAGTTTACGCAGGAAAATATTCACCGGATGATTAGAACACATGAAGATGAATATTCATGGCGATTCCTCTTTATGGGAACCAGTCATGAGTCAGTGGTTCATGGGATGAGATTTGGTGTCGACAGGAAAAGGGTATTAGAGATGGGTGACAGCGAGGATAGCTATGCACATGCCCAGACACTGTTCTCCATGAAGGTCTGCCAGATGCGTGGAAATGGCACAATGAAAGACCTGGACTTTAAAGCCTGACCAAGCCGGGGGATATTCCTGATGCCTTTGACAAGTGGAGTAACCCTCCCGTCCACGTGTATGGGCGGGAGGGTTTTAGCAATATGCAGCACAAAATTTACAACGCTTGATCGGCAAGGTGGGAAGGCGTTGTTCGTCATGGATGTAAAATGGTAAACAATAGGCATTCCTGGTTGCGGTTAGTCCATGGCGTTCGTTTCTGGTGTGCGACCAGGGTGCGTGGTCGTGGTTTCATGTCCATGCCTATTTAGTGTCCGTTCTCGAATCTTGTTTTATTCCCAAGTTATTGGAGTACATGAAATAGTAGAGTTCTCAACATGTAGGCCTGATTGGGCGAATTCCAACCATATTTTGGAAATATTGATAGATGGAGAATCTTTCTATCAAGACCGCTCGGCTCAGAAGACCGGGTTTTGTTTCGGTATTCAGAAGGCAAGGCTTCTGCTTGCCTGTGTTAGCGAGATAAAGAGGTTTCGTGAAACTGATGGACGGTGGCCCAAGGATGAAGTAATTGAAATTGAAAGTGAAGAGTGGGGTGTAAACTGTACGCTTCAAAAGACTTCCGAGTTCCAGAATAGTTTTGGTAAGAGAATCGAAAAGCCATATCTTGAGATTGTTGATAAGTCGTCTGAGAAAAAGAACACGGAGATAAATTTTGGTCTTCAAAAAGCACGAGGTGTTATTGAGGTTGAATCCGACATCATTGAATTTGTGGACAAATACTTGAGGTAAATTGCGAGAGGGCGTGGCGATATTTGGCCGAAAATATGCTGCAAGCTTGGAAGGTTACTGGTGATTAAGAATGTATTCGAGTACGTACCGTGTTGACTTGCAGTCATGTTCGTTATGCTTTTTCAGTAATGTAAGCTTGGTCTTGCCGCCCTTGGACCAATCTGCATAACGCCCTTTAGTTTTCGCCTGTTTCATGAAGTATCGTATGTATTTGCCCACGGATCCGGCGCCGTAGCTGCATGGCCGTGGTAAGCCGATGCTGGTGGCAAGAAGACTAAGTAAACCATGGGCCTTGGGCCGAAGTTTTTTCTCGGTGGTTTTGGCCAACGGCTTGCGAAGCTTTTCTTTGTTAGTCTTGTATTCCCTCCACTGTGTCTTGAATAGACCGGACCTCCGGGCAAAAGGACGAAGGTCAAATCCGTGGTCAGTGAAGGGAATACCAGCGTCCTCGAATATTTGTTTCTCGGCAGAGGTGAAATACACGATCAGGCGTTTCTCGCGCAAGGCTTGCTTGTGAAGTCGTGTAGATAATCGTTGAGCATGGCATACCCCCAATGCAGTGCGCTGGCTACTTCCTTCAGGTCGTCATGGAGCAGGGTTGGCTTGTAACATCCATCTACCAAGACGCCACCAAGGACCGGCGGGGGCTGTTCGCCGGAGGCCAATTTTTTGCCCTCGCTCTCAAAGTCAAGGTAGATGGCTCGGTTGGCCTGTGTGTTGGTCATCGGGGAATTAGGGTGTAAATGTTTGGTCATGAAGCGGTCCTCGGTCTCTTGGGATATGATCCGATGCCCCTGTCAGCAGGGCTGGACCTGATTGCGTCTCGCTACAACCGCATAGGTTATTACAGGATACTACGCAGGTCGGTATGATGCTCGAAATTAAAGTGGTGGTCGAGGCCGGCCGCGCGGTTGAAGGTGCAATGTAGTTCGCCCGATACCATCCCCTGCATATGGAATTCATGATGTGGCAAGCGCTGCGGTTTTGTCCATTAATATCACTTGGCTCAAGATCATGCGTTTGGATAAACCAGTCAAGCAGGCTCTCTGCGAACGGTCTTTCGTTGAAATGTTAAGCTGCCTGGTTCATGATGCGGGTCCTGGGGTAATTCGCTCATGAAATGTACCGATGAGTTGCCACGATTAGCGCCTGCAGTTGCGGAACTTGCGCCCGTGGTCACGCGTGAAGGTGGTGAATATGTCCTGCGATGTCGCGCTCGGTTCACCTGGTCTCGCGATGCAATCTTCCGCTTCTTTTTCGATACAAGGAACCTCGAAAAGATCACGCCGCCATGGCTGCAGTTCAAAGTGCTCACGGATGACCCGATCCAGATGCAGGTTGGTGCCTTGATCGACTATCGCTTGAAGATCAGGGGAATTTCCCTCAAGTGGCGTACAGTGATCACTCAATGGGAGCCACCGAAGAAGTTCGAGGATTCCCAATTGCGAGGACCCTATCGCCAGTGGATCCATGAACATGCGTTTGTCGACGAAGGGGGCACCTCCCTCATGCAGGATAAGATTCGGTACAAGGTCCTTGGAAGTAGCCTGGTGCACTGGTTGCTGGTCAAGCGTGATCTTCTGGAAATATTCAGGTATCGCAGCCACGTTCTTGGTGAACTGTTTCCAAAGTCGTAATAAATGAACGATGGCTTGCCAACGCCAAATTTGGATCGTCTTGATCGCGTAGGCCATTTGAATCATGGGTGTGATGGGTTCGACATGGCTGGTCCAATCGGATCAGCTATCAATCAGGACTAACGGTAGAAACATTCTCGGCCAGGTCCTACAATGAAACATAAGTGTTTGTCGGATGGGATGAAGGAAGTTTCGCATGACACAATGGCTCGCGTGGTTGGGGTGGCGTAGTAACGCGGCATCGTCCCGGGCTGTACAAGTGCCGACAGATCCTAGCATCAGGGGTTCGCGGGTCTTCGAACCGCTCGAACCTCGGTTGCTTTTGTCCGGGGATCCTGTCGTCCTGTCATTGCCGCTTGAATCACCCAATGCCGTGGTGGTGGAAGTTGAGACGGCTTCGGGCCCGAACGTCGATGCAGATAGTGTGGACCCAGCTGTAGCCGCAGTGACCTTGCTGCCCAGCACGATCAAGCACATGTCGGGTCATCACGACGGTGTTGATTCCCACTTCACCAACGAGGTGTTGCCACACTTCAATGTCATCAGTGGTACTTCGGGTAACGCATCGTTCCTGGACCAGATTCGGTCGCAGGGCAAGGTTTATGCCCGGCATGTGACCAACCCTGCGGACTCCACCAGTGCCGCCCAACTGGTCTCACTTTGGCGGGTACCGTTTGATAGCAGTGTGATTTACGGTGGCTACGACGCGATCATTATTGATGAGATTCATCCCGAGGTGAATGGTAGCGCCCGGGCAGGTTACGTGGCTGCCGCGTTTGAACAGCTGCGCATGCTCTACCCGGATAAGATCATCCTTGCATGGACACGCTGGCAACTGTCAGATAATCCCGGTAGGTATTCACGGATTCTCAATGCGATCCGCGACTATGCAGACGTCAACGTCATTGAACAGTATTTACGCGAGGGCAATCCTAATCTGGGTCTGATTCCCTCGTGGGTAGATCGGATCAAGGCAAACATTCCCGGGTTACTGAACAAATCGATATATGGCCTCTACATTTCGCAGGAAGGTTTTGCCGCTGACGATGTGGCGAACATCGGTTATCTCGGTTTTCTTGACGAACAGTTGCATCGGATCCGTAATGATCCCGATGCATCAGCCATGCCGGGAATTGGTTTCTGGGTCTATTATCGTTCCTATGACCTGACCACCGGCTACGTTGCCCAACTGGCAAATCACTACTATACGAAGGGCAGTACCGACTACCTAGGTAACGGTAATTACAACCAGTTCATTGATAATCCGCAGTTTGATTTGGGTACCGATGGCTGGACGCTTAGCTCAGGTGACGGCGGGTCGATCGAACGCGTGGCTTATTCTGCGGCCGGGGTGCAGGCTTACCACGACAGCCATCAGCAGGCTTCCCACGGGACGCACGGATTGCGCACGGTACGGGGTGGTGGTTCGAACACTGCGATGACCACGGTGAACGTCACCGGTGGAAAGACGCATGCGGTATCAGCCTACGTACTGGCCGGATCCGGCAGTGCCAGCCAGGCAAAGATTCGTGTAACACGTGACAACGGGAATGCTCTTGCCGCCGGTACGGTGGCGCAGACCGATACGCCGGTCGGCCAGGGGCAATGGAAACGCGTGCAGTTTGCCTTCGATGTGCCGCAGGACGTCAGCACAGTCAAGGTTGTTCTTACTGACGAATTAGTGGCGGCGGGCACAACGCTCTACTGGGATTTCGTGGAATTGGAGGACGTCTATCCGGTAGGGACCGGGGTGAACGAACCGCCATCGCAGGTGGGGCCGCTTTCAGTGTCCCAGGTGGCGGAGACTACGGCGCAAGTGACCTGGGAGGTTGCCACGGACCCCGATGGTGATTGGTTGACATACAACGTGCAGTACCGGGTTGTCGGTAGTGGTCCGGCGGGCTGGTTGAATCACAATGGGCCAACCACAACCGTACAACTGACTGGGTTGCAACCGCAAGCATCGTACGACGTGCGTGTTCAAGCGAATGATGGTGAGCAGGCGGGTTTGTGGCGTCGTGTGAATAATATGTTCACAACAGGTTCGGATACCAATCTTCCCGGCGATGCCAATGGTGATGGCGTGGTGGATATTCAAGATCTTGGGATTATGGGGGCCAATTTCAACCTGACCGGCCGGCTGGCAAGTGAAGGGGACTTCAATGCCGATGGCCTGGTGGATATAGAAGATCTTGGAATCCTTGGGGCCAATTGGCTGTCAATCTCCACTGGTCAAAACACGGCCATCACGGTGCTAAATGAGGCAGCGTCAAATCATTCGGGTGTTACTCGTGTCCAGGGTCATGAACTTATCGTGAACATCATGGCCGATGCGGACAGTACGGGAAGCGCTGATGAGGATTCGGAACTTCCTGGCGATGCCAATGGTGATGGCGTGGTGGATATTGAAGACCTCGGGATCCTGGGAGCCAATTTCAACTTGTTCGACCGGCAACGAAGCGAGGGGGATTTTAATGGCGATGGCCTGGTGGATATTGAGGACCTTGGAATACTTGGGGCCAATTGGCTGTCAACATCTAGTGGTCAAGAAACGGCAAGCCTTGTTCTTAATGAAGTGGTGTTGGGGCGGGACGATGTCGACAACACGCTGAAGGGAATGAGCGTGGTGGTCGACAGTGACAGGGCCCTTGCCTATATCACGGGCATCATGACCGATGCGGTCAGCGTGGTGGACTTGGATCGCGGCACACTGGACCGAACCTTTTATCTCACGGATCATGCCCAGGCAACGAAAAAGCTGGCCTTTGATGCAGAACACCGGCGCCTGTGGGCAATTGCCAACAAGCAGGATTCCACCTTGTGGCTTTCAGATCCGGATACCGGTGAAGTCATTGCCAGTCGCGACATCAGCGCTGATCTTCTTGCGGATGCCTCAAATTACCCGGTAAAGGATGTGGCTGTGGATCCGCAGCGTGAAAACTTCTATGTCCTGCTCAACGATATGACCGGTGGTCGCGTACTAATCTACGACACATCGCTGCACCCTGTGGGCACGGTTCTTGAAGGTCAAAGTATCGGGGCATTGCAATGGGATGAATCCCGTGACGCTCTTTTGGCCATGACCACTCCGCCGCCGGCCAGTGGAGCCAGTACAAGAATATTCGTGCTTGGCCAAGGGCTGGAGTCCGCCATGACTTCGATTGATCCGGACCTGGGCGCAGCAAGTCCAAAGCCGCCTTCGCAATTCGCATTTGAACCTGCTGGCGATTTTTACCTTGCCGGTCAGAAAAAGATGTGGCGTATTGATGCGTCGACCGGTGACCAGGTATGGCAGTCGGTGTTGCCCTATAACGCCAGCGCAATTGAATGGTCACAGGACGAACTGGGCATTCTTCACCAATACGGCGCGGCTGATGATGACGATATCTTTGTTTCTCGCTTGTCAACATTTGACGCTGATACCGGTGGGATGCTGTCCGTTCGTATGGCACGTTATGAGGCGAGCCGGATGGATGCGGTGGCGGGTGCCGGTTCGTTCGTGGTGGGTAATGGCGGCGATGCAAGTGTCTCTATATTCGTCTCCGGAGCTGAAGCGGCGGCTAATATCAAGGTCGGTACGGCAGCTGAAGATATTTTGGTTACGCCTGATGGCCAAAGAATGCTTGTGCTTAATCGGCTTGGTGGAAGCCAACTTGTTGAGTATGACCTGGAAACCGGAGCCAGTCGGGTCCTTGATACGGTGGCCTGGCCGGTTCGAATGATCCAACGACCTGAAGATGAGACACTGTTCATCTTCAGTCATTTTGAACCAAAAATCGAGGTGCGTGACCTCGACACCCTCGAAGTGATCCATGAAATATCACTTTCCACGCATGGCATTACCACCTCGTACAGTGATACGTTGTCGGACATGAACGCAGATCCGCAGGGGAGCCTCCTGGTTGCCCTGCAGTGTGAACAGGGCAAGGTGGCAATTGTCGACGGTGCCAACCAATCAGTTCTTGCGGTGGTTGAACTGGGTAAACCGAGACCGGGAACCGGGCCGGGCCGGATGAATGCAGCCGTGGATACATCGGATCCCGATAATCGCAAGGTGTTTGTTTATCTTGCGGATGACAATCGAATCTATCGGCTCGAAGAATCCAATGATTTCGTGCCCCAAGTTGATGCTTCGGCCGAGGTGTCCGTTACGCAAGGTATTCAAAACACCTATGGGTTCAGGTCCGTGTATTTCAGCCCATCTTTTGACATGGTGTTCGCGTGGAATGTGCCGATTGACCCTGACACCTTGGTTGCCGGTACGCCAGTGAATGGTGTTGAACGCTTTGTCGGTGAAAACGATGGCGTGCTTTACGCACAACACAAGGCGTCATCAGGTGTCAACCAGATCGAATCATTGGTGATGGTTGATCCTGCTTCACTGCAAGTTGTTCACGAACAAGTCCTGGCTGAAACCATGGCAATGGATTCAAAGGTCTACCTTGACTTTGACCGTGGCCAGGTGGCGTTTACAAGGTCGGCGTACAGTGAAGCTCACCTGGTCATGATTGAAGATGTTCCTGGTACGGCCGAGTTGGAACTTGTGTTTATTCCTGACGCTGGTTTTCGAGTGGAAGAAGCGACCATTCCCGAGGTTGGGATCCACCCGGATTCAGGAACCGTGTACATGTATTACAAGGTTGGCCCGGACGATTATTTCGCCACTTCGAACGATGGTGGTCTTGATTTTTCAATTAATCCCCGGTCACCGACAAGCCCGGGCGATCATACCGCCGATCCACGCTGTGTCCTGATGCCGGATGTTGACGAGGATGGGCTGCAGGTCTGGCGCCAGTATCTTTGGGACCGGAGCCTTGGTTATTTCAAAAGCATGATTTCGCATGACGGTCTTCAGTACGAACCGGAGGAGGGGATCCGCTATGACCCGCCGGACACGGAAATAGTGGGTGTGCACACGGCGTATACCACGGATGATGGTCGTGTGGGGCTGATGTATATTGGTGACAAGGGCACCACAACAGGAAATGTTCGGCTCGCTTATTCAGATGATAATGGCCAGAGTTTTCAATATTATGCCGACGATCCCTTGCACGACGCTGGAACCCATGATGACGGCCTGAACCAGCGCGATCCGACGGCCAATGTCCTTGACGATGGCAGTATTCGTATCTTCACCATGGTCCAAGGTGGTCCCCAGGCGCCGTTTCCAGGGGTACGAAGCGTGACGGCGATATACAGTTTTACCAGTATGGACAACGGCCTGACCTTTAAAGCAGATCCCGGTGTTCGGCTTGAACCGGAGGATTTCACTGGTTTTGATGTGTGGTCTCTAAATGATCCATCCATCATCCAGTTGCCTGATGGACGGTTTCGAATGTACGTGGCTGGTTTGGTCAGTGAACTGCCCGATGTATCTGATGTGGATTGGGTGATCCTCAGTGCCACGACGGCTGGTGATCCAGGTTGATCTCCAGGTATTAAAACGCAGTCATAGCCGCGGCTTGTCAGCGTTACAGGACGGGCGTTATTGATCGCCAACTTCCATGCGCCAGCAGCGGTGTGTTTTCTTGTTGGCGAAATCTTCCGGGACCGTGCGATGCGTGATCTCCTGGGCATTCATGTCGACCAGTACTTCGTCGTCAAGTTTGAATCGCCGATAGTTGGTTGCAAAAAAGATAATGCCACCGGGCTTTATGATCCGTGAAACATTCTGGACCAGTTGCCCGTGGTAGCGTTGGATGTTCCAGTCTTCTTCGGTACGCTTGCTGTTGGAAAAGGTTGGTGCGTCGATAATCGCCAGGTCATATTCCCGGCGTTTCTGGTGGTCCATCACGAAGTCCACCGCGTTGGCGCGTACAAACTCGTGCTGGTCAGTCGACTGATCGTTCAGGTCAACGTTATGCCGTGCCCAGTCGAGATAGGTTCTCGACAGGTCCACGGAGGTGATCCTGCGGGCGCCGCCTGCAGCTGCGTAAACACTAAATGAACCGGTGTAGGCGAAAAGATTGAGTACCTCCTTTCCCGACGATTCGCAGCGGATCAGGTCCCGGGTAATACGGTGGTCAAGGGAAAGACCCGTGTCGATATAGTCGGACAAATTCACTTCAAACCGCAGGCCACCTTCGGTCACAATGCGCCGTAGTGCATTTTCGCTGACCCGGTCATATTGGCTTCGCCCGCATTGTGGTTGGCGATGTTTGACGAATGTTCGTTCGGGCGGCACATCAAGCACAAGCCCCGCGGTTTGGACCATCAGGTCAAGCCAGTCGGCATGTTCGGCGATTGATCGATCGTGCGGTCGTTGGTACTCGCCGATATGCAGGCAATCTTCGTACCGGTCCACCATGAGCGGTATTTCCGGGATATCCCGGTTATAGATTCGGTAGCAGGTGATGCTCCGCCGCGTGGGCCAGCGTCGCCGGTGACGATCCATCTTCCGAAGCCGGTTGGCGAAAATATCAGCCTGGCCCTTTGCCTTGTCACCCAAGCCGCCAAACACCTGTGGGGTGGTGCCCGAGATTTCCTGGTCTGTCGGTTTCGCAATGTTCGTGGCAGGATCCGACACCGGCCGGGGGCCATGGAACTGGTAATAGGTGCACTGGATGGATCCGTTGTATAGCTTGCGGCGACGATCAGCCCGGCGGTCTGCCAGACGCTCAAAGTCATTCCATGAAGTCAGGAGAAAAAAGGACCAGGTCGGTAGCCGACGCAGGATCAAGGGCATGCTTTGGTAAAGATCCTTTACCTCCTGCAACCCGTCGAACCGTTCGCCATATGGGGGGTTGGTCACAAGGCAGCCGTACCCACGACTGGACGAAAGTTCAGAGAACGACGCTTTTTGAAATTTAATTGAATCGGCAACGCCAGCCCGAATGGCGTGACGTTGCGCCATGGTCAACGCATCGGTGTCGATGTCACTTGCGATGATCGGGTCAGAAAGGTCCTCGCCAATAGCGGCCTTTGCCTCGTCGCGAGCTTGCTGCCAGACCTTGGCGTTAATGGCCGGCCATGTCTCAGCAGCGAATTGTCGTTTTAAGCCTGGAGCAATATTACGGGCAATCATCGCCGCCTCGATACAGATGGTGCCCGATCCGCAAAACGGGTCGAGTAACGGGCGGTCAGGATTCCAAAATGAAAGCTGGACCAATGCGGCGGCCAGTGTTTCGCGTAGTGGCGCGGTACCAATCAGGTCGCGATAACCACGCTTGTGAAGTCCAGTGCCCGAGGTGTCAATGGTAAGCGTGGCGGTGTTTTCAAGAAGTGCCACTTCAACGGGAACCCTGGCCCCGGATTCAGAAAGTTCGGATACCTGGTGAGCTTCAAGTAGCCGGGTCACGATAGCCTTCTTGGCTGAACGTTGTACGGCAGGCACGCTGGTCAGGGTGCTTTTGACCGAGCGGCCGGATACCGGGAAACAGCCATCTTCTGGTATCCACTGTTCCCAAGGCAGCGCCTGGATCCCGTCAAACAGTTGATCAAAGTCATTGGCTTGGAAACGGCCGATGCGGATAAGAATACGATCTGCCGATCTGAGCCAGAGATTGGTTTTCGCTACTGCGGTATCGTCCCCGGAAAACTCGATTCGCCCTGTCTGCGGCATCCTGCTTTCATAGCCCAGTGCCGCCAATTCACGGGCCACGACCGCTTCGAGCCCAAAAGTGGATGTGGCGATAAGGTCAAGGTTCATCGTGGCCCATCGTATCGGATCCAAGGGTGCATATCCCCAACCGATCGATCCGTGCCTGAAATGGCTATATATAAAGGAAGGGCTATTACGGCTGGTTTGGCGGTGAATCTGATTTTACCAGGCCACAGAGGCTTGGTCAGAAAGACGCATTACGCCAACGCCTGCTCTTTACGCAGCATTTGGATGGTCTGGCCAAATGCATCGACCGTTTGCCTGCGGTCCCTGTTGGTATGGGCGGCGGAAACCGGGGCGCCCGGCCATCCCTGGATATCGACACCATGTAACAACATGCCCAGACGAAGTTTCATCATGAGCGAGGGGTCGACCGGTGCCTTCAGGGTCTGGTAATCATGGATTCCAGATTCGATTTCGGCCCGACAGGTGGTGATTTGGTTCGGATTAAGGAATACGTGAAACCCGCCAAAGGTTCCGTAGGCTATCCAGCAGACGCCGACGGTTGTGAACAGGTCGTTTAATTCTTCGATCAGTGAGTTCCCGTAGTCGATGGCCTGCTGGCAGGCATCGGTATCACGCACGATCTTGAGCGCCGCAATCCCCGCAACACACGCGGTGGGTACGGCATTGAAGGTGCCCATATGAAAGATCTTTTCCCGGCCATCGGCTGCCATATGCCGAAAGTCCATCCCGGCGAGAATATCACGTCGACCCACGACCGCAGCACCGGGCATCCCTCCGGACACGATCTTTCCGAGCGTGGCCATATCCGGGGTTACGTCATAGGCCTCCTGTGCGCCGCCTTTTGAACAGCGGAAACCGCTGATCACCTCGTCAAAGATGAGTAGAGTCCCGGTTTCGGTTGCCAATTTCCGTAACCCGGCCAGGAATTCAGGTTGCAGCGGAACCTGTCCCCAGGTTGAACCGGTTGGTTCTAGGATCATGGCGGCAATATCACTTGAAGCATTCAGGCTTGAAGCTACTGCTTCAAGATCATTGGGTGGTAGATGGATCATTGTCTTGGCTGTTCCCTTGGGAACGCCGCGGGGCGGTGTGCCGTCGTGATGGGCATTGAAGCCGCCAATGACATAATCATGCCAGCCATGAAAGTGACCGTTGAACCGAATAATGTTTTCCCGGCCGGTGAATGCCCGGGCAAGTCGCAGGGCAAGCATGGTTGCTTCCGTCCCTGAGTTGTTGAACCGCACACCCTGGGCGCAGGGGATCAGCTGCTGGATGATTTCCGCCCATTGAATTTCACTTTCGTGACTCGCGCCGAAATGGGTGCCCCGACCAACCTGGGCAAGTACGGCCTGCGTGATGGCGGGGTGATTGTGGCCAAGCAGTAAAGCGCCGTGTCCGCCGGAATAATCAACGTACTGGTTGCCATCAACATCCCACTTTCGAGATCCATGAGCATGGGTGACGAAGATGCCATGCGGTTCAATGTGCCGTGCGTCGTGGGTAATTCCACTGGGAAAGACCTGCCGCGCCCGGCTTGCAAGCTTGGCCGACTCATGGGTCTTACGGCAATATGCATCGACTAGGGGTGAATTATCGAGGTTTAACGGGCAAGCCGGGTAGGGTGGGTCCATGGATGCCATGGCGGGGTTTTCCTTGGCCTGGGTAATCAGGGAGACTTCGTGCTGCATTGGATTGACCAGCCTAGTGGACCGAACCTTGGTGAAAACAAATTATATTCTAGCACGCAGGTCCTGGCATGATGGTACAGGGCGGCAGGTCTTAAATGGCAAAAGGTTTGAATCTACCTGCAATGACTTGTAACGGAAAGATGCAGTAGAATGATTTGGACCTTCTATCGGGTATAGATCAGGAGTAATCACATGTCGACATTGACCCAACAGGTGGCTCGGTGGTTTACTGGCTTTGGAGATGCCCTGGATCGTGGTGATCTTGCTGACGCCATAAACATGTTTAGCGAGGATTGTTATTGGCGGGACATGGTGTCATTCACATGGAACATCATCACCGCTGAAGGTCAAGGTGATATCAAGGCGATGCTGGCCGTTACGGTACCACAGGCCAAGCCATGTCGGTGGGAGATCGAGGGCGAGGCAACTGATGAAGGAGGGGTAACCGAAGCATGGTTTACTTTCGAGACGGTCGTGTCGCGGGGCAAGGGGCATATTCGGTTGAAGGATGGCAAATGTTGGACGCTATTCACCTCTATAGTCAGCCTGAAAGGTTTTGAGGAAAAGGAAGGTGCCACCCGTGAATTCGGCACCCAGCACGGTGCATTTGAAAATCGAGAAACCTGGCTTGAACGAAAGACTCGTGATGAACAGGAACTAGGTCATACACGCCAGCCCTATTGTGTCATTGTCGGTGGCGGACAGGGTGGCATCGGGTTGGCCGCAAGGCTCAAGCGGCTGGAAGTACCAACCATCATCATTGAGAAAAATGAAAGGCCAGGCGATTCCTGGCGCAAGCGATATAAATCCCTGTGTCTGCATGATCCGGTGTGGTACGACCACATGCCCTACCTCCCATTTCCTGATCACTGGCCGGTGTTTTGTCCCAAGGACAAGGTCGGTGATTGGCTCGAGATGTACACCAAGGTCATGGAACTGAACTACTGGCATTCCACGACCTGCCAATCCGCGCAATATGACCAGGAGAATCAGCAGTGGCTTGTGACCGTGGTACGCGATGGCAAGACAATTGTTCTTCAGCCAAAGCAGCTTGTCCTGGCAACGGGAATGTCCGGCATGCCAAACATTCCAGATGTTCCAGGTGCCGAAACCTTTCAGGGCGATCAGCACCATTCGAGCAGGCATACCTGTGGCGCCGATTACGCCGGCAAGAAGTGTATTGTCGTCGGAACGGGCAATTCGGGTCACGATATCTGTGGTGACCTGTGGGAGCACGGCGCTGATGTCACCATGATTCAGCGATCTGCAACCCATGTTTCAAAATCAGAAACACTGATGAAAGTGTTGCTGGGTGGTCTTTATTCACAGTCAGCAGTTGACGCGGGTATGACCACGCAAAAAGCGGACCTTACCTTTGCGTCGATCCCATACAAGCTTCTAGGCGGATTCCATGCAGAAGCCTACAAGGAAATCACGGCCATTGACGCCGATTTTTATGAGCGGTTAAAAGGGGCCGGGTTCCTTCTTGATTTTGGTGAAGATGAATCCGGGTTGTTCATGAAGTACCTGCGTCGTGGTTCGGGGTATTACATTGACGTGGGTACGTCGGGTTTGATCATCGACGGCAAAATTAAATTGAAAAGTGGCGTATCGATCAAGCAGATCAAGGGCCAATCCGTTGTTCTTTCCGACGACTCTGAACTGCCGGCAGACTTGATTGTCTATGCAACCGGATACGGATCGATGAACAGTTGGGCGGGCAAACTCATTTCCCAGGAAGTGGCTGATAAGGTGGGCCGATGCTGGGGGTTGGGCTCAGATACCATGAAGGATCCAGGCCCATGGGAAGGGGAGTTGCGGAACATGTGGAAACCAACCCAGCAGCCGGCACTTTGGTTTCACGGCGGCAATCTCCACCAGTCACGCCATTATTCGCAATACCTGTCGCTGCAGATAAAGGCTCGAATGGAGTCGGTGCCCACCCCGGTCTACGGGCTCTCCAAGGTTCATCATCTTTGCTGACCAAAGGATCGGTGGCTGGTCTGTACTGTTCGTTTAGTGCCGGAACCTATGCGGTTTTGATTAGGTAAACGTCACGCTGCACCGAAGCCAATGGTCTTTTTTTTTATATTATTTAGATATTTGACGCTTGATATTTTTATATATCTGCTAAGATGCGGGTCCGCTGGAGTTTTATCTGCATTAAATCAGGTTGAAATAAATCACGCGGAGGGCCGGTGCTGGAGCTGCAGGGTGTTTGTTTATTTTGTGGCAAGCTTTGTTTTAAGAGAAGGTACAAGTTAATGGGCTTGGGGGTTCTTCTCCGGTTCGTTAAGGGTAAGCAGAAGGATATCGCTGCGCCGCTTGATGCTCATCACTGGCAGGGTCTGCAGCAGCTTGAACCGCGTCTGCTGCTATCCGGATCGGGTTACGTCGATACCTTGGCCGATGAAAACAACGGCATCGACGTAGGCAATGTTTCGTTGCGCGAAGCGGTCCAGCACGTCCAGCAGGACGCTGGCAGTCAGGGTGACGCCGACACGAGTGTTGACGAAGATCCCACGGCCATTGCACTGACCAATGCCGTTACCAGCCTAGCGGAGAATGTCGACACGAGCATTGCCACGAAGGTGGCCGATATTGTGATCACCGATGCTGATGGTGGTGTCAATGATATTACGGTTTCAGGTCCAGATGCCGCTTTCTTCGAAGTGGTGGGCAGCG
>Ga0310124_10001720_pt1 | contig 15167 bp, 17 predicted proteins | sample CB11b_AW_Bot5_MG_FD_203507 | JGI IMG/M metagenome (GOLD analysis project Ga0310124, IMG submission 203507) | Marine microbial communities from Western Arctic Ocean, Canada - CB11b_AW_Bot5 | ecosystem: Environmental > Aquatic > Marine > Oceanic | place: Canada: Western Arctic Ocean | collected...
GTACTCGATGGCAAAGTCTAAGCGGCCGGCGTTCCAGTTCCCGGAGCTCGAGAGCCGTGGACGGCACACCATCCTGCGTTCGACGCAAGAGGTAGCGGCGGAGTTGGACGTGCTGCAACGCGCCGAGGAAGAACCGAAAGAACGGGTGAAAGTGACCTACCGGTTCCAGGCCGAGGCGGTGGAGGCCGTCGAGGACATTCGGCGCATCCTTCGTCGTCAACATGGGGTTCGGAAGGTCAACCGCGAGGACATCGCGCAGGCGGCGGTGCTGGAAGCGCTGCATGACCTGGAAACCAACGGCCACACGAGCTTCCTGGCGCGCGAGTTTGGCGAGCGCTAGGGCGTCAGCAGGCCAGCGGATACGAGCGCTCAGGCTTCCAGCGGGCGGGGTTGCGGTAAGTGGAGGACGCCGGGGAACCGACATATGGTGTCTAGGGCGAAGGCAAACGGAGCGTACCCGGCGAACAAAGCCGCAAGCATTTGATGGTCTGCGGAGGTGAGTGCAGACCCGGCTTGAATGGGTACAGAAGCGTGATGTGGGCGGGCATGCCCACTGCCGCCGCGGGGTCGAACCGGTCGCGAAAACGCCCGACCAGGCTTTCCGTCGCGGGAACCGTCAGTACCAGCGCGGATTGATCCGTCAGGGCTTCCCTCCTGAACCGCCGTTGGTTGCGCCCTCTACGGAATGAACGGCGCAGTCGAGCCATCGAAGAGCAGGCTTGACGGGAGCAGCTTGGCGAGCTCTTCCACGGTCCACTTGCCCTTGGAGCGCCAGTCCTTGTTGATGGTGCGCATCTCGGTGGGATGGGAGTAGACGCCGATCTTGCCCGATCCTGATCGAAAGACGAGGCCCGTGACCCCGCTCGCGAAATCAGAGGCAAGATAGACGACGATGGGCGAGACGTGCTCGCCGCCGGGACGATCGCTGGTGAGCTCGTCGCCGGCCTTCTTGGCGACGAGGCCGGCGTCGGCGAGCATCTGCGGATGCCGATAGTCGTCAAACGCACGCGTCTGGGCCATCGGCGCGACGGCGTTGACGGTGATGCCGTGGTTACGGAGCTCGAACGCCAGGTCCCATGTAAGGCTGACGATGGCGCCCTTGGCAGCGCCGTAGATGAGCCTGCCCTCGGGGTTGCGCCACTGGCTAGAGGCCGTGTTGATGATGCGCCCGTAGCCCTGCTCCATCATCACGGGGATCGCGTGTCGACACGTGTTGAACGTGCCTTTGAGGTGCGTGCCGACGACCGCGTCGAAGTCGGATTCGTTGATCTGGTGGAACAGACCGTCGCGGGAGATGCCGGCGTTGTTGACCAGGATGTCCAGGCGACCGTAGTGCTCGACGGCGGTGCCGACGATGGCTGCGGCCTGCCCGAAGTCAGCGACGGAGTGGTAGTCGGCGACGGCCTCGCCGCCGTTCTCGCGGATGAGCGAGACGACGTCGTCCGCGGGGGCTTGGGTACCGCCGGCGCCGTCGCGTTCGACGCCGGGATCATTGACGACGACCTTCGCGCCCTCGGCGGCAAGGGCTATCGCGTGGGCGCGGCCGATGCCGCGGCCGCTGCCGGTAATGATGGCGACTTTGTCCTTCAGGTGTGCGCTCACGAGTTTCCTCCCTGCGCGGATCGCTTCGCCGGCAGAATAAAGGGGGCTCTCGTTTCCCCCACGAGCAGAGTGTGGGGAAGGATCTCGACGAGCTCGTCCATGGGCCAGGGGCCCTCGGTGCGCCAGTCACGGTGGATGGAATTCATCTCCGACGGGTGAGAATAGCGGCCGACTTTGCCGGAGCCCACGCGGAAGACGACGCCGTTGATGTCTTCGGCCTGCTCGGACGCGAGATAGACGACGGTGGGTGAGACGAACTCCGGCGCGGCGCGGTTGTCGCCCTGCTCGGCGGGATCCTTGATGCGATCGAGACCAGCCTCGACGAGCATCTCGCGGTAGGTGTTATCGCCGAACGCGCGGGTGGCCCCCATCGGAGCTATCGCATTCACCGTGATGCCGTGGTTGCGGAGCTCGAAGGCGAGCGCCCAGGTTAGGCTGACGATGCCGCCCTTGGCCGCCCCGTAATTCGCCCGGCCCTCCGGGTTGCGCCATTGGCTCGACGATGTGTTGATGATCCGCCCGTAGCGTTGGGCCATCATGACCGGAGCCGCATGGTGGCAGGTGTTGAACGTGCCCTTGAGGTGCACGTTGATGACCGTGTCCCACTCGTCCTCGGTCATCTCCCAGAACAGCTTGTGCCGGAAGATGCCGGCGTTGTTCACCAGGATGTCGAGCCGGCCAAATTCGTCGATGGCGGACGCCACGATACGTCCCGCGCCGACGTAGTCCGCGACCGACTCGTAGTTGGCGATTGCCTCGCCGCCGCCTTCGCGGATCAGCGCGACGACCTCGTCGGCGGGCGATGCGGAACCGCCGGCGCCATCGCGCTCGACGCCCAGGTCGTTCACGACGACGCAGGCGCCTTCAGCCGCGAGGGCGATGGCGTGCTCGCGGCCGAGGCCACGACCGCCGCCGGTGACGATGGCGACGCGGCCCTTGAGTAGATCGCCCATGGGTGAGCCTCCTGGTGTTGGTACGGGGGTTATAACACAGAGCCCACCCCGCCCCCACCTAGCTGCGTGGGCGAAGGCGGTCGGCGGAGTCGATGGTGATGGTGACCGGGCCGTCGTTGATGAGGATCACGTCCATCATGGCCTGGAAACGCCCGGTCTCAACCGTGAGGCCTGTTGCGCGGAAGCGCTCGACGGCGTCGGCGAATTGGGCGCCGGCCTGCTCCGGGGACGCGGCGCCGGTGAACGACGGGCGACGGCCCCTGCGGGTGTCGGCGTATAGCGTGAATTGGCTGACCACGAGCAGGGCGCGGCTCACGTCGAGCACCGAGCGATCGAACCGGCCGTCGGCGTCGGGGAAGATGCGGAGGTTAGTTATCTTGTCGACGATGTAGGCCGTGTCGTCGGGGGAGTCGTCACGGCCTACGCCGAGCAGGACGAGGAGGCCGACGCCAATGGCCCCGATGGTTTCGCCACCGACGCTGACGCGGGCACTGCTGACGCGCTGGATGACGGCGCGCATGGAGCTAGTCGCTGGAATTCGCTGGAGTCGACGGCGACGAAGACGATGAGTCGGACGATTTAGATGATGACCCGGAATCGGCCTTGGTGGTCGTGGACGACGAGTCGGACGACGAGTCGGACGACGAGGATGATTCAGAGGACGAGTTGTTGGAAGGCGCCCCCGCCTTGGTCGAAGACTTGTCTTTGCGGGCGTAATCGGTGGTGTAAAAGCCGGAGCCCTTGTAGATGACGGGCGGCGCGTGAAACGTCCGGCGAGCGATGTGCTGGCACTTCGGACATTCATAACGGGGCTCGTCTTGGAAGCGCTGCCGTACGTCGAAGACGTTACCGCAGTTGTCACATTTGTATCCGTAGGTAGGCACGAAAAGAGCTCCGGAGGTTAGCAGTCGGGGATTCCGACTGCTAGTGAAGATAGCGTTTCCCCCCGTAAGGTGTCAATGAGACGGGGGCGCGAAAACAGGGGGTTGGGTTGCTCGGTTGTTCGGGATTCCGCCTCTGTGGTAAGATTCTGATCGCTCACCAAAGAGGCACGGTTCCACGACCCAAGGGCAAGATCAGGAGCGCAGATGGCATTTGTAACGATTCGGGACGGCGAGCCGCCTGAGGCTATTGTAAGCCGGTTCAGGGCCGCCGTAACCCGCAACGGGATCCTCAAGGAACACAAGGACCGCCGGTTCTTCCGCTCCAAGGGAGAGAAGGCCCGGCTGGCCGCCCGCCGCTCCGCCCGCCGCCGCCGCCGTTCCAGCGTGCCGCGCTAAGGCCCCGGAAACACCATGAAAATGCGCCCCAACCAGTGGGGCGCATTTTTGTTGACGATGCACCGCCGGTGCTTGGCTGTGCTCCCCAAGGTTGTGCTTCCCGTCACAAGCGACGCCTGAGGCCCATGATACGATGCCCGCTCTTGAACCTCCTGGAATTTATGCGTTGATGAGACCCCTGCGACTGGCCCTTGCCCAATTGAACACGACCGTCGGCGATCTGGCCGGGAATGCCGATCGCATGATCGCCCTGATGGATGAGGCGCGGGTGCATGACGTGGACCTGATCGCGTTCCCCGAGCTGGCGGTGACGGGCTACCCGCCGGAGGACCTGCTGCTCAAGCGCCAGTTCCTGGCGGAAGCCGACGCGCAGTTGGAGCGCATTGCCCAGACAAGCAACGGAATGGTCGTGGTGGTGGGCGCGCCGCAGTTGGTGGACGGCACGGTGTTCAACGCCGCCGTTGCCGAGACGCCCGATGGGATAACCGGTGCGCTGTACAACGTGGCTGCAGTGGCTGTCGATGGGAACATCGTCTACCGCTATCGCAAGATTTTCCTGCCGAACTACGGCGTGTTCGATGAGCAACGCTACTTCACGGCCGGGGACGAGTGCCCGGTGTTTTCGCTCCGCGGCGTCCAGGTGGGTGTGAACGTCTGCGAGGACATCTGGTTCCGCGAGGGGCCAACGTCGGTGCAGCGGGCCGCGGGTGCGGAGGTCATCGTCAACATTAACGCCTCGCCGTACCACCGCGACAAAGGCGCGTACCGCCAGCAGATGCTGTCGGCGCGCGCGGCTGAGCAAGGCGTGTTCGTTGTCTACGTGAACGCGGTGGGCGGGCAGGACGAGCTGGTGTTCGACGGCCAGAGTTTCGTGATGGGACCCACGGGCGAGGTGGTAAGCAGGGGGCCCCAGTTCGAGGAGGCGCTGCTGGTGGTGGACGTGGACGCGGATGAGGTGGGGCCGGCGCCGACGGACGGCGCGGAATTGGAGCGCCTCAGCGCCAGTATTGGCCGCCCGATGCCTTATTTTCTCTCCGGGACACGTGAAGCCGGAGAGCGCGAGCCAATGTCGGGGACGGTGACCGAGGCGCTAGACCCGCTGACGGAGGTGTACCGGGCGCTTGTGACTGGCACGCGAGACTACGTGCGCAAGAGCGGGTTCCCCGGCGTGGTGATCGGGTTGTCGGGCGGCATCGACTCGGCGCTGACGGTGGCGATCGCGGTGGACGCGCTGGGGGCGGAGCACGTGACGGCGTTCTTCATGCCCTCGCAGTACACGGCGGATCAGTCTTACGAGGATTCGCTGAAGCTAACCCAGAACCTGGGCGTGCGTATGGAGGTGCTGCCGATCAAGGCGGCGCTGGACCAGTACCTCGCCAGCCTAGGTCCGCTGTTCGAAGGACGCGAGCCGGATACCACCGAGGAGAATCTGCAGGCGCGTATCCGCGGCAACCTGCTGATGGCGGCGTCGAACAAGTTCGGCTGGATCGTGCTGACCACGGGGAACAAGTCCGAGATGGCGACGGGCTACGCGACCCTCTACGGCGATATGGCTGGTGGATTTGCCGTTATCAAGGACGTGCCGAAGACGCTCGTGACCGAGATCGCGCGCCACACAAGCGTGATGGCGGGGCGCGAGGTCATCCCGGAGTCGATCATCGTACGCCCGCCGACGGCCGAGTTGAGGCCGGACCAGAAGGACGAGGACTCGCTGCCGCCGTACGCCGTGCTGGACCCGATCATTGAGGCGTACGTGGAGAACGATTGGTCGGTCGAGGAGATGCTCGCGGCCGATATGCCGGCGGACGCAGTCGAACTCACCATGCGCCTGGTTGATCGCAGCGAGTATAAGCGCCGCCAAGCCCCGCCAGGGGTCAAGATTACGCGGCGCAACTTCGGTCGCGATCGGCGATTGCCGCTGGTGAACAAGTTCCGCCCGCAGGCGCAGGCGTAACTTGCAGCTCCCGCGCGGAAACTGATCCAAGATCGGCCAAAGCTGAGACAAACGCGGGTTGTAATAGAACATATGTTCGGTGATACTCGGGCCGGTTTCCGCCATGTTGTCTGTGGTACGATAAATCTAGGTAGTGGCGGTAAGAGACGAGGCCTAAAGTGTCTGAGAAGGAACAAGCGTTAGAGCTGGCTCTCGGTCAAATTGAACGCCAATTCGGTCGTGGCTCGATCATGCGCCTGGGCGAAGCGGCCCAGCGTTTGCACGTGGAGGCGATCCCCACCGGTTCGATCTCCCTGGATCTCGCGCTCGGCATCGGGGGTATCCCCCGTGGCCGGGTCACCGAGATTTATGGAGCGGAATCGGCGGGGAAATCAACCCTCTGTCACCACATCGTTGCCGAGGCACAGCACCTCGGTGGCACGGCCGCATACATCGATGCGGAGCACGCCATGGACCCGACCTACGCCGCGAAGTGCGGCGTGGACATCGAAACCCTCCTGATTTCCCAACCCGATTCAGCAGAACAAGCGCTTGAGATCGTTGAGTACCTGGTACGCAGCGGTGCGGTGGACGTGATCGTCATCGATAGCGTCGCGGCGCTTGCCCCACGGGCGGAGCTGGAGGGTGACATGGGCGATACCCATGTTGGTCTGCAGGCAAGACTTATGTCCCAAGCGTTACGCAAGCTCACCGGAGCGACGAGCCACTCGAATTCGGCAGTGGTGTTCGTCAACCAGCTCCGGGAGAAGGTCGGCGTGTTCTTCGGGAGTCCCGAGGTTACGCCGGGCGGGCGGGCGCTCAAGTTTTACAGCTCCGTACGCATCGACTTGCGGCGCATCGAGACCATCAAACAGCAGACCGAAGCGGTTGGCACCCGGGTCCGGGCGAAGGTCGTCAAGAACAAGGTCGCTCCTCCGTTCAAGCAAGCGGAGTTCGACATCATGTTCTCGCTCGGAATCAGCAAGCAGGGAGATCTGCTCGACCTCGGCAGCCAGATGGAGTTGATTCGTAAGTCTGGGGCGAATTATTCGTTCCAGGAGACGAAACTGGGCCAGGGCCGGGAGAACGCCAAGGAGTTCCTCCTCCAGCATCCGGAGATCACGGAAGAGATCGAGCGCCAGGTGCGCGCGGCTCACGCAGGGACCAACGGTCACAGCGACGTGGATGTCTCCGAATTGCCGGAATTGGAAGAAGCGGGCGTCGCTTCTCCCGAGTAGTCGCTTAGGCACGGAAAACCGAGTCTCGTACTGCCACCACCGACGGGTCGCGTCAGGTGGCGGTATGCGTTTCGACGTATGCGCCCCTTTCACAGCCCGGGAGGTTGGTATTTGGGTGATGACCCCATCCGTTCGATCCCGAGAGTCGGGAAGCGAGCGCAGGTGGGATGGAAAGGGAATGGATCATGGATACTGTGGTAGCGGTGATCGCCGCAATGGTTGGAATCGGAGCGGGTTTTGGCGGAGGATTTATCATTAAGAACGCGCTGCTCAAGCGCGAGTCGAACTCCGCGAAGTCGGTGAGCGAGCGGATCGTAGGCGAGGCCGAGGAGGAGAAGCAGCGGCTGCTTCTTGCGGCGAAGGAAGAAGCCCTGCAGGAACGCAGGAACGCGGAGAACGAAGCCCGCGAACGGCGCCGCGAAAACCAGCGCCAGGAGGACCGCCTTACGAGCCGTGAGGCGGGCATGGACAAACGCCAGGAAACCATCGAGCTACGGGAGGAACGCCTCACAGAGCGCGAGCAAGAGGTCGAGGAGGCCAGCGACGAGATCAAGGTGCTCAAGGCGGAGGAGACAACAAAGCTCGAGGGCATCGCCGGCCTGACGCTGACGGAAGCGAAAGACCAGATCATCACGACGGCGGAGGGCGAGATGGAGCATGAGCTCGCCAAACGGTACTACTCGCTCGAGCAGCATATGCTGGGCGAGGTCGACGAAAAGGCGAGGAAAGTGATCTCGCTGGCGATCCAGCGGCTCGCGGCCGACGTGACCTCGGAGACGACGACTTCGGTCGTGCCGCTGCCCAGCGATGAGATGAAGGGGCGCCTGATCGGTCGCGAGGGCCGGAACATTCGGGCCATCGAGGCGGCGACGGGCGTTGATCTGATCATCGACGACACACCCGAGGCGGTGACGATCTCGTGCTTCGAGCCGGTGCGTCGCGAGATCGCCCGGCTGGCGCTGACGGCGCTGATCCAGGATGGCCGGATCCACCCCGCTCGTATCGAGGAGACCGTGGAGAAGGCGACGAAGGAGGTCGACGAGACGATCCGTCGCGCAGGTGAGCAGGCGGTGCTGGACGCCGCGGTGCACGGGCTGCACCCGGACCTGATCAAGCTGATCGGCCGACTGAAGTACCGCACCAGCTACGGTGAGAACGTGCTCCAGCACGCGGTTGAGGTTTCGCGCATAGCGGGCATGCTCGCGTCGGAAATCGAGGCTGACGCCGAGGTCGCCAAGGCCGGCGGGCTCCTCCACGACATCGGCAAGGCCCTGGACCATGAGTTCGAGGGCTCGCACATCGAGCTAGGGGACGAGATCGCGGAGCGCTACAAGCTGCCGCTGAAGGTGAAGGCGGCCATCGCCGAGCACCACGACGACGATCGTGGGTCGGTAGAGGCGTTCTTGGTGGCGGCGGCGGACGCGATTAGCGCGGCCCGTCCCGGCTCGCGTCGCGATACGGTGGAGCTCTACCTCAAGCGCCTGGAGGCGCTGGAGGACGTAGCTAACAGCTTCGAAGGCGTCGAGCGTTCGTTCGCCATCCAGGCCGGGCGCGAGGTGCGCATCCTGGTGGAGCCGGGGAAGATCGACGACATTGCGGCGTCCAGCCTGGCGCGCAACGTGGTGCGCAAGATCGAGGAGAACCTGGTCTACCCTGGCCAGATCACGGTGACGGTGGTCCGCGAGACCCGCGCAACCGAGATTGCGCACTAATCGTCTGGGCCACGACGGGGCTGTTCGCGGCCGATCGGGCGGTGGCGGACGAGCAAATGGAGCGAACGAGGCGTCAGGGTGCTGCAAAATAGACTCGGCGCCAGGAGCGACTTGAGTCTTGCGGCTCGCAGGGGCAACAGGAGATCCAGCATAAAGATCCTGATGGTTGGCGACATCGTGGGGAAGCCGGGGCGCAAGGTGCTGCGGCGCGTGTTACCGGAATTGCGCCGCGAGCTGGCGCTGGACTTCGTCGTCGTCAACGGCGAGAACGCAGCCGCCGGTTTCGGGCTGACCGAGGGCACGGCGGACGAGATTTTCGATGCCGGCGCCAACGTGATCTCGGGGGGCAACCATACGTTCGACCAGCGCGATTTTATCCCGGCGCTGGACGGGGAGTGGCCCGTGCTGCGGCCTGCGAACTACCCGGACGGCACGCCCGGCCGTGGCATGGCGCGCGTTGGCAATGTGGCGGTGATCAACGTGATGGGCCGCGTATTCATGCCGGAGGGACTGGATTCCCCGTTCATCGCGGCGGACAAATTGCTTATGGAGCTGGAGGCGGATCCGCCGGCGGTGATCCTCGTGGATTTCCACACCGAGGCCACGTCGGAGCAGGCCGCGCTGGGCTGGTACCTGGACGGCCGCGTGGCGGCGGTGGTGGGCACGCACACGCACGTGCCGACGGCGGACCCCAAGGTGCTGCCGCGTGGCACGGCATTCGTCACGGACCTGGGCATGTGCGGCCCCGTGCACTCGATCATTGGCAGTCGTGTGCAGGACGTGCTGACGCGCTTCCTGACGGCGATGCCGCGCCGCCTGCAAGTCGCGGACGATCCGGGCCCCGCGCAGTTCAACGCCGTGCTGATTGACGCGGATGAGCGCACCGGGCTGGCGAACAGTATCGAGCGGGTGGATCAGACGCTAGAGGTTTAGCTTGAAGATCGATTTACACATGCATTCGACGTTCTCCGACGGCAAACTCACGCCGACGGAGTTGATGCGGTTGCTGCACGATCAGGGCGTCGATATCGCGGCGCTGTCCGACCACGATTCAACCGAGGGCATGGCCGAGGCGCTGGCGGCGGCGCAGGCCTACCCCGAACTGCGCGTGGTGCCGGCGGTGGAGATCAGCGCCGACCACCCCACCGAGGCAAACGCTGATGTGCACGTGCTGGGGTATTTCCTCGATTACGGCAACGAGGAGCTGAGCACGACGCTGGCGTCGTTCCGGCAAGACCGAACATTTCGCGGGCGGAAGATGGTGGAAAAACTCGCGGCCGAGGGCTATCCCGTCGAGTGGGATGCGGTGCTGGCCATCGCGGGTGAGGCGGGCATCGGCCGGCCTCACATCGCGCAGGCCATGGTGGACCGCGGGTACATCCCAAACATCAAGGCAGCGTTTAATGGCCTGCTGAATGACGATGGCATCGGATTCGTCGATCGACCACATATCTCCATGGCGAACTCGGCCAAGCTGATACGTGCTGCAGGCGGCGTGGCCGTGCTTGCGCATCCGTTATTCATACCCCATTACGAGCAGCTGCTGCCGGAGCTGGCCGGGATGGACTTTGTGGGTTTCGAGGTCCACTACGGTGAGTTCAAGCCCGAACAGCGCGCGGCATTGCTTGCGCTTGCTGAGGAGCACGGCATGTTGCCGTGCGGCGGCAGCGATTATCACGCGATGGGCCACGATGGCGAATGGTTGCCCGGGACGGCGGGCCCGCCGCAGGAGGTGTTCGAGGAGCTCGAGCGCCTGGCGATCGCGGGCCGCCCCGCGTAGCGCTCGCTCGCACATGCCCATACGCGCCAATGGATGAGTCCCTCAAAATTGCCGTCGTGCTCGCCTACGGGTACCTGCTGGGCGCCGTGCCCATGTCCTACGTGGTCGGGCGCCTCATCAAGGGCATCGACCTGCGCAAGGTGGGCAGCGGCAACGTGGGAGCTTCCAACATGTGGGTGCACGTGGGAGCGTTCTGGGTATTTCCCATCGGCGTCTTCGACGTCTTCGTGAAGGGGATGACCCCAGCCCTCGTGGCGCGGGCGCTGGACCTCGGATTGGATGTCCAAGTGGGCGCATCGCTGCTGGCAATCGTCGGCCACAACTGGCCGGTGTGGCTGAAGTTTCAGGGCGGGCGCGGCATCGCCCCCACGGCCGGCGTGCTGTTATCGCTGGGGCGCCTGGAGCTGGCAGCCCTCGTGGTCATAGCGACTGCGGGCTGGCAGTTGACCAAGGCATCGCCGGTGTGGGTGCTGATCGGCTTCGGGATACTGCCGTTGCTCTCGCTCTGGTGGGACCGCCCGGGCGAGGCCGTCTGGCTGATGACGGGCATCTTGGCGATCACCGTCGTGAAGCGGTTGGCATCAAACTCGTTGAGGACTCCCGGCGTGAGCGTCCCGCGTATGCTGCTGAACCGGCTGCTGTTCGATCGCGATATCGCAGACCACGACGCGTGGGTGGAGCGTAATGCCGAGTAGCCTGGAGCGTGCAACGGATGAGTGAGTAGCGAGATGGCGAGCCTGACGTGTCACTGGCACCCCGATCGCGAGACGGGCCTGAGCTGCAGCAGGTGCGGCAAGTCCGTGTGCGTGGCGTGTATGCGCCCGCATCCGGTGGGCATCCGATGCAAAGACTGCGCGCGCGAGCTGCGCATCCCGACCTACCAGATCGCGACGAGTTACTACGCAAAGGGGATTGGCGCCGCGCTGGTACTGGGGTTCGGGGGACTGCTGGGGCTGGGCCTCTTGCTCGCCGTTCTCCCCGGTGTAGGGTTCTTGTTCTTCATCCTGATGGGTGGACTCGGCTGGGCCATCGGCGAGGGCGTCGGCAGGGCGGTGAACCAGCGCCGAGGCCGGCCCTACCAGTACATGGCGCTCGGCGGAGTGCTGCTGGCGACGGCGCCCATCGCGCTGGCCAGCATCTTCGTGCTCAGCGCGGCAGCGGCGTTCAACCTCATCGGCGTCGGCGTCGCGGCGATGGTAGCGTGGGACCGGCGCAAGGTGTAGCCGTCGAGTCCCCGGCGGGGCCACACGCTGCCGCTTGGCGGTGACAAACGCTGAGGGACATTGATGGCAATCGCGTATTGCGAGCACCTCATGGGCCTGGTCACGTGAGCAAGGCCGGAACTGGCGTTGACCGACTCGTTGACGTTCAAGAACGTATTCGGGGCGGTCGGTGGTTGCTTTGACGCGGTGATCTTCGCTTCGTCAGGGAGCTTTGGCGTCGCTCTGCGCCTGCCTCCAGAGACGCTGCTCAAGCTGTTCTTGGAGGCGGACATTGTTCCGCTACGCTATTTTCCGAAAGGCCACGTCAAGAAACAGTACGCCGTGCTTCCCGATCGAATACTCAGCGACGAACGCCGTTTCCAAGCGCTGCTCGACGAGAGCATCGCGTTCGTGACGAATCTCGGCAGCAAGTCTTGGGTGGTTCGGGAGTGAATACGTCCTCCGTCCAACGCTAGTAAACTAAGCCCCAGCGAGCGGGCGTGACGCAGTGGTAGCGTACTTGCTTCCCAAGCAAGTTGTCGTGGGTTCGAATCCCATCGCCCGCTCCAACGTTTTTTCTCCGCAGCACATGATCCTCTCTACACTGTTTGACCAACCAACCATCTAGCCCCACCGACGCCCCGGCACCCGCCGCTGATGAGTTTCACAGCGGTTTCGTGGCGATCGTGGGCCGCGCGAACGTGGGGAAGTCGACGCTGCTGAACGCGCTCCTCGGGTTGAAGCTGTCCATCGTGAGCGCGAAACCGCATACGACGCGCCACAAGCTCCTCGGCGTGGTGAACGGCGAAGGGTTCCAGGCCGCGCTACTGGACACGCCGGGCTTCTTGCGCAACGGCCGCGATCAGTTGGACGCGGCGATGTCGCGCCAGCTGACGTCGGCGCTCGGCGATGCGGACCTGGCGCTGCTGGTGGCCGAGCCGCGCATGCCGGGCGACGTGGAGCTCCAGTTCATCGAGACGCTCACGAAGGCGCGTACGCCGGCGGTGCTGGCGCTGAACAAGATCGACACGGTGACGAAGAAGAAATTACTGCCTATCATCCTGCGTTATTCAGAGCTGTACCCCTTCCGCGAGATTGTCCCGGTTTCCGGTCTTGACGAGGAGAACCTGGACACGTTGCTAGCGCAGATCGCGGCCCACCTGCCCGCCCAAGAAGCGATCTTCGACCAAGAAGTGCTGACGGACCGCTCGGTGAGCTTCATGTGCTCGGAGATCATCCGCGAGAAAGTGTTTACCCTCTACGAGCACGAGGTGCCCTACGGAGTGGCGGTGGGCATCGACGACTACGAAGAGCGCGAGGCCCCGCAGCCCGATATGATCCGGGCGACGGTCTACGTGGACAAGCAATCGCAGAAGCAGTTGCTCATCGGCAAGCAGGGCCAGGCGCTCAAAGAGGTGGGCACGCAGGCGCGGGAGGATATCGAGCAGATGGTGGGGCGCCAGGTGTACTTGGAGCTCTGGGTGAAGGTGAACACCAAGTGGCGGCGTAAGGCCGGTTTTGTCCAAGGCACGCTGTAGGCAGGGGACGCTATAGGCGACGTCATCTCCCTCCCGCTGCTGGCGGTCTCGGCGCTGGCGATGTTCGCTTCGGCGACGGTGCAGGGCGCCACCGGGTTCGGCTTCGTGATCGTGGCCGCGCCCGTGCTGACGATCTACCTGGCGCCGACGCTGGCCGTGCCGGTGCTGGTGGTGGAGGGCTTCGTGCTGTCGCTGTTGCTGCTTTCGCGCGTATGGCGTGACGCACGCCCGAAGCGCGTGGCGTTGCTGATGGTGTTCGGCGTGGGATTCATCCCGCTGGGGACTCTGCTGCTTGTCAGGTTGGACGAGGACCTGATCAAGATAGCGCTCGGGACGGTGGTGGGAGTGACGGCGCTGGCGATGCTCGCGGGGTTTCAGCGCACGGCTCGCAACGAGCGGGTGGCGTCGATCCCGGTCGGGGCGGCAGGTGGTCTCCTGATGGGCTCGACGGGGCTCGCCGGCGCGCCCGTGATCCTATTCTTCGCCAACCAGGGCGTCGACCCTCGTCAGTTCCGAGCGAACATCACGGCCTACCTGGTGGTCGTGGGCCTGGCGGCGCTGCCGAGCTTTCTGGTCGGCGGCGTGCTGACGGCAGAGGTGGGCAAACTCTCGGCTGCGCTGCTCGCGCCCAGCGTCGGTGGGCTGTTCACCGGCATCTGGCTCGCCCGGCGCGTCTCGACCGTGCTGTTCCGGCGCATCGCGCTGGTGGTGGTGCTTGGATCGGGCGCGACGGCGATCGTCACCGGGATCGCCGGGCTCTAAACGGCGCTGGGGCCGAGGAGCTCGCGCAACAGACCCTTGGTCATGCCCGTCGCCTCAAGGACCACCTCGAGGGCGCCTGTGTCCCGCGCGGCTGTTAGCGCACCGAGGAGCGCCAACGGCGACTCGGTTGTCGGCTCGTCGGGCTGGGCGAGGCGGGCACGGGCACTGTTGAGGCGGGCATGGGAGCGCCGGAAGCTGGCTTCGGACAGCAAGCTAAGGTCGTGGGCGCGTCGGAGCATGTCGGCCATGGGCACGCCCCAGCGACGCTTGAGGATACTTAGCGCGCTCTGGGTGACCCGCGTGGGGACGTCCAGCTCGAACTCACGGCGCGGCATGAGAAAGGCCAGCGCGAACCGGTCCGCCTGACGCTCGGCCTCGGGCGCGCCCAGGTCCTCGCGCGCGCATGACCAGGCGGCCGAGCTCGTGGGCGGCGTCCAGACGCGCCTGGCTGGCGGTGCCGGCGCTGGCGGCGAGCAGCACCCAGGGCTAATCGCCATGCCACGTGGAGCAGGAGCCGGTCGGCGCTTGGCGGTCATCGACCTGCCCGGCGACGATGCCGCGTGCCTCGAGGAGCGCAACCATGTTCGCGATGGGGGCGTTCACCAGGTCCCACTGGGCCCGCAGGCCTTCGGCGATGAGCTCGAACTCCGCGGCAGCGCCTGCGGACAGCCGGACCCGGGATACCTGCGCTTCGCGAGCGGTTTCCTTGGTGAGTTGCTGGTATACCTCGACCAGGACCATCGAAACGGTCGCCGAACGGCGCCGGGCGATCCGCGTGACGGTTCGGGAGGGCCGCACGAAATGGTCGTCGGCGCTGAGCACGCGGACGGCGGGAGCGCGGTGGAGGAAGTCGATGGGGACGCTGAGCGCGGATGCGATGGCGCGAGCGATGCGCGCGTAGGGCTGGATGACGCCGGACTCGAACTGGCCGACGGCCGCGGCGGACTTGCCGATGGCGTTGGCGAGCTGGGCGCGGGTGAGGCCGCGGAACTCGCGGGCGATGGTGGGACGAGCGGGTGTCCACTCACGGGGGCGTTGGGACGTGGAGGGGTCGGGCAAAACCATCAGCGTACCCTGGACTGAAGTATGTTGCAGATTTCGGCAGATTTCTAAAGTTCCGTACAGCTGATGGGCACGGAACAAAGCTGGAACCCGATTATGCGCGAT
>Ga0310124_10001721_pt1 | contig 15164 bp, 8 predicted proteins | sample CB11b_AW_Bot5_MG_FD_203507 | JGI IMG/M metagenome (GOLD analysis project Ga0310124, IMG submission 203507) | Marine microbial communities from Western Arctic Ocean, Canada - CB11b_AW_Bot5 | ecosystem: Environmental > Aquatic > Marine > Oceanic | place: Canada: Western Arctic Ocean | collected...
CCAGGTGAACTGATACACCAGATTCGAGGTGCTCGACCGCCGCCACGCCAGGAGGGGACCGATGCCGGTCAGCGTCAAGAGGATGAGGCCGATCGGCATCATCCACTTCGTGAAGAACGGCGGCCCGACTGTGAGCCGCGCCCCCGTCACCGCTTCACTCAACGTGGGGAACATCGTCGCGAAGAGCACGAAAACGGCCGAGAACAGCAACACCCAGTTGTTGACCAGGAAGGCGGCCTCACGCGAGACCCATGATTCCAGCTCGTTACGTGCCCGCAACAGCGGCAGCCTGTAGATCACGAGACCGAAGCTGAAGACGAGCAGCACCACCATGAACACGGTAAACATGATGGCCAGCGCCGTGTCCTGCCCGAACGCGTGAACCGACTGCACGATGCCGGACCGGGTCATGAACGTGCCGAAGATCGTGAGAAAGAACGTGAGAATCACCAGCGTCATGTTCCAGACACGGAGCATGCTGCGTCGTTCCTGGACCATCACGGAGTGCAGAAAGGCGGTGGCGGTGAACCAGGGCAGCAGCGCGGCGTTCTCGACCGGATCCCAGCCCCAGTACCCTCCCCAACCCAGCTCCTCGTAGGCCCAGATCATCCCCAGGGCGAGCCCGAGCGTCAGAAACAGCCAGGCCATCATCGTCCACCGGCGCACCGCGCGCAGCCACGAGTCGTCCACGTGGCCGGTGATCAGCGCCGCCATGGCGAACGCGAATGGCACTGTCATCCCCACGAAGCCGATATAGAGCGACGGCGGATGAATCGCCATGTAGAAATTCTGAAGCAACGGATTGAGGCCCCGCCCGTCGATCGGCGTCTGCGTCAGGTAGGTCGCGAACGGGTTCTTGTGCACGATCATGACGAACAGAAAGAACATCTGCACGACGGAGATGACCGCGACGACGTACGGAATCAACTCACGGTGCCGTTCTCGGTTCGTGTAGACGGCGCAGGTGCCAAAAATCGACAGCAGCGTCACCCAGAACATGATCGAGCCGTCCAGGCCGCCCCAGTACGCGGTGATCTGATAGAACAGCGGCTGGGCCGAGTCCGAGACCATGTCGACGTATCGGATCGAATAGTCGCCAGTAATGAAGGCGTGGATGATGACGGCCGTCGCCAGCAACATCAGCGCCATCACGAGGTAGAACGCTCCGACGCCGCTCTCGACCAGCCGAGGCGCACGACGCCGAGCCCCGGCTACGCAGACCGCGGCCGCGTAGCTACAGACGACAAAGGCCGCCAGCAGTGTGAAATAGCCCAGAGATGCCATCGTGTTCGACCTCGACTTGTCCTGGACGTAGGCGGCGCGGTCGGCTTACGACCACCGCCACCCCCAGAACGACGTAGTGGGACTACTCGTTAGTTGGACGCCGCCAGATCGGAGCCCAGGGAGGGCTTCGCTTCGTACTTCGATGGACACTTCGCCATCACTCCATTTGGAGCCACGGTGAAGCCCCCGTGCGGGTCGAGCTCGCCGGAGATGACCACTTCCGAGCCGTCTTGAAAAGTGTCGGGGACGATGCCGGTGTAGGCCGCGCTGATGACCTTGCCGTTGTTCTCGACCTGAAAGACGTAGTCGAGCGACTCTGGCTTGCGGAACCGCGACCCCTCCACGACGTAGCCGTGCACCTGCAGCTTCTTGCCGTACCAGGACTCCGGTTCGGCCATCACCTCGTCGACATGCATGTAGTACTCGGTGCCCTCGGCCAGGGTGCCCCAGAGCAACCCACCCAGGGCGGCGGTCAGGACAAGGGTCGTGATGAGCATTTTCACGGTCTTGGCTGGCATAAGTGCTGGTAACCCCTAATGTCTGGTGTCGACTACAGGTCTTCGACGGCTCAAGGGTATCGCTCATGGACCCGTCTGGTCAATCCACGGCGCCACCACGACGCCTGACTACTGATCGACGATGTCCACCACCACCGGCCCCGTCGGTCTGGCGCGGCACGCCAGGCGATGCGAGGCGGGATCGACCCCGCAGATATCCTCCAAGGTGTCCTGTTCGTCGTCCGTCATCGGGTGGAGATGCTCCTGCCCCGACACGATCCGAACCGGATCGCTCCCGCAGATACCCTTGTGACAATCGGCCTTCAGCGCCACTCCTGCATCCTCGGCCACGTCGCAGATGGTCTGTCCCGGCTTGAACGGACAGGTCTGGCCCCGATTCTGGAAGACGACGACCGCGCCCTCCGCCGCCGCCACCGCGGTGGCGACCCGGCGTTCCGACAACCGTCCGGTCTCCACCTTCAGGACCTCAGACCGGACCTGCGGCTCGAACAGGCCGAACCTGAGCGCCTGATTGCCGAGACGCAGAATGTCTCCATCCGTCACCCTGGTCACTCCGTCGACCTTGAGAAACGTACCGTTGGCGCTATTGAGGTCCCGGACATAGACCTGCCCGCCGCCCACAACGATGGACGCATGCCGGCGGGACAGGCTCATGTCGGTCGCCGTCAGTGTGATATCCGGCGCGGCGCGGCCCACGATCTGCGTACCGTCCCGCAACCGGTATTGCGACACCTGCCGCCCCTGGGCGTCGTGGTGTGCCAATGACAGGGGCTCAGCCACCGAGCCAAACACGACCCACTGTCCGCCAACCCGGCCGACCGTGCCAGGCGCCACCGCCCGCCCGTTCCCATCTGTCAGATGGAGGAACACGCCTTCGCGCGCGCTGTCGTCACGCACGAGATATCCGTCGCCGTCGGGCAACATGGTCGCGTGGCGGTCAGCCATCCGGGTGTCTTCGGAGAACGAAATGTCACATCCCCGCCGGCCGATCGACGTCTCCTGGCCCGCGAACAGCACGAACTGCTCAGCCTCCACCTCCCGATCGAGCAAGCGCACGAGCACCGCCGCGGGCGGCGACGGCGCAATCGGCGGAGAGGACGCGAACCCGAGCACCGTCTTATCCGACTCGGACGCATCCGCGGCCGTCGGCGGCACGCTCGCGGGGCCGGAGACCGGGGTGCTCCCTCCCACGAACTCCAGTTCTACGCGAATTTCGGCTCGCCCCTCGAGCTTCTGGGCGATCACCTCGGCCACCTTCACCCCGTCGATCAGCGAGGCCTTGATATTGCCCCGGTGCTTCACTTCCTGGAACCCGGAGGCGTCGCCGTCGTAGTCTGCACACTCCAGATAGGCGATGTTGAGCGTGTCGCCGATCACGTAGACGTTCGGTTGCCGACTCTCGAGCAACACGCTCAACGGAATCGCCTTCTTGCCGCGCGGCCCTCCTGTCACCTGGTAGATCCCGATACCGTGGATGAGCCCCCAGTCGATCTCCTGGCCGATACAGGCGATCACGTGACGGGTCTCGAACTCGAGAAGGGTCGGATCGGCCGGTCCCGATGGCGTCTCGCGTCGCTTCTGCAACTGAAACACTTTGCCGTCCGGCGTCTCAACGACCGCGCGGGCTTCACTCGCCGGGAGGAATCGCACGTTCCCATGAACATCGATGGCCTGGGTCAGCGCGGCCTCCAACGCCTGCGGAACGCGCGGCATCTGTTCGCCGCGATGAGACCAGTACACCGCGGTGTCGTCCCCGACCGCCGCCTTCGCCGCCGAAATCGCGACCACCGCTTCGATCGCCGACACGCCGCCACCGATCACGCAGGCAATCGCGCCCACATGACGCTCGGCCCCGGCCAGGCGATCGCCGATCGCACGCACGTCCCCTGGCACGTCGAGCCTCCGCGGCATCCCGGCCCCCAACGCCAGCACGACGTGCTTCGCGCGCACGGTGCCGTCACTCGCGGTCCGGTGATTCCGAACCTGAGCCAGCCAGGTGCCCTCCGATGACGGCTCCGGCTCCAACCCCATCAACTCGACCCCGATCTGGGCCGGGACGTTGTGGTCGCGATACAGCCGCTTCCAGTGGTCGCACAGCTCGGTGCCCTTGACGTCGTTGAAGAAGTGCAACTGCTCCACGAGGTCGCCCCCCTTGGGGAACCCCATCTGCTTGCCGGCGCCGAAGTCCGGCTTGATCGGTTTCTTCTGGTCGTAGTCGCGGATGCGCTTCATCACGTCATCGATCTCGATGACCAGGGCGGCAAGACCGAGCTCCTTCGCTCGAAATCCGGCCGCGGTGCCAGCCGGACCACCTCCCACGATCAGGACGTCGAGCACGTCCGGCTGCGTCACCGGCGTCGCCAACTCCAGTCGCCCGTCGGGTAGCACCATCACCTCGTCCATGCGCTACCGCAGCAGTCGACTTCGCACATCGGCCTCTGGATGAAAGTCGTGGCACGTGACACACCGGTCTGAAGCCAGGTCCGGTGTGTGACACTGGCGGCACTCGCCGACCGCCGGCAGGTTGTGAATCGCGGCATTGTCGAGCGCCGCGTCGACCGGACCCTCACCCCCCAGGTGCGCCTCAAACGGTATCGCCGTGTGGCAATCGAGGCACCCACGCTGGAGCACGTGCGCGCCGTGCTCGAACCGCGCCCGACTCAACACCCCTTGTGCGGCACGCACGCGGTCAATCGTGGCGCGCCGCACGGTGTGGCACGTCAGACAGGGTTCCGCAACCTCATCGGCGAACGCGTCGATCTCGTCGAGCTGCGTCTGACCCAAGCGCGGGTCTGGGCGGTTGAGCCGGAATCGCGCGTCATTGAGCGTGGTGTTCCGATCGACCAGACGCGCTTCGAGATCGGCGGCCACGCGATCCAGTTCCAGGAGCTCAGACTGGACCCAGGCTTCCCCGCGCCCGCGCAGTCCGTCGGCATACGCACGCAGAGTGGCCAGCGCTTCCGTGTACAGCATGGCCTCGTCCTCCGGTCTGACATCGGCCGACATCAGGAGCAGATCGGACAAGCCACCCATCGGATAGACCGCTCGTCGGAGGCGCCGGAGATTGTGCATCACCCAGGGGTCTTCGTGGGCGGTCGCGACCTTCACGACATAGCCATCGTCGGTATCGAACTGCGCCGCGCTCATGTCGAGCGCCCACCGTTCCCCTGGCCCTTGACGAGCCCGAATGGTATCGAGGGTTTCCACCCCGAGCGTCAGCGCGGCCGTTCCGCTCGACTCGTCGACCATCGACACGCCGGCCGGCTGGATCGGGAGCTCGGCGCCCTCGACTTCAGTCCCCAGGTGGCAGTCTGCGCAGTGCGTCTCGAACGCGACCGGCTCGAAGCCGCGGGCCTCGCTGCCTGGCGTGTGACATGCCAGGCACGCCACCTCGAGATCGCCGGTTCCCCGATCCTCCATGACCCGGTCAACATGTCTGATGTGGGTAAACGCGAGACCGGCGTCGTCCGGTGTCGAGTCGGCGATGACGCTGAACTCTGGATGATCCGCCAGCCGTTCGATCCCGTGACAGGCGACACAGCCGGTCTCTGGCACGGTGGTCAGAGTGGCGGTTCGGCCCCGGTGTTCGGTATGGCACCCCGCGCACGTCATTTCGCCATCCCGACGAAACGCCCGCGTGTGGTCGCCCGACACATAGACGTAGTGAGCATCGAGGCTGAACGGTCCGACGACGGCGGTGCCGTCCTCGTGACACAACGAACACTTCTCGCTGCTGACCTCGCCAAACGGTGTGTGGCACGCCACGCAGTTGTCGCCGATGACCGCGTGGCTCGACGAGAGCGGACCGTTCGAGACGAGGGCACCGCTCTGCAGGTTCAGATTGACGGCCAGGACGAGGCCGGCCACCCCCGCCAGCGCTAGCCCGAGCCACCAGATCCGGTTCCGACCGGGCGGCTGGACGTAGGTCGTCGAGACCGGCAGACCGGCTTCGCCGAAAGACCCTTTGGTTGGACCGTCGCGCCCTGGGTGTTCTGACATTACTGTGACGGGGCTCCGCCCTGCACCCCACACGACCAGAGCCTTGTCCAACGGCACGACCGCACAGATCGCATCAGTAGTACCAAACCGCGAACACGTGGAAGGCCACCAGCACCGTCAGGGCGACCGCGACCGGCACGTGCACGTAGAGCCACCCGCGCAACACCCGGTGGAGTGTATATTGCGCGTCCATCTCGAGCTTGGTGCGCGTCAGGGTCCGCAACTCTTCCAACGTGCGGCGGTCCTCGTCGCCAAGAAGCTGCAGCAGGTAGTCGAACTGGTGCATCCGGCCTCGAACACCTCCACTGATATCGATCAGATAGATAAGCCGAGCCCGCGGCGCGGCGAGCACCGGCGCCAGCGTGGTCCGATGGAACGCCCGCACAGACTCGTCCGCCCCCGCCACCAACGCCTCCGCCCGACCCCGGACGTGATCCACGAGCTCCGGAATCCGGTCGTAGTGCACCTCGGTCGACAGCCCTGAACTGAGAGCCCGAGGTATCCACTTCTGTATGCCCACCCCGACCAGGCCGGTCGCCACCACCCACAGCCCGCCACCCCACAGGCCCCATCCCAGCACGCCGCTCGGCATACTCGCGCCCGCGTGGAGTAACAGGAGCAGAAGGAACAGGCTGCTGCCGTAGACATGGCACTGCAGCCAGTGATAGCTGGCGCCGGGCCCGCGTCGAGGCATCCGGCGGCGCGCCGCATAGACCAGCGCGACCACCAGCAGCACCGCCGCGGCGACGCCGTACCCCACCGTCCAGCGGCCGACGCCACCGGGGGCGCCCAGACCGAGGTCGACCGACAGGGTCACCGCGCAGAGGCCCACGCCCGCGAGGAATGTTCGCCACCACCCGACCGACTTCACGCCCGTCGGCGCGGTCCACGCGGCCAGACTCATGAACCGCCCCGCCGAGCGAGCCGTTGAAACTCCTCGACCGAACTGACGCGAAACGCGCTGTGCTGAGGGCAATTTCGCACGCAGGCCGGTCCGTCAGCCGACGTGTAGCAGAGGTCACACTTGCTGGCGAGGGCCCGCGGCTCACCGCGCAGGGCTTTGGGCAGCGCGTCGTCACCCCACGTGGTCCCAGTGTCCTGCATCACGATGGCATCGTAGGGACAGTTGTCGTGACAGGTCGCGCACCCGATACAGATCGGTTCCTTGATCTCGACCACGTCGCCAACCTCAGCCCGTCGGATCGCCCCCGTGGGGCACCCAATCAGACAGACCGGGTCTTGACAGTGATAGCAGGATTTGGCGATCAGCAAGTTGTTGTAGCGGTCGCCCTCACGCACGAACCGAGGCCGTCCTCCGTGCGTGTCGGCGCACGCCCGAACGCAATCGTCGCATCGGGTGCAGGTGTCGAGGTCGATCACGAGAATACTGTTGCCCTCGACCAGACCTTTGTTGAGGGCGAACTGGATGAACTCGGACTGTTGCGGGTCGGCACGGCCCGAGCCGGTCTCCTTGATCCGGTCGACCGTCCGACGCCACAACTCCTGTTCCACATCCGGATACGCCGTGAGCACCTCCCGCAGATCCGCGGCGGCAATACGCACCAGTTCGCCGTAGCCCACCGAGGAGACGGTGAACTGCGCCCCCTGGATCTCGGGAATCAGCAACTCGACTTCGCCAACCGTCATCCCCTTCGACAGGTAGCTGACGGCGGCCCGCCCCTCGCCCACCTGTTGCGTCACCCGCATGAAGCCCGACCGCACCAGATGCAGCGCGTCCACCGGGTCGCCCTCGGTGACCACCGTCTCGCCGGGGTCGCAGGAGACCAACTCCACGCGGGTGGCCAACTCGTTCAGCGCCGAGTCCGCCACGCCGCTGAAGAGTGGCGTCGCGCGCAATTGCGGGAGCAGCGCTCGGCTCCGATACGTGCCATCGACGCCACTCCGGAACCCGCTCGACTGCTTCTTCATCAGCCGGAGCGCGGGCACGCGAATCTGCACCACGACACACTCGCTGGTGGTTTTCACGGTCACCGACTGCGGCCAACCGTTGAGCGCGCCGATCTCGCCGAAACACTCCCCCGCGGCGAGCGGTATGACGTCCCCGGGCCCGGCCAGGTCGAAGTCCATGGTCGACAGGAACGTGGTCTCGGCCGGCCGGGGCGCCGCGTGACGGTCCGCCGCGCCGACAGTGTCGCCCGGCGTCACCTGACCGGTCTTCTCCGTCGCCCCAGCCCGACCCGTGCGAGGCGAGGCAAAGATCGGAACCGGCTGACCGTCGCCACTCTCGTGCTTCGCGAGATAGGCCGCCGCCTCTCCCTCGACGAGAAAGAAGGCCACGTCAATGTAGCTCCCCTCCTCGAACAACACCGCGCCCTCTCGCCAACGCGCCACCGTGATGTCGGGGCTGATCGTGTCGAGAAAACGGTCCTTGAAGTCTTCGAAAATCGCGTACTGCTTCAGATCGTCCGCCGAGAGCCGCTCAGACAGATGACGGATCCCGTCCGAGGCGCCGAACACGCTCCAGCGGTCTCGGTGCTGCTCCGAACGACGGACGATCGTGGCGTCACCCATGGTGGTCCTGCAACAACATCACGCCCCCTTCGGCGTCGATCATGGTGCCGCCGCGCGTCCTACCGCGCGATAGAGCTGTTCGAGCCGCGTCTTGAGTTGGAGCAGCACCTCTTCGAGGGAATCGCCAGGCTGGACCGTCAAGGCAGCCAGACCCGGGTCCGCGGCAGCCGGCGGCACGGACGCGGGAACGTAGGTCCGTACCGGCTGTGCGCGCGCCCGGGGAGACCGGTCGTCGAGAGCGGGGGGCGACGCACTGGGCCGCGCTGCCGCCCCACCGGTGTCCACCTGGCTCGTGGTCCCCTGCGCACCCCCGCCACCCGCCACACTCGGCCGTGACGATGCCGGCGTGACAACGTCCGCAACGGGGGCGGTCGCCGGCTGGGTCAACTCCACCTGCGGGGGTGGACCACGGTCACCGATGACGGTACCGTGCGCGGCCGACAGCGCCGCCGCCCCGATTGGGTCGTCGGTCTCGCGCCCGTAGTCTGTACCCCAATGCCGGATCTCTTCCATCCGATCGACGATCTCGAAGTCGGCGCCGGTCGCGTGGCCGGCGGCCAACAGTCCCGGGTCGGTAATGTAGTGGCAGCCGGCGCAGGTGCCGGCTCGCACCGCCGCGCTCTTCAAGTCGGTCAGCCCGCGACTCAGCGACTGGACGTAACTCTCCGTCTCGTGAGGTTCGAGGTAGTCGGCGCCGGCCCCGTGACATCGCTGGCACCCCACGCCAGGTCGAACCTTCCGGGTCGGTGCGGCCACGATGGTACCGTGGCACCACATACAGACTTGGTCGCCTTTCGCCATATTCGCGGGATCGATCCCGTACAACGTCGCGATCCGTGCCGCGTCAGGATCGCCGTTGCGCAACGGATCCGCGGTGCCTTTGTGGGTGTCCTTCTGCCACCATCTCTGTTGCTGTGTATGGCACTTCCCGCACGGCACCTTGACGAAGGCGTGGTCGGGCGCCTCCCGCCAAGCCGGACGGGTGCGTGTCTCGTAACGCGGGACCGTCGGCGGCGGATCGGCGGCTCCGGTCGTCCCGGCCGTCGGTGCGGTGCCCGCACCGGAAGCCGGGTTGACCGACGGCCGCTCTCGCAGAATTGGCCCAGACGTACGGAGGGCCTCGGCCGCCGCCGGCAGGGCCACCTCGGTGACCCGCGCTCCGTCGGTCGGACGGGGCACATCGGTCTCGGGTGGCGGCTCTGGCGGGTCGAGCTCTGGGTTCCATAAGGGGTCGACCGCCATCAGGTCGGACCCATCGGTGCCGGCAATGAATGCCCGGGTCGCGGCCCCTATGGCGTCCGCCGCCGCCAGCAACGCGCGCTGGTTGTTCGGCTTCAGTTCGACCCGGTCGAACTCCGTGATCATCGTCTGCACGGCGGGGATGGCCACCGTGTCGTTCACGTAGTAGAGCTCATCAATGGCCGCACCGGCCCGGTCGCTCATCGCAGCAAAATACAACGCGTCCTCGGTGGCGGCCGCCACCCCGCGCAGACTGTACTCGAGGTCGAGCGCCCTCCCGACGACATACGTCACGCGCTTCCGTTCGGCCGGGCGCGCCGCATTCGTCCGACCGTCGGCGGTCTTGTACGACTCCAGGAAGTTGTGCCGGATCTGCTCGATCCAATCCACCAACTCGATGTCGCTCCCAGTCGTGTGACCGGCCACGTTGACCAACTCCTCCTTTGGCACGGTGTGACAGCCGAAACAGTTGGCGGCCACGTCATACAGATCGGATGGGCGCCGCATCCCGGCGGCGCGGCTGTCGGCAATTCGCTGCGCCCGGTGCTCGGGCGTCTCGAGACGCGCGGCTGCCTGGAAGTCCGACTCCGCCACGCCGTAGCTGTTGTGCACGCCCACCCAGTCGCGCGCCGGTCCGTGGCACGATTCGCAGGTCACCCCGGCGGCGGCACGCACGGTGTCGCGGCGCACCTCCGGGGTGTAGTGACACTCAAGACAGGCGGGCGTGGTTTCCTCCGTCCCCCGCTTGATCAACCGGAGGCCGAGTGCGCGATACACCTCCTTCGCGCGGTCGGTGGTGTGCAGCGTGTCGAACCCAGTGGCGTGCGCGGTCTGTTCCCACACGTCGAACTCGGCCGCGTGGCACTCGCCACAGCGCTCCGGCAAGACGACCTGGCCGGCGATCTCGACGAGCGTGGCGCGGAGGGCGGCGTCGTCCGTCGCCTCCTGCGCCCGGGCGGGCGCGGCGACACACAGCCCGAGGACGATGGTCGTCGCCACCTCACGCGTCACGCCTCGTCTCACGTCATTCCAGCGCACTAGAATTTCACGACGATCTCCGCGCGGCCGCCGACGCGAAGACGCCGGGCGTTGCCATCAGCATCGACGGCGGCGCCACGCAACCGATCCTGCGCGGCGAAGGCGTCAAACACCAGCACCCCGCGGCGGCCCACCGCCACCTGATACCGCGCCATACCGGCGAAGGAGTGCGCCTCGCACGTGGCCGTGTCGCCCAGACAGTCCTGGGTGGAGTAGCGCCCCCCACCCTCCACCAGCAACTGTTGTCGGGTATGGCTGAAGAACATCTGGTGACCAAACGCGCCACCCACCACATCGCTGGCGGTGGAAGACAGCGCCCCCACGACATTGCCAAGGCCCGGCCCGGCGAACAGGATACCGGCGCGCGCCAGCGGGCCCGGAACGGTCGGATCCAGCGCCGCGGCGCGATAGTCGTCGACCGCATAGAACGTGTTGCCGTAGAAAAAATTCTCCGTGTGGTGCGGCGTCCAGGAGACTTCCGAGAAGACGACCGACCCCCGACTCGCCGGATTGCCAAAGGCGAACCCATCATCGCCGACGACGACGCCAGCGCTCGGGGTATCTCCGACTGGCACCGACGTCAGGGCCCGAAGCCCGAGGTTGAACGCTCCGCTGCCCGGTCGCCCGACGAGACTGACGCCCGCATAGACCCCGTCGCCAGCCGTCGCCCGAGTCGCGGCGGCTGAAAGCGCCCCTCTGGGAGCAAACTCGCCCCCGCGCACGTAGACGACGTCGAAGGCGGCCGTGGTTGAGCGCCAGTCGACTTCCGTGAACGCGCCCACGAGGTGCGCGCGGTCGCCTTCCAGGTTGCGGACAAAGAACTGGTCAGACGGTGTGTTCCGGTTGATCTGGTTCCACCCGTAGAGTCCCGTAAAACGCAGATTGACGACGCCGCCCGGGCGCAGGTTGTTCTGGGTCATGCCAACCGCGTCGACAAAATCGTTGATCAGCATCCCTTCCTGGAAGTTGATGGGCTGACGCCCAACCGACAACCCGAGGTCGAGCCCACGGCGGTCGTCGATGTCCAGGTTCGGCAGCAGTTCGCCAAGGTCTCCTTCGAAGAACAGATGGGTCACCGTGTCCCAATCGAAATTGAACTCATCGGTGAAGGCGCCGCCCCCGCCACCGCCGTCGATGGACTGGTGGCGGTAGCCGCTGAACTGACGTCCCCCGAGCGAGTCGGTCTGGTCGGTGGGGCGCAGCCCGAACACGACCCGCTCGGTGCCGGTCAGATAGAGGTTGCCGAACAGGTCAAACCGGTTCGCCCATTGGGTATCCTGCACGTCACCGCTGTCGACGACGCTCACACCCGTGCGGAACTGACCGAACAGGAGAAAGGATGGCGTCCAGACGGCGCCGCCTGGCAAGGTGAACCCGCGTCCGATACGTCCGGTCCCGAGAAACGGCGCGCCCAGTTCGAGCAACGGCTTTGGGCGATTCGGAAAGCGCGCGAGCTGTAGCGGAAGCGCCTCGTCGCTGAGCCGACTGTCCTCGTGTGCACCGGGCGCCGCCGCCTCGTGCGCTCCGCCGCGCCGCGGCGCCGGTGGCGCTGTCGCCGGCGCCCCACCGCGACTGAGGTCGAGGTCGCGTTCCTGCACGACGACATGGCCGGCGACCACCGCGTCGCCCACCTCTCGGGCCGACATGCCGTAGTCGAACCCCACGCCTTCGATCTCGTGAATGAGGTTCACCGGCACCATCGCGGATTTGATCTTCACGTTGGCAAAGTAGGGACCGGTGGACCCGGCGAGCGCGTCGCGGTCGACCGTGTAGGTGGCCCATTTGGCGCCGAGTGGGGGGAGTGTCTGCCGATGCTTCCGGGCGCCGACCGGTCGCCCGGTCAACACGGTGGAACTTGTGGACGGGCGCAGGAACGGGAGGGGATCTGGCGAATAGTTGACCGCAAGCACTTGTTCACGCTCGCCACCCCGCACCATCCGCACCAAGAATCGCGATTGTAAGGAAAACAGCTCGTCGTCGGCCGGCACCGCTCCGTTATGTACGTAGACGGAATGGCTGTCGCGGACGTCGCCATTCGGATCGAGGTCCCCCGACTCGTAAACTACGGCGCCGGCGCTGTCGGTCACGGTGGTGTTGAGCCACACCACCCGCTCCGCATCGAACCCGGTCGGCACATTGTGACCATTCGTCCCGTTCTTGACTTCGACCCGAAACTTCACCCCCTCGTCGTCCGCCCGCTCGACGACCACCTCTCCCAACTGATACCCGGCCTGCAGCACCTGCAGCCGCTGCCTCCCCATTTCGGCCAGCAGATCCAGGTTGTCTCGCAGGATGTCCGCGGCGTCGTACCGATCATCCGGCTCGACCCACCGCGGCGGAAACTCGGTGTCATCGGCGACCTGTTCCTCAAACTCGTCGGTACCCCACCCTGCGTCGACGTCGAAGGTCAGCCATTCGCGGAGCGTCGCTAATTCCTGAGCCTCGGTGTTGTGCGGAAAGATGCCGGGATGGACGATGGAGTAGTCCGGTCCCGCGAACATGTGGTTCGTCCGTTTCCGTACCGCCGTGTCGCGATCGCCGACCCGCGCGGCCGGGCCCATCGCGTACCCATTGGGCACACCGGGGTCCTTGCCCATATGGCAATCCTGGCAGGTCGTCCCGGCGGCGGCGGCCGGCGAATGTTTGTATTCGCTGAACGCCTCTTCGAGTCGGAATCCGTTCACCAGGTTGACGTCGTGGCATGAGCCACACAGACCTGGGGTCGGTAGCTGCGCGAACTCGCGCGCCTCGCGGTGCACGCCTCGACCGGCCCGGTCGGGGTCCGTCTGCAGGTTGTATTCGCCGCTCTCGATCGCCCGCGCCAGCTCGGCGTTGCCGCTGGGCCCGAACACGGGGTCATACACACTACCCTCCACGATGGGCAGGCGCCCGCTGATCTTCCCGTATGGCTGATCGAGTCGATGGCAGACCACGCAGGTAATCCCCTCGCGCGAGGTCGACGAGCGATCCAGGTTCGACATGAACTCTGGTTCCTCTAGATTCATGCCGACCGGCGTATGGCACCGGATGCAGAAGTCTCCGTTCGTGCCGTTGGTCGCCTTCAGGATGGTCGCGTGCATCGCGTTGAACACCGGACTCATCTGCGCGTACGCGTGCGCCGACACCGACCACTCGCGATAGATGTCCTCATGACACGGTGCGCACGCCGTGGCGGACGGAAAGCGACCGTCGGCGACGAGAGCGGCATGGTCTTCGCCGCTCTCCTGCGGCTGAGTCGGTTCCTGCGCCCCCACGACGGAAAACGACAGCACCAGCATCACCACCGCCGCCGCCAGCAGCCCGTGCACTCGCCACGCGACCACACGTCTTACGCGGTTCGACACGTCCACGCTCCTACTCTGCCCATTCGCGGGTGTCCTGCCAACGCCGCCACTGCCGCTCATGACGCCACCACCCTGACGGTCACCTGGTCGCCACACGTGACGACGTCGCCGACCCGGAGCGAGACCGGCCCGGTGAGCCGCTCGCCGCTCTTGAAGGTGCCGTTACGGCTATCGAGATCCTCCAGCTTCATTCCACCCCCGGTCACCGTCAGCACGGCGTGCCGACGCGTCATTGTCCGATCATCGATGCTCACGGCACATTCGGCTGAGCGGCCGATCTCGTGGCGACCTTCCCCCAACACCACACGTCGGGTAGTGCCATCTGCCAGGGTCACCTCCAGTACGACCTGTCCGGGGTTGCCCGCAGCCTTCGCCCGGACGCCGCCGACCATCTCGAGAGACGGCGCCTCGAGCGCGGAGAGGGCATCCAGTACGGTTTCTCTGGACGACGGGTGGGCGTCTCCGCCAACACCGGCTCCCGGCCCCGGTCCGCTCTGCATCCGGGGCACCTCCAAGGCAGACGCCGGTTCGTGAACCGTGTTGTTGCCGCTCGGGTCGGCGATGGGGGCAGACAAGACCGGCACGTCGAGGGCCGACGGCGGCTCATAGAGCGTGTCGAACGTCACAGGCCTCTGTGGAGACGACTCACCCTGGGGCGAAGCCGCCACGAAAATAAGATCGTGCTGCTCGCCCACGGTGACCACGTGGACCCGACCCAGGCGTTGTCGCCCGTGCACGGAGATGCCGTCCAGCCGGGTGCCGTTCTTGCTGTCGAGGTCTTCGAGGACGAAGGCATCGAGGGTGGTGTCGTATGAGATGCGAGCGTGGGTCTGCGATACCACCGGCGCATCCAGTCTCAGCGAGTTCTGGGTGCTTCGCCCGATGGTCGCCTGCTGATCGATCTCGTAATCGACCCCAGCCAGTTCCCCCGTCCGACAGAAGAGTTTTGCCCGCACCGTCTTGGGGACGATTCTTCGTCATGACCGTCATCGTGTCAAACCACCCGGGGTTCCTCCCACAAATGTATGCAGGATTTTGGGTGAGCTGGGCGACGCATCGGGGGAGTGAAGATGTGGAATAGGCCTAGCCCGGATTATTCGTGAAAGGTCCGATTTCGGTAGAAACACAACCGCCCCCGCCGTCGTGCAAAGCTGTTAGCGACAGACTTTCTCGACCACGGAGGCGCTTGCGATGAACACGGAGACGGTAC
>Ga0310124_10001722_pt1 | contig 15161 bp, 12 predicted proteins | sample CB11b_AW_Bot5_MG_FD_203507 | JGI IMG/M metagenome (GOLD analysis project Ga0310124, IMG submission 203507) | Marine microbial communities from Western Arctic Ocean, Canada - CB11b_AW_Bot5 | ecosystem: Environmental > Aquatic > Marine > Oceanic | place: Canada: Western Arctic Ocean | collected...
CGATGTCAATCGGGACGTGTTCCGGATCATCAACCAGGCCCAGCAAGAATTTTGGCAAGCCGCGATCTTCATATAGCGTCCTGTAGGTCTCACCATCAAAACTGCCTTCAATCAGTAAGTTGCGCGGGTAGTCGTTGACGCTCTTCGCGAGCGAAAATCGGACGTGACCGATATTGGTCGGTTTGTCGAACGCCCACTCAATCCATTCGTGGCCGGCTTGTGGGGCATCACTCGACCAGCGAGTTTCATAATCGTTATCCCACATCGTTTCCAGTGATTGCCCGCGATGTCCAGTCGTTTGGCGTAACTTCGACAGGTCAATTGGGATCAGGTCGTCGGTCAGGGTGTCAATGCTTTCGGTGGATGGAGCGAGTTCAAAAACATCACTCGTGCCGAATCTGTGGTGCGCGATCCACTGGTCGGATTGTGCGCGAATCGCCGCCGAGATCAATGGGCCATCCGTTTGTTGCATCCAGGCTTGATCTTCATATCGATGCTCATGAAGCACGAGGTACCGCACCTGAAGAGCGCGTAAACCTCTAAGGAGATCGCCATAGGCGCTCACGTCGTGTTCATGCGTTTCGATAGAACGTATTAATGATGTGCCGTATCCGCTGTAGCCATTGACTAAGGGTTGTCGATGTTGCAGCGTGCTATACACGTAGCGAAGGGTATTGACGATGGGGTCCCGGGGGCGAATTGGTAAGATGATGGCGCCGCCATGTGGTTGTTGTTCGAGCCACTCGTACGCAGCCTGCTCTGAGGGAATTGGTGTCTGAGGAAATGGGATGAGCTTCGCCTGGTAATAGCCCTCCGCGATAAAAACCGCTGCCAAGATGAAACAGCCAACGCCGGCTGTCCGAGGTGAACAGAGAGTACGAAGCCGTTCAACGCCGATCGCGGCGAGCACCGTTAACCCTAGAAATACAAGAATAGCCGCTCGAGCGGGCACGCGAAGCCCATCAAGCCCAGGCACAATGTTATAGAGCCAATCGTATGGTCCACTCTCAGTGAGGAGTGTTCCGGCGTAGGTTGGCTCCGGGCCAAGAGACAAAACAAATCCTATGAGCACGATGAGAAAGTAACTCACGGCTACGCGTGCCATCGCGTACGGGTGACGAGTGTTGCGCCACTTTATAAACGAACCAAGAAGACCAATTACGGCCATTATGAGCAATGCGAATCCGGGAAAGAGCGACGCTTCAGGGGCCCCTTGAGGGAGGATGTCGCGCCAGAGCACAAGGTTCGGAGAGGCATGAAAATAGGCGAGCGCATCCGCACTGAACATGATGTTTTCACTTCGGGAGCGAGAAAGCGCCTGATTAGCGCCGACGTTGAGATAGGCAGTGGCCACCGGAATGAGTGAAACCAACATGAGGAAAGCGGTTGCAGCCAGTTCAACGATCATGCGTGGGCGTGTCCACACACGAGTTAAGACCTCAGCGAACCCGATGACGATGACGGCCGCACTAAAAAAATAGAAGAAATATCCGTTTGATAAGCCTTGCAGAAGAAAGGCCACTGCGAATACGGTGAGCGCCAGGCGGTGGCCGGTGGAAAAGTATCGGTGAAAGCCCCAGAGCGCCACAGGCATCCAGCCATACATGAGGACTTGAAGATGAGGAATCTTGTCCGCACGATAAGGTAGAAAGGCAAAGGCAATTCCCGCGACTAGACCAGCGGCTCGACTGCCCGTAATCGAGGTGGCCAGAAGGTACATGCCGGTTCCCGCGAGCACGAAAGATGCCAAGAATGCTACGTTATAAACCAAGACAGGGTTTCCCGTGAGCCATTGAAGGGGCGCCGTGAAGATCGCAATGCCGAGCAGGTTCTCCGAGTAGGCCAGGGTTGCTTCGTACGGAAAGTACATGGGAGCCGTCCACAGGCCGTTTAAGCCATGGAGTAGACGATCGGCATCCCAGGCCAGGATCCACGCATTCAGCACAGGGTCGCCGAGATCATTAGGGAGCACACTACCGAGATGCATCATCAAGGGATACGTTGCGGCCAGGGCCAGGACGCTAAAGCCGCTCGCGATTAAGGTGATTTCACGCGCCAGTGTTAGCTCGGTGCTCAGCCATCGAGTTGCGAGTTGTGGGAGGAGGGACAAGAGTTTACGCATGCGCCGAACGTTATGTTAGGAAAGCGGACAGTTTAAGACGACTAATCACTACCGCAACTCTTACTTCGCGGAGAGAAGGACTTTTGCGCCTTCCTCAAACGGCACGTCTTTCTCGAGAAGCAGTGAGGCCGAGCGGACACTGTAACAGGCGCCGTCACTCGCCGCTTTGGGTTCTTGACCACGTGCGAGAGCATTGGCCATGTCGAGGAGATGTTGCCGATAGGCAATAATCGCTTTATCGGAGGTCCCCAGTATCTCTTTGCTTCGATCGGCGATGCGGCCCATGCTCTCTTGCACGGCGACATCCTGATTGGGGATACCTTTAATACCAGTGTAGTTGACGTTCTTCTGCATGTCGCGATTAAGTCCATAATCATTCGCCATATTCCATTGTGGGCGATATGTGTCGTCGACCGGGCCCCACATGCCCGTGTGGGGATCGTACCGTTCCCGCTCTGCTTTCGTGAAATCCTTATGCGGACTGCAATTAAAGGACCAGGTCCACGTATTTTCGTCGTCGATAGGCACCCAGGCATGCCCGGCGTAGCCTGCCTTGCTGGAGTCACGATCCTCATCCCCAATGATTGGCGGGATCATGGTCCAGCAGGGCGCGAGGAACTGTGTTAACCGCCAATAAAGTTCGTCACCCGCTTTTCTACTGGCACCAATAAGGAGGCCGTAGTCGGTTTCTTTGATCGTGAACACGGGTGAGCGGTCTTGAGCGGAATATTTGCGGTGGCCCGTAGCTGACTTTTGCGGTTTGAGGTCAGCGAGATTTCTATGCAGATAGGAAATGTGACTCGAATCGATCCCGCCTTCCACCGCCTGGGCCCAGTTGCATTGTTGAACACGTTTAGTCATGACTGTACGAGCAGCAGAGACTCTGGCCCATTCAAAGTCTGGCAGTTCGGGCTTTAAATCGCTCGGTCCCATGTAGATCCAAACGACACCGCCCAGAGTTGCGATCGGATAAGAGGTTGTTTGGACCCGCGACTTAAACTCGCTCTCGGGCGGTTCGGAGGGCATATCGACACACTGTCCACTGACGTCAAATTTCCAGCCATGGTAGACGCAGCGAATGCCACATTCTTCATTCCGTCCAAAATACAAATGCGCTCGCCGATGAGGGCAGTAGGCATCCAAGATGGCCAGCTTGCCGTCGCTATCGCAAAAGGCGACCAGGTCCTCTCCGAGAAGACGTAGTCGAACGGGATCCCCGTCCTTTTCTTTTAATTCTTCTTCCAAAAGAGCCGGAAGCCAGAATCGCCGTAACAGCGTGCCCATTACGGTGCCGGGTCCTACACGTGTCAACAGTTCGTTGTCTTCTTTATTGAGCATGGGTCTGTGTGCCTCAATGTTATCAGTCTAGTCAGTCAGTCGAGGTCCCTGTGACGTCGTCACGGTAACCATTCGCAGTCGTAGTCGCTATTGCGGTGGCGGTTGACGACGTTTGCGCTCGTACTCCTCGCGGAGTGTAGGCGAGAGCGGATATACATCTCTTACGCGATACTGTTTAGAATTCATAAGTTCGCGCTCATAGCGTTCAAGGGCTTGGCGGGCCCGGGCCGCTTGGAGCACTTGAGGCAAAATCTCCGGTGGGAAGAACAGGACTGCTTCGGATTCTGCGACGACGATGTCCCCTGGAAGCACTGTGGCTGTACCCACACGTACGGGGACGTTCCATGAAACGCCCAGCCATTCTGGACCCCGGGGATCAAAATATCGCGCATACACCGGAAAGCCATCAAACTCTTCTCCGTTGAGTTCGTTTTGATCGCGGGTGGCGCCCTCGATGATGACTCCCTTAATGCCGCGTAGTTTCATGCCGAGAGCCGTCATGTCTCCGAAGAAGATATCGCCGTCGAATCCTCCACGCTCAGCGACGACGATATCGCCAACGTGGCCTTCTTCACCAGCTCGGACGTAGCCGCGACTATCCCAGTTTCCTTCTGCTGCCAGTGTATCTACGGCTCGCCTCAGATCGGGACGTGGAGGGAGAGCTCGCATGGTCAAGGCACGACCAACGATACGGGTGCCACCTTGAGTGTGGACAAAGCCCCGTACGTAATTCTCTCGGTAGTCGCCGAGGCCGCCCCAAATATTCTCAATCTGATAGGTTGCAAGTTCGGCCAGGTCCTCGTCGGAGACGTCGGGACGAGTCGGGCGCAAGACGTCCATAATGGCTGAATAGGAGGTGCGATTCGCTCGAAAATCTTCAGGTGCTTCAATATCTGGTTTGAACGTTTGGTCCCAGGGCACTTGAGCCATGACTGGGAGCGTCAACAACGCGACCAGGGTCCCTATCTTCCACAATTTCATGCTTTCTCCTCTCGATAGTGCTCGCGCCTGTCGGACTAAACACTCGACGCGTGCGATGCATTGTCTCACAGACCTAGTTGTTCAGCACCCAATCCAATGAAAACCTTGCGAATATGATTTGCTCATAATTTGACCGCTCGTATAACAAACCGATCTCGTCGTTGGGAAGTCGCGCCAGTGATGAATAGGCGGACGAACCACGTTCAATAAGTCGCTGGACGGGCCATGAAGCACCATCATCGAAGCTTGCTCGGATCGTCATATGGTCTCTGGTCGTACTAGCGGGATTGGAGAACAGAAGAATCCCGTGTGGGTAGTCACTGGTTGGCCAACGATAGCGCAAGAGACTGGCTTGGCATGTGGGTTCAATGAGTGTGCTGTCGAGCGAGACAGCAGACCATGTGACACCACCATTCTCACTGGTGACCACGGCCCGTCGCTGTTCTCCGTGGTAGGACCGCATGTTGAGCATGAGCGTGCCGTCGGACAATTCGACGACTGTCGATTCATTTGTGTAGGGACCGTGCGTCCCCCCCAGTTGCCAGTGGTGTCCACCATCATCACTAAACAACACATGGCTGCGATAGGTCGTGGCATCGGACTCAACACTGGCAACGGAATGATTGGCCGGAATGACGAGTCGTCCCTTGTGTCGTCCTTGAGTTAATTGAATACCATGTACCGGTCCAGTCGCGTACCATCGCCAGTTGGCTTCACGAACACTTCCACTGAGATCCCGGGGAGTCGCCCATGTGAGGCCGTCGTCGGTCGACTGCGTGTACCAGACTCGTCGAATATCTTGGCTGGTTCCAAGCATGATGCTGCGTTCGTCGTCGCTGCCGATGTTGCGTGTGAGCAGGAGGTGAATAAGACCAGTCTCCTGATCGACCACGGGAGCGGGGTTTCCACATGTATGAGGTCCGTCATCGCAAATTACAGCCGTGGAGGACCAGGTGCGCCCGTTATCGATTGAGCGCCTAAACACGAGGTCAATGTTGCCGGCGTCACTCGAGCCATCGGCTCGTCCTTCGGCAAAGGCGAGCAAAGTGCCGCGAGGGGTCGTCAGTAAAACCGGGATGCGATAAGTGTGGTAGCCATCGGTGTCGGCTTGCCACAGAATCTGCGTATTGGATTCAGGTGCTTGCGTGTGGACCAGCGTGACGGTGCCGAGGATGACCATGCACCAGGTCAGCGATCGAGACATACCTCGGAATCTACGTGGCGTCTTGGAGCTGATCTGCGTCAATGAAATCTTTCGAGAGGCTTACATTCGCTATGCGCTCGGCCGGCTGAGAACAATGACGACTTCCTTCCCACCGGTTAAACCATTATTTACAGTGACACCATGAAACAGAAATCCAGCGGCTTGGGCCCTGCGTAACTCGCCTTGCATCGTGGAGGTTTTGTTCGTTGCTAAGAGCAGGTACTCGACGGGTGCAATCTTCTCTGGGTCACGACTACGTGAGAGAAAGATGACGTTTTCTTTACGGTGATCGACATGCTCCTGATAGGCGAATCCTGCCAAGCCAGCCTGTCGCAGTTCTTGCGCGAGAGTAGATGTTCGCATGGTCGCTAGTACCCAGTACTCGGTTCGAGGAACGCCGTCAGAGGTCCGTTGAAGGACCGCAACCAGTTCGCCGAACTCGCCACCAGTTGTTGTCGCCTCAAGCAACTCGTATCCTTCATCCGACGCGGCTCGCAATTCTTCCCGCATGGTTGAGGTGCTGCTGGTCGCCAACAGGAGATAGTCGTCGTCAGCTAATGTTTGGTCGACGGCGTCGGAAGTGTTCGATGTCGGAGCGGGTGAGGCGGCTGGCTGCTTTCCACCGCAGGCGCTGCTGAGCACAACAACGAGCAATAGTTGAAGCGCAACGAGAAAACGGAAGTTCACAACTTGCTCCTTTTTTGAATACCGATTTCAGGAACTGGCGTGATGCCTCCCTGTATCATCTATAAAAACGCTGACCGCAGCAACTGAGGAAGAAGGTATAGTGAATTTTTAGAGGCACGATGTCTTGGAAGGAGTCAAGCAGTATGAGTTTGTGGGATCGACGAAGTTTTCTTACGGTCTCTGCTGGAAGTCTGGCCGCCATGAAAACCACACGCGGCATGACGATGTCTGCAGAAGATGACCCGCTCGGTGTACGTGGAGAGTTTCCAGCGGCAGAGAACCAAACTTTTCTCAATACCGCCTGGGTCGGTCCAATACCTCAAGTGGCGCGCAATGCAGGCGTCGCGTACGCGGATGAGACATTAATCTGGGCGGATAGCCGAAGTCGATTAGATGAGAAGGAACTGGCGCGCGCCGAGTTCGCGGAACTGTTTGGCGCCAAGCCGGAAGAAGTGGCCTTGCTCTTCACCACGGCGGACGGTGAAGCCATCGTGGTCAATGGCCTCGATCTGAAACCGGGTGACAATATTGTGGTCGACGCTCTTCACTACACCGGTACCTTTTCTCACTTAATGTACCTGCAAGACCACTATGGAATTGAACTGCGTGTGGTGCCGCATCGGGATGGCCGAATTCACGTAGAGGATTTTGAATCCTTTATTGATGCGCGCACCCGACTCGTGTCAGTGGCCTGGGTGAACAACCGAAATGGATTCCGGATCGACCTTGAGAAGCTCGTGGCGCTAGCGCATGCCAAAGGGACTTTAGTGTATGCGGATGTCGTGCAGGGGCTTGGCACCTGTCCGGTTAACCTGACGGACCTGGGTGTGGACTTTGCCTGTGCGGCGGCTCATAAATGGCTGTTCGGGGGCTACGGAGTGGCGGGTTTCTTTATCCGAGAAGAACATCTTGAGCGTATCCGCCCTGACCGATGGGGTCACGGGCAAGTATTTCAAACCCGTACGCCGAGCGGCTGGGTGACGGGGTTGCCGGCGGGCCGGTTTCCTGAACTGGAGTTTCGTCATCGAGTGAATGCCGACAAGTATGAATATTCCTGTCTGGCCTATGGGGCCGTGGCGCAACTCGCCGCGTCGCTTGGGTTGTTAAAGCAGGTGGGCCTGGCTGAGATTGAAGCGCATACCATGCCCCTGGCCCGTGAGCTGCGGGCGGGTATCGCCGACCTGGGATTCTCGGTGTGGACACCGGAAGGGAACCAGGCACCGATTGTCAGCTTTGTTCACCGGCAAGAGATTACCGAACTGATGCGGCAACTCGCGGAGGCTCGAATCTCAGTGAGTTTCCGAGAGCACGATCGCGCCTTGATGCGGGTGAGCGTTTCATTATTTAATAATCGACGTGATGTTCAACGGTTGCTTGATTTCCTGAAGCCACTAGCCTAAGTGTCACTCGTGTGAAGTCGGAGAGAAGAAATAGTAAACCAACATAGAACTCTGATCGTCTAAACAGTTGATAAGAACGAATCAGTCGCTTTTTGTCAGAATCTCGAGAGGTTTAAAAGATGAAAATCTTTTCATATCATTCAGTAATTGCAATGAGAATGACCCTAGCGAAACTGATCCTGACCGCATTTGTCATGAGTGTGCCGATGGTGACGGCGCAGGGGACGGATTTTTCAGGCACCTGGACGCTCGATGCTGAAGCCAGTCAATTGCCTAATCCACCCGGGGGAAGGGGTGGTCGAGGCGGCGCTGGTGGACTCGGGAGAGGGTTCGCGACGATGGTGGTCGAGCAGACCGAAGATGTGTTGACCATGGAACGACAACTCGCTGGTGGAACGCAGGTGGCGAGTTACCGTCTGGACGGCGTGGAAAGCATGAATCCGGGTGGTCAACAAGTCACGACCTCTCGATGGGAGGATGGCAGATTGGTGACCGAAGGCACGATGGCGATCACGACCCCTCGAGGTGACCGCTCTATTCAGCTTCGGGAACAGTGGACTCAAAGTGAGAACGGACAGGAGCTTGTCATCGAGTCGATCTTCGTAACTCCCAGGGGAGAGATGAAGGCTCGATTGGTGTATCAACGGTAGACGTTCGGTGTTGGATTGGTCAGTGTGTCGCATTTTCCTGCGGGACTGTGGAGTGACGCGAACAGTGATGGGAATAATGCGTATTTGTCGATGGGTCGGTCTTCAACTCAGCCAGGACATATTCTCCACGGATGGCGTGCCGCGGCAGACCTCGGCATTGTGACGCACGAGTTAGCCCATTCGTTAGGCTATGGCCATCCAAGCGGTAGCGAGCAGTTTCCGGATAGCATCATGGGAGAATATCAGGATGGCGGCTACGGGATTTCTGCGGCAGATGAATTGCATGGCAGAATTCTGTATAAACGGCCAAATGGCAGTTTGACGCCTGATCGTGATCCGGCTGGCACGACGATCAATTAACGTGAGTCGCAATCTTCTAGGGTGTGGTCGTCAGATTGGTTTTGTTAGTCCAGAAAATATCGAACGCCCCAAAACTGCTATCCGATCGATCCGAAAACCACGTCAGTGTGCCCCCACCCGGTGGTAACGCCGGGCACATGTCGGCCGATTCCGTGTTGACTTGGGACCCGAGATTGACCGCCTGGGCCCAGGAATTTGGTCCGAGTTGTTCGGCACTGTACAGGTCCAATCCCCCAAAGCCACCCGGTCGGTTCGACGTGAAATACACGACGCCAGTGGTGTCTTGCGTGAAATGGAATTCGTTCGCGGCCGTATTAATGTTCGGCCCTTGATTCACCGGGTTCTGCCAGGTGCCGGTGGCGTCCTGCTGTGCGCACCAGATATCGGATTGGCCATACCCGCCAGCTCGCGCCGAGGCGAAGCACAGACTTTGTCCGTCTTGCAGCAGCATGGGGCAGTGTTCATTCCCTGCGTCGGTGCTGATTGGCGCGGGCAACAGTTCCGGTGTCGACCAAACCCCGTTGACGAGGTGGGTTACGAATAGGTCGTTGTTGTTACGAGGTGTTGTGGTGGCCGTTCGGTCGGACTTGAAATAGATGGTCTGTCCGTCGCCCGTGATCCAGGGTTCGCGATCGTCGCCTTTGCGTAGGGGATCCACGTCGGTCGCGGGCGGCGCGTTGACTGGCTCACCCATGTTGACGGGTTCATTCCAACTGCCGGTCTCTTGATTGAAGGTTGCAATGTACAGGTCCTTGGGATCGCCAGGCGCCGCGTCCAAATCTTCTCGGGCGGTGCAGTACACCATCGTGCCATCGTCAGCGAAGGTGAGTTCCCCTTCATCCCACATGGTGTTAATAGGTGCCCCAAAGTTATGCACGGCCAGTTGCACCCAATCCTGCTGACCGGCCCGGACGGTGTTGGACCCGTTCGCGAATGCAAGGATCATTATGGCGCAGAGACATTTAACAAGAGTTCTTGTGGTTATCGTATTCATAGTGTTTCTATTCTCTCCGTTGATGCTGACACTGGCGAGGGCTATTGGCGGCACTTCGGTACTACTTTAGCAGACTATCAAGACTAGGCGTGTCAGGAGTTTGAATAGTAGAATTTACAGAACAGAGGAGCCAACTATTGAGAAATCACTTGCTGTTCGTACTGCTTCTATTGATAGTCGCCCCTTCGGTCGGGGTGGCCCAAATCTATGATCTCGGTGGGATGTATACCTACCACTACCGAGATGGTCGGTATTCGGACTGGGGTGACTTCAGCCTGCACGGTTCTCGGATTGCGATTGCGGAAATTAACGACTCCGGCCTGTTGGGCGACGCACGCATTCGAATGACGGACGAGAACACGATCGACTACCACTGTTGGCCGGAGAATGCCGCGCTCATGGCGGAGACGCTCATGCAGAAGGACATTCTTGTGCTCACGGGGGCGGACTGCAGTGGGCCGGCGGTCGACATTGCCCGCGTTGGGGAGAAGTACAAAATTCCAGTGATCTCGAATGGCTCCAATGCATCTATGCTGTCGTCAGTCGAAGAGTTTCCATATTTCGTACGCGTGGTCAGTCCCAGTGAACAGTATGAAGGGTATTTGATTAATGTCGCGGCCCACTTTGGGGTCGACGAGATTGCGTATTTTTATACGACGGATGCCTGGGGTCTGGGGGCTCGGGACGTTATTCACGAGTCGACGCGCCAACGGAATATCACGATTGCGCAGGAATATAGTTATCCACGAGACACGCCCTACGATGAAATCAAATCGTATGTGACCAAGGTCAAAGAAGCCGGCATTCGGCATATTGTGAATACGAGCCCGACGCCGGACACGGTGAGGATATTCCGTGCGCTCCATGAGCTTGAGATGAATAAGGCGGGCTATTCATTCTATGCCGCCGAGATGGTGTCAGCGGATGAGGCACCTGAGGCCGTGGCGGGCAGCCTCGGTTATTTCGCACCCATGGTCGAGCTTATGTCGTCGCCGAAACTGTCACACTTCCGGGAGGCGCTTGAACAACGATTAGGTAAGCCTATTGATCCGAGTTCAAAAGCTTTTTTCTATGGAGCGTTAAGCTACGACCACATGTTGGCGGTAGGTTATGCCATTCGCGATATTCAAGAGGCGGGTGAGCGTGTGACCAGCCAGAACATGTTGACGTATCTTAGACGCATGGATTTTGAAGGAGCGACCGGCCGTGTCTCGCTTGTGCCGGGCACCAACGACCGGGCGGACATGCCGATTCAAATTGTGAATAGTCATGGATATAAAGAGGATGGCGATACAGTTGATTTCGTATCTGTTGGGAGTGTGGACCCAGACACTGGTCGTCTAATCCTGAGGGAGGATGCTATTGTGTGGCCTGGGAACGTCAGAACCCCACCCAACCAATAACCGATCTGAAGTAGTGATTGTTGATGGGGCCCGATGGTACACTTTGGCCCACAAGTGGCGAAAGAGGTGTGAGTGATGAGTAAAGTGACTTTACATGTGAATGGTGCTGAAGAGACTGTGGATGTGAGCCCGGTGACTCCACTCCTGTATGTCCTGCGCAATGACCTCGGCTTGCGAGGGCCGAAGTTTGGATGCGGCCTTGGGCAGTGCGGAGCCTGCACGGTGCTCATCGATGGGGTCGCCACTCGGTCGTGTGTGACTCGCGTCACCAGGGCCCAAGGGAAAATCATTACGCTCGAAGGACTGGCCAAGGATGGCGAGCTTCACCCTGTGCAACAGGCATGGATTGATGAGCAAGTGCCTCAATGCGGTTTTTGCCAAAACGGCCAAATCATGACAGCTAAGGCCTTGTTGGATCAGAATCCGAATCCGACGGACGCCGAGATTCGTGAAGGCATGTCCGGCGCGCTCTGTCGGTGTATGACGTATTACCGAGTCCAGGCGGCGATCAAACGTGTCGCGGGCTCCATGGCGTCGGGTGGGCAGGCGGTAGAGCAGGAGGGTGTCGAATGACTCTTTTCTCCAGTATACCCAGGGCACTTAAAGAGGCCTTGGAAAGCCGGAACGGTGGGGCGTCTCGAAGAGATTTCCTCAAGACTTCAGGCCTCATTGTGGTGAGTTTCGGGGTAACCGCATCGGATGCGGGGAGCCTCGTGTTGGCGACCGGTGCCGAGGGTGTTGAGCAGCAGGGGACCGGTCCTTATCCAGACCCGGATTTTAGACAACTTGATTCCTGGATAGTGATTCATAGGGATAACACGGCGACTTTCTATGTCGGGAAGACGGATTGTGGACAAGGTACGGGGACGGCATTTCGACAAATGATGGCCGATGAGCTCGATATCGGCTATGACAGCACGAGTGTCGTCATGGGCAGCACCGATGTGACGCCAGACCAGGGTGGCTCAGGCGGTTCTGATGCAATCCAAACAGATGGGTGGCCAATGCGGAGAGTGGCTGCCGAAGCACGCCGTATCCTGCTTGCATTAGCCGCGGACCGATTCGGCGTAGCCGTCGATCTATTGAGTGTGAATGAAGCGGTAGTGAGTATGACGTCGGATCGATCCCGGAAAGTTACCTACGCAGAATTGATTGGGGGACAGAGGTTCGATGTCAATCTCCGGGGACGTACTGTCAATGAGACGATGGGTGTGGCGACGGTCAAGCCGGTTGACGCACTCCGAATTGTTGGCCAGTCGCCGATGCGGTTTGATATTCCCCCGAAAGTGGATGGCTCGCTCGTCTGGGCAGTAGATGTCACGCTGCCTGGGATGGTCCATGCACGCAATATCAAACCGCCGGTAGCGGGTGCGAAACTCCGAACCGTTGACGAATCCTCCGTGGAAAATCTACCAGGCTTTATCCAGGTGGTACGCAAGGGGAATTATTTGGCGGTCGTGTGTGACCGGGAGGAACAGGCGATCACGGCGGCTCGACGGCTCAAGACCGATTGGGAAAAGCCCGAAGTGGCGCCGTTTCCGACTTCGGACAAGTTGTTTTCCTACATGCGGAGTGTCGCGCCGATGTCGAAGTTTGAACCCGAGGCCGTGGGAGATCCTGAAGCGGCACTCGCGGAGGCAACGACCGTGCTCAAGGCTGACTACGACGTCCCCTTTCAAGGACACACGGCATTCGGCCCCGCGCATGCGTTAGCCGATCCTTCGAACGGCCAGATGACGATCTATTCCAACGACATGAAAGCCTATGGCATGCGAACTGGCATTGCGGAATTTCTTGAAATGCCGAGAGACCAGGTGCGGGTTGTCTGGATGGAGGGGCCTCAGGCCTACGGTCGTACGGCCGCCGATGATGCGGGTTTCGAGGCCGCCTTTCTCGCAAAAGAAATTGGTCGACCGGTTCGCTTGCAGTGGATGCGTGATGAGGAGACCGCCTGGGATACCAAGGGAACGGCGTTTACCTTCTCGCTCCGCGGCGGACTGGACTCTCAAGGTCAGCTGGTCGCGCTCGAATATAATGCGCAGGCCGCCGACTACAACCATGTTGGATATAACGAGGTGCCGACGGTTTTAATTTCGCAACTCATGGGTACGCGCCTCGCAAAACCCAATAACGGACGTGCGGCAACCCCATCGGAAATGTATGTCATTCCGAACCGGCGTGAAGCTACCCAGGTCGTCAGTCTTCCTCGCGTGTGGGAAACCCCGCTTCGCACGGGAAATCTCCGGGATCCGAATGGACCCCAGGTGACCTTCGCCTCGGAATCCTTCATCGATGAATTGGCGGCAGCGGGCAACGTCGATCCGGTGGCTTTTCGCCTCGGGTTGCTCACTGGGACGACCGAGGACGATAGTGGATTTAAGCGAGCGCGTTCGATTGCGGTCATCCGCGCTGCGGCCGACGCCTATGGTTGGGACAGTCGCCCGTCGCCAAAAACTCGACGCACGGGAACCGTGGTGTCGGGTCGCGGGATCGCCTATGCCTTCCGCAGTCAAACGGTGGTAGCGGAAATTGCCGAGGTCGAAGTGAACCGTGATACTGGGCACGTTTGGGTGAAGCGCTTGGTGTGTGCCCACGACTGTGGCTTGGTCATTAACCCCGAGGGTTTACGCCGGACTATTGAATGCGGGATGCTCCACTCGTTGAGCCGTACGCTTCATGAAGAAGTGCAGTTCGATACCGAAAAAGTGACGAGTGTAGATTGGCGTTCACATCCGAGCCTTCTTCATAGCGATGCGCCGGCCGTCATTGATGTGGTCCTGGTCAATGGAGATCCGAACCCTGGGCGGTCCGACCTGCCTCCGTATGGAGCGGGTGAAACGGTCTGCAAGCCCTTGATCGCCGCTGTGGCAAATGCTATCTTTGATGCAACTGGCGTACGCTTACGCCGAATACCGTTTCGAAAGGAACGCGTGCTCGCTGAACTGAAAGCTGCAGTATAAAGATAGAGACGATGCTTCGTTGGCGTTTTAGTATTCTTTGCCTGACCGCCCTAGTTAGCGCAGTACTTGCTATAAGTTGCGGAGGCGGAGGCGGGAGTTCCTCCCCGACGGCACCAACTTCGACCGCGACCACAACCACAACCACTAGCAGTTCTCTGGGAGTGTGTGGTATCACCACCGCGCAGGCGAGTGTCACACCCACGTTCGACATCATTACCATTCCGGCTGGTGACCTCTTTTACGGCGCGGCCACCAAATGCATTCGTGTGTTCGGTGTCATGGTAATGGCTGTGGATTCAGGCCCAGAGATTACAGACGCGAAACTGAAACATGCGGCAACGATTGCGGCGGAATGGCTCGACAATGATGAGGACGGCATTGTCGATTCCTCGGCCGTTAATAATGCCATAAGGGAAAAGAAAGCCACGGTGGCCGTCATCAACGGTGACGGTGATTTGGGTGTCTTTCTGGATCAGGTTGCTGGAGAGATAGACGGCAATGCTCAAGAAGTCGGCGTCGGTGAGATGTGGCCAGACAACTGCAAAGGATGTGGCAAGGGGGAGTACGATGCGGCGATGGAGGAGATTCTGCATCTCATTCAGAACAACGGTTGGAGCCAGGCCTATCCAGACATCAACGATCGAGGGACGGCCACCAATAAGCTCACGGCCGCCATGGACGTGGCGCGCGGCGGTAATTTTCTCTCGGTCCCTGCCAGCTATCCGGCCAGCGCATGGTACACCTACAATGATGCGACTTGTGACTATACGTGCCAGTTAACAGAGTACCTCTTCTGGTTGGTCACCAGTGCCGCTGATGGCAATTCGCATCGCTGCAGTATCATTGAACAGGAATGGGATTTATGTACACGGGCTCTGGTGGAAAGCAATGATGCCCTGGGCTGGGCCATCCTCACAGACGTGTCCTACAATCTTCCCTCGGTGCATCCAAACGGTAGCTATCGCTAGGGTGAACGGCCTTAGCCGACACCCAACTGCGTCATTTTTGTATTGATATCGAAATCATAATGAAAAGTGGCGCGTGGTCAGGTGTATCATGCTG
>Ga0310124_10001724_pt1 | contig 15158 bp, 14 predicted proteins | sample CB11b_AW_Bot5_MG_FD_203507 | JGI IMG/M metagenome (GOLD analysis project Ga0310124, IMG submission 203507) | Marine microbial communities from Western Arctic Ocean, Canada - CB11b_AW_Bot5 | ecosystem: Environmental > Aquatic > Marine > Oceanic | place: Canada: Western Arctic Ocean | collected...
GCTTCGATTCCAACACCAGCACCCAATAGCACCTGAATCGCGCGGAGTGCGTAGATGAGGTTGATTTCCTCTTCCTGTGCCGACATGTGTAAGCCCTCAAATCGCATCCTGTATGAGTATTATCTCGAATGTGCCAAACTTACAGTCGTAGCAAAACTTAGCGAAACATACCTTCAATTCGAACTCTTCAAGCGGCTCAATCAGCCAACATGAACCTGAGCGGAAGACCTCGAGGACCTTCAGATATGTTTCATCGTCAATCCGGCCGGTGAATTTGTATTCAGCACTCTCAGAGCCTTGGTCGATTAGGTCATCACCTTCGCCATCGCGGGCCACTTCGCGCTGAAATCTCCTTCTTTGTTCGATTGATATCGAGCAGTCATCCAACTGCAGCCAATCACCTTCAGATGTACGAATATAGCACGGCCGCTCTCCTACCACAGGGTCCCCTCATAGGGGTCACGGAACCTCTTCGCCCATGAAAGTAGCGCGTAGCGCTTTAACACGAATGCTTGTCGGGACCGGAAAATTTCAGTCGAAACGGCTAGTCAATGGGACTTTGAACTCAGAATGATGAGTTCACGATGCATCGATGTGTCTGAAAAATCCGAAACTCTGCTCATAGGCCCTACCCTCGTCGAGCAGTCTGTCGAGGGTCGCCTCCCCTTCAGACCGTGAGACACCGGCATCGGTACAGTGCTTGATTATCGCATCGTATGCTAGTCCGTCACCTTTATCTCCAGATTTCAGAAATCCTTCGATGAGTTCCTGAATATTTTCGCTTCCACCCGAATCGGCTTCGTCCGGAGGAGTCGAGGGGCGCTCCTCGACCTCAGTGAATGTAGTCAGATTGCCTTCCGCTCGGTCGAGTGCTCTCAGGACACCCACCATGTAGACCTCGGGATCGACTTCGCCATAGTGACCGGCGGCCGTGATGAGTCCCGGACTCAGGTCGGCAGCAATTCCGACAGCTCGGTGGGCGTCGGGACTCGGCTCAACATCGCGGCTCTTCTGGAAATTGTCGATTCTTCGTAGGGTGGCGTCGGAGGTCGAAACCAGCCAGTTGGCGTAGCCGTTTCCGTCGGTGATGGTGAATTCCTCGAGCCGAATTCGATTGAATACCGCACCATCGTCACTGACATGAGAATTGCTTTTTCCGACTGCCAAAATCAGAGCAGGCTCTGCCTTCTCGTGAATGGCCATCAACTCCTCCATCTCAGAGTGAATCTCTGGCTGGAAGGAACCGACGCTGAACATGTGCAATCCGGTCGGGTCGCGTAGGCTGCCGAGATACATGGTGCCGTGGTCGGTCTCCCGCCTCTCCATCTTCTCGAGCAGACCGGCCACCAACATCCGGTTTGTCTTGGCACCTAACTTGGTGATGACGAAGGAGGGGTCGTACTCCCCTGAGCCCTGTTCGAGCAGATCGGACTCGTAGAACTCTCTAGCGAACATGCGAATCGCCGGCTGTCGCTGGAATCTTCTTGTGCTCACGACAACACCCCCCAGCGTGCCCTGACCGCTTGAGACCTCTCGCCCGGTGCTGTGGAATCAACCTCGAATTCGTCGCATAGTAGCATCGCTCCCTGGTCGTCGATGATACACCTACAGCGGACCGTCACCCGCTGACCGAGCAACGCGCTGCGCAACTCTTGGACAAAGGTCTCCTGCCCAAAGTTGTCAATCTGATCAGTCACCTTCTCCATGTCCTTGCCGAGGTACTTCTCACTCGCCTCCTTGTTGAGCAGAAGAGAGGCGCTGCTGGCCCCGTCATCGAGCACCATTCGGAGCCGCAGGTCCTTGTTGCCCTGCATCGCTCCGTGGTCGGCGCATGAGCCATCTCGCAGAACCCGCCTACACTCAGGACATCGTTGGATGATTCCGCAGTCTGAACGAATCGACACTAAGGTGCCATTTGTCTGCACTCCGCTCTTTGAGCCACCAGAGAGAAGTTCGGTCAAGTCGGTCTCGACCCAGTGGTCGCCGGCGTCAATGGCATCCCATGGTGCTTTGTCGAGAATAGTGACCTGCTTCGCCTCATCGATGGTGAGGTCCGGGGTCCCCTGCCAAGCTCGGACGCGGACGCCAGTGAGTGAAACATAGGCGGGTAGAGAATCGCTGTCAAGCGGCAACTCACTCCAGGCTGTCATTCGGCAGCGGCCAGAGGGGTCGAGTACCTCCCCACCCCAGAGGGTCTTCTCCTCACCATCCGAATTTGTGAATGAGCGGGCAGCCCAACTGTTAACCTGCAAGGTGATTGCCACATCTCGCGAACCGTCGCGCAGACCTGCAATATCCAACTTGGAACTCTCCTCAAGATCGGCGTGGCTGGAGAAATTTCCATCGTGGAACACCTCGACCTTCGTTCGGTCACCGATGTTCAACTCCGGAGTCTCTCTGAATCGTCGGATTGATGCCCCTTCGATACGCAGCAGAGTACCCTCTTCATGTTCAAACTCGGTCCATGCAACGAAGCCGATTGAACCGCTCTCGTCGGCTATCTTTCCCTTCACGATGTCTAGGTCACCTGAACCATCCTTCTTGCTGATGGTCTGTGGTTGCACCGACATCAGCCGTCCGACCACTGTAACAAAGCCATCCTTAGTTCCCGCCTCCTCGATTGAAATCGGGTCAGAGGTGGCGAGGGAAACTGCTTGGCCGCCCTCTTCGAGCACGACAACGCTGCTTGAACGATTTACATTGATTGACTTCTTACCCTGCCACTCATTGACAGAGACTCCTTCGAGTCGGACGATTGAGCCAGGAGCGAGTCGCTCGGAATGCTCCCCCCAATCCTTGTAGTCCCAGCGAACGGAGTCATTGGAATCGTTGTAGGGAGCATCTTCAATCCAGCCGTATGCGATCTGCTTCTCCTCACCTCGCACCGTTTGGATGTGGGGTGTGTAGGTGACGACCTTGACTTCAATCGTGACATTGCGGTCGTCCGCCGACAACTCGGCGAACCGGTCGACCCGCTTACTACTGCTGAACGCCGACCGAGCTACATCCTGAGCGGTGCTCTCGTCGACATTAAATTTCCGCAACACCGAGCGGAATGCATCCTTCGGAGTGACGAGGAAGATATCTTGATACTTCACAAATTCCTCTCGAATTTCCTTCTCATCGGCGTCTTTCGCCTGTTCCTTAACTCTCTTGACATACTCGTCAATCTCATCTGTTGCCATCTCATTCTACCTCGCGACCGTCTGGCTCAAGAGTGCGAGAGAGAACCAACTTCGACAGACACGGTCGCACGGTGGCAAGGGGCGCGCACGGCACGAACGGCACGCACGGCATTAACCGACCGAGGGGCGACAGTCTGGCGTGCTGGTTGGGGAAGACTCTGCACTCCATCACCTCCGGGGACTACTGACCCCATCTCGACGGTTCATAATAGATTGCTACCTTTTCTCCAGTAATCGGGTGCGCGTCTAAAAGAAATGGAGCATACCCGATTTCATGGCGGAGTGGGGCGAGTTCACCTTCGGGAACGAAAAAATAGCACCCGGTAGCAGTTGCCAAACCTCAATCGAGGTTGGCAGTGACCCACTTGGACAGTCATCCGAGATGCCTGTGCACATCATTCATGGCGCCCGCGAGGGTCCAACCCTTGCAGTCACCGCCGCAATCCATGGAGATGAGCTGAACGGCACCGGAATCATCCACCACCTCATCTACGGTGCCGACCACGAAGCGGGTACCAAGGATGACCACATCGGTGCAGAGACGATGAGCGGAACCCTGATTCTTGTTCCAGTCGTCAATGTCGAAGGCATGTTGCTGCAACAACGCCATTCGACTGATGGACGTGACATCAATCGCCTGTTTCCAGGAAAACCCGATGGAAACCACTCACAACGGCTCGCCCACATCCTCTTCGAGCAGGTCGTCAAGCGGGCTGATTACCTCATCGACCTGCACACCGCACCCTACACGCGCATGAACATTCCACATGTGCGCGCCGACCTGGACAAGAAGAGTTGCAAGCGGCTGGCCCGCGCCTTTGGCACCGAAGTCATCCTCCACTCCGTCGGACCGGAAGGCAGTATCAGGAGAGAGGCGAGCGATGCCGGCATTCCAACCATCCTTCTCGAGAGCGGAACCTCCCACAGGTTTGAGCCGGTGTCACTTGAATGCGGAGTCCGAGGAATCCTCAATGTGATGGCCAAATTGGGTATGGTTGAGAAGCCTTACCGTCGCCCCCGTTGGCGACTCTTGGTCCGTCGATTTCGTTGGGTCAGGTCAGCGACTGGAGGGTTGCTCCACAGCCTCATCGAAGGAGGTGCCAGTGTCAAGAAAGGGGAGGTCATCGCCCATGTCACAGACCCATTCGGAAGCAGTGTCGAAAGCATCACCAGCCCCGTCACCGGATATGTCATCGGCCTAGCCACCACACCCCTCGTTCGTCCCGGCGATCCAATTGCCAACATCGTCATCGTCCGTGAGAAGAAACTTCAGGAGATTATCGAAAAGGACACTGCGGCAGGCCGCCGTCCAAGAGAGCATGTCGAGGATGTCGAAGAGGATGAGGTCGAGGATGATGCCGGCTCAACCCTTGACGAAACCGAAAATTGAGGGTTGAGTTGCTAGCGGTGCCGGGAATCTGGCGAGCGAGACTCGACCAACCGTCGGGTCGGTGAGAGGATGATTGTGAGTCAAAGGTGCGATAGGCCGGACTTGAACCAGCGGCCTCCAGATCTTCAGTCTGGCACTCTCCCAGCTGAGTTACTATCGCAGTGAGCCGTTCGACTCGGCTCCGCACTTCAAGTCTTTGGATGGGAATCGCTTCACTCGATGCCTGCGAGTGTCGACGCTTGGATGGCGTGCAACTCGCTCAAACCCTTGGTAGCAAGGTCGGTCAACGCATCGAGTTGCTCTCTGGTGTAGGTTGCCTCCTCTCCGGTCGCCTGCACCTCGATGAAGAGCCCGTTACTGGTCATCACGACATTCATGTCGACATCTGCGTTGCTGTCGAGAACATAGTCGAGGTCGAGATAGAATCCTTCGTCGATGAGCCCTACGCTCAGCGCTGCGATGTCGTGCGGTAGAATCGCTCGCTCATGCGCCTCGCGCGCCTCGGCTGACAACTCAGGGGCGGTCCAGCCCGCCTTGCGCTCGTCGAAGGTCGGTCGCAACTCCTTTGGCAGCGACTCGCCGCTTGTGATTAGCCTGCGAATTCCGAGTCGAAGCGCAATATTAGCAGCGGTGATGGAGGCACAGCGGGTCCCTCCATCAGCATTCAGAACATCGCAGTCAACCGTCAGTGCCACAGGGCCAAGTGCACCGAGGTCAATGGCCCCGCGCAATGAACGGGCGACCAAACGCTCGATTTCGTAGGTACGGCCCTTCGCACCCCTCCGCTCTCGCTGAAACCTTGAGTCGGTGGAACCTGGTAGAAGAGAATACTCTGCATGAATCCAACCGCGGTCAGCATCGCGCGGAAACCAGCGTGGGAGGCTTGGCGCCTTGGTGCAGCAGGCGAGAACCACGGTGTCACCCTGTTTGTACAGAACGCTTGCGAGTGCGTTGGGTGTGAAGTCGAGAGTGACCTCCACCGCGCGCATCTCGTCATTTGCCCTCGAAGTATCAAACTCAGTGGATTTCAGTTTGCCCATGAGGCGGCCCGACCCGGCACCACTCCTTGAACCATGCGAGTGCCAATTATTCCACGACTTAGCAATTAAAACCGGATACCATACCCGGATATTTAGGAGAGATGCGAAGTGAGCAGCCCCCGCTTGCATTATCTAATTGCGATACTATTCGTTCTGCTGTTGTCATTCTCCACGACTGCAGCACCGATTGCAAAGCAGGGCGGCAACACCTTCCCGCCTGTCGGCGACGAACCGGTTCCGGAACTGGTCCGTCCTGCAAACGGCTACGGGCTCAATCCCCAAGAGTTGGAATGGGGCTCCCTCGGAGAAACTCTCGGACGAAAAACCGCACCCTCACACGGTGACAATGCCTCTTCGCTCGCCCACCCTGACATGCCCAACGCTCGGGTCATCTCAAACCTGCTGTGTGCGGAAGAGGGGGTCACTCCCGATGAGAGAGGACTCTCCGACTACAACTGGCTCTGGGGTCAGTTCATCACCCACGAGGTCGACTTCACGACGACCTCCAACGGGCGCACGACAGAGGCGGTGGAGTCCGCCCACATTCGGGTGCCTGAAGATGACATGATCATGAATCCGCAAGGCTCGGACGTCGATATCATGTTCTTCCGTTCTGTGTATGTCCCGGGCACTGGGACTTCTGAGTTCAACCCGCGGCAGCACCCGAACAACATCACTTCGTGGATTGATGGCTCAACGGTCTACGGCTCCACCCAAGGCCGCTCGGATTGGCTTCGCACCTTTGAGAATGGTCGAATGAAGGTCAGCGAGCACGAGCATGGTGACCTGTTGCCTGTGGGTGGCGAGGGCTCCCCTGGAATGTCATTTGGCGGCTTCAGCGCCAATCTGAAATTCGTTGCCGGTGATATTCGCGCCAACGAGCACGTCGCGCTGCTCGCCATTCACACCCTGTTTGTTCGTGAGCACAACAGGTTGGCGGATGCGATTTCGGACCGGAACCCGGACTGGACTGACGAGCAGATATTCCAGCGCGCGCGCAAGATTGTGGCGGCTGAGATTGCAGCCATCACCTTCGAGGAGTTTCTGCCCTCACTAGGCATCACAATGCCGGAGTATGAGGGGCCAGACCTTACAGTTGAGCCGACGATGTTCAACGAGTTCGCAACGGTTGCCTTCCGCATGGGCCATAGTCAGATTGGTAATCAGATGATGCGAATGACCGAATCGAGAGTCCCAATCCCTGAGGGCCATCTCCGCTTGAAGGATGGATTCTGGGAGACCGCCCCCATCACCGACGAAGGAGGAATTGCCCCCACTCTGCGTGGCCTCGCCTTCCAAACTCAGGCAAAAGACGACCTGTTGTTCGTCGAAGACCTGCGGAACCAACTGTTCGGAATCCCAGGTGCTGGGGGAATGGACCTCTGCGCAATCGACATCCAGCGGGCCCGCGACCACGGCATCGGCGACTACAACGCCTACCGAGTCGCCTACGGACTCTCCCCAGTGACCAACTGGAGCAACATCACCTCAGACACTGATATCCAGCAGAAATTGGCTTCCATCTATGATTCACCCGGCCACATCGACCCACTCATCGGACTATTGGCTGAGGATCACCTCAACGACTCCGCCCTTGGCGAGTCCCTTACAGCGGCAATCATGGACCAATTCGGCAGACTCCGAACTGCCGATCCGATGTGGTACGAATATGACCCGGAACTATCCGACATCAAGGAGAGTATTCGAAACACCTCACTGGGGGAGATTATTCTGATGAACACGGAGATTGAAAGCATCCAGTGCAATGTCTTCTTCGCGGAACACAATCCAGCGAACTTCGATTGCCATCTCGCCAATGTCCTCGTGAATGAAACACAAGATGGACCTGTTGACGAAGAACCTGACACAGAACCTGATGAAGGCATTCCTGCGATTGGTGCTGCTGGCGCTGCTGTGGCCAGCCTTGGTGCACTGGCATGGCTCGCCGCTGCCCGTCGAGAAGACGAGTAATCAGCGCCGAGCGTGCTTGGGGCGGAAGGACTCGACGACCGCAGGGTCGGTTTCGATGTACGGTCCGCCGATGAGGTCTATGCAGTAGGGGACGGCTGCGAAGATTTCGTCGATGGTCTCTCGAATCGCCTTAGGAGCACCCGGGAGATTGAGAATCAACGCTGAACCGCGAATCCCAGCCATTTGCCGTGAGAGAATTGCAGTCGGGACATGGCGCAGAGAAATAGCCCGCATCTGTTCACCGAAACCCGGCAGGATTCGCTCGCAGACAGCTTCGGTCGCCTCGGGGGTGACATCTCGTGGTGCAGGGCCTGTACCGCCGGTGGTGATGACGAGAGAACAGCCCTCGTCAACCAGTGAGACGAGAGTGGACTCGATGAGCGGCTGCTCGTCAGGAATCACTCGGATATCAACTTCCCAAGGTGAAGTGAGCCCCTCTTCGAGAAAACCGACCACCGCTGGGCCACTCCTGTCCTCGTACTCGCCGCTGCTGGCACGGTCTGAGACGGTCACCACTCCGATACGGACAAACTCGCCCTGCCCGCTCTCGCCACTACCGCCCCTGCCTACCGAGGAATCTCTAGGCGGGTCGGATTGAGCCATCGGGGGGAGGAGGCTGGGTCCTCGTTTTCAATTGGGAGGTCACTCAATCTCTTCAGAGTCGTCGCCGTTGCCAACCGTCTCGAGCAGTCGCCGCGCCTCCGCCTTGCGCTCTTCGCGCGTCTTGATGGTAGCGCTCTTTTGGTCTGATGCTGCAATCCTTGGCTGTTTGCTCGCACGCGCCTTACTGGCTGCGCCGTCGGACTCTTCGCTGAGCCGATGCTTCGCCTTCTCATACTCGAAATCGGTCAATTCACCCCGGTCGTGCAAATCAATGAGCAACTCCAATCGAATCAGCAGCCGGTCGGTCTCGAGGTCTCGCTCATGCGAGGCTGAATAGAATAGTTGAGAGAGAGTCGCCGCAAGAGTACCCACCAACCCGATTCCAACGAACATCAACATCGTTGCTATCACTCTGGCGCCGGTTGAATGTGGATAGAAATCGCCGTAACCGACCGTTGTGACAGTCTCAATCGCCCACCACATGGAATCCCCGATAGTATGCAACATTCCAGACTCACTACAATCAGGATCTGCTATGCAGGTTGGCTCATATTGAATCTCAAACAATAGAGCAAGAACCCCACCCGCGGCACTAAGCATGAAGACGATGATGAACAGATGCATGATTCGCTGTTGGATCGACACACTTTCGGAACTCGATACATTGAGCAGTCTAATGATGGCGGTGAAGGCCGGAATCAAGAGGAGGAAACGGAGGATACCCACCCAGCCCAATCCGGGGATGGCGGTGCCCAATAGCGGGAACAGCGCGAGAACCAGCCAGAAATTCTTCCGCCACCACTCCACTCGGTCATGAGCCTCTGAGTGCTTGTCTGCGAGTACCTTCACGAAGTAGAGCAGGAGTGAGAAATCAAGCACCACGAGCAGTTGCCATCTCAGATGATCGGTGTTCCGCAAGTCATTCAACACATCGTAGACCACGATGCCTATTGCGAGTAATGTCGCTGAGAGCAGAACCAAGTCGTCAGTCTTCACCAGAGGCGCCAACCTCTGCTTAACCGACTCCATCTCCTCTTTCATCGAAGCGATGCCTCTCAGCGGAGGCTTTCACCGTTAGGGCACCGAAGGTGCCTCAAGTGGTCATTTGGGAGAATGGAGCTAGGCTCCATCAAAAAATGTCGGAGTCATCACCGACATCCTTGGTGTCGTCGTTCTTTCCTTTCGCCGACGCCTTGGTCTTGGAGGCAGCAGCAGTAGCCTTGGTCTTGGAGGCAGCAGCAGTAGCCTTGGTCTTGGAGGCAGCAGCAGTAGCCTTGGTCTTGGAGGCTTTTGATTTCCCAGACTTTGCCTCTTTCTCTGAATTCAAGCGCTTCTCCTTTTCTTCAGCCTCGCGTTCTGCCAACTCCTCTAGGGAAAGACCCGCTTCAAGAGCCAATTTGATTCGTCGCTCGTCTCGCGCCTGCTTCTCCAACAGACGGTTCTTGGCGCGCTCGTACTGCTGCATCATGAACATCGCATCATGCTCAAGCAGGGGTGAATCAGAGATGATTGTGACATCGAGCCAATCGCCATCTTCGGCCAAGAACTCTGCGAGTGGCTCAAACTTGAGGTCGGATTTCTTGATTTGGGTGTAGTGGAGAGCGTTGCCCATCCGATGTTCGACGCCGGAGAAGTGGCAGAAGAAGGTCTTGCCACCTAGCGTATCTCGGACCTCATCGAAGAGTTCTCCGAAATCCTCACTTGTTCTCAATCGGCCGTGGCCCCTGGCATGAAGGTGCGCCATGTTGAGTACCGGAGTCGTCCCCTCGACATGGTTACACACCTCGAGTACCTCCTCCAAGGTTCCCCAGAGTTCCTGACGGCCGCTGGTCTCGACACCGACAAGTGCTGGCTCACACTCGTTGAGCCAAGGGAATGCGACATGCTCCTCCTCGAGTGATTTATCGCCCCATAATTCACCGACACGCTCGACCACGCCGGCCATCACATTGGCAACTCTTTCGTTGGCAGCGGTGCCACGGGAGTATTCTAGGTAGGGCCCCACATGGAAGGTGATGTGACGGGCGTTGATGACCTTCGCCGCTTGGATTGCCGCCTCCATCTTTGAGAGCGATCGGCTCCTCTGCCGCGTGTCTCCAAGGAGTTCAGCGTAGTAGGGGCCGTGGAGGTTCATCTCGATGTCCGTCTTGTGCGACAAGACACCCGCCTGCCAGTACTGATCGAAGTGCTGCGGCTGTACCGTTCGAACGGTCTGAATCTCCATCGCTTCAAGCCCTAGAGCAGTAATATCATCCATTCCTTCGACTATTGTTCGCCCCTTACATGAGAGCGGAACACCCGCTGGACCCAACTTCAATGACACTCATTCATCACCTCCGACCTCTCCGCCGAATCGCTTTGCGTTGTTAATGCTGCGCGCATCGCTGCTCCTAATGACTAGGTCAACAATACGCTATCTTCCTCGCACCGACATTGTGAATGCTGGCCCTACTTGAACCCACTCTTGATTTCGCCTATTCCTCTTCATCGGGGGCGACATTGACTACCTTGTAGGAGAGAGTGAGCAGGATGGCGAATAGCGTAACGAATACACCCACCAAAAGCCGACTCAAGAACTCGCTTCCGCCGGCTACAGGCGCTTCCTCGTCAACCGATAGAACTGCGTTCACAGCAACCTCCTCGATGACCTGGACATGGCCGGTGGACCAGTAGACAGTCACTTGCTCGATTTCAGCGTCGGGACCGAGTCCGAAGTGGATTATTGAATCGCTGCTACCGAGGAATCCATCGCCTGCGTAGGGGCGCTGAATTAACACCCTGCCATCACTCAATTTGACTTCAACGAGAACTCCGATTCCCTTCGTGTTGGAGTATTCGCCATTCAACTTGACCTTCAGATAGTCGTTGCCAGTAACCTGTGCTGCGTTGTTCTCCATCAACTTCAGCGGCCCGTTAGAAATCCCGAGCATGATGTCGATGTCGCCATCACCATCATAGTCCGCCATCGAAGCACCCATCACCTTGTCGTGCCCTCCCAAGCCGACTTCCACGGTGATATCGGTAAGCACCCCATTGCCGTCATTCCGGAACAGGGTGTTCTCCTGAAGTGAGACATATGTGTTGATGCTTCCACCACCGATGAATAGGTCAACATCACCATCCAAATCGTAGTCTAGCCAGTGGCAATCCCAATTGACGATAGGCGTCTTGTTGTCATTCATGTGCATGTCAGCATCCAACAACTTCTCGAACGAGGAGCCATCGTTTCTCCAGATGAAATTCGGACCGAAGTTGGTCTGGCACAGGTCAAAGTCACCATCCCCATCGTAGTCTGCCGCATGCACACCCATTCCGGTACCCGGTTGAGTCATCCCAACTTCGGAGGTTACGATGTCGAAGGTACCATCTCCGTTGTTGCGATAGAGGGGGGATACTCCAAAGTCTGAGGCGATGAAGAGATCCTCCCAGCCGTCATTGTTGTAGTCAAACCAGATTCCAGCCCATGAGATGCCGGTGCCTGCGCCCGATATCCCGAGATCACTCTGAATGATGACCTGTGCTGAGGGGCCCGCCGGAGCCGCCCCGTGGATGGTCATTTCCTCATCGATGGCGGGGATGTAGTCCTCAGAGGGGTTGAGGTCTTGGCCTGAGACCCTGCCAGCCTCGATGGTCTGGTCACTGAACTCCGGTACGCCGTCGCCATTGCTGTCGCCTTCATTGCGGTAGAGGATGTTGGTTTCAGTGCGAATCTGGAAATCACGCTCATCGACGATTCCGGCGTTTAGCGAGTAGAGGTCTAGGTCACCGTCATGGTCGTAGTCTGCCCAAATGCCACCACTTGAGTGACCTGGGTTTCCGATTTTTGCGAGCGCCGTCACATCGGTGAAGGTGCCATCTCCATTGTTTCGGAACATGATGTTGTCCGCGCCTTCTGTGCCATCTGACACGTTCTCGAAGTTGGCAAAGCCAAAATTTGAGAGATAGAGGTCTATGTCGCCGTCGCCATCGTAGTCGGCCCAAGAGGCGCCGATTGCAGATGAATTGCGAACTAGAACTCCTGCCTCTTCTGACACATCAGTGAAGATTCCTCCGTCGTTTCTCATGAGATGGGTTCTGCCCACTGAATTTTCAGCCACTGCCGCATCGATTGCCGCTTGTGTGCTTCCCTCAGGCAAATCCTCCTCGGCTTCAAGCCCTAGTTGATCGAAGCGAGCTGTCACAAAAAGGTCGAGGTCGCCATCGTCATCGTAGTCCCCCCAAGCGATGCCTGGACCATATGCTGCCCAATCGGTAACCGGGCCGGGGTCAATGACCGCCAATCCTACCGAAGCGCTCACATCGACAAACTGTACTGCACTCGTGCCATTACTTTGATTTGCACTGCTCGGTACTGAAAAAACGCTTAGCGCGAATAAAAATGCCAACAGCAAAGCCGCTAATCTGCCATCAACTGAAGCAAATCGCATGTAATTCTCCATCATGTGGGTGTCTGTTATCTCATGAATAGTCATCGCTTAGGCTAATCCTCCCTCGCGTGATGGGTGCGAAGCATTGAGAACGAGTGCTCGATGGGCGCGCCATGAGCGAATCCGCTCTCTCGCGCGCCATCACCGCCTTCAGCCGTGGTGAACCCGTCCTCGTCTTCGATTCAGACTTCCGCGAGCAGGAGACTGACCTGCTGTGGCCGGCAACAGCCGCTACTCCCGCGGTAATGCGCCAACTTCGAAAGGACTGTGGCGGCCTCCTTTTCCTCGCCATCGGTGACGATGTGGGAGAGATGTTCGGGCTTCCCTATCTGCAAGATATCCACGCCCACCCCGAATTGGTGGCTGAGAATCCAGTATTGGGCGAACTCGTGACAAACGACCTGCAATACGACAACCGCTCCGCCTTCACCCTCTCCCTCAACCACCGCGAAACCTACACCGGAATCACCGACCACGACCGCTCCCTGACCACTCGCCGGTTCGGCGAACTGAGCCAAGAACTGCTTGCTGACGGCGCTGATAGTGAGCGCGCGATTGCGGCACTCGGAGCGGAGTTCCGCACGCCGGGACACATTCCACTCTGCCGCGAAGCACCCGGCGGCTTTGAGAATCGGCAGGGCCACACAGAATTGGCGGTGGCAATCGCTCGGCTTGCCGGCATTGTCCCCTGCACAATCGGCGCAGAGATGCTGCAACCGGACGGCGACAGCGCCCTGTCGGTCGAGAATGCGCGTGCGTACGGCGAGGCGAGGGGCATTCCCTTCCTTACGGGAGCGGATCTTTTGTCCGCCTTTGAGTAGGCGTGAGTTTGTTAGGAGTGGAGCGATTGGCGAATGCGAGCGAAATGGTCCGAGTGATGGCAGTTGGCGTCTTCGACCTGCTTCACGCTGGCCATTTGCACTACCTTGAGCAGGCAAAGGAACTGGGAGACCACCTGACGGTTGTAGTGGCGCATGATGACACAGTCCGCAAGCGAAAGCACGAACCTGTCACCGGCCAAGACCTGCGCCGCCGAATGGTCGGCGCGCTAAAACCGGTGGATGAGGCTATCATCGGCGGCCCGCCCTCAAAATCGATGTTCGACATCCTCGACGAGGTGAATCCCGATGTCATTGCACTCGGTTACGACCAAGACCACGCAGAAACGTGGATCAAGGAGGAACTCGCCCGACGTGGGAAGTCCGAAATCAAGGTGACGCGGGTGGAGGGGTTGAGTGACGACTTGGACGGCACTCGCAAGATCATCGAGCGAATCCTCAAACTTCGCGACGAAAACGGGGGCGACCAGTGATGTTCACTGGAATCATCCGTGCAGTGGGCACCGTCGTAAACTCCGACATGAGAGGAGACCTGATGCGGCTCACGGTCACTTCACCGGCTGACTTCTCATCCGGTCTGTCAGGCGGAGAGTCGGTTGCAGTGGACGGAGTCTGCTTGACGGTAGTGTCTTCAGAGGGTGACGAACTGACCTTCGATGTCATCCAAGAGAGCCTCACACTAACCACCCTCAACGAAGCCGAAACCGGGGCGGAACTGAACCTTGAGCGGTCCCTCAAATTCGGTGACGAAGTGGGTGGGCACATCCTCTCTGGACACATCTCATGCATCAGTGAAATCGTCGGACTGGTAAGCGATGAAGGGGTCCACGACCTACGACTACAGGTCGATGCGGAATGGATGCGCTACATCCTCGAGAAGGGCTTCATCGCCATCGACGGAATCAGCCTCACAGTGGGACAGACGGACTCCGAAATCGGCACTTTCGATGTCCATCTCATTCCCGAAACTCTGCAGCGAACCACCATCCTTGGAAAGGGTGTGGGAGATCATCTCAACATTGAGTTCGACAGCCAGACCGTGGCCACCGTGGACACCATCGAGCGAATGCAAGGGGTGAACCAGTGAGCGCCAGAATCGGAATCGTCTGTGGAGAATTCCACCAGGCCGAAGTCGAACGGATGCTTGAGTTCGCACGCGCTGAAGCGGTAGTCATGGGTCTTCAGGTGGCTGAGGTGGTCTGGGTTCCCGGCAGTATGGAGGCGCCACTTGCCCTGAAACGGTTGTTAGCCGACGAGGACATAGAAGCTGCCGCGATACTCGGAATCATCGAGAAGGGCGAGACGCAGCACGGCGCAGCCATGGGGAACGCAGTCATCGACGGTATCGTGCAACTGCAGTTGGAGACTGGCAAGCCCATCGGCCTCGGAATCATAGGTCCAGGCGCCGAGCCTGAGCACATCGGCCCTCGCCTCGAACCACACGCGAGAGCCGCAATCCAAGCGGTTGCTCGGATGTTAGAGTGAATGGACTCGCTCTCAAGGTTCAAGACTCCCCGGCTCCCCGAGCGGTTTGATGACCGAGGGAGTGCGTAACGTAATCATCATCGGCTCGGGCCCCGCCGGCTACACAGCGGGCCTCTACGCAGCCCGCGCCATGCTCGAACCACTGATGTTCGCCGGCTACGCCTCGGGCGGCCAACTGATGCTCACCTCTGACATTGAGAACTATCCCGGCTACCCTG
>Ga0310124_10001725_pt1 | contig 15158 bp, 7 predicted proteins | sample CB11b_AW_Bot5_MG_FD_203507 | JGI IMG/M metagenome (GOLD analysis project Ga0310124, IMG submission 203507) | Marine microbial communities from Western Arctic Ocean, Canada - CB11b_AW_Bot5 | ecosystem: Environmental > Aquatic > Marine > Oceanic | place: Canada: Western Arctic Ocean | collected...
AGGAACTACAAGCCGTTTCATGGCGAGAACAAGACCTCATCTCCCAGGATCAGAATTGAACCCGGAAAAATTGTCAGGTACCGCCTCTACGCGGTGCAACCGACTCCGAAGGGGCTCGCTGGTACAGGGGTTTCGAATGTCGTGACAGTTCGGGCAGGTAAATAGGAAGGACTGGGTATGAATTTGAGGATCCTGTCGGTTGCCGTTTTTCTCGCAGCTCCTGGTTGGGTCGCGGCCGAGGGGAAGCTCTCTTCTTTCCAGGGCGAGGCGAAGTTCGAGCTCGAGGGGATTTACGGAAAAGGGAGGCAGCCCAACGTTGTCGTGGCTATGGATGGGACGGTCCTCGCGACCTTTGTCTCAGGGGATGCCCTCCAGGTCCGCCGCAGCGAGGATGGGGGGAAGACGTGGGGCGCCCCGATCATTCTTGGCAAATACAAGCACATCTTCAGTGGCGGAGGCGTGACGGTTGATGAAACCAACGGGGGTATCTTCGTATTCGCGGAGAAGTATCGGTGGCCGGCGAACCCGCCGCCGCCGATTGTCTACCGGAGCGGGGACCATGGCAAGACCTGGCAGGCCAGGGAGACGGTCATTTATCCCACAAAGAGCGGCCACAAGCTGACCATGCACATGGCCGAGCATGGCATCACCCTGCGGCGAGGAAAGCACAGGGGGCGGCTGCTTCGGCCGGCCCGCTTCTACGGAAAGACCGGAGACCGGCGGGAAAACTTCCCGAAGATGTACAATAGCGCCATCTACAGCGACGACGGAGGCAAGACCTGGTTTCCGAGCAGCCCCTTTCCCGTTATGGGGACTGGCGAGGGCTGCGTCGCCGAGCTGGCCGATGGCCGTATCTATTACGATTCGCGAAGGCATTGGGACCCTCCCGGAAGCAAGTACGACAGGTCGATGCGCTGGCATGCCTGGAGCGATGATGGCGGTGTGACCTGGAAAGAGCCCGCGATCTCAAAGGTTCTGCCGGACGGCGCTCGCGGCTCCATTGGCGGCGGCAGCGGCTGCATGGCCGGCCTTGTTCGATTGCCGGTCAAGGATCGGGATATCCTGCTCTACAGCAGCTGCGACAGCCAAGGCGGCGATCGCAAAGATGTCAGCGTCTGGGCGAGCTTCGATGGGGCGAAGACCTGGCCAGTCAAGCGCCGGGTCTACAAGGGGCCGAGCGCCTATTCATCTCTCTCGGCCGGCCGACCAGGAACAGCGAGCGATGGCTGGATTTACATCCTGCTGGAGGGAGGGCCCAACTACCGTTACGGTGGCGGGCAGTTCGCCCGTTTCAATCTCAGCTGGGTTCTGCAGGGGGAGCGGACCGGCGATGGTGAGCCGCCGAAAAAATGAGGCGCAGGCGGGGAGCTACTTGAATGCCGGCGCGGCGTAATGTGCGACAGACTGGATGCCCAGCTGGCCAGGCTTCACGATGAACTCGATTTTTTTTCCGCTGCGCTCGATAACGAGGGTGATTTTTCGGCCTGGCGGCTGGCTTGAGGCTCTCACCGCCGAGCGCAGGGCCGTGGTGGTTGTGATGGGGCGGCCATCGTAGCTTCGCACCAGGTCATCGATCTGGATGCCGACCTTCGCCGCCTGGCCCCCGGGGGCGATTCGCGCGATAACGACGCTGCGCGCCGCCAGTTTTTCTTTTTCCGCTGCCAGGCCCACCTCGTCGCCGGATTCTCTGCCGGTATACCGCTTCGGGTCGTGACCCTCGCGGATGGCCTTGCGCCTCAGGACCTCCTTCACCGCCCGGTAGCAGTTGATGAGCCCATGGCCGGTCTGGGCATCGACGCCCTTTGCGGCGACGTCAGTGGCTGTTTTCGTGATGATCTCTTTCAGGTCCCATGGAAGCAGGCCAGGATCGGCAGAAAGCATCAGCGCGATCGCTCCACAGAACATGGGGCCTGCGAAGGAGTTGCCGTTGAGTGCTACAGGCCTGGCCGATCCATCCCGCCGCAGCAGGGGTAGACCCATGTTGAAGGCGCAAACCTCGGGCTTCTGAACCAGGCCATCCCGGTAGTGCTCGGTTTGCCAGCTCACCGGACCCTGGCTCGAAAACGGGGTGCGGCTGAAGTCGCGCTGGACACCCGCAGCGGCGAACACCACCTCGGGAATATCTTCAGGTGTTCGCATCTGGACCGGCGTCTTCTCGGTCTGGGAAAAATTTCCGGCTCCGGAAACGAAGAAGAGCCCGCACAAGGAGCCGTGCTCCATGAGCTTTCTCCAGTGGGATCGATACTCCCGCAGCCTGGGGATCGAGAAGCTCATGCTGTAGGTGTCCGCCCCTTGATCGATGGCCCACTGCACGGCCTTCTCGAGCTGCCCGCCGGCGATGACCCCCGCCCAGCTGGCTTCAGGAGCGATCCCGAATTCGTAATCTTTTCCAGATACACCCCGTCCGCAGATAATCGCCGCGCACATGAACCCATGCATCCCCCTTGGAGAAGAGGATCGCAACGAAACCTGGGTGCTGGTCAGCAGGGCTGTCTCGGCGTCGAAGTTGAAGCCGTGATAGTCGTCAACAAATCCGTTTCGGTCGTCATCAATTCCGTTCCCAGGAAGCTCGCCGGGGTTCCGGTGCAGGTTCCCGGTGAGGTTGTCCGAGAAGACGAAGTTGAAATCGTGAACGACATTGAGAATGCCTTTTCCTCTTATGCCGAATTGTTCCCAGACTCGGTCAGCCAGCAGGGAGCGGATATACCAGGGATGTTTGTTGAGTCGCGGGTCGTGCGTTTTTTCCTTCTGTGGCTTGAAGGCGGGGGCCTGTCCCGGTGGCAGGGGGCGTTTCGGAGGAATCCTGGGACCGGCGAAGATCTTTTTGACTCCGGGGACGGATCGGAGGCTGTCGAGATGCTCCTTGACGGTGATGCAGGAGAAGCCGTTTACGATCCAATGCCGGTCAAGCTGACTGATCATCCCCCCCTCGATGAGTTGTTGGATACGAGGCGCGGCTTTTTTCCACGACCGCTCATGGATGGCCTTCAGCGTCCTGGCCGCAGCCAGGCCCAGCTCCTCCCTTCTGCGGCCGGAAAATTCCCGGCTTCGTCTCGTGTAGGCTTCTCCATCTCCCAGCAGTTGATCATCGAACCAGATGGTAGCGCGGGCTCGCCTGTTTTGGCGAAAACGTGTCTTGAAGGCTTCGTCTACCCAGGCTCCCTTTCCTTGCAGCCTCTCCGATGCCAGGAGCCCCTTTTCGATTGGCGGAACCCGTTGCGTGCCGGGCTGGGCCAGGCATCTTGAGAAGGGGGAGAGCAGGGTAAGCAGCAGGCCCAGAGCCGCCACGAAATGAAGCCGGGCAGGCTGGTTATTGATCAATGAAACCAAAGGCATAGAGCTTCGCGTCCTGAAGGGTCAGCTTGAGCTTGACTGTTTTTCCGTTGAGGTTGGACAGCTTCCAGGCAGGCCTCAAGCGCAATTGGTCGACTCCCTCGTGCCTGGAGGAGAGCCCGGAGATGACATTGTTATTTTCGTCAATCAGCTCGAGCTTCACCCATCCTTTTTCCGCATCTACGTTGACCTCGATCCCTGACCCCTGGAGCTTGAAAGGCTTCGTGATGAGGGCCCCGGGCTTCCTGCTGGCCTCGAGATAGAAGAAGCCATCGAGTCTGAGCTTTGCGAGTCCAAGGCGCGCGTCCCACCTGCGAGCGCCCCAGCGCTCGTTGGTGGCGAGGTAGTAGATCCAGTGTTCGTCTTTGTGGGTGATGATGTTCATTGGCGGGCGAACGCAGTCCTTGTCGAAGCTGCCGTCCGGGCCTCTTGGTATGAGGGTCTTTCGCTGGTAGGCGGCGACTGCGAAATCGAAGTGGACAGCGTCACGGGAAGGCGCCATGTAGAACTCCCAGGTGCCCTTTTCGTGCCGTTTGTGAAAGTCCTGCTTTCCAACCGGTACCGGACGGTTCGTGGCGGTCAGGACATCCGTCAGGGCGAAGTAGATCCCTTCGTAGTACCAGATGGGAAGGGTGTGGATCTGGCGCTCAGGAACCCGGGTTCCGGGAACCAATGTCTTGTCGGGATCATTCAGAACGAAGGTAGTGAGGGTTTTCCAGCCCGTTGGATGCTTCTGGAGATCGTTGCCCCCGGTGTGCTCCATGATGCGGACGCCGCGCAGCTCGCCCACGCCACCACCGGCGGCGAAGTCCTGGCGACAGACCAGTAGGTAGCGTTTGTTAGGAGGGTCCCAGAAGAGCTGGTTGCTGAAGTCTGCAGCACGGCCCGTTACCGGCAGGCCCTTGTTGTAAAACTTCCAGTTGATGCCGTCGGCTGAGTAGCCCAGCCTTGTTCGGCAGTCCTGCCCCCCGCGGTTCGGGTAGAATGCGACCTTGTATTTCTCAGGGTGCCCCCAGGGGACTCCCGCATCGATGTTGACGGTGACTCCATCGAGGCCGATTTCAACCAGCCCACGGGACCTCTTCTCCCGCAGGATCGGCACATCCGATTTCCAGTTGACCAGGTTGCTCTTGCCATCTCTTGAGATCAGCGGCTTGGTCCAGGTGATGCCGTCTTTAGATTCGGCGTAGGCGAGGGCCGAGCCGGGGCGCTTGCTGGCCATGTACCAGAGCCTGAAGAGCTTTCTGTCGGAGTCCCAGTGTGGCGAGAAAAACCAGCAGAAGGCTGATTCTCCGAACTCGTAGCCAGCGCCGCCATCCGGTCCTTCGTGAACCTTCCCGGTCTGGAAATCCGTTGGCAAGGTAGGCTTAAGGACAACCCCATGTTTTCGTGCCTGTCCGACTTTGTGGACGAGGTTTTCTTTTTCCTCGATGAAATGGTCGTCAACGAAAAGCTGTTTCTGGAGACCCGGAGCGAAGGACTCGTTGCGGGGACTGCCGGTTACTCGCTCGCTGCCGACGATGGACCTCGGACGGTGCGCCAGGAGCGAAAGCAAAGCGATGGTTGTCGCAAAGACGAACAGGTTACGGTTGAGCATGCTGGCTCTTTCGTTGGTGGGACAGCTCTTACTTTCGGATTTCTTTTTTCTGTTCGCGGATCAGGTAATCGAGAATCTTCACGAAGGAGGCGCCTCGGTTGGGCATGTCCGGATCGGCAGCCTGTTTTTCCTTCCAGAGCCTGCCAAGCCGGCTTCCTTGGGCAGGCCGCAGCTCCTTTATCTTTCGGTCCACGTAGGGCTGGTGCTGCGTCGGGATGTATTCCTTGGGTAGTGGGTTCTTGTCGATGCGGGCAAGAAGCCTGGCGTTTGGAGAGTCCTTGTAGTTTACGACTCGTGGCTGTTCGTAGGTGAGGTCTTTGCGGTTCGGCAGGTAGCCGGTGAGTTTCTTACCCTGGCCCTCGTCGATTTTTCCTGGGAGCTCGAGCTTGATGATGGCGCCGTAGCCTCGTTCCATATGTCGTGCCGGGCCGCTGGTGCTGACCCAGACGTTACCGTCGGCGTCAAATTCGATCTCCCTGGTGTAGGAGACCCTGGTCGGAAGACGGAACTCGACGAAGCGTTCTGTTTTCGGGTTGAACCTGTTCAGGGTGTCGTTTCCGGTTCCGCAGATCCATATGTTTCCACTGGGGTCAATGTTGAGGGCGTAGGGTATCTGGTTCTCGGCGTCCGGGAGATCATAGACGGTCCATTTCTCGGTCTTCGGGTCAAATTTTCCGAACACGCCTGAGGCGAATCCGGGCACCCAGACAATGCCGTCCTGGGCGACATGAAGTCTGCGGGGCCCGCGGAATGGGGGGTTCCACTCCTTGATGTCCCCATCGGGGGTGCGGGGGTCGATGCGCCCGATGCGGTTGCCGTTGAGCTTGGAGTACCAGATGCTTCCATCTACGGGAGAAAAGTCCAGGCCGTAAGGTGTGATGCCGCGGGATTCACCTTTCCCGGCCGAAACAGCCTGGTGCGCCTTCAGCAGCTTGTACTCCTTGACCTTGAGGGTGGACGGATGAAGGGAGAAGCAGGAGTTCCGGCCCGCATCGGTATACCAGATGAGCCCCTCGGGATCCTTCGGGTTGATGCGAAGGGTGTGGGGGTAGGAGCCCCTTTTGGCCGGGGCCTCAGCGCTCGAGCAGATCGTGTATTTTTTGGTGTTGAGATCGAACTTCGCCATCTGGCCGGTGGCGCAGATGGTCAGCCACATGTGGCCATCATTTGCCAGTTCGATGGAATGAGGGCCATAGGAGCCACGCGGCAACTGATAGGTGCGCTGTTCGCCGGTCGCGGGGTCCAGGGTGACAATCCGGTGTTTGCTGATATTGACCACGTAGACCAGCCCATCAGGGCCGAGCTCAAGGTCATGGAAGGAGCTCTCCAGCTTCTTGCCCAGCTCCCATGCTGTGATCCTGGCCTTCGCCCCGAGACCGGCCGGAGCCGGAGGCGGGACGAAAATGGGCCATTTTCTGATCGCGTCCTCCTTGTAGGTTTCCAGCAGGCGCTTGACGATGGTCTTTTGCGTGTGACGGTAGAGCCCGCCGTATCCATCCATTCGCCGCACCATCGTTTCCCAGTCAACCGGCTGCTCCGGGGTGCGAAAGCCCACGGTTCCCACCTGGTGGCAATAGCTGCACATCATCTTGAAGTTCAGCTTGTCCCGCTGGTTGTCGAATTTCAGCATGCTGAAGCCGCTGCTGGCGGGGCGCTGGTCCTGGAGGTCATCTCCGGTCGCGGCTTTGAGTTTGAATTCCAGGCTTCCGGCGCGGGGCTTCTTCCCATCGGACCATTCGTCATCGAAGCCCATGAGCCGCGCACGCACATCGTGTTTTACTTTCCGCAGACCATCGATCACGAACGAGCCATCGCCCTGGCTGAACACGGAGACAAATTTACGGTGGCCTTTGTCGAAGGCCGAGATCATGACGCCCGCGATCGGCTTGCCGGAAGGGTCGCTGACCGTGCCGCTGATGGTCTCAGCGTAGATGCCGTCGGCAGCGGCCAGGATGGATGCCGCGAGAACGGCTGTCAGCAGGGTGTTTTTCATTCAGTCGGATCCGGCTGTTTTGACCAGTCAGGCGCATCGGCCATGATACTCGCATTGATCATCATTAACTGCTTTTTCAGGCGGGTAAAAATCTCAGGATGGCGCCCGGACACTTCCGTCTTCTGCGATGGGTCTTTTTCGAGGTCGAACAGCTGGAATCGTTGGTAGCCGCCGGCCTTGATCGCCGGAATCCAGGTCTCGCTGAACATGTTCAGGCGGATGTACTTTCCTCGCAGCCTTTCAGCTTCTCTGTTTTTGAAACCCTCAAAGAGCTGCTTCTGCAGGGTGCTTCCGCGAATCTCCTCTTCGAGCGATCCATCCTTTCTGAGAATCTCTTCGATTTGTTTTCTAAGGGAGGCCATGGCCTGCTTGTCTTTTGGGAGCTCGTAGGAACGATAGCCCACCAGCGAGTATTTTCCTTCCCGGAGCGCTATGGCGCCGGCGTTGGTCGGAAGCAGCCAGAGGAGAGGCTGATGGCGGGAAAATTTGTCCGGCTCTCCTCTCAGCAGGGGTGAAAGGTCCGAACCGTCGAGATGGACACCTTCGGGTTTGTCGATCCCAAGCAGTCCGCAAACGCTTGGCAGGAGATCGACGAGGCCGGCGGGTGACTTTTCGACCCGCCCTCCACCGATGGTGCCAGGCCAGTAGAAGATGCCGGGAACCCGGATGCCTCCCTCGAAGTTGGAGCCTTTGGACCCCCTGAGATGGCCCGTTCTGTCGTTACGGTAGCTGCCGTTGTCGGAGGAGTAGATGATGAGCGTGTTCTCAGGGGCATCGACCTGCTTTAGCTTTTTGAGCAGGCGTGCAATGGCCCGGTCTGTATTGTCGATGGTTCCTGAATAAATGGCGGCCGGGTCATTCAGTTTTCCATAGGGGGCGACACTCGTCTTCGGGGCGGCAATCGGGGCATGGGGTTCATGGAACCAGATGTTGAGAAAGAAGGGCTTTGCCGGTTTTCGATGTTCATCGAGCCAGGAGATGGCTTCATTGACCACGATCTGGCTGGCGTAGCCTTTGATTTTGCCCACGGGTTTCCCGTTGCGAATGAAGTTGACCGGATCCTTGTGGCTGGGCTGGGCGTTGTTGGCGGTGGCGAACCAGTAATCAAAACCATGCTGTTTCGGTGTCGGCTTCTCACGAGACCGCCTGGGAAGGCCCAGGTGCCATTTTCCCAGGTGGACGGTTGAGTAGCCGTGGGTTTTCAGAACCTCAGCGAGCGTGACCTCTCTCTCAAGGAGGTGTGATTTCTGCGTGTGATCGTCTATCCAGCTGAAGACCCCGGCGCGCAGATGCTGCCGTCCGGTGAGGGTGGTGGCGCGAGAGGGTGAGCAGACGGCGGCTCCGGAATAAAAGTCCGTAAAACGAACTCCGCCGGCGGCGAGGGCATCGAGCGCTGGAGTCTTGACAGGCCCGTCGTAGCACCCGATGTCTTTCCAGCCGAGGTCGTCGGCCAGCAGCATGACAATATTCGGTCGCCTGGCCGCTTGCGCGTGGCTTGAGAGCAGGAACCAGATGAGCAGGAAAAATGTGAAGGCCTTCGTCAAGATACTGTCTCCGCTATTTACAATCTGCCGCCGCCGGTAAAACTGGACATCGAATCCAGCTTTTTCCCGAAAAACTCCCCCCTGCAGCCGAGCAAAAGAGGGCAGGGATTTCCACCTGCAAAACCGGCTTAACGCCCTGTTGCGCCTGTCCTTCTGAATAGTGGATCGTCAAGGCAACCATTTTTCGAGTCCCGGGATGATGGCTTTCGCATGCAAGGGGCGGCTGACTACAAGGTTTGTGAACTCATCGGGATCATTCTCATGGTCATAGAGTTCTTCGCTTCCGTTGGCGTGGCGGATGTAGCGCCAGCGCTGGGTTCGTACCGAGTGACTGCCTCGGCCCCAGGTGGTTATGGCGGGGCGATCTCGCCTGGCTGTGGGGTCTTTCAGCAGCGGGACAAGGCTCGTTCCGTCGATGTCGTTCCGCTTCGGCAGGCCGCAGAGCTCGTTCAGCGTAGGGTAGACATCGAGCAGGCTGACGGGGCGGTCGCAGGTGCTCCCTGGTTTCGTCACTCCGGGAGCTATGATGATTAGCGGAACCCGGGTGGATTCTTCAAAGAGCGTGAATTTTTCCCAGTGCTGCTTCTCCCCGATATGCATGCCATGGTCGGACCAGAGCACGACGACGGTGTTCTTCGCGTGCGGGCTCGAGTCGAGCGCGTCAAGCAGGCGGCCGACCTGGGCATCCGCGAAGCTGATCGATGCCAGGTAGCCGCGGACCGCCGGGCGCCACTCGCCGTTTTCCTTGATCCATCGATGCCAGCTCTTTCGAAGCGAACGGTGGCCGGCGGGGGGGACATCTTCGAGGTCGTTGTCTTTTGTCGGCGGCAGGAAGACCTCCTCTTCGGGGTAGAGGTCAAAATATTTCTTCGGAGCGTACCACGGTATGTGCGGCCGGAAGATGCCAACGGCGTGAAAGAAGGGCCGGTCTCGTTTTTTCGCCAGCTCTCCGGCAGCCCAGCTGACGACCTTGTAATCGGCCGTTCCGGTTTCCGGTTGATGGTCCGGCGCCCAATCCAGGAAATGCGCGGGACGCCCCTTGGGGTCCCTGCCCACGGCGATCGGCTTCGAATAGAGGTAGCCGTTGGCGGCGCGCCTGGCCTGCGCAGCCTTCGGCCATTGGGGCTCGGGCATGGGCGTGGTGGCCGAGGGCCAGTAGGAATCCCAGAGCTTGGCCTCGTTCTGTTGTTTGCCGTAGCCGCCGGTAATCCAGGACAGGGCATGAAAGATCTTGCCGCCGCCGAAGGCAGTGTATCCGCCGGCGCGAAAGTGCTCAGGGATCGTGACGGCTTTCGCAAGACGGGGCCGGCTGCGCCAGTCCTGCCCATTGTGGTAGATGCCCGAAGAGGAGGGAGCCACGCCCGTCATCATGGCAACCCGCGAGGGGTTGCAGGATGGGGCGGCGCAATGGGCATTGGTGAAGAGTACGCCGCGGGCCGCAAGTCGATCGATGTTCGGAGTGTGAACACCCTTCCTGCCGCCCATGCAGTTGACCCAGTCGTTCAGGTCATCTACCGCGATGAACAGCACATTGGGCCGGCCGGGCGCTTGTGCGTAGATTCCGGTGATGCCCGGGATCAACAGGAAAAGTGCCGAGAGGGCGATTCGTCGCATTCGGATTCACCTTGATGGGTTGGCGTGTTCTTTCAGATCTGAAACCAGTGTAGCCGAACGAAGAGATCGGGCAAGACCTCAGCTTTCGCGACTCACCTTGCTTCGGTGCGGCTACTTTGCTTGTCAGGGCAGATGTCTGTACATAGGCTGCAGGGTGGATTCAACTGACGATAAAAGGGAACATGGATATGAAACGCATGATCCTGGCGGCGTTGGCGCTCAATGCCGCTCGCCACAGCTTTCCGGGAATTATTGTGGGCAGCTCGCTGGCTGCGTCGCGCAGTCCACCTGGTCGTCGGTCGGGTCTGCCCCGCATTCGAGTATGCCGGGATGCGGGATGGAGCCGTTCCCCAGGAAGAGCACTCCCAGGGTTACGATCGCGTCGGAGATGTCCATGGCCCCGTCGTCGTTTGAGTCGCAGGCATCATCGCAACCGCCTTCGGCCGCACCGAGAAACAGCATCTCGAGGGTGTTGATCACGTCAGAGATGTCGACCGAGCCGTCGTCGTTGCAGTCACCCCTTTTGAAGCTGGAGGTGAGAGGGGAAAAACGAAACACGCCTACCTGCCGATCTCCGTCAAACGCGATGAAGAGAGTTCGAGTTGGCGAGTGGTAGGAGAGCCCCTCGGGGTCGGTGAATCCGGTGAGTGCCTCCAGGTCGACATCTCGAACGAACTGCCCATCGGTGGTGAGCTCGTAGAGCCTGCCCTGGTCGTCATCGACGGCCAGCAGGTGGCCGGAGGCGGGCTCGAAGGCGATTCCCTCCGGCTCGAGAAAGGAAGGATCGACGTCGTTGGTGAGGAATTGCCCGAGCAATCGGCCCGCGGGGTCGATCTCCATAATCTGCACTACGTTGTCATCGGTGATGAACAGACTGTCTGTTTTTTCCACCATAACAACGCCATTTGGAGAGGAGCTTGTCGCGGTGATGTCCAGGGGCGCCTCCTCTATTTCCAGCCCCGGGGTGAAGACGGTGAGGGTGCCCATTCCTCCATCTGAGACAAGTAGATTTCCATTCTGGAGTACCGTTATTCCTTCGTAGAAGGAGAGCTCCGGGTTGACGAACGAATCAATGAGTTGTCCACCCATTGTGAGTCTGAACAGGCTTCCGCTGGTGCTGTCCACCACGTAGAGCTCATCGGAGTCCTCGTGGTAGGCGATTCCGTCAGGCCCGAGGGGAACGGTCTGCTCGGTCGAAAAAGACCGAAGGAGCGTAAGCTGGGCCTGGGCGCAGTCTCCATGCGCAAGAGCATAGGTGAGGGCGACGATCGCGGCCATCCTTGGCATGCCGGTCTCCAATAAAGGACCCAACCCCAGCGCTATACGCTATCATTGGTTCGTGAGCCGGGCAATGTGGTTTTCACTGGAGTGTTGGCTGTTCAGGGTAGCTTTCTTGCTAGAGTCGGAGGGCTCTCCTAAAATAGACGGACCGGTTTTACTCCTCTACAGGGAAGGCGTCCGATGAAGTGCCGCGGCCTTTTTATTCTGTTCGCACTCAGTGCATTGTGCTGGCTTCCGGGATCGTTGTCGGCGCAGGCGGTGGTGATCACCGAGTTTCTGGCTGAGAATCGAGATGGGCTGGCTGATGAGGATGGGGATTCATCGGATTGGATCGAGATCCAGAACCAGGGGGCGGCGACGGTCAATCTCGATGGCTGGAGTCTTACCGATGACGCCGGGGACCTTCGGAAATGGTTCTTTCCCGCCATCGAGCTGTTGCCGGGGGAGTACCTGCTGGTGTTCGCCTCGGGGAAGGACCGGGCCGCTGCCGGTTCCGAGCTTCATGCCAGCTTCCGTCTCGATAAGGCAGGTGAATTTCTTGGCTTGGTGGCGCCTGGCGGGTTGGACGCGGTCCACGCTTATGCGCCGCAATATCCGCCGCAGCGCCCCGGAATATCTTACGGATTCTCGCAGATGGCTGCGCAGGTTGATTTCGTTTCCAGCGGCAGCGCGGCGCGGTTTATGGTTCCTGCGGATGATCGTTTCGGAGTCCAGTGGCGCGATGCTGGCTTTGATGATTCCGGCTGGATGCAGGCTGAAACCGGGGTAGGTTTCGCTACCGGGGACGCGCCCCCGCCTCCTGTCCGGATAGAAAACGTCGCTCTCGGCGGCCGCGCGACCCAGTCTTCGGAGGGCTGGGGGGGAGAGCCGATGCGGGGTATCGATGGGAATACCGATGGCGATTGGACCGCAGGAACAACCTTTCATACCAATGGAAGCAATTCATGGTGGGAGGTTGATCTCCTGGGTGACTATACGGTTGACTCGATCAAGCTCTGGAATCGTATGGATTGTTGCAGGGAGCGCTTTACAGACTTCACGGTTGAGCTTCTCGACAGCGATCGCAGCGTGGTTTTTGAGACCGGTCCTCACAACGGCAACAGCGAGGAGACCTTCTTTTTTCCCGACATCGAAGGTGCAGGCAGGTTTGTCCGTATCTCGATGCCGGGGCCGTACCTCCATCTTGCGGAGGTCGAGGTGTTTGGCGAGGTCTTCGATGAGGATCTCATCTTTCAGCGCCAGGTGAGAACCGATGTGGCGGGGGAGATGCAGGGACGCAATGCGACAGCTTATCTGCGGGTTCCGTTTGAGGTCGAGGATCCAGGTCTTCTAGATACGTTGACCTTGCGACTGAAGTACGACGATGGGTTTGTCGCCTGGCTTAATGGAACCGAGGTCGCCAACAGCAACGCGCCGCAGGCGCTGAGGTGGGACTCCGTCGCGACGCGGGAAAACCCGGTCGAGCAGGTGCTCATCTTTGAGGGCTTCAATGTCAGCTCCTTCCGAGACGCGCTCTCGCCCGGGGCTAATGTCCTGGCGATTCAGGGGCTCAATCTTTCTCCCGGAGATGACGATTTCCTGCTGCTGCCCGAGCTGGCCGGCTTTCATTTTTCTCAACAGGTCGAGTCCTATATGACCGAGCCGTCTCCCGGTGAGAGCAACGCGGATTCGCAGATTGTCGGATTTGTCGCCGATACCAGCTTCTCGCTTGATCGCGGCTTTTACGACCAGCCCTTTGACGTTGAAATCTCTACCGAGACGGCAGATGCCGAGATTCGCTATACGGTCGATGGGTCGATCCCGACGCCCACCAACGGCAGCGTCTATGCCGGGCCGGTTCGGATCTCGACTACCACGATCCTGCGAGCCGCCGCGTTCAAGGAAGGTCTTGGGCCGACGAACACGGACACTCATACCTATATCTTTCTCGATGATGTCTTCGACTCTTCCGTCATGCGAACCAGCGTCACGCGTGACAGGGTCAACGGCCCTCGGCTGCGGGATGGTCTGGCTGACCTGCCGTCCCTGTGCATCACCGCCGCGACCACCGTCTTTCCAAGCGAGGAGCCGATCTCACTCGAGCTGATCCATCCCGATGGGACCCCCGGCTTCCAGGAGGACGCGGGGGCCAAGTACTTCGGGCTGCGATGGGGAGGCTCCACCTATCTCAAGAAGAGCCTGCGGATCTCTTTTCGCTCCGAGTACGGGGACTCCAAGCTGCGCTATCCACTCTTTGAAGGATACGCCCGCGGCGTACCCCCTGTTGAGGTCTTTGACCAGATCGAGCTTCGAACCGGGCACCACGATGCGGACATGCGCGGGTTCTATATGTCGGACCGGTTTACCTCCAATACCATGCTCGACCTGGGGCATCTGAACCCGCATGGTCGGTACGTGCACGTGTATCTCAACGGGGTCTACTGGGGTCAGTACAATATGCGCGAGCGCTTCAGCGCGGATATGTTCGCCGAGTATTTTGGCGGCGAGGAAGCGGACTACGAGGCGATCAAGGCCAACGGGGGTCCCTGGAATTGGGACGCGGTGGGGACTCCTTTTAACGGCGATGGGTCGACCTGGTCCTGGATCAGGGCGCGGCAGGCAAATTTTGTTGAGATCCAGCGTCATCTCAATGTTACCCAGTACATCGATTACATGCTGATGGTCATGTTCGGAAATACCGAGCTGGAGTTCCGCTGCGTGGGGGAGAGGCAGGGGAATGAATGGTTAGAGGAGGGTCGTCAGAATGTTGGTTTCCAGTTCTTCATGAACGATACGGATGGGTTCTTGAGGGGGCCCACGGATGGCGGAGGCGGACGGCCGGGTTTCAACGGCAACCCTGTCACCATGAGCCAGCCGGGCAGGCAGGCCGGAGATGGCCCCGGGAGCATCTTCAGTATGCTGTTGGCTGAGAATCATCCGGATTACAGGGTTCTCCTGGCCGACCGCATCCATAAGATGTTTTTCAATGATGGGGCGATGTCCGCGGAAAAAAACATGGAACGACTTCGACAGCAGACCGAGGAGATTGAGCGCTCGATCCTGGCCGAATCCGCACGCTGGAATTACCGGACTCCGGCATCCTGGGAAAGCGCCAAGGACAGGTATTTAAATGGAGTCCTGCCATCGCGTACAGACGTGATGGTCCGCCATTATCGTGAAGCGGGCCTGATGCTTCCGGTGCCTGCTCCTGCCTTTGTTATCGATGGTCGCGCCCAGCATGGAGGCGCCATCTCTCCTGGTGCCGAGTTGGAAATAGGGGTAGTAGGCATTGAGAGGATTGTCGATCTGCCGGTGATCGAAACAGGCGCTCCACGAAGTGTTCTTGTCCCTCGAGATGGCAACCTGGGAGATGGGTGGTTACTTCCCGACTACGTGGAGGGGGAGCATGGGGAGACCTGGCAGGCTGCCACAGGCGGGGTCGGCTATGACAGGAACGATGATTACCAGGATGTGATCGACCTGGATGTCCGGGAGGAGATGGAGAATGATCCCGGCAACACGTCGATCTTTATTCGCATTCCATTCAACATTGCGAGCCAGCAGTCGATCGCATCGATGGACAACCTGACCCTGGTGCTTGATTACGATGATGGCTTTGTTGCCTACCTCAATGGCGCGCGCGTGGCGGAGGCGAACGCGCCTGGGGCCGATGAGCTCGAGTGGGATTCGCTCGCAGATGGTTCCAATGAGGCCGACCCGGGTAATCCCGCTGTCTTTGAATTGCAGAACTTCCGGGAGAACCTGCGCGTCGGGATGAATGTTCTGGCGATTCACGGGCTGAACTTCAGCGCCAACA
>Ga0310124_10001728_pt1 | contig 15154 bp, 14 predicted proteins | sample CB11b_AW_Bot5_MG_FD_203507 | JGI IMG/M metagenome (GOLD analysis project Ga0310124, IMG submission 203507) | Marine microbial communities from Western Arctic Ocean, Canada - CB11b_AW_Bot5 | ecosystem: Environmental > Aquatic > Marine > Oceanic | place: Canada: Western Arctic Ocean | collected...
CTGGAACTGGCCGACTTCACGATTCGGGGGCCAACAGGCTCCAAAGGCAAGTGGTGGGACTTCACCTACAGCGCCATCCACATGGTACTGTGCCAGCGGGTACGCATTACGAATGTCACGGTCTTTGGCTGGCCGAGTGACGGGATCGGGGTACAGCGTGGGTTTGACGTGCAGGTGAGCCAGTGTCAGGCCCATGGGTGTCGGGGCCATGGTTTTCATCCGGGGACGGGGTTGGCCAGGAGCGTGTGGTCGCACAACATCGGCAAGGGCAATGGTGGGGACGGTTTCTTCTTTTGTGCCCGCGTGCACCATTCGACGTGCAGCGACAGCGTCTTTTCGGAGAATGGACTCGCCGGCATCGGTGGGGTCGCAAGGGGCGGCGACCATCACAACATCATCAGCGACAACGTCTGTTCGTATAACCGAAGGTGGGGGATCGAGGCCACTCGAGGGGATGAGCAGGTGATCACGGGCAATCTGATTCTGAGCAATTCTCAGGAGCAGGCGGGGCAATACCCGGGGATTCGACTGCACGATATGCAGCGGAATCTGTTGACCGGCAATCGACTGGCCGACGACCAGCAGAAGCCGACGCAGACACAGGGGATCGTCGAGAGTGGTGCAACAGACTACAATCTTATCAGCAACAATCTCTGCACCGGCATGCAGGAGGGCGTTGTTGTTGTGGGGGCCCATTCCAGGGCGGAGGGGAATCTGTTGTAGCGGGCCAGGACACCAATTGGGCGCACCGATCGGAGCCAGTTAGTTTGAGCACTGTGAAACAGTCGAAAAATCGTACGCTGTCGTCTGACCAGGTCGATCTGTTTAACGAACAGGGGTTCCTGGTGGATGAAGTCCTGTTTGAAACGGGTGAGGTCGAGGCGCTGGGCGAGGCCTATTCGTTGTGTCTGGACAAGATGCAGGCCGAGGGCGAACTGGAGAGCATTCGTGATGGAGAGCTGGCGGATGGCAGGGCGACCCAGGTGTATCAGATCCGCGCGGCGCATCTGCACCATCAGCTGTTCGCTGGTCTGGTGCGGGATGCGCGAATCCTCGACCGCGTGGAGTCTCTGATCGGTCCCGATCTCAAGGTGATTCTCTGTCAGGGGTTGTACAAACCACCGCACACAGGGGGGCTCGTGCACTGGCATCAGGATGACTACTACTTCCGCATCAGCGGTGATCGACCCGTCGTCTCCTGCTGGCTGGCTTTTGATGACGTGACTGTGGACAATGGCTGTATGTGGGTGTTGCCACGGCATCATGATCGCTTGCGGGAGCATGAGGGTTTGGAATCGGCGGGGTACGCCATGACGGGTGCCGATGAATCGCTGGCGACGGCACTGGAACTTTCCGCCGGTCAGGTGATGTTCCATCACGGTGCCACACCGCATCGCACGCTTGCCAATACGACGGGCCGCGGCCGCAGGGCCCTCGCCATTCATTACATGGACGCCAGGGCGCAGCCCCTGGGTGGGAATCGTCAGACCGAGCCGGCAGAAAATATGCCGGTCGTTCGCGGGACAGGGAACTGAAATGATACGGCTGGGAATGATGGCGCGAGAGACGGCGACGATGACGATCGCCGCGGCGATCGCGGAGGCGAAGGGGCTGCAGTTGGATGCGGTGGATCTGCATCTTTCGGGCATGAATCGAGAGCAGGACTATCTGCGCCACGTACGGGGTGAATGTCTGCGCTCGGGCTTGACGATCGGGTATGGCGGTGGGGGCAGTCTGGTGGGACCGGCAGAGGAGCGAGGCCGGCGACTGGCACAGGGACAGGCGGATGTGGACGCGACGGCATTTCTGGGCGCGCAGGTATTGAGGCTGTTCGCCCGCCACAAGTGGCCGGACACCGTTGCCGAACAAGAGGCGCTGTGGGCGCCGATGATCGAGAGCTTTCAGGAGCTGGCAGCGTATGCCGCCGCCAGGGGTGTGCAACTGGCAGTACAGAATCACAACAATGGCAGCTTTGCCATGAATACGGGTCAGGTCCTGCGAATCCTGCGCGAGGTCGATCGCGACAACTTCACTTTCCTGCTCGACACCGGTCAGTGGGAGGGGGCGATTGGCTCCCATCCACGGGGGGAATGGGATTCGTCCGTCGATCTATATGAGGATTACTTGAAACCCACCGCAGCGCACGCGACCTACGTACGAGCCAAGATCTACAAGATCGACTCGGGGCGGGAGGAGTGGCTCGACTACGGACGGATCGTGCGGATTCTGCGCGATGTCGATTTCAACGGCACCATCGGTCTGGTCTTCGAACTGGGTGACCGCAACGAGTGCACGAACGAAGCGTGTCGGGCACTGGCTGTGCAACACCTGCGTGAGATGATCGCCGCCGCCTATTCATGAGGAGCTCGCCATAATGATCATCGATGCACATCTGCACGTCTGGACCGACGACTATGCGAAATATCCCTTCGCCGATGGTCGACAGGCGGCCGAAGCTGGGACTGCTGAACTGCTGGTGGAGACCATGGAGACCCATGGCGTGGACAAGGCCGTCATCGTCCAGCCGATCCACTACCTATACGACAATCTATACGTAGCAGACTCACTGAAGCGGTATCCTGGCAAATTCGCCGCCATTGGCCTGGTGGACCGCCATGCCCCGGATGCGGCCGAGCAACTCGAGCGGCTGGTTACCGAGCAGGGCTTTGCCGGGTTGCGTATGCACCTGGGTCGACCGGATGACCCTGCCGAATGGGCGGCGTCAGATCAGGATCCGATCTGGCGCAAGGCGGAAGAGTTGGGGGCATCTTTCTTGAGCTTTGGCCCAGCAGCGCTGCTGCCGGCTATCGAACCGATTGTTGCCCGTTTCCCCGGGGTCAAGGTCGCCCTCGATCATATCGGTGGCGCACCGACGGACGAAGAGGCACCGGCGCCACTGCTGGGCAATGTGTTGAACATGGCGCAGTATCCGAATGTTTATGTGAAGTTCTCACCCCAGGCCCACAAGTCGACAAAACCTTTTCCGTTCCCGGATACATTTCCCACTTTCCAGAAGCTATACGATGCCTTTGGTCCCGAGCGCCTGATGTGGGGCACAAACTTCCCGGGTGTGCTGCAGGGCGTCGGTTATGGTCCCGCCCTCGAACTGTTCCGTGACCACATGGACTTTCTCAATGCTGCCGACAAAGAGTGGCTCTTCGCCAAGACGGCCCTGAGTATCTACAGATTTGGTGCGCAATGATGGCTGCTCGCCGTCCGCGCGTCGCCGCCTTGGTGACGGAGTATCGCAAGTACTCGCACGGGCAGAATATCGTCGATCGACTGATGGGTGGTTACGGTTGGGGCAGTCGCTGGCACCAGCCGGAGTTGGACGTGGTGTCACTGTATGTGGATCAGTTCCCGGAGTCCGATCTCAGCCGCGAGCGGGAGACACGCCACGACGATCTGCGCATATACCCGACCATCGCCGAGGCGCTGACGCTGGGTGGCAATGAACTGGATGTCGACGGTGTCGTGTTGATCGCCGAGCATGGTGTGTATCCGAAGAACGAGCAGGGCCAGACGCTGTATCCTCGATATGAATTCTTCCAGCAGACGGTGGATGTTTTCCGTGCCAGTGGGCGCAGTGTGCCCGTGTTTTGCGACAAACATCTGTCCTGGAACTGGGAGTGGGCACAGGAGATGGTCGCCATCAGCCGCGAACTCGACTTCCCATTCATGGCCGGTTCATCGGTGCCGATCAGTCGCCGCGTGCCCTCTGTCGATCTGCCCTGGGGGGCTGAGACCGAAGAGATCGTTGGTGTCGGCGTCGGCGGGATCGACAGCTACGATATCCATACGCTCGAGGGCATGCAGTCTCTGGCGGAACGTCGGGAGGGAGGGGAAACGGGTGTCGTCGCCGTCCACGCAATGCGGGGTGATGCCGTCTGGCAGGCCCTCGATGACGGTGCCTGGGATGCGGCGCTGTTTGAGGCGTGCCTGTGCCGCAGTTTCAGTCTGAAACCGCTGGATGAGAGCCATCGACACACCTATCCGACGCGGGAAGAACTGCCACAGTTGGTTGGATCGCCGCCGGTTGCCTATCGCATCGAATACGCGGATGGATTGAAGGGGACCATGTTCCTCATGGAAGGTCTCGTGCGGGACATCACCGTCGCCGCCCGTCTCGCTGATCGAGAGGATCCGCTGTCGTTGCTGTTTTACCTTGGCGCAGGCCACCAGATGCAACCCAACTTCTTTAACCCCATGTGCCATCACATCGAGAATCTCATCGTCCATGGCAAGCCCCCATTCCCGATCGAGCGCACGTTGCTGACCACCGGTCTCAGCATCGCCGGTGTCACCTCCCTGTGGCAGGGCGAGAAGTTCGAAACACCGCACCTCGACATCAACTACCAGGTGGATGAGAGTTCCACCTTCCGGAGGGCGTGATGGCGACCCCACAACGACAGAAGCTGGCGATCATCACCACGTTCTGGGATTGGCGCAGTCATGCGAACCATATGGGGGAGCGCTTCCTGTGTGGATACCCGCGCGATGGTCGCTGGCACCGGCCCGCCTTCGATGTGGCTGGCGTATTCGTCGATCAGTCACCGGGACAGGATGTGAGTCGGCAGCGGGCGGAGGAATGCGGCTTCACCATCTACTCGACGATCGCCGAGGCCCTGCGCCTTGGCACGGACGCGCTTGCCGTGGATGGTGTACTGCTCATCGGCGAGCATGGCGATTATCCCGCCAACGACAAGGGGCAGAAACTTTACCCACGCTACGAGTTCTTTTCGCAGATCGTCGATGTCTTCCGGCAGGATGGTCGTTCCGTGCCGGTGTTCAACGACAAACACCTGTCCTACAGTTTCGACAAGGCAGAGCAGATGGTGGCGGCCGCACGGGAACTCGATTTTCCGCTGCTCGCCGGTTCGTCTTTGCCGGTGACGTTTCGGTTGCCGCCTCTGGAACTGTCCCTGGGATGCCACATCGAGGAGGCGCTGATGATCGGTGTGGGTGGCTCCGATGCGATGGATTTTCATGCCCTGGAAGCAATGCAGTGCATGGTGGAGCGACGCCAGGGGGGCGAGACGGGTGTGGCGGCGGTGCAACTCATCGAAGGGGATGCCGTCTGGCAGGCGGGCCAGCAGGGGCGCTGGTCGAGGCGTCTGCTCGAAGGCGCATTGGCGCGTTCCGATTCGCGCAGTGGCATCGCCTTGAGCGATGGTCGACCGCAGAACCTGGCCCACAGCGGCGAACTCGAGGAACTGGTGGAAAAGCCGGCGGCGTATTTCATCGACTACGAAGATGGCCTGCAGGCGACCTTGCTGATGCTCAATGGCGCCGTCCAGGACTCGACCTTTGCCGCCAGACTGGGGGGTGCCGAAGGGGAGGTGGTGTCGTTGCAGTTTCTGTTGCCCGGGGCGCCGAATGTCACCTACTCCGCCTGTCTGATGCAGAAAGCGGAGGAGATGTTCGTCACGGGACGGGCCCCCTACCCGGTGGAGCGAACCTTGTTGACGAGTGGCATGCTGGAGCGCTGTCTGGAGTCGAAAGTGGACGGCCACCGACGCGTGGCAACACCCGAATTACGGGTCAGTTACCAGGCGCCGGCGGCGTCGCACTTCGGTGGCGCGCCCACAGACTGAGCAACTGTATACCAGATCAGTCGAGGATTTCGCGCACCTTTTCGGACGGACGGGCGATGACGGCCCGATCACCGCGAACAATGACGGGGCGGTTCATGACCTCCGGATGCTCGAGCAGAACTTCGATGAGGGCATCGGGCGTGTCGATCTCTCCGATGTTTCGCTCCAAATTGCCGAAGGCACCGGAGTGCAAGAGTTCTTTGGGTTCGCACGCCAGCAGCTTCAGGAAGCGTCGCAGCACGTGTTCAGTCGGTGGATTCTTGATGTATTCGATGACGTCGAACTCGACGTTGTCGGCACGCAGGATTTCCAGCGCACCCCTGGACTTGCCTCAATTGGGGTTGTGGTAGACGGTGATCTCCGCCATGGCATTCGCTCCTTCAGGAATGTGGGGTCAGGGTTCGGTGGAATGATCGATCGCAGGCGCGCCCTTGAACAAAGGTACTGTTCCAGTTGTATCTGGCGCCCACATCCATACGATCCCAGAGGTTGTGTGTCTCCATCGTCAACGACTCTGGCAGAACTTCAAATAACTTGAATTCAAAGGGTGTTTCAACCAAGGGGCTGACGGTGATGTAATTCACGCCATTCAGTTCCTTGTTCATGTTGACGTGGCTGTGCGCCCCAAGGACACAGGGGACATCATACTTCTCGGCCAATTCCACGACACAGTCGGTGAAGGATGCCAGTGGTTGGTGGAAGGGTTTGTCCAGCCCGGATTGTGCCTGCGGGAGGTCGTGTACGGGGCTGTGAGTGAGGATCAGGTGGGTCGTGTCCGGCGCGGCATCAAGTCGTTGTTCGAGTGCCTGAATCTGGCTGTCGAGGAAGTGTGGGTCCTGGGTCCGATCCCAGAGAAATGGCGTTGGACCATACTGATTCGGGATGACGTGAATCATGCAATCCGTCGTTTTGATTGTGAAGTCCGTGGAAGCCTCTGGAAAGAACTGGGGCGCCAGGGCCATCCAGGTGTCGACGCTGTCGTGGGCGGTAAGATCGTGATTGCCGAGACAGAGATGGATCGGCAGGGGCAGGTCGAACCATGCGGCTGCCTGGCGGATATTGTCTGCGCTCATCTCGTGGATCATGTCGCCACCGTGCAGCAGGAAGTCGATGGGACCATGCGCCTCGATCCAGTCCTGCAATGCAGCGAGAAGTGCTGGCAGTTCGTGGTCGTATTTGGGCTGCATCGTGTAGCCGGTGTCGCCGGAGCCCCAGTGCGTATCCGAGATATACAGGAATCGCGTCATGGGCTGGTGAGTTGCTCACGGATGGCGGCACAGACGGCGTCGGCGCAGGTCTGTTTGCCCTCGTCGCTCAGGTGCAACTGATCGTCGCTGAGATATCGACCCACGTCGTCGCCGACGACCTTGTGCAGTTCGTTGACGGGTATACCGAGTTCGGACATCACCAGACGGGCGGCGTCGTTGTAGGCATCGATCTCGTCGTTGCGCCAGGACCATTGATCGTCGCGGAAGGGGCGCTCGGGGTGTACCGGCGTACTGCTGGCAAAACATATACGGGCGCCGGTGGTCAACAGATGGCGGGCGATAAAACGCAGATTGCCGCTATAGACGTCGAGTGGCATCTGCACGGGGGCGCGATTCGGATTGTGGCCGATGTCGTGCAGGCCGTTGTTCCAGTGCACGACCTCCGGGTCGGGGAATTCGGCGAGCCACGAACCCAAGCTGGCCAGGGTGTACAGTGTGAACTGGCTGTTGCCGGGTGCGCCGAATACTTCGTGTCCCTCGGTGCTCAATGTGGCGTCGACCAGCGGTTCGTAGCTCATCCGGATCGAGTCACCGATCAACATGATTCGTGCCATTATCTCGTGCCTGTCTGGGAGTGTTGATCTGGTCTCATGGGTATTCGTCGGCACCTATGTCGGGGTTTGTCTCGCAAGTGCTGTTGACCATCGATGTCGTGCCTTGCCTGTGCGTGTGGGACTCGCATCGATCGCCGCGGTTGCGTCTACGGTAAGATGGAGGTCCGCCGCAGGGGCATCAACGAAAAATCCGATTGGCGGGTCTTCGAGATTGGCCAGCAGACTGCCCTGGGCATCGCCGCGTCTGGTGATGCGACGCACCAGGTTGTTCTGGATCTCGACCCGGGTCAGGGGGAATCGATAGTCGAGTGAAGAGAAGAAGCGGTTTGTGTGGTCGGCATCGGAGACCACCGTATTGTGCACGACCACCGCTCCGCGAGTGTTGACGATACCGATCCCCGTGTCGTACCAGTCGATGGCATTCCAGATCACGTTGTTGCGCACCAAACCTCGCGATGATCGATATACCCGGTGATCTCCGGATACGGTTCATCGTCGTCTGTCCGCATCAGCCGGACCCAGCGAGACAATGACGCCAGTCGGTGGTGGGAATGGCAGGCGGACCCCGCGGTCAACCCCCGCAATCCGAGGGGATGGCGAATTGTCTCGACGTCGAGACAATCGTTAAGGACCCCGCCATCGGACTGGAATTAGCGATTAATAGTAGGCATAACTCATTGAAATTAAAATAGTTATGACCTATTTGTTCGCCCTCGGTATAGGCGTCAGAAATGGATAAAAAACGTACGTAGCAACAGCTGAATCCTTATGGATTTGCCCCACGACCTGAGATGCGGCTACTCTCTCGCACTCGTGAATCAGCATGTCAGCCAACGACTAACAGACATTTGGGAGCTTTCAGCAGATGAGCAATGGTCAGCAAGGTACGAGCTATGAAGAGTTGGGGGTCCGCCCCTTCATCAACTGCATCGGCACCATCACCGTCCTCAGTGGCTCCCTGATCCTGCCGGAGGTGCGTGAGGCGATGATGGCAGCCTCCCGGCGTTATGTGAAGATCGGCGAGTTGATGGAAGGGGTCGGAGCGCGGTTGGCGGAGATCATGCAGTGTGAGTGGGGGTTTGTAACCAATGGCTGCGCAGCCGCGCTGACGCAGGTGACGGCCGCCTGTGTTGCCGGGACGGATCCGGAGAAAATGAAGCGCCTGCCGGATACAGAAGGCATGAAAAATGAGGTGATCGTGCAGGCCTCGCACCGCGTTGGTTACGATCGCGCCATCACCGCCGTCGGCACGCGCCTGATCGAGGTCACGACGCATGAGGAGTTGGAGGCGGCGTATTCGGATAAGACGGCGATGTTGTTCCTCTTTGGTGATGCCTCCGATCGGGGCCAGATCACGGTCAAGGAAATGGCGGACAGTGGTCGTGCCCACGGTGTGCCCAGTTTCGTCGATGCCGCCGCCGAGCGTCCGAATGCACCTAACTGGTATCTGCAACAGGGCGTCGATGCCGTCGCCTACAGCGGTGGCAAGTGTATGCGGGGTCCGCAGGCGTCGGGAATGGTGTTGGGTAACAAGAAGCTGCTGCAGGCTGCCTTTGCCAATGGTTCACCCCACGGCTCCATCGGCCGACCCATGAAGGCTGGCAAGGAGGAGATCATGGGTCTGTTGGCGGCGGTCGAACAATGGCTGGTGCGGGACCATGAGGCGGAGGGATGGGAGTGGGACCGGCGTCTGCAGGTGATTGCGGATGGGGTGACCGCCTTCGACACGGTGAGTACTTCGTTGCGTACACCATACCCGTCCAACATCGCGCCACACATGTCGATCCAGTGGGATGCTGAGAGGCTGGGTGTGACGGCAGCGCAGGTGCGGGAGCAGCTGTCGGCAGGGGAGCCGCGGATCGAGATGTCGGGTGGCACAGACGGACTGACCATCAATCCCTACATGATGGAAGAGGGCGAAGAGGTCGCCGTCGCGCGTCGGTTGACAGAGGTGCTGGCAGGCTGACTGCTCAGGTCCTCAGGCTGGAGCCGGCGGTGGTGGCGATGGCGCAGATGCGTTCGTTGCGCCGGTAGTGGGGATCACGGTCGGCGTCGTGACCGCGGTCCGGACTGATGACGACAGCGCGCTGCCCGGCGAGCACGTTGTATGCGGACAGTGCCGTCATGGCCGGCACGCAGGTGTCGAGCAGGCCGAGACAGATGACGGCGGGGCAGTGAATTCTGCGGGCGAAATTCACCGCGTCATAGTAACGGGAGACCTGCCAGACGACATCGCTCAGCGGGCCGTGGCCGTCTACGGTAGGTGCGTTGGGATCCCCGCCGTAGTCGTGTTCGTCGGTGGGCACGAAGCGTGGCCAGCCAGCGGGGCGCCCGAATCTGGGCCCGCCGTGCTCGCACATGGCCGGCACCGCACAGACGACACCGGTCACCCTCGGGTCCAAGCCAGCGCCAACCAGTGACAGGCCGCCGCCCTGGCTGCGCCCAGTCAGGATCAGCGACTTGCCGTCCCACCGGGGATGGTCGACGAGGTAGTCGAGGGCGCGCAACACGCGCAGATAGGGGGCGCGGAAGTAGTACTCGTCGCGATCCATGAAGCCGCGCAGGGTGTAACTGGCGAGGGGACCCTTGTTCAGGCGCTCGTATTCTGCGGCGGGCAGTCCGTTGTCGACGTCATGGGTGTTGATCGCCATGGCGAGGAAACCCAAAGCCGCCAGATCCGTCACCCATTCACGTGGTACGCTCCAGGCGCCGCCACCGTGATTCTGCAACACGAGCACCGCCGGCAGTGGTCCCGAAGAGTCGGTGGGCTGCGCGACGTAGCCGTACACCGCCGAGTTATCGATGTGATCCAGGCGGATACGTTGCAGGCTGCAGTCGGGATGGCTGGTGGGGGCCTCGGGATCGGGTTCGAGTCGGGGTGCGGCTGGGACCGCCGCCAGAGCCGTCTTCTGTGCCGCCCAGAACTCATGAAAATCTTCAGGAGTCGTCGTCGTGGGTGTGATCTGCTCGGGATCGAAGACGGCGGCGCAGAGCATCGAGAAGGGTTTATTGTGGCGCATGCCGTTGACGCGGCAACGCAGAACACCCGGTACATCGAGTTGCTGGCGGATGGTGACATGGCGCTCGCTGAGGGGCTGGTGCAGTAACACCTTGTGGCCGTCCAGGCTCAAGCACAACTGCGCGTCGGTCGTGCCTTGCCCGATGTGGATTTCGAATACGGCGACATCACCGACGTGATACATCGCGTCCGCGTGGTTTCTCGTGATCCTGTCCTGCTCGTCAATGGTCATGCGCAGAGGATAACGAATCCATCGCCGCTGGCGAAGCCAGGCCATTGGCTTCATCTTACGCTTCATGTCGCTGAAACTGCTACGCCAGGGCCTGGGCGAGCGCCCACCACGGATGTGGCACGAGCGCCCCATGAAGGACCACTACGATGTCGTGATCATCGGTGGGGGTGCCCATGGCCTGGCCTGTGCGTACTACCTGGCGCGGGACCACGGGATCACCGATGTCGCCGTTATCGACAAGAGTTATATCGGCGCCGGTGGTTCGGGCCGCAACACGGCGATTATCCGCTCCAACTATCTGACACGTGAAGGGGTGCAGTTCTACGATGCCAGTGTCAAGCTCTACGAAGGCCTGGCACAGGAGTTGGATTTTAACGTCATGTTCAGCCAGCGGGGTCACCTGACGCTGGCTCACAATGACGGCTCCGTGCGCACCATGCGGCGTCGAGCGGAGGTCAACAAACTAGAGGGCGTGGACTCGCGTCTCGTTTTTCCCGACGAACTGGCCCGCATCTGCCCGCAACTCGATCTCAGCGAACATCCACGCTTCCCGATCCTTGCGGCATTGTATCACCCCCCGGGTGGCATCATCCGTCACGATGCCGTCGTCTGGGGATACGCCCGCGGTGCCGATCAGCGTGGCGTCGACATTCATCAGTATACGGAGGTCACGGGGATCGATGTCGCCAATGGCGCCGTCACAGGTGTGCGTACTACCAAAGGCAATCTGTCTGCAGGTGTCGTATTGTCCGCCACCGCCGGTTGGGCGTCGAATGTGGCGGCCATGGTCGATCTGGAACTGCCACTCGACACCTTTCCGCTGCAGGCGTGTGTGACGGAACCGTTGAAACCATTTCTCGACGTCGTCGTCGTCTCCGGTAGTCTGCACGTCTATGTCAGCCAGTCCGACCGCGGCGAACTCGTGATGGGTGCAAGTGTCGACCCCTTCACCTCCTATTCGATGGCGGGGAGTCTCGACTTTCTGGAGGGACTCTCCGGCCACGTGCTCGAACTGTTTCCATTTCTGTCGAAGGCCCGCATTCTGCGCCAGTGGGCGGGTCTATGCGAGATGCCGCCGGATTTCAGTCCGCTCATGGGGTTTACGCCGGTGGTCAATTTTCTGCTCGACGCCGGTTGGGGGACCTACGGTTTCAAGGCGTCGCCGATCTGTGGCAAGACGATGGCCGAGTTGATCGCCACGCGCCAGACGCCAGAGTTGCTGCATCCTTTCCGACTGACGCGATTTGCCGAGTACGACCAGGTGGGCGAAAAGGGTGCCGCCTCGGTGGGACACTAGGATCATGCTACGCCTCGACTGCCCCAACTGTGGCCAGCGCAACAGTGCGGAGTTTCGTTATGGTGGTGAATATGACCCCAGGCCCGAAGCCACGATACAGACTGCAGAAGAAGACTGGATTCGATATCTCTACCAACGACGAAATGTGATGGGTTTGCAGATAGAATGGTGGTATCACCGGGCCGGCTGTGGGCTCTGGTTCCTCGTTGAGCGGGACCGGCGCAGCAACGAAGTGGCGCGGACCTGGCGTTGGCAGTCGGCGGGCGCCGAGAAGGCGACGGGGGAGATCGAGTCGTGAATGGCCGTCGAGTGGATGCACGCCCTGGTGAGGTGCTCGATCGCGGGCGCAGCCTGCAGTTCCAATTCAACGGACGCAGCTACGAAGGATATGTCGGCGATACCGTGGCTTCGGCACTGACGGCGGCGGGTGTCGAACTCATCAGCCGCTCGTTTAAATACCACCGCCCTCGTGGTCTGCTGTGTTGTGCCGGCCACTGTCCGAATTGTCTGGTGCAGATCGGCGACGAACCGAGTGTGCGTGCCTGTAGACGGCCGCTGGAAGAGGGCATGGTGGTTGAACCACAGAACTGCTGGCCTTCCCTCGACCGCGATGTGCTTTCCCTTACCGAGCGTGCATCCCGTTTCATGCCCGTCGGTTTCTATTACAAGACATTCCACCGGCCGAAGGTTTTGTGGCCGGCTTTCGAACATGTGCTGCGCAACGCCGCCGGACTTGGTGTCATCGATGAGAACACCCCCGAGGGGGAGTTCGACAAACAGTACATGCACGCCGATGTCGTCGTCGTCGGTGGGGGCCCCGCCGGTCTGGCTGCTGCGGTCGCCGCCGCCGATGGTGGCGCCCGTGTGCTGGTCGTCGATGAAAATCCGCAACTTGGCGGCCATCTGCGTCACAGCCGTGCCGACGCTGCTAGCAGCCAACGCGTCACCGACTGCAAGGCGAGGTTGCAGCAGGCAGGGGCGACGATCCTTACCGACACCGCCATCGTCGGCTGGTATCAGGATCACTGGCTGTCGGCGGTACGTGGCAACCGGCTGTTCAAGATTCGCGCCGGCGCCGTCGTCGTCGCCAGTGGCGCCTTCGAAGCGCCCCCGGTGTTTGCCGGCAACGATCTGCCAGGCGTGTTACTGGGCACGGCGGTGCAACGGCTGCTTCATCTCTACGGCACGATCCCCGGACAACGGGGTGTCGTCGTGACGGCAAACGACACCGGTTGGGCCGTGGCGACAGATCTGCTCGCCGCAGGTGTAGAACTCGGCGCCGTCGTCGATGAGCGGGCAGACCCACCTGCCGGCGTTGACGCCGAGGCGGTCAAGGCAGCAGGAGTACAGGTGCTGGCGGGGTATACGATCGCCGGCGCCCGGGGCAAGGGCGGCGTAGCAGAGGTGTCGGTGGTACCGGTGGACGGCTCCGCAGGTGAGCAGCGCATCCGTTGTGAGTTCGTCGCCCTCAGCACCACGTGGATTCCCTCCGCCGAACTGGCGTCGATGGCTGGTGCTCGCAGCCGCTACGACGACGAGCTCGCCGAGATGCGTCACGACGATCTACCCGAAGGTCTGTTCCTCGCCGGTCGTGCAGCCGGTCCGTGTACGCCTGAGCAGGAGTGGACTCAGGGCGCCAGCGCCGGTGCCGCCGCCGCGGGCAATGGCAGCGACGCTGGGGCCGTCGATTCTACGGTGCAGGCTCTGCCACGTTGCTCCAAGCTGGTTGCCGCCCCTGGAGGTGATGGCGACAAACGGTTCGTCTGTTTCTGCGAGGACGTAACGGATGTCGACATCGACACGGCCATCGCCGAAGGCTTCGACCGCATCGAATTGCTCAAGCGCTACAGTACGATCGGCATGGGTCCCTGCCAGGGACGGATGTGCGGGCTCAATGGCATCCGGTTGTGCGCGCGAGCGACGGGAAAGAGTGTGCAGGAGACGGGGCGGACGACGGGGCGGCCACCGGTGACGCCCGTCTCCCTCGGGGTGTTGGCAGGGCAGAAGATGGATCCAGTGCAACTGTCGGCGGTACACGACTGGCATGTCGAACAAGGGGCCAGCATGATGGTCGCCGGCCCGTGGCTGAGACCGGAACACTACGGTGACCCCGCTGCCGAGGTCGGCGCTGTGCGCGACGCCGTGGGTCTCATCGACGTCAGTCCCCTCGGCAAGCTGCAACTGACCGGGCCCGGAGTGGCTGCCATGCTCGAGCGTCTGTATGTCAACCAGTGGCAGAATCTGCGTCGTGGGCGTGTCCGTTACGGGATCATGTGCAACGACGAGGGTGTCGTGCTCGATGACGGCGTCTGTGCCCGCCTGGGGGAAAAGGAGTGGTATGTGTCGACGACGTCCACCGGCGCCAGTGGTGCACTCGAATGGATGGAATGGTGGCGCCAGTCGGGTTGGGGTGAGGGCGTGCACATTACCGATCTGACCGAGACCCACGCCGCCTTCAACCTTGCGGGCCCGAGAGCCAGGGAGTTGCTGCAGACGTTGACGTCGCGAGATTTAAGCAACGAGAAATTTCCCTACATGCGGGCCCGACGGGCGACGGTCGCCGATGTGCCCTGCTTGCTGCTGCGCATCGGCTTCACCGGGGAACTCGCCTACGAGATACACTGTCCCGCAGGTTATGGCAGGTATCTGTGGGACACCCTCATCGACGCGGGGGACCCGTACGGATTGCGGCCATTCGGTGTCGAGGCGCAGCGCATCCTGCGTCTTGAGAAAGCGCACTTCATCGTCGGTCAGGATACCGATGCGTTGACCGATCCGATCTCCGCCGATGCCGCCTGGGCGGTGCAGCTGGACAAGGAGTGTGACTTTCTCGGACGGCGGGCGCTGACGAGGATCTCAGAGCAGGGACCGAAACAACGACTGGTGGGTTTTCGTACCGGTCGCCGTGCCGATTCGATCGTGGAGGGTTTGCAGATCGTCGACAAGGATGGCGGCAAAGAACCAGAGATCATCGGTTGGGTCTCCTCCTGTCGATTTTCACCGACCCAACAGGAAACCATCGGCCTGTGCTGGCTGCCGACGGAGCTCGCGGCGCAGGCGGAAGCGCCCTTCCATATACATACGGAAGGTCGACTGGAGGAGGCACGTGTCCATCACGGTCCATTCTACGATCCGGAAGGTGCGCGGTTGCGCGGCTGATGGCGACTCCTTTCCTCAGTTCGCCGCTGGA
>Ga0310124_10001730_pt1 | contig 15148 bp, 16 predicted proteins | sample CB11b_AW_Bot5_MG_FD_203507 | JGI IMG/M metagenome (GOLD analysis project Ga0310124, IMG submission 203507) | Marine microbial communities from Western Arctic Ocean, Canada - CB11b_AW_Bot5 | ecosystem: Environmental > Aquatic > Marine > Oceanic | place: Canada: Western Arctic Ocean | collected...
CTACATCCGGTATCTGCTCTCGGGGGGCATGAACTTTCGGTCGCTGGCGCCGGCCTTCATGTCCACACCGCTCAGGCTCTTCGAAACCGCGATCTCACCTCTCAGCCGATGGCTGGCACTGCACCACGTGATCGTCATCAGGAAGAAGCCGCGTCACTGACCGTCCGATTGCTCCTGGTCCAATTGCTCCTTCGCCCAGTTCATGTTGCTCTCCGCCAACGCGAACTCAGGCCGATGCTCGAGCGCCTGCTCGAACAACGGGATGGCCAGTTCGAGAAACCCCAACTGGCCAAACGACCAGCCGAGATTGTTCACAATGTCGGCGGTCAATCCACCCCCGCCCTCACTCGCCAGCCGGTAGACGACGGCGGCTTCGAGGTGTCGGCCCTGGTTGGTGAAGTTCAACCCCTGAGTCCAGAGCGCCTCGCCGTCTACTGTGCCGGTCAGGGGCGTGCGACCGTCGAGATACGCTGTGGCGACGGCATCCGATGGAGCGAGAGCCAACGTACTCTCGACTAACGCCTGCAGCGCCAACTGATCGCCGGTGGCGTAGTGCAGATTCATGAGAGCGCCCCGAGGCGGCATGTAACCGACGCTGGACTCGATCGCAAGACGAATATTCGTGACCGCCTCCTCACCGCGACCCTCATCGACCAACCAGCGGCCAAAAAAGTGGTTCCTCTCAAGAATCGGTGCAAGGAGAGCTGGTCCTCGCTACTGGTAAATGGCCTGTTATCAGCAGTTTCAGAGTGTCGCGAACGGCCATGCATCTAAGAGCGGGTCCCTCGCTGACCGAACCTACGACAGCGGCCAGGGACCGGATTGCACCGAGCCGCCGGCTTCGGCAAGCCTCAGCCTCACCGCGGCGTAAGTATTCTCGAATCAGCACCTTGCGGTGGGAGAGGCTGCCGCCAAGCAGGGCCCGCGCAGGCGGCGGTCGATTCAGCTGCAGACGACCGTGAAATTGCCCGGTCTCTGGGCCTATTCCTCACCTACACTCCCCTGATGCGTCACCCAGATCACCCCAAAATCCTGCATACACTTGTGGGAGGAACCTACAATGGTGGAGAGTTGGAATCGGCGTTGCAGATGTTCGAGAAGGCCCGGAGCTTGGACCCCGGCAGGGCGTTGGCGCTCAATAACATCTGCGCTTCCTACAATGGACTACGGCGGTTTGAGGAGGCCATTCAGGCCTGCGAGAAGTCGATCGAACTACAACCCGGTTTCGAGTTGGCTCAAAATAATTTGGCCTGGGCCAAGAGCCAGCGGTAGGGAGGCGGGCGGTTCGTCGGCACGGAGTCGCCTCCTCAATCACCTCCGGCACTGGCACCAGCGTGCCAGTGCCGCGAACCTGAGGCCGCATCGACCTGATTCGATACGCTGTGCGGTTGGCCTCGGGTCACGGTAGCGCGGGAGTGATGAGTTCGGGCAAGACGCCGCCCACGGCCAGCGCCACGTATTGCCTTCCCCGGTAGAGATGCGTCGTCGGCGTCCCCAGCGCCCCGCTGGGGACATCGATCGAGCCAACGATCTCTCCGGTCACCTTGTCCCGCACGATCAGTCGTGGTCCCCGGTGGCTGGCGCCGGCCGTCAGCGAGACATAACCGAAAGTTGTGGATCGTCGGCGTGAAGAGGCGATAGGCCGGATGTAATGTCGTCGATCGTCCGGCCGCTGGGCAGGCTGTCGTCGCGCGACGTCCAGCTGGTGGCCACGGCGAACGACCTGATCGTACGCTCAGCCGGTCGGCCGAGGGCTACTGGGTCGGGTCCGAGTCAGGGGCCGTTTCCTACCCGGAACACGCGGCCGAGCGGTTGTTTCCACTGGAGGACGATTCCTTCTGGTTTCATCACCGGAACGAGACGATTCTCAGACTCCTGGAACGGTTCCCGCCGTCCGGCCCTTTCTCCGCCGTGGGGGGGAACGGGGTCGTCGCCTCGGCCCTGCGGCGGCCGGCTACTCGGTCGTGGTCGTCGAACCTGGGGTGACCGGCGCCAGGAACGCCGTTGCCCGAGGTGTGCGCGAAGCGGGAGCACGCCAGCGCTCGCACGCGGCCGGGCACGCCCGCCTGGCGGTCCAGGCCCAGGCCGCCGGACGGGCCCTCGTATCAGTCGGCTCTCGCCGTGGGGAGACCCTTGGCACAGCGCACGCCGACATTGCTGGTCTGCCCGGTCTGCGCGAACGGCAGCCGCACCGAGGTCCGCAGCGCCGCCGCGAAGTTGAGCCAGGAACCACCTCGGGCGATACGCGAGTAGCCCATGGCCGCGCCGGGAGGGTTGATGGGAGGCGAGGATGCGTAGTACTGGTCGTCCAGCCATCCGTCTACCCACTCCCAGACGTTGCCGGTCATGTCGTACACGCCGAAATCGTTCGGAGGAAACGACCGCACGGGTGCCGTGTTCACCCAGGCGTCGCCGCCGCCGGTCGCGCCGGAGCAGCACCGGTCGGCTCCGAAATTCGCCTCATCGCGCGACAGTTCGTGACTGGTGCCGTAGACCAGCCCGGCTTGTCCGCCTCGGGCCGCGTATTCCCACTCTGCCTCCGTGGGAAGCCGGCCGCCGGCCCATTCGCAAAAGTCGACCGCGTCATCCCAGTTCACGAGCACGACGGGATGATCCGCGGCCTGCGGAAACTCCGGCGAGGGAGGGGCCGAGTGCCCGCTGTCGGCGACGAACTGCGCGTATTGCGCGATGGTCGCCTCGGCCCCCATCAAGTCAAATGGCTCGAGGAACGTCACCTCATGGTCGGGCCGCTCACTGTCGAGACACGACGGATCGGGCTCCACACAACCCATCCGGAACGTGCCGGCCGGGACTCGAATCCAGCCGAGGTCGACAACCTGGGTAACCAGGCTCGCCTGTGCCGAACCGACCGGCCGCGGCCCCATGAGGGTCAAAACCGCGATGCCGATCAGTGCCGTCGCTGAAACATACCTGACTCGCATCGACCGGGCCCCCGATCCCTTTCGCCCCTACCACCCAACCGCGTACATCATCCGGCGCGGGTCCGCGCCGGCCACCATCGTACCGGTCTCCAGGTTCCACAGAACGCCCTGCATGCTGCCCACGGAGTACTCGGCGACCGCTTCGACTTCGTGTCCCAGCTCCCCCAACCGGCGCAAGACGTCCGGCGCCACGCGACTCTCAACCTGGACCGTGATCTCGGCGCCCGGCTTGTAGAAGTTCGGGTCAGCGGCGATCGCAAGACGTGGGGCTTCAACCGCCTCCTGAATGCTCATGCCGTAGTCGATGACATTGAGCAGCACTTGGAACTGGGTCTGACCGATGGTCTCGCCGCCGGGGGTGCCAAGCGCGAGAAACGGCGCTCCATCTCGCATGACCAGCGTCGGCGCGTTGTTCAAGATCGGAATCTGTCCACCGCGGGCGTAATTCACGTCGTCCGGGTACGGTGAGGTCGACCCGACGCGGGTACCATTGTTGAAGAAAAGTCCGGTATCTCCCACCACCACCCCGGTACCCCAGAGGCTGCCCAGCGTCGGGGTCGCGACCACGACGTTGCCCGCACCATCGACGACGGAGAAACTGGTCGTGCTCCCCGGGTAGGTCGTTTCCGCCACCGCCCGTCCCGCGACGCGCGGCGCCGGTCGACCGCCTGCCGCCGGCGCCCCGGGCGGCGCGCCGTGGTCGGGGTAGTCGACCACCGTATCGAGCGAGATCAGGGCCCGCCGGGTGTCGGCGAACGCCTTCGAGACCATCCCGTTGACGGGCACGTCCGCGTGTTCTGGATCGGTCACGAAGTGATACACGTCGGACTTCGCCACCTTGATCGCCTCCGCTATCAGATGCAGCGACTCAGCCGAGTTGTGCCCCAGGGCGGCCAGGTCGAACCCCTCGACCAGGTTGAGCTGCATCGTCACTTCGAGCCCACCACGGGACGTGGCCGGGCTGGTGTACACGTCGTAGCCACGATAGGTCGTATGGATCGGCTCGGCCCAGATCGGTTCGTAGGCGGCGAAGTCGGCTCGGGTGAACAGTCCGTCGTTCCGCTGGTAGAACCGGACCATGTCCCGCGCCATGTCGCCGCGGTAGAACCGCGTGAATGCGGTTCGCAACCCGGCCTCTCGACCACGTCGGTCCAATCGAGCCGTATCTTCAGCTTCAACCAGCTTGTGGAACGTTCTGGCCAGATCTGGGTATGTGACGAGCTGCCCCGCCACCGGCGGCTTGCCGTCGGGCAGAAACACCGACGCCGTCGATGGATACCGTCCGAGCAATTCGCGGGAACGCGTGATCGACCGCACCACGAACGGGTCCACCGGATGCCCCTGCTCGGCATACTCGATGGCCGGCTCCAGCACCTGTCCGAGGGTCATGGTGCCAAACCGTTCCAACAGGGCGATCCACCCGCCCAACAACCCCGGCACCACACCGGCCTGCATACCGCGATGCAATGCCTCCGGCTCGAGGTCGGCGGCGTTGAGCGCTGCTGGCGCGGCCCCGGTCGCGTTCAGCGAAAAGACACGACCCGTCGCGGCGTCGTAGATCGTCATGAAGCCGTTGCCACCGGCCCCAGACATCATCGGCTCGACCTGGCTCAGCGTAGCGAACACCGCCACCGCAGCATCGGCGGCGGTGCCGCCCTGCATGAGAATCCGCATCCCCGCCATCGACGCCAGCGGATGCCCCGCCGTGACCAGGCCTCGCACCCCAGGTACGGCCGGACGATGCGCGGTGCGACCATCCGTGATCGGCTGGGCGTCGACCGCGGGGGCGATCTCCAATGGATCGGTCGCGGGGTCACCACCTGAGCAACTCGCTGTCAGCACCGCCCCTGCGAGCACCGTCAGGATCGTGGCGCACGGGATCAGCGCCTGAGGAACGCCCTTCATCTTCACGTCATCTCACTCGCGTAGGCCGATGACCGAACCCGGTCAGCACCAGTCGCGCTGCCGGCGCGATGGCCCTGCTCAGGACGCCAGGGGCGGCTCGTACCCTGGCAGCCCGTGGCGAAAGTGCCGCTGGGGACTAGCGCCTGACCGCGATGCCGGTCACTTCGAACCGCGCGTCCCTCAGCAGCGTGCCGCTGCCCACGAACGCGCGGGCCGGCGGGTCGGCAGTGAAGTAGCTGGTGTACACGGCGTTGAAGTCGCCGAAGAACGCCACGTCTGAGCAAAACACCTGGACGGTGACCAGGTCGCTCATGGTCATTCCTGCTTCGGCAAGCACGGCCTGTATCTGATCGAGCACGTTGCGGGCTTCCTGTCGCGGATCATCGGGCACCTGCCCGTTTTCCAGTCCAAGCCGTCCCGCCAGATAGAGCGTGTCACCGGCGAGGATCGCGTCGCTGAAGGGCGCGTCGACACTCCGCCCCGGCAAGTTAATCGCTCGTCGTTCCGGCTGCGCCGAGGTCGACACAACGGCCCCGACCACCAGTCCTCCCAAGACCAACCCTAGTCCGAACTTGTGCACCGGTCTCATGTCTTTATCCTCCAATTGTCAGCACGGTCGACCCGGTCGTCTCGCGCGCCTCCAGGGCGCGGTGCGCCTCAGCCGCATCCTCAAGTGGGTACGTCTGACTGACGGCAATCTTGACCGCGCCACTCTCCACCACGCCGAACAGATCGGCCGCCGTCGCGTCCAGCTCTTCTCGCGTGCTGATGTAGCTGGCGAGTGTTGGCCTGGTCAAAAAGAGCGACCCCCTGGTGGCGAGCGCACCCGGACTGAACGGGTCGACGGGGCCCGATGTGTTGCCGTAGCTGACCATCAGCCCGCGCGGTTGCAGACAGTCGAGCGACGCGATGAACGTATCTTTGCCAACCGAATCGTAGACCACCGGCACGCCTGCCCCGTCGGTCAGCGCCTTGACCCGCTCGACGATATTTTCACGGGTGTAGACGATCGTGTGGTCGCAGCCGTGGGCTCGCGCGAGTTCCGCCTTCGCGTCGCTTCCGACCGTCCCAATGACCGTCGCGCCCAGATGCTTCGCCCACTGACAGGCGATCAGCCCGACGCCGCCGGCCGCCGCGTGCAGGAGTATGGTGTCCCCCGTCTTGACTGGATAAATCCGCCGCACCAGATACTGCACGGTGCACCCTTTGAGCATCATGGCGGCCGCCTGCTCGTCGGTAATGCTATCAGGGAGCGTCACGAGCCGATGCGCCTCGACCACGCGCCGCTCTGCGTAGCTGCCCAGGCTCATGCTGTAGGCGACCCGGTCGCCCACCTGCACGGTGGTCACTCCCTCGCCGACGGCCTCCACGACGCCGGCGCCCTCGTTACCTATGATCGCCGGCATGGACGGCACCGGATACAGCCCCGTGCGGTGATACACGTCGATGAAGTTGAGGCCGGCCGCGGTCTGGCGGATCAGCGCCTGCCCGACATCCGGGACCCCGGGGTCGACCTCGTCCCAGCGCAGCGCCTCGGGGCCGCCGTGCTCGTGAATCCGAATCGCTCTGGTCATGTGTGTTCAGTCCTCCAAGGGGTCGGAAGCGCGCCCTACGGGCCGCTCCCGGGGAATCATACCTGGGTTGCCGCCACCCGACTCATCCCCGCCCACCCGCGCGCCGGGTGCGGCACCCTCGACGAGTACCGAAGCACCAAGGGTGACAAGCCATGGTCCGATCCGACAGACTGTCACGCGAGTCATGCTTCGTTCCTCGCGCATGCGCCGCGCCGTCTCTCACTGGCGCCGACTGCCCGAAGTCCTTAGGGCGGCATCCGAAACTTCGCAGTGGTTGGCGTTGCTCCTCGACTACCTCCACCTGCGACGGCTGTTTTTTTCCTACGAGTTCACGACCGGATCCGGCGATCTACTCCTCCTGCTGACGCACCACGACCTGATCACCGTGTGGATCATCTTCTTTAGACACGAGTATGTGGTGGAGGAGAGCGACCGGACGATCCTCGACCTCGGGGCGAACATCGGAGCCTTCAGTCTGTTTGCATCGAGGGAGGCCCCACGAGCACAGATCTACGCGTTTGAGCCATTTCCCAGGACGCTCGAGCAACTGCGGGGCAACCTCGCGCGAAACGGGCTAGAGAGCCGGGTCACGCTGTACGCGTGCGCGGTGACGGGCGCGGAGGGCAGCAGGCATATCGACCTGCAATCGGGCCCCGACCAGTCGAGGGGGCTACTCGAGCCCGGCAGCGACCGAGGATTGCCCGTACAGACGACTACACTGTCGCAGATCCTGGTGGAGAACGCCCTCACCGATGTTGATTTGATGAAAATCGACATTGAAGGCTCAGAGCATGAAGCCCTCTGCTCGACCCCGAGCGACATGTTGCGACGCATCCGGAGAATAGCCATGGAATACCATCCCACACAGCCGAGAGAGCCCCTGTTCGGCCAGTTACGGCGCGCCGGTTTTGCCCTGACCTCTGACGTTCCCTCCGGCGCCGACAGCGGCGTGGCCAGTTTCGAGCGAATATGACGAGCGATCGTCCGTCACCCGCATTTCGGGAACGCACGCGAAGACGAGTGACAAGCGGCAGTTGATTCGGCAGACTGTGTCCTATATGTCTCCCGCCTTCGACGCCCATCATCCCCCCGACGAGGCGCTCGTCGCCGATTGCGTGCACTGCGGGTTCTGTTTGCCGGCCTGTCCTACGTATGTGCTCTGGGGACGTGAAACCGACTCGCCTCGCGGCCGGATTGCGCTCATCAAGGGCGCCCTGGCGGGGGACACCGACATCACCGACCCCGTCGCGCGCCACTTCGACACCTGCCTCGGCTGTATGGCTTGTGTCACGGCCTGTCCATCGGGCGTGCAGTACGACAAGCTGCTGGGGGCGACACGGCCGCAGATCGAGCGGCAGGTCGAACGCTCGCTCGCGGACCGACTGTTCCGACGTCTGATCTTCGGGCTCTTTCCGTATCCGGAACGGCTCCGGGTGGTGGCGCTCAAGCTCTGGGGCTACCAAAAACTGGGTCTGCGGCGGTTCGCGCGCGAGTCAGGTCTCTTGGCTTTGCTACCGGAGCGACTACGAGCGATGGAGGCGGTCATGCCGCCGATCTCACTCAGGGGCGCGTGGACCGACGCACCGGCGCGGGTGCCGGCGGTCGGTGAACGACGTCGCCGGGTGGGCCTGTTGCTGGGATGCGTCCAGCGGGTGTTTTTTGATGACGTCAACGCCGCGACCATTCGGGTGCTGACAGCCGAAGGGTGTGAAGTCGTGATTCCGCCCTCCCAGGGCTGCTGCGGCGCGCTGATGCTCCACGCCGGTCTCGAAGAGGATGCGGCGGCGATGGCGCGACGGTTCATCGACGCGTTCGACACCGAAGCAGCCGATGTCGACGCCATCGTCATCAACTCCGCCGGCTGCGGCTCATCGCTGAAGGAGTACGGACATCTCTTGCGGGACGACCCCAGATACGCCGCACGCGCCCAGGCGCTGGCTGACAAGTGCAAAGACATCGCGGAGCTGCTGGCCGAAATGGAGCCGCGCGCCGCACGGCACCCAGTCCCACTCAGCGTGGCCTACCACGACGCCTGCCACCTGCAGCATGCGCAGGGGGTGACGGCCGAACCACGACAGGTTCTGGCCACCATCCCGGAACTGGATGTCCGCGAGGTCCCCGAAGCAGGCATCTGCTGCGGGTCTGCCGGGATCTACAACTTGGTTGAGCCGACGACCGCCAGTAGCTTGGGAGACCGGAAGGCCTCAAATATCCGGACGACCGGTGCCGAGGCGGTGGTGTCGAGCAATCCGGGGTGTCTGCTGCAGATCGCCAGCCGGCTGGAACAAGCCGGCGTCCCGGCCCGCACGTACCATATGGTGGAGCTGGTGGATGCCTCGATCCGCGGCGTCAGTCCAGGAACCCGCGCCGACCTCGGTTAACCGCATCCACGCGGCGGTGACTCGTCCCCTGGCACAGGGGACTAACAAGTCCCTGTAAAACGATGAATTTTCGAGACACGACGTCGCCGCCAGGCGAAGGCGCGCGATAATGCGCGCCCCGCGGCCGCGGAGTGGGGCACTCGGGGTCCCCGCGGAGCGGCCGCGTGGGGGTTCGGGGCGAAGCCCCGTCTGAAGCAGGACCCAGCCAGGTGGGCTGTGACCGACGAAGCAACGCCGCCAGGCGGGCGCCTCGTCGGAAAACCTACAATCCGCCGGGGCCACGGCCTGGATTGAGCGTACCGGTCGGGTCGAACCGCCGTTTGACTTCCCGCATGATCGGCAGGCCGTCGCCGATCGGGCCCCAGACGCCAACGAGTGACTTCAGTTCGGCGTCTGCGCGACGAATCACGACGCTGCCTTCACCAGGCAGGAAACGGTTCCGAAGCACTGTGACGAACGAGGCTCGGGACTCAGCGTCGCCCTGCACCAATACATTGAGCACGCCGAGACCGGCTCGCCCGGTCACCGCGTAGTCGAGGTGGTTCGTCTGGGCGGCCTCGCCGATCCGCGCCAAGGTGGAGGACACCTCGGTCGGCACGGTCACGATCTTGAGAATGGTCCCGTCCTGATCGGTGCCGAACACGCGCTTATCGTGGGCACGCCAGGCGTGGATCTCGTCATCGCCGGTCAACACGACCGCGCGGCCGCCTTGCTGCTCGGCGAGAGTGACGGCCTGCGAGGCCTGCTGCTCGGCGACGGTCTCGACAGACTCGAAGCGCACCAGCATCCCGGCCGGGGGCGCCGCCAGTTCGAGGGCGGTCGGCATGGACGCCTGCGCGAGGAGGGCGGAGACATACGGACCACACTGCTCCGGGCCGGCAAGTGTGACGGCCACCGTCCGCGACGCGTCGGCCCGGGGGGCAAGCTTGAACGTGGCGTTCACGATGACGCCGAGGCTCCCGAACGAGCCCGTCAACAGTCTAGCGAGGTCGTAGCCAGCGACGTTCTTTACGACAATCCCACCACTGTGGGCCATGACGCCGTCGGCCCGCACCAGCGTCATCCCGATAATGAGATCTCGGGGCGCGCCGTGCCAATGCCGGCGCGGTCCACTGTCATTCGTGGCGACGATCCCGCCGATGGTCGCCATGTCCGGGTCGGGGGGATCGAGAGCCAGCCACTGACGATGCTCGGCCAGCGCGGCGTTCACGGCCGACAGCGTCGTCCCCGCCTGGACGGTGGCAGTCAAGTCTCCATGGCGATGCGCTTCGATCCCGCTCATCCGGCGCATCGACAACAGCACGTCGATCGACGTTGGCGTGGCACCCCAGCCGATCTTGGTACCACCGCCGCGGACGATAACAGTCCGGCCGCTCTCCGTGGCCCAGGCGAGCATCCGGCTCACATTCGCTGGCGTCTCGGGCTCGACCACCAGTCCGGGCACGACGCCGTCGACCGCGTCCGTACCAATGCCAGAGCGCGCGACCGGCGCGCCCAGCCGCGCATTCAGATCGGCCAGGGCCACGTCCGACGGTCCATTCGTCATCGTCGTCATTGTTCGCCGGAACCGCGGGGCGGCCGCGGGGCGTGCGCAGCCCTGTCCTACACCCGTGCCACCAGCCCGGCCACTTCAGCCGGGTGGGCGCGATACGGACCCGGCACCTCGCCGCAGAGGCGCGGCGTGGGAAACAGCTTGTCCGGGTTGCATATTCCCTGCGGGTCGAATGCGACTCGCACCAGTTGCATGGTGGCCAAGTCGTCGTCGCTAAACATCTTTGGCATGTGGCACGCCTTGTCCGACCCGATACCGTGTTCTCCAGTCAGTGACCCACCAACATCGAGACAGTACGACAGAATCTCAGATGCCACCTGTTCGGCCAGCTCGGCTTGGCCTGCCACGGCGTCGTCGTAGCAGACCAACGGATGCAGGTTTCCGTCGCCGGCATGGAACACGTTGCCGATGGTCAATCCCGAACGCTGTTCCAGTGCGCGAATACGGCGAAGCACCTCGGGTAACGTGCTTCGAGGGATGACCCCGTCCTGGACGTAGTAGTTCGGCGACACTCGACCCATGGCGGCAAACGCCGCTTTGCGCCCCATCCAGATGCGCGCACGTTGCGCCTCGTCCTGGGCCACCTGCACGCCCCACGCCTGGTTGTGCGCGCACACCGCCTCGATCTGTCGGAACAGCGTTTCCACTTCGCTCTGCGGCCCGTCGAGCTCGACGATGAGCACCGCTTCGGCATCGGGAAAGCCGGGCTGGACGGCGGCCTCGGCGGCCCTGATCGTGGTGCGGTCCATCATCTCGATGGCGGCCGGAATAATGCCTGCGGCGATGACGTCCGACACGGCGTTTCCGGCCGCGTCGGTGGAATCGAACGCGGCCAGCAGCGTCCGGACCGCCTGGGGGCGGCGCATCAGCCGAAGGGTCACCTTGGTGACCACCGCCAACGTGCCTTCAGACCCGACGACCACACCGAGCAGGTCGAGGCCCGGGCTATCGAGCGCCGCGCCGCCCAGGTGGACCATACTGCCATCCGGTAACACCGCCTCGACCCCCAGCACGTGATGCACCGTAAATCCATACTTCAAGCAGTGCGCGCCGCCAGAATTCTCCGCGACGTTGCCGCCAATCGAGCAAATGATTTGGCTGGACGGGTCCGGGGCGTAATAGTAGCCGTCCGCCGCCACCCGTCGCGTCACGTCCAGGTTCATGACGCCGGGTTCGACCGTAATGCGCTGGTTGGGAATGTCTATATCGAGCACCCGATTCATCCGGGTCATGACCACCAACACACCGTCCGGATGCGGAAGCGCCCCGCCAGACAAGCCGGTGCCCTGACCACGCGCGACAAACGGCACCTTGTGTCGGTGACACAAGCTGACCACCGCTTGCACCTGCTCGGCCGTCTCCGGCAACACGGCGGCCGCCGGCCGAGACCGATGCGACATCAGCCCGTCCGACTCGTAGGTCAGGAGCTCGCTGTCGTCTCGTACCAATCCTTCGGTCCCGACGATGCGCTCGAGCTGCGACAGAAAATCAGAATCAATCATGTCGATCGACACGGCCATCACGGCCTGCCGGTGTATTGGTCGATGACGTTCTCGATGGCGCGACGGCACACGCGGCAGAAACCGACCGGGTTGCGGGTAAACATGATGCAGTCGACCTCGGAACGGTACAGGCCGGTCGGCTCGTACGAGGCGCCTTCGAAAGCCCCGACTTTGCCCGCGTGCGGCATGCCGCCCAGCAGCGCCGTCTCTCGGTCCATTTGCTCGGTAAACAAACGGTCCATCGCGCTCTCGGGGGCCCCGTCTTCTCGTAGCCCGCGCCGCTCCTGTTGCGCCGCCACACTCCCGTTCTCGAACGCCTCTTTGTCCCACGGCGTGGGCAGCGGCGTGTCCGCGTCTATCAGGTCGCCCCACTTCACGTGTTGGGGATCGTGCAGGGCCGTCACGTTCGGCTCCCACGGCTCCACGTGATAGGCGGCGCCGGTTTCGTAGGCGACGTCGGATGTGTAGTATTCGTCGGCCAGCCCGGCGAAATGGTGACCGAACTCGTGAACGAACACGTATTCGGCAAACCCGGTATCCGCCGCGGCGGTCGCCTGAAAGTTGAAAATCCCGCCGCCGCCATACTGCTCCTCGTTCACCAGTATTTCGATGAACTCATAGGGCGCCGCCGACGCCGCATCTCGGAGCGCTCGATTGTCGTAGGTCAGCAGGTACCGTTCTGAATCGAAGATGTTGTACTCGGCGGACAAGGGCGTCCGACGGAACTCGCCGGCTCTCGGACGGCTGACTCCCGATTCGGCCGACGGCAGGTCGAGCCCCCAGACGTTGAAGTCCCCTTTGCGACTCCGGAACGGCTCCTCCTCAAACAGAGCGTTGACCAGTCGCGTGGCGTCCGCATGGAATTTCGGGAGCTCGGCCTCGGTATATCCCTCCCCGACCACCAGCAGGTCCACCTTCTCCGAGGACGGGCCATTTTCGAACACGGTCCACACTTCGCCCGACGGCTCGCGGTCGATCGCGTTCACGAACCTGGAATTGGGATCGATCACCGTGGACCAGATCTCGTGAAAACTGTTCTCCTCGTCGCGCACCTTCAGCACCACCTGCACCGGGGCGATCGGCCACGGAAAGCGCAACGACTCGTGGAAACTCCGATGGACGTCGCGCGCCTCGGCCGTGGTTTCCCACTCGCCATAAATCGACGCGAATCCGCGGGAGTACAGCACACGATTCGTGCGGCGATCGATCACTTCGAAACGATATTTCCCCAAGTTCAGGTCGTCTACGAGCCGCGTCCGGCTGCCACCCCAGGGCCCATCGGACACAATCTGACCGAGGGCGATGATCTCCTGGCCGAGTCCACCCGAGTGGACGTAGTCCACGCGCATCGTCTTGTCCCGAAACGCGGCGTCAAACCCCACCGGGGCCTGTCCGGTGGCGACCGCGCTGAACCCTAGAGCCATCGCGGCGACGCCCGGCGCGGCGAAAACCCGCAAACGAGTGACGACCATGGCGATCATTCTAGTGCAGTGCCCGAAGTTCGAAACACCACGCGGGGTGTCGACCTCGGACGGACGGTGCGATATGGCGGCACGGTTCTCCAGCAATCCGCTTGGCACGCGCTACAATTGACCTGCTGCTCCCCCTGGGCTCCTCCGGAGTCACCCATGCCCACCCCACTGGTTGCCCGTCTCGTCGGCGCCGCGCTCGTCGCCATGCTGTCGACCTCAGCGCGGCTCATGTCGCAAACGCCCGAAGTGGAGCAGGGAGCCGCGTGACAACCGCCGATGGCCGCCGCTTTCGGACGGTCGATGGCGGGGCCGGGTGGACGCCGGTGCCCTGAGAACCCGCGACAAGACCTCTCGCCCAACCGGAGCCGACCCGTCCATGACCACTCCTGCACCGCAGCCCGACGCGGACCCCGTCGCCAACAAGCACACCGCCATCGGGGTCTGCCTGAACCTGCTGCTGCTGGCCATGATCAGCTATGGGTACTGGCAGTCAGAGGATTACAAATGGGCGTGGGTGTTGGTCTTCATCCCGATCGCGGTGGTGACGCTGCGCTATGCGTGGCACCTCCTGACGTCGCGACCATGAAATCACTCGTCATCGAGACCGAAGGACCTGAAACGACACGCCCGGACCCGGTGCGGGTTGCGACGGGTGACATCGAGATCCGGTCCGGCGAATGCCGAGTGGCGGTCCGGCGCGCCGGCATCTGCGGCACCGACCTCCAGATTCTTGAGGGCTACGCCGGCTTCGCCGGGGTGCCGGGTCACGAGTTCGTCGGCACGGTGGAGACCGCCCCGCCGGGCGATCGCCACTGGCTCGGACAACGTGTGGTTGGCGAGATCAACGTCGGCTGCGGCGATTGCGACTGGTGCCGCTCGGAGACGGCCAACCACTGCCCGGGACGCACCGTCCTTGGTATCGTCGGGCGGGCCGGGGCATTCGCCTCTCACCTCTCGCTGCCAGCGGCGAACTTCCACGCGGTGCCAGACGCCATCAGCGACGAGGCGGCGGTCCTGGTGGAGCCGACCGCCGCCGCCTGCGAGATTCTCACCCAGGTCGACATCGGGCCTCGGGCCACGGTGGCGGTCGTCGGCGACGGTCGCATGGCGCTGCTGGTCGGCCAGGTCATCCGAACGACCGGGGCCACCGTGACCCTGCTGGGCAAACATGACCGCAAGCTGCAAGTGGCCAAGGACCTCGGACTGACGGTTGGACGCTCGACCGACGACATCCCCACCTCAAGCTTCGACGTCACGATCGACGTCACCGGCCGCCCCGCGGGACTCACCCGCGCGATGGAACTGGTCCGTCCCCGCGGCACGGTAGTGATGAAATCGACGGTTCACGGCGAGACGCCGGTCACTCTGTGGCCGGCGATTGTCGACGAGATTACGTTGGTGGGGTCGCGGTGCGGGCCCTTCGCGGACGCGATCGCGCTGCTGTCCGACAGGCGGGTGGAGACGGCACCTCTCCTTGCCGCCACTTACGCGCTGGAAGACTTCGAAGCCGCCTTCGCCGCGGCGCGGTCAGAGCTAAAAGTAATGCTCCGCCCGTAGCAGACCAGACCCATCCTTGTCAGGCTCTCCCGGCGAGGCGTTCGTCTCCTGAAGAAAAGTCTCGGCCGCCGATGTTCTGCCCGGTGCGGCGGGAGCGGGCATCTCGGTCCGCGAACCAGTCGACGAGCGTAGCCCTCCTCGCCTTGGCTTTAAGGGCGCTTCGCGCGGGCTAACGGAGTGCCTGGTCCCAGCACCCGGGGAAAAGCGGGCGCGTGGCTGATCCCGGACCCGGCGGTAAAACTCCGCGCCCGCGCACGGTCCTC
>Ga0310124_10001731_pt1 | contig 15147 bp, 9 predicted proteins | sample CB11b_AW_Bot5_MG_FD_203507 | JGI IMG/M metagenome (GOLD analysis project Ga0310124, IMG submission 203507) | Marine microbial communities from Western Arctic Ocean, Canada - CB11b_AW_Bot5 | ecosystem: Environmental > Aquatic > Marine > Oceanic | place: Canada: Western Arctic Ocean | collected...
CTGGCATCGATCTCGGAGCTTCTCTTCATCCCACTTGATCGATTCGAGAAACCGTTGCAATGTCCGAGGCGCAGTCTTGAACTGCAAGGCGATCGCCTCAGCCGTTTTGCGGTGCAGATTCGATAACTGACCTTTGACATAGACTCGCAACAAACCCCGCGCGTCGCGTCGGCCAAAACAATCTGAAAACAAAGCAAGAAACGAACTCAACTTGCTACCTAACGCTGCGATCTGCTCTAACGTCATCCTTGACGGTCCTCCGTGTGTAGTCTTCGTGACTTACAAATCAACGCGGAGGATCGTCTTTTCTATATCATGCTTGCAATCGCAATCGAGCGATTACTACAAGTCCAACTCTCAACAGATGTTAACTATGCTATCATCGCCCAAAGTGGCGCTGTCCAACTAGTATCCAGCATCCAGCATCCAGCATCCGAATTTGGTTGCCGCTCTGTCGGACTTCGGCACTCGGCCGTCCGCCTCCGCCGTTACCCCCACGGGCCCAGGCGATAGATATCCAACCCGATGACAAACACCATCAGGGACAGAATGAAGGCCAGGCCGACCATCGTCAGCCGGAACTGCAACTGTTCGTCGATTGGCTTGCCGCGGATTCCCTCGGCCGCGAGGAACATCATGTGCCCACCATCCAGCACGGGTATCGGCAAAAAGTTGATCACGGCCAGGTTCGCACTCAACAACGTCAGAAAGATCAGCAGTCGAGCCAGCCCGTGCGACGCTTCGCTGCCGGCCGCGGCAACGATCATTCCGGGCCCACCCAGATTCGTGACGGAGATGCCGCCGGTCGTGACCTTTTGCAGCACCTTGACCACCATCCACAGCCCTTCCTTTGTCTCACGCAGCCCGAGGTGGAAGGCATTAGCCCAGGAATCTGCCTGGTGAGTCTCCTCGTGGCTGGTAAACAACATTCCTCGATCCGGCACGGTCCATTCCGTAGACGCGTAACGATCAAGCGTCGCGGACCGAGTTTCGCTTGCGCGCTGATAGTCGATCTTGATTCTCGTCCTCGGCAAACTCGATTGTGATCGCCCAAACGCCACCAACCAGTTGTGTTGATCGGCGAACGGAATCGGTTCGATGCGACCGAATCGCTCGCCTTCGATTTTCAAGCCCGATTCGTCGACGGGCACGAACTCGACCTGACGAATCGAATCACCCGGCTGGATTCCGGACTCGGCCGCGCCAGCTTCGACTGCGGCCACAGTGTTCATCACCATGTAGGCCACGCCGATCTCGTCACAGCCCAGAGGACTATCCCAGGTAAACCTGGTTGCTTGACTGGCGGGGACCTGCGGCGTGACGGTTAACGTCTCAGTCCCGTCTCCGCGTTGGACCTTGACTTCGACCGATTCGCCGGCGAGCTTCCGCAATCGCAGCGGCAGTGTGATGGGGTCGCCGACGGGGTTTCCATCATACTCGACGATTACGTCGCCCTGCTCAAATCCTGCTTGTTCTGCCGCCGAACCAAACCGCACGGCGGTGATCGGTCCCATTTCCATGACCAGTCCACACCGCATCATGGGATTCGGTCCCACCTGGACCTCGACCTCGCGCATAGCGGTGTCGGCGCCACCCTCCTCCACTCGCTCGACAACGAATGTCAGCTGGTCTGTGGAGTGCTCGACGAGTTCACGATTCAGATCAAACTGACTGGTTATCGGAATCCGTTTCCCCGCCTCGCCGATCAGTGCAACGATTTTGTCGGACGGCTGGAATCCTGCGGCCAGCGCCGCGGGCGTCTGCTCAAGGAAGGGGCGCGTATCGCCCAGCGTTGTCGATGACGCCGAAACGATCCCGATGGTCCGCCGCTCTTCACCGCCAACGGTAATCGTGCTGGGTTGCAGCACGATTTCGAATTTCTCATCTGCCCGACGGACCAGCAACTCGACCTCGTCCTGGTCGCTATCCATGATCAGCTTGGTAACTAGGTCCTGGCGAAATCGCAAGTTGTCACTGATCCGTCCCTCGCGACCGATGCGGATAATTCGATCGGCCGGCTCCAACCCAGCGACCCAGGCGGGCGAACCTGGAACCGTCATGCCAACAACGCACGGCGTATTCTGGACGCCCATCCGATACGCGACCATGGCGAAAATCACGGCGAAGATCACATTCATGATCACCCCTGCGGAAATGATCGCCATGCGCTGAGGAACACTCTTCGCCGGATAGCTGCGCGGGTCCAACGCCAACTCTTCGCCTTTAATCGATTCTCCGGGCGCGTCGCCTGCGACCGCTTCATCGAGCGCCGCATCCGGGTCGTCGAGTCCTGAGTCCGCTGACGTGTCCGTTCCTTCACCCTGATCCGACGGATCGGATCCGTCTGAGCGGACCTTGATGCGTGCGGCCTCTTTTTCCGCGTTGGCCGGGTTGTCATCCTGACCTAGCATTTTCACGTATCCCCCCAAAGGAATACTCCCGATACCATACTCCGTTTCGCCGTACTGGAATTTGAATATCGCCCGGGGCAAGCGGATCGGACCAATACGTATCGGTACGTCGAATCCGACGTAAAACTTCTCGCATTTCACACCACAAGCCTTGGCCACGAGAAAGTGCCCCAGCTCGTGCACGAAAATTACAGCACCCAGTCCGATCGCAACCTGTGCAAAAAGCCACAAGCTTTGAAGCGTAATGAATCCAAAGATTAGGCACACACCCACCGTACAACCTCCTCGCGTGCCCAAGCGTCCAACTCGATGATCCGCTCGAGTGTGGGATGGGCTACAAAATTGTGATTTTCTAGCACGGAACGACAGGCCGGAATGATCTCGTCGAATCGTATCTGATTGTTGATAAATCCGGCTACAGCCGACTCGTTGGCTGCGTTCAACACGGCACCGGCCGAACCACCGCTACGGGCAACTTCCAAACCCAAACCAATTGCGGGAAATTTGTTGGTGTCTGGAGGTTCGAATTCAAGTGTATGCGACTGTGTTAAGTCTAACAGCGCCGCAGGGCATTCCCATCGATGCGGGTACGACAGGGCGTACTGAATCGGCAACTTCATATCGGGCGGACTCAACTGGGCGATCACGGAACCGTCCACATATTCGACCATCGAGTGTACAACCGATTGGGGATGGATGACCACCTCGATTTGGTCCGGATCCAGATCGAACAGCCATCTGGCTTCGATGATTTCCAGTGCCTTGTTCATCATTGTGGCGGAATCTATGGTGATCTTTTTTCCCATTTTCCAGGTGGGATGGTCCAGAGCATCCTTTACCGTGACGTCGGCCAACTGGGACCTGGCAAGATTTCGGAACGGGCCGCCGCTGGCGGTCAGGATCACCCGCCTCACCTCGTCCCGGCGGCCGGCGGCGAGCGCCTGAAAAACGGCGCTGTGTTCGCTATCCACGGGAATGATCGTGGCTCCCGACGCCTCGGCCAATGCCAGCGCCAGGTGACCCGCCATCACCAGAGTTTCCTTATTCGCCAAAGCCACCCTTTTTCCAGCTTCGATCGCTGCCCACGTACTATGAAGCCCCGCAGCGCCGACAATCGCCGTCACAACGACATCCACTTCCGGATCAGCAGCGACCGTTGCGAGCCCTTCCTGACCGGTCAGCAATTCTGTGCCGGACGGCAATTTCGACCAGTCGCAGGCATCCACTCGTTCGTCGTCCGTTGCGACCACCCAGCGTGGCCGGACCCTGGCGGCCTGGGCCACTAGCTGATCCAAGTTCGAATGAGCCGACAGCGCAACCGCGGACAACTCTCCTTTCGACGCGTCGATAACGTCCAGCGTGCTCCGCCCGATACTGCCGGTCGAGCCGAGTATTGCGACGTTGGACATGTGGGAGCTCAATTCGGATCGCAGAGGCGTGCGCGATTTTGCTGGTGGTGCTACGTGTGCAGTTCGGAACGGAAATCCGTCGGCGGCGGGCGCTCGTGGCGACCCGAGGTGGCTAATTTCAGTGGAGGTCAAGACTTCGGAACAAACACACGAATTCTAAATTCGCCTGCGATGCCAGACAACCCTGCTTGGTTCCGTGCCAGACCAGTCGCCGCGCACGGGTGCGGAATGTGACCGGCTATGTATAATGAAAAAACACATTGTTGGTAACTCTACTGTTCGATTTGCCTACGAGCAAATTCGTCGGAAGGTTTGCCACAAAGTGGATATTGGAATCAAATTCGAACAGCTGGACGGAGAAGGTGGACCCCGATGGATTTTGACCAAGAACCTGGCAATCGTGACTCGGATGGTCGCGGAGGTTCCGGCACAGGGAATTTCATCTGGTATGTGATCGCGATCGGCCTCGCCACGCTGTTTCTGGCTGCGTATTTGTTCCGTGAGAGCGGCGAGATCATTTCCTTTACGGATATGATCGCCCTGGTCGAGCAAAGCCGTCATGACTCGACTGGAAAACTGGCCGAGGGCGCGACGGGTTGGCATGATGTACAGCAGTCTAAGAAAACGATTCGGGTTCGAGATCTGAAACAAGTTGAGATCGGCAAACACGTCGTGCACGCCACGGTCTCTATGCAAGTGATCAGCGTGGACGGATCACCGGTCGATCAGGGTGGGACGAAGTACAAGCTGCGCGAAGAGCAAAAGATCAGCGTGTACATTCGCGACTCCGACCAGAGCGAGTCCAGAATTACTTCCGTCTTGAACCAGAACAACATTCCCTATAGCTACAAATCCGGTCCTACGTTCTGGACGGCGCATTGGCCATTGTTGCTGTTGACCGCGCTGCTGATCGGCTTATTCTTCTTCATGATGCGCCGTCTGGGCGGTGCAGGTTCGCCGATGGCCTTCGGCCGCAGCCGCGGTCGCATGTACGCTCAGGAGGATCTCGGCGTAATGTTTGACGACGTCGCGGGGATCGACGAGGCGGTCGAGGAGGTGCGTGAAGTGGTCGACTTCCTGCAATCGCCGGAAAAATACCAGCGACTGGGAGGTCGAATTCCCAAGGGTGTCATGCTGGTTGGCCCTCCCGGCACGGGAAAGACATTGCTGGCCAAAGCGATCGCGGGCGAGGCGGGCGTGCCCTTCTTTGGTTTGTCAGGTTCAGATTTTGTGGAAATGTTCGTCGGCGTGGGGGCGGCCCGGGTACGCGACATGTTCCGCCAGGCGGAGGCCAAGGCGCCTTGCATCATCTTTATTGACGAGTTGGACGCCCTGGGAAAAACCCGCGGTATGAGTGTGGTCGGTGGCCACGACGAACGCGAGCAGACATTGAACGCTTTGCTGGTGGAAATGGATGGCTTCGATTCGAACGCGGGCGTGATTGTCATGGCGGCTACGAATCGGCCCGAAATGCTCGATCCAGCCCTGTTGCGGCCCGGACGATTTGACCGGAACGTGTTGGTCGATCGCCCCGATGTGGCCGGGCGTGAAGCGATCCTGAAGGTCCACGTCAGGCAGGTCAAACTGGACCCCGCCGTTGATCTGAAACAAGTGGCATCAATCAGCTCAGGATTTGCCGGCGCGGATCTGGCCAATTTGGTGAACGAGGCGGCGCTGCTGGCCGCTCGGGAAGATAAGTCCGCGGTCACCTTCGAAGAGTTTAATGAGGCAGTGGAGCGCGTCACGGCGGGGCTGGAAAAGAAGCAGCGAGTGATGAATGAGGATGAGAAACAGCGCGTCGCTTACCATGAAAGCGGTCATGCGCTGGTTGCCTACAGCCTGCCCAACACGGATCCAGTCCACAAGGTATCCATCATCCCTCGCGGCATGGCGGCGCTCGGATACACAATGCAACGGCCGGAAGGCGACCGTTTCTTGATGACCCAGCCGGAATTGGAAAGCCGTATTCATATCCTGCTGGCGGGAACCATGGCCGAAGAACTGGTCTTCGATGACATTTCTACCGGCGCCCAAAACGATCTCGAGCGTGCCACGGAAATCGCTCGCCGAATGGTCGTGGACTATGGCATGAGCCGCCTGGGACGGGTCAGCTATCATGAAACCAGTGGTTCGGCCTTCCTTCCAGGCGCATCGGCGGAGCGCATGCGCAGCCACAGCGAACAGACGGCACGCGAGATTGACGAAGAAGTCCAGCGTTTGATCAACCAGTCCATTGAGGTGGTGCGCGAGCTCCTGGCGGCACGGCGCGAGGCGCTGGTCGCACTGGCGAACCGCCTGATCGAAATTGAGTCGGTCGACTCAGTGGAGTTACAGGAAATCGTAGACGCTAGTACCAGCGGGCCATGGATCGTGCCCGGGACCACCGACGTCACCAAACGCCCGGCACCGGGCACCAGACGCGACGAATCCGTCGATGGCAACCGACTGGACGGCAGCGGCGGCGGCCTCTGAATTTCGTTGTGGTATGTCCGAAAGAAATTCCGCTGACAACCTCGATTGCCCAGGCGGGTCGAGCTACAACGCTGCACGTGATCAAGAAGTGTTTCGACAGTTGACGTTACAGCACCTGACGTTACAGCACTTTTTCCAGCGCGTCCTCTCTCGAGCCGCACACCGGCCATAGCGTGTCGAAGCGGGTCACGTGTAAGACCTCGCGTTCCATTTCGGAAACATTACAGATTGCCATCATGCCGCCGCGTTCGCTGATCTGCTGCCACATTCGGCGGAGTGTTTCCAACATGCTGGATCCAAAGTAATTCACCCGCTCGAAGTCAATCACAACGCTCTTGATCTCAGGAGACTGCAGCTGCGCAAAAATCTGATCCAACTCGGGCTTTACATTCTCTTCGGCCAAGCTGCTGACATTACACGTGGGCGAGATCAACAGCACGGGGCCCTGGCGTTCCAGTTCGAATACTTGGCCGGTTGTCATTGTATTGCTCCACGATGCTCGTCGCCGACTACGCCAGCATCTTCTTCCCGGCTGCGACGCTTGACCAGGGTCACTTCGTTACCCGCTTCACTGAACAACACCTCGTCCATGAACGTCCGCATCAACAGGATGCCACGACCCGTCACCTTGTCTAGACTCGCGGCATTCGTCGCGTCTGGAAGCAGTGCGGGATCAAAACCGGGACCTTCATCGCGGATGATGAACCGAAGTTCGTCCTGCGACAAGTGCATCTCAACATAAACCAGCCGGTCGCAATAGGGTGCTTCCTGGCAACGCTGTTCGACCAATTTATAGTAGCCTTCGTAATCCTGCTCACGCAAATTCGAACTCAACTCAAGATTGCCGTGATAGAGTGCATTCGCGAGAGCCTCGTCCAGCGCGATTCCAATCCGCGTTCGTTCCGCCTCGCTACACAGCGACTTCTGTTCCAATTGGTCCTGAAAAAACCCTATCGTTGGCGCGATCAAGTCGCGATTGCACTCCAGCACAAACGAATTACAACTGGACTGCGTCAACCCGGTGGGCCAGGTTTGTGACTGTCGCCGGCGGGATACGGTCAGCACGCGCTCGACCGTGTCCAGCATGTCCGTCGCAATGCTGTTCTTGGGTACGTAGCTGGCGGCTCCCTGGCGGAGCGCATTCAGCGCGATGTCGTCGGTTCCCATCGAAGTCATGATGATGACCGGCACGTTGGGAAACCGGTCGTGCACCGCCGCGACCAATTCAAGTCCATCCATGACCGGCATCACGAGGTCGCTGATCACTACATCCGGCAATTGCACTTCCATGACCCGTAGAGCAGCGCGACCGTCTTCGGCATACTCGTACTGATAATCGGCATGATCCTGCAACAGGATTCCCACCAATCGGCTATCCGAGGGCGAGTCGTCAACGATCAGCACGCGTGTCATGCGAGGAGCAAGGAGCGAGGAGCGATTTGTCGTGAGCCCTGCGCGGCACTCCCGCCAAGTCTACCAGATTCGCGGCAAGGTACCAACTATTGAAATTTCGACGCAACTCACATCCGTCCGTTTTTCACTACTCGCTACTCGCCTCGCGCCCCCCATTGTTTTCTTCCCGCTCACGGACAACGATCCGGTTACCGCTGATTTCACGGATTTCTACGGAGCATCTTTCGTCGACAAACGATCCCTCGGTCACAACGTCGACAAATTCTCGTCCGAAGCGAACGACACCCGCCGGCCGCAGCGGCGTCGTGGCCATTCCCGTATCGCCGATACGGACCTTTAGCGCATCAGCCGGCGCGGTCTTGGCCGTGCCAGCCGATTTATCGTGCGGCGTCACGGCGGCAACTTCATCGGCGGCAACTTCATCGGCGGCAGGCGGCTTCAACGCCAAACGGCTGAGCACAGGCACGTCATCGTAATACCATGCCAGAAAAAGTCCGGCAATCACCACCGCTGCGACCGACCCCAGCGCCAGCAACACTGACAGCAGAATGTCGGACCACTCGGAACCGGAATTCGGTATGCCAACTTCGTGCCGCGCCATGACCAGACTGGAGAGAATCAAGAGGACGCCAGTCAGTCCCGACACACCGAAACCCGGCAGGACGAATAGTTCAACGGCGAGAAAAACAATGCCGGCCGCGAACAATAACACCTCCAGCCAACCTGCCGTGCCGCCGAGAAAACAACTCCAGAAAAATAACGAGAAGCAAAGGCCGGCCAACAGTCCCCCGAAGCCGATTCCTGGTGCGCTGAACTCGATGTATAGTGCCACTAACCCGACGATGAACAGCAAGCCCGCGACAATCCACGTATTCAGAATGAATACCGCCGTGTCGACACCTGTCCGCTCATACACTCGCAGGTGTTCACCCAGTCCGAACCGGTCACGCAGCTCGCCGCGGGTGCCGGCGATCCCGTCCGCGATCTTCAATTCAACGGCACGCTCTCCGCTCACTTCCAGGAAATGAGCCTCGCGCGATTCGAGCACCAGCTTGCCCTTTTCCCGCAAACCAGCGTCATCTGCCGATTCCAACTCGGCATCCGACATGAACCAAACTCTACCGGTGTCGACATTCGTGACTTCGAACACCTGCACATCCATATCGACCATCGCTTCGGCGAGCGCTGCCGAGCGTCGTTTAGCTTCGGCCAGGGTGCGTATTCGAACGACGACGTCGCTACGGAGTTTCTCCGGGGCATGTCGGAACATGAAGTTCTCGGAAATGATGACCCCGACATTGCCCAGGCGCGCGTTCTTTCCCATCACGATTTCGTCACAACCCAAGGCAACCACGGCAGCGCCGCTCAGCGCTTCACGGGGCACGAACGCGACTGTGTGAGCCCAGTCGATATCACGCAGATGTTCGGCGATTCCGAAGCTATGGAATACAGTGCCGCCCGGACTGTCAATCTCCAGAATGATCAAGTCCGCGCCCGCCGAGCGAGCTTTGTTCAATTTGCGATAGAAATAGGCATCCAGCCCAGGCCCGATTTCTCCCTCAAAGCGGATCAACGCTCCCTGTTCGAAATCGCGGTCGTCGGCCGCCAAAATTCCAGCAATGCAGATCACGACGGCGATGGATAGCAGGCGTACCATTTGGCGTCACCCGTCGAATCTGTTTCAGGAAGAGTTAGCTAGAACCCACCATGATTCGATAACAAGGCAGCCTACCTCGCCGCCACCAGCTGTGCCTTGCGTTTCGCGTCGAGGATCTTTTCCTGGATACTGGCGGGAACACGTCGGTACATGTGGAACTCCATCGAGAACGTACCCTGACCCTGGGTCATGCTGCGCAGATCTGTAGAGTATCCGAAGATTTCGGCCAGCGGCACCTTGGAGGTAATCTCGGCAGTATTACCGACCATCTCCGTCGACATAATTATTCCCCGCCGACTAGTTATGTCGCCCGTGATGCTGCCCTGGAAATCAACGGGGCACTCAATGGTAAGTTCCATTACCGGCTCAAGCAGCACCGGCTTCATCTTCAGGAACGTTTCCCGGAAGCAGCGGCGGGCGGCCGTTTGAAACGCCATATCCGAACTGTCAACTTCGTGGTACGAACCGTCTTTGAGCTGGGCTTTGACGCCCACGATGGGATACTCAGCCAACGGGCCCTTCTGCAACGATTGGCGAAAACCCTTCTCCACCGAAGGAATGTACTCCTTGGGAATCCGCCCACCCACTACCTTCTCTTCGAACTCGAAATCATCACCGGCGTCGCCCGTCAGCGGTTCGAATCGGCCCACCATGTGCGCGTACTGACCTGACCCGCCGGTTTGTTTGCGATGCTTGTAATCGAATTCTGCGGCTCGCGTAGGGGCTTCGCGGTAACTGACCTTCGGCGGCCCGACCGTGACCCCAACTTTGTACTCGCGACGAATGCGTTCCACGTAGACTTCCAGGTGCAATTCGCCCATGCCAGCCATGATCGTCTCGCCCGTCTCTTGATCCGTCATCACGCGAAACGTCGGGTCTTCCTTACGGAAGCGGGTCAGCGCCTTACCCAACTTATCACTGTCCGCCCGCACAGCCGGTTCTATGGCCACCTTGATAACCGGCTCAGGAACAAACATGCTTTCCAAAGTGCAAAACTTTGGCTGCCCGGCATACGTGTCGCCACTGGCGCAGTCGATTCCGACGATTGCCACGATGTCACCAGCCGTGGCGACGTCCAATTCTTCGCGCTTGTCGGCGTGCATCCGTAAAATGCGACTGAATCTCTCTTTGCGGCCGGTACGCTGGTTGAAATACGCATTGCCTTTGCAAATCGTTCCCTGGTAAATCCGTACAAATGTCAGTTGCCCGTATGGATCGTCGACAATCTTGAACGCCATGCCGACGAACGCCTGGTCCGGATCCGGGTGCAGTTGCATTAGTTCGTCAGGAGCATCGTACTGCATCGCCTGGATCTCACGCTCATGGGGCGAAGGCAAATACCTCACGATCGCATCACACAGTGGTTGGACGCCCTTATTTCGAAACGCCGTGCCTATGAAAACGGGCGTGATGCCTTGCTGCTGGACTGCCTCCTTGACGACACGATAGATCAACTCCTCGGTGCCCTCTTCTTCGGAAAGTAACAATTCCATCAACTCGTCACTGTACATCGAAAGCGCCTCTAGCATCTGCTGGCGCGCCGCCGCCGCTTCGGTCGCCAGGTTCGCCGGAATCTCGTCACTACGCACCTGCGCGCCGCCCTCACCCTCGAAATACAACGCCTGCATCGTGATCAAATCGATCACGCCCTGGAAATGATCCTCGGCGCCAATTGGCCACTGCATCAGGATGGCATCACAGTCAAGTTTTTCGCGGACTTGTTCGCAGACTCGCTGGGGATCGGCGCCCGTGCGGTCCATCTTGTTGATGAATGCCAAACGCGGTATGTGATATCGCTTCATCTGGCGATCGACGGTCATCGACTGAGACTGAACCCCGCCGACCGCGCAAAGCACGAGCACCGCTCCGTCCAGTACGCGAAGACTACGTTCCACCTCGACGGTAAAATCGACGTGACCAGGCGTGTCGATTAAGTTGATGACGTGATCATCCCACTCCACTGTGGTCGCCGCGCTCGTAATCGTAATTCCCCGTTCCCGCTCCAAATCCATGTGATCCATCGTCGCGCCGCTGCCGCCGCCGCCCACCTCTTCCATCTTGTGGATGCGACCCGCGTAATAGAGAATGCGCTCGCTGAGCGTCGTTTTCCCCGAATCAATGTGGGCAGAAATGCCGATATTACGCAGTCGGTCGAGGTTCATGGGATTGATCGTTTCGTCCGCAAGTCGCAGGTCTCGGGTTTCGTGGTCAGTTGGTCCGGGAAAATGGTCCGGGAAAATTTGTTTGCCAGGCATTCGTATGCACGGCGTGATAGGTAATCAACGTTTGCCCCGCCAGCCAACACCCGTGGCGCTTGAATTACCCCTGGCGTCGTGGGCACGACTCCGGGGCAGCGTGACGAATGGGAAGGCGAGGTTCGAACCCCTGCCGCTGGCGAGCGGGAGGCCGGTTCGCAAACCAGTTGTCCGGCCGTTCGCGAGGCGAATCAAATGCCGGAAACGGTGGTGGGGCAACCGTCCAGCAATTGTAATCCAATTCGGCCCATTGCAAATGCCAAATCAAGTAAAATCTGGGCGAACGTCCCAATTGTGAGCCGGAATGCATTGGAAATCTACTTCGACATTTGACGATTTCCCCATGGGCGAGCAGGCTTGTACCCCTTGGCGTTAAGTGCTATCGGCAGGAAACCTAACCTCTGCAAGGCCCGCCAGCACGACGCAATCCCAAACCAGAACTAGGGTTAACGACTATGAACGACGGAAGCAACGGGGCCCCCGAGTCCTCAGCGCCCCCTCGCAGCGAGGAGATTCAGCGAGAAGGTTTGCTGCAGCGATTCCCGCTAATCGTTTTTCTGGCACCCTTGTTCGTCTATCTCGGTTTGGCCGGGTTCGAACCCCGGCCGCCCGATCCGGACGAGTTATTTTGGGAGGACACCAGTCCGGGGGAATGGTTCGGAATTCCCCACGGGTACGAGCACTATCCGATCTACTACACCGCGCGGATCGGCCTGACGGTACTCACGGTATGGCTGGTTTCGCCCGGTTTTCGTTATTTCCCACGTAAGATCGGCTGGCTCGGGATGGTGGTGGGAGCTGTCGGCGTGGTCGTCTGGGTGGGCGTCTGCAAACTTGATCTGGAGCAATTGATCTTCGTGCCGATTGGTCTCGGTTCATTCCTGGGTTTGGGCGAGAGGGCGGCGTTCAACCCTTTTGAAATGATGGCGAATAACTTGCCCTGGATGTACACGTTTCTCGCCATCCGCTTCTTCGGCCTGGCGGCTGTTGTTCCGTTGATTGAGGAAATGATGGTGCGTGGTTTCTTGATGCGATACCTGGTTGGCCAGCAATGGTGGAAATTGCCGATCGGAACGGTGAATCGCGCGGCGATCGTGGCGCCGGCAATCTATGGCGCGCTAACGCACCCCGCCGAGATGTTCGCCGCAATCCTTTGGTTCTCAATGGTCACCTGGCTAGCCATCAAGACCCGCAACATCTGGGAATGTGTTGTCGCTCACGCCGTAACGAACCTGCTGCTGGGCATCTACGTCATCACCTGGAACGACTGGGCGATGTGGTAGTGGCCTACCTGGGGGCCGCTTCGGCGCGCGATGCCTGTCGAAAAGCTCGGCTTTCCTGGTACAGTTTCATTCGTTGCGTGAGGTGGTCGACAAAGTCGGCGGGAGCAGTATCGATTGCGCGCTGCAACGCAGTTTCGGCCTCGGCGAATTTACCGGCGTTAGCGTGAGCGGCCGCCAACGTGTCGAGATAGCGGTAATCGGCTTCACCATCCAGCCCGATCGCCTTCTCTGCCGCCTGCAATGCCAACTCCGCATTTCGGAAGCGGTCATCCGGACACGTCGCCATCAACCACGCCGCACCCTGGTACGCGCGGCCGAACAAGAGATCCAGTTCGATGGCCTTGCGATAGTCAGCGGCCGCACGATCCCAACGACCGAGATCTGCAAAAGCGTCGGCTCGATCCGTGTAACACAGGGCGCTTTCCGGCGACAACCGCACGGCGGCATTAAAATCTTCGATGGCCTGGTTGTATCGCTTTAACTGGTAGCGAACGTGCGCTCGACCGGCATAGGCCCCTCCGTCGTCGGGGTCCAATTTAATCATCTGAGTGTAGTCCTCGTCGGCTCCTTCGAACTGACCCAGTTCGTATCGAAGTTCTGCGCGGTTGAACCAGGAGTTCGTATATTTTCCGTTCAGTTGAATCGCTCGGTTAAAATCCTTGATTGCGTCTTCATAGCTGCCCAGCACGGCCAGGCTCACGCCCCGATTGTGGAACGCTTTCCAGCGCGTATCGTCGAAACGAATTGCCGTGTTGAAGTCGTCCAACGATTTTGCATCCAGATCGGCAGCCCCGTCAGTGTTACCATTGTCCGCAGCATCGCCCGCCAGATCCGCCATCGCCTCGCCACGCCGATTGTACGCCCAGGACAGCAGCTTGGCCGAATAGTCCATGCTGGCCTGCGTCGGGGTGGATTGCCGGGCGGTGCTCAACAGATCAATAATCTGATCGTATTCCGCCACAGACTTCGCATTGTTGGTGATTTCGTAGGCCTGTTTGATCATCGACTTGGCATCGGCCGCAACAGGACGCGCCGACTGGTCGGGACGGATCTCGGCCGGCGCCTGTGTGGACGGCTGTTGAGCGAACGCGGAATTGAAAGCGACGACAACGGTCACTGCGGAAGCCATCTTCAGGGCTTTCATCGTTCAATACTCCTTCTTGGAGGTGTTGTGAACTCGAACAGCTGCAGCGGTTAGTGAGTTACCCGTGAATCATTGTGGGCGCGCCTTCACTGAGTGATTTTTCATTCCTGAGGCTCGGTCATCCGCATGGGATCGAGTGCTTCGGTCAGCGTATTCTCGGGCAGGATCCCCTGCGCGCGACAGAGTTCGCGAATCGTCTTGCCGGTCTTGAATGCTTCCTTGGCCAGAGCAGCCGCTTTCTCGTACCCAATAATCGGATTCAGACTGGTAACCATCGATAAACTTCGCTCGACGGCCGCCTCGCACGCTTCGCGATTCGCCTGCATTTCCTCGGCACAAAAATCAACGAATGCGGAAGTGACGTTGGCGAGCAGCTGAATGCTCTCCAGTGTGGCGTGCCCCATCACGGGCATCATGATATTCAATTGAAATTGCCCGCCCGTTGCGCCGCTAAAACCGACTGTCTGGTCGTTTCCCATCACGCGGGCACAGACTTGCATCATGCTCTCGCACATTACCGGATTAACCTTGCCCGGCATGATCGAGCTGCCCGGCTGACGATCGGGCAGCTGCAGCTCGAAGAGCCCGCAGCGCGGGCCCGAGCCCAACCAGCGAATATTGTTCGCTACCGCATACAAAGTGGCGGCAATCGTCCGCAGCCGGCCGTGGCAGTCGACCAATCCATCGCGCTGAGCGTTCGCCTCGAAATGATTCACCGCATCGACGAACGGCAGGCCGGTTTCATCAGCGAGCACCCGGGATACGCGCGACCCGAATTCTGGATGCGTGTTGATCCCGCTGCCTACGGCCGTTCCACCGACGGGCAACTCCATCACGGCCTCAATCGCCTGGGCAGAACGGGCGACAGAAAGCTCGACCTGGCGAGCCATCCCGCCAATCTCCTGACCGAGTCGCAAGGGTGTGGCATCCGCCAAATGCGTGCGGCCTATCTTGATGATGTCGTCCCACTCCGTCGCCTTCACCTGCAGCGTGGACTTCAGCCGTTCCAAGGCAGGCACCAATTCGTTTTTGATCGACAGCGCCACGGCCACATGGATCGCAGTCGGAAAGGTATCGTTGGTGCTCTGACCCATGTTGACGTG
>Ga0310124_10001732_pt1 | contig 15145 bp, 10 predicted proteins | sample CB11b_AW_Bot5_MG_FD_203507 | JGI IMG/M metagenome (GOLD analysis project Ga0310124, IMG submission 203507) | Marine microbial communities from Western Arctic Ocean, Canada - CB11b_AW_Bot5 | ecosystem: Environmental > Aquatic > Marine > Oceanic | place: Canada: Western Arctic Ocean | collected...
GGACTCAACCTTCGTAAACACCGAGGCATCGCTGAGCTCTTCCACGCGACCCAGGGGAACCTCAATTCTCGCAACAGCTCCATAGTGACGCACCCGCCGAATCTCAAAGCCCAGCGAGGAGAGCAGTTCCTCGAGCGCCTCGACCTGACGAAGTTTCTCCTTGGTCACCTCGGCCCCATAGGGAATCCGCGAGGAGAGACAGGGCGCGGCTGGCTTATCCCAGGTCGGCAAGCCAAGGAGCCGGGAGAAGGCCCTGATGTCATCTTTAACGAACCCGGCCTCCATCAGCGGACTGCGAACACCCTGCTCATTGCGGGCTTTCATTCCAGGTCGATAGTCGCCCAAATCCCCGGCGTGGCTCCCATCGAGTACCCAGGGGATCCCCTCCCGGGCGGCAAAGCTGCGCACCTTGTTGAACAATTCCGTCTTGCAGTGGTAGCACCGGTCCGGCCCGTTGCGCCTGTAGAGAGGATTCTCATACTCATGCGTCTCTATTACCGAGAGGGAAAAACCCTGCTGGCAGGCCAGCTCCCGGGCCGCCGCGAGCTCGTTTCGGTCAAGGCTCTCGGACACGGCCAACACCCCGTGCGCGTCTTCACCAAGAACCGCAGTGGCGACCTTCAGCAGAAAGGCGCTGTCGACCCCTCCCGAATAGGCGATGGCTACCGATCCCATCTCATCGAGAATGGAGGAAAGCCGTGAGAGCTCCGGCTCAGATCTGATCAATTCAATCACTGCGTCTTCTGGCATACGCTTATGCTATCAGGGGCCGGAAACGGATGAAAGACCGGGCATCCCGCCGCCGGCGCTGGATAATCCCGTAAGCCGGAATATAATGCGCTGGCATCGTCTGCAATCCATATGGAAAACGACATCGCAGGACAGATGAACGATTTTTTCCACAACCTGGACGCCTCCCGCTCCCTGCTGATAGCTGGAGCCTACCTGCTGGGCAGCATCCCCTTTGGCCTGCTGATTGGAAAGACCCGCGGCGTGGACATCCGCGAGCAGGGAAGCGGTAATATAGGGGCGACCAACCTGGGCCGCGCGCTCGGAAAGAGATGGGCCTTCGCCGCCTTCCTGCTGGACTTTGCCAAGGGAATAGTCCCCGTCCTCATCGTCGGCAAGCTTCTCGGCACCGAATCCTCCGGGCAGGACACGGTACCCATCCTCGCAGGAACCGCCTCGATCCTCGGGCACACCTTTCCGATCTTCCTTAGATTCAAAGGCGGCAAGGGGGTCGCCACGACCTTTGGCGTCATCGCGGCTGTCGCGCCGCCGGCTGCCCTGGTGGCTGGGCTTGCCTGGGTCATCCTGTACCTCGCCACCAGGACAGTCTCCATCGCCTCCCTGGCAGCGGGGATCGCCCTTCCCCTGGGAACCTGCTTCCTTGACCCTCCCCCCCCCCTCTCCGCCCGCCTCGTATTTTCCATCGCGGTCGCCTGCCTGATCTTCATTCGACATCGTAAGAACATCTCCCGTATCCTGCGGGGCGAAGAGTTCACCTTCAAAAAGAAGACGAGTGACGATCCTGCCGCGGGAAAAAACGTCGACGAGAAAGACGGCCAGCCATGACAGAAACGACCGACACCCCCATCCTCGTGCTGGGAAATGGCGGCTGGGGAACAGCCATCTCGATCGTCCTGAGCTCAAACGGGCACGATGTCAGGGTCTGGGGACATGATTCAGCCTACTGCGAAGAGATCGAGATCTCCCGTGAAAACAGGAAGTACCTGGCTGGAGTGACCATCCCCGAGGGGATCGTCTTCGGCTCAGATATTGCCAAGCTGGCGGCCGGAGTCGAGGCCGTATTTTCGGTGGTTCCCACGCAATTCCTGCGAGCCGCCTTAGAGGGACTCCGCGAGGGGCTTCCCGCAGATGGCATCTACATCTCCTGCTCAAAAGGCTTCGAACGCGAAACCCTGGAGCTACCCTCGGCGATTATCTCGTCGTTTTTCCCCGAAGCCAGGGTCGCCGTCCTGAGCGGACCGAGCCATGCCGAGGAGGTCTCGGTGGGCCTGCCCTCAACCGTGGTGGTCGGCTGTGAAGACGAAGCTCTCTGCTCGGAGATCCAGCAGGTCATCAGTTCCAGGAGCTTCCGGGTATACACCAGCCCTGACATCAGGGGAGTCGAGGTGGCAGGAGCATCGAAAAACGTGATCGCGCTGGCGGCGGGAATCTCAGACGGGCTGGGCTACGGAGACAATGCCAGGGCCGCCCTGGTCTGCAGGGGAGCCAGCGAGGTGACCCGCCTGGGGGCGTCCCTCGGGTGCAGCAGGGAGACCTTCGCGGGCCTCTCCGGAATCGGCGACCTGGTGGCCACCTGCACCAGCCAGCTCTCACGTAACCACACCGTCGGCAGGCGCATAGGTGAGGGCGAATCGCTCAAGGACATCCTCGCCTCGAGTAAAAAGGTAGCCGAGGGAGTCGAGACGACCCGCTCGATGCATCAACTGTCACAGAAAATCAATGTCGAGCTTCCGATCACGACCGAAGTCTACCGGGTTCTCTTTCAGGGCAAGGCTCCAGCCTCGGCCGTCGCGGACCTCATGGGAAGAGAGCTGAAACGGGAATGACCCGTCTGTCGGAAAACTCAGGGTTCCGCTGGATGCGGCCCCCTCCCCGGCTCATCCTGTAAAGAATACCCCCAATGAAACCAAGGCGGCCATGAGCGCGAACGACGACCCAACTCAATCCGGAGCCCACTGCGACGGCGCGGTAGAATCCGAGGTTCATCGGTTTGACGGGACCTTCATCGAACCCGGGACCGACCAGGTCGTGGTCGAAGAGCCCCTTGAGGTACGCGTCAACTCGGAGGCCTTCTCGACCCTGATGCGGACTCCCGGAGATGACGGAGACCTGACAGTGGGATTGCTCTACGCCGAAGGCGTAATCGACTCACGCGCGGATATCGGCGCTTTGTCGCTGCATGGAGAAGATGCGCTTGCAGGAGGCGAGGCCGCAGCAGACTCCCGGGCGGACGATGCCCTGCTAAATACGGCCGACCTGCTGCACTCAGATCCGAACAAAAAAATCACTCCCCCTTCCCGTCAGGGCCCGTCCATGTCAAGCTGCGGCGTGTGCGGAAAGCGAAGTATCAGCGAGGCCATGGCGCTCACGCCTCCCCCGGCGCGGGGGCCGGCCCTGGAGCCCTGGCTTTCACTCGGACTCATCGGGCTGCTCCCGGAGCGGATGAAGCCGTTCCAGGAATTATTCCGGCGCACCGGAGCCCTGCACGCCGCTGGAATATTCGATCCGGAGGGAGAGCTCCTCTTTCTGCGCGAGGACATCGGTCGTCACAACGCCGTAGACAAAACAATCGGAGCAGCCCTGCTCGAGGAGCTCCTTCCTCTGAACAGATGTGTCCTGCAGGTGAGCGGGCGAGTGAGCTTCGAGATCGTCCAGAAAGCCTATCGCGCCGGCATCCCGGCCATCGTCTCGATCTCGGGAGTTTCGAGCCTCTCGATCAATATGGCCCGCTCGATCGGCCTGACACTGGCAGGCTTCGTCAGAGATGGAAAATACTGTCTCTACTCCAGGGGCCATTGCCTGCTGAATTCACCTCCGCAGGGCTGATGGAATCCTAGTTGCAAATTGACTGTGGAATACCCACAATCACCACAGTCTGCGGAAATGAGAAGGGTCATTACTTATTTTTTCGGCCGCTTTTTGGCTATCGAGGTCCATTGATGAACGAAGAAAACAACATCGCTGTTGAAGGCGAAAACAATTGGGAAGAAAAAGTCGGGCTGGCGAAAATGCTGGTTGGCGGGGTGATCATGGATGTGACCAATGCCGAACAGGCCCGGGTCGCCGAGCAGGCCGGCGCGGTGGCTGTCATGGCGCTCGAGCGGGTGCCCTCCGACATTCGAAAAGATGGCGGAATCGCCAGGATGTCCCCCGTCTCCAAGATCCAGGAGATCCAGGAGTGCGCCTCGATCCCTGTGATGGCTAAATCGAGAATCGGTCACTTTATGGAGGCCGAGATCCTGGAAGCCCTGAGCGTTGACTTCATCGATGAGAGCGAGGTTCTCACCCCGGCGGACGAAGATGCCCATATCGACAAGAGCCCCTTCAAAGCGCCCTTCGTATGTGGAGCCAGGAATCTCGGAGAGGCGCTGCGCCGGATCTCAGAGGGCGCCGCGCTGATCCGAACCAAGGGTGAAGCGGGAACCGGCGACATCATCCATGCCGTGCGACACATGAAGCTCATCAACTCCCAGATCGAAGAGCTGACAGGACTGGGCGAATGGGACCTCGCGGCCTGCGCGGAAAAGCTCAACGCTCCCAGGGATCTTGTAAAGCAGGTAGCGAGGGACGGGCGGCTTCCCGTCCCGAACTTCGCGGCGGGAGGAATCGCGACCCCCGCTGATGCGGCCATGATGATGCGCCTTGGCGCTGAGGCCGTCTTTGTCGGCTCGGGAATATTCAAGTCGAGTCCCGACCCGGAGAAGCAGAGTGCCGTCGCCCGGGCGATCGTCGAAGCCGTCACCCATTTTGACAATCCCGCCGAGCTCGTAAGGATCTGCCAGAATGTCGATGTCGCCATGCGGGGCGAAGACACCTCCGAGATCCCTGAAGACAAACTTCTTCAGAGCCGCGGATGGTAAACGCCAGGCGCTTTCCTGATCCTCCGCGGGCCGGCAAGCCGACCATCGGCGTGCTCGCCCTGCAGGGATCCTTCCCGCTTCACATCGCCAGCCTCCAACGCTGCGGAGTGGAGGCCCGGAGGGTTCGGAAGCCTGAGGACCTCGAGGATATCCAGGGGTTGGTCATCCCTGGCGGCGAAAGCACGACGATGGAAAATCTCGCCAGCCGTTGCGGGCTCTTCGAGGCGCTCCGGTCGGCCGGCCGAGACGGCCTGCCGATCTTCGGAACCTGCGCGGGAGCCATCCTCCTGGGCAAGGGGTCAGAGCGGCCTGAGCGGCTGCAGGTCGTGGACATCGAGGTGCGCAGAAACGCCTATGGACGCCAGATTGACAGCTTCAACGCCGAGCTTTTCCTGGCGTCTTTCGAGACCCCCTTTCACGGAGTCTTTATCCGCGCCCCGATCATCGAGGCTGCGGCCGAAAACCTTGATTGTGAAATTCTCGGCCGCCACGAAGGGCACCCGGTGCTTCTTAGAAACGGGCGAATACTGCTCGCGACGTTCCATCCCGAGCTGACCGACGATCTCCGTGTCCATAAGCTCTTCCTGGAAATGTGCGAGCTCGAAAGAGGAAAGGCAGGAGAAGAAATCCGTGAGGGATCCGGGGGCGGCCAGGCCCGGGAAAACGCGTTCTGACATCACACCGGCCTGCCCGTTTTACGACCGTCTTGACTCGAGAAACCAGCCTTGCTCACCGCCATCTTCAACATCATTAAAGGCGCAGTCCTCGGACTTGCCATGATCATCCCGGGAGTCAGCGGCGGGACAATGGCCGTCATCTTCGGAATCTACGAACGCCTGATCAGGGCGCTGCACGGTTTCTCCCCCTCCACCCTGAAAGAAGTCGCTGGTCTCCCCTGGGGCCGGGAGCGAAAGACTCGCCTGGCGGCCTTGTGGAAGGGACACGACCTGGGTTTCCTTGCCCAGCTGTTTGGCGGCGCGCTGCTCTCCATTCTGGCCTGTAGCAGCCTGATCGAATACCTCATCACGGACCACCCGAATCCAACCAATGGGTTTTTCTTCGGCCTCGTAGGAGCCTCGATCATCTTCCCCCTGAGGCTTATGGAACGAAAGTCGCTGGTTGAGCTGGCCTGTGGAGTTGCCGCGACGGCCCTTACCATCTGCATCTCCATCTATGCCGCCGGATTCGCGCAGGAGCATGCCCCCTGGGAAGCCGCGATGCCTCACAGCCTCTTTAACTGCGCCAGGCTCGCTATCTGCGGCTGCGCCGCGAGCTCAGCTATGCTGCTGCCGGGCATCAGCGGTTCTTTCCTCCTCCTGTTGCTGGGTGTCTACCATGAGGTCCTGGAAATCATCAACCAGCGTGACTACCTTCTCCTGGTCGTCTTCGCAGCGAGCTGCGCGATCGGACTAGTCCTCTTTGCCCGGCTGATCGACCTGCTCCTCAGACGCTACAGATCCCCCACCATGGCCTTCCTGGGCGGCCTGATGGCCGGCTCCCTGTGGAATCTCTGGCCCTTCCGAGAGACCGAATCAAGCGGCCCCGCCTGGCCCGCCGAAGGCGACAGTACGGCGGGGGTGACCATTCTGACCTTCCTCGCCGGCGCCGCCATCGTCGGAGGTCTCGCCTTCTACGGCAGAAGACCGAAGGACAACGACGGCGAGAAGCAAACCGCAGAGGTTTGACATCAGTCCATCGGAAGGTAGGTGCCCTCGTCCGATGGGCTCGGCCCATCATCCGGAGAATCCTCCGAGTCCACACTTTCTGAGAGCGGCTTCACGACGATGGCCTTCGGCTCGGTCGGACAGTACATCTCGCAGACACCGCAGCCGGTACAGCCGGGGTCCAGGACCTCGACCGGCCCGCCAAAATAGGAGATCGTGATCGCGCTTTCTCCCAACGGACACTTATCCACGCAGATCTGGCAATCCTCTCCCTGGGTCCGAACGCAAAAGCCCTCGTCCACCTCGGCCAGCCCCATCCGGATATCTTCACGGGCTATGGACATGAGCGCCGAGCTTGGACAGACCTTCATGCAGGAGAGATCTTCGCAGACAACGCAGGCCTGGCCCTGGGGGTCGATGAAGGGCCGGCCTTCCTTCATCGGGTCCGGATCCATGGTCACCTTGATCGCGGCCACCGGACAGGCGCTCACGCACTGCCCGCTCACCATGCAGGTCTGAAGAAATTGCTCTTCATCAAGGGCGCCTGGAGGACGCAATACCGGCCTGTCGGGAAGGGGAGCGAACTGGGCCTCGTCGGGACTCGGCGAATGGTAGCCGCCCTTGCCGCGCTCATACTCGTCAAAATCGGGTAGTCCCACCTTCTCTATACGGGCCTCGACAACATCCGCCAGGGGTTTGAGCATATGTCGAAAACCCTCGGTGAAGAAGCTGCGGCGATTGACATCGCCTTCTTCATCCTCGCGGGTCTCTTCCTCGTCTTCTTTCTTTTCTTCGTCACTCATGCGTAGAACCGGCCTGGCTAACCCCGTGGATAATCAAATGTCTCTCAGTCAAACGGAATGCTATCTTATTCTGCCGGCCCAACGAAACTCAAGTTAAGGATTGTTCCATGGAAAGCTCGAGATTCTGCCTTGGTCTTGATTACGGCACCAACACAGCTCGTGCACTCATCGTCGATGCCAGCTGCGGAGCTGAAATCGCAGGCGGCGTGGCCCCCTACAGCAGCGGACAGGACGGTATCCTCACGGATCCCGCCGCCCCCCTGCTGGCCCGCCAGGCCCCCCTTGACTATGAAGAGGCCCTCATCTCTTCGACCCGCGAGGCTCTCGAGCTCCTGGCTGAGTCCAGGGGGACATCCGCAAAAGATGCCATCATCGGCATCGGCATCGGCGCCACCGCAAGCACACCCATTCCTGTCGACGGAAACATGCGGCCGATCGCGCAGCAGCCGGAATTTCAGGATGACCCGGCGGCGATGGCCTGGCTCTGGAAAGACCACACTGCCCACGAAGAGGCCGACGAGATCACCCGGCTCGCGGCGCAACGGCTGCCTCAACACCTCGATCGCTGCGGCGGAACCTACTCCAGCGAATGGTCCCTCGCAAAGCTGCTGCGGTTCCTCAGAACCGCACCCGCCGCGGCCGCAGCCGCGGCCGACTGGGTCGAGCTGGGAGACTTTCTCTGCGGAACGCTGACAGGATGCGACTCTCCCGGGCAGCTCACGAGAAACGTCTGCGCCGCCGGGCATAAGGGCTTCTACCACGACAGCGAGGGGCCCCCGCCCACTGAATTCCTGGAGGCGCTCGATCCGCTGCTCAGCGACTGGTTCGCAGCCCGTCCCCCCAGCCCGCCGCAAGCCGCTGGAAGCCGGGGCGGCGTGCTCTGCGACGCCTGGGCGGAAAAGCTAGGGCTCCCGGCGGGAATCCCGGTTTCGATCGCCGCCATCGATGCTCATGTGGGAGCCGTCGGCGCCGGAATCCGTAAGGGCAGGCTGACCAAGATCATGGGTACGAGCGGCTGTGACATGGTCGTTCATCCAGCCGACTCCGGCCCGCCACCATCCATCTCCGGTCTCTGCGGAATCGTACGGGACTCCATTATCCCCGGCTCCTGGGGGCTCGAGGCCGGGCAGTCAGCTCTCGGCGACATCTTCGGCTGGTTCGTTCGTGAATTCACCGCTCCAGCTGGTGTTGGCCACGAAGAGCTCACGCGGCAAGCGGAAACGCTTCGCCCCGGCCAATCAGGGCTCCTGGCGCTCGACTGGAACAACGGAAACAGGAGCATCCTCGCAAATCCAAGGCTCACCGGCCTGCTGCTCGGCCAGACTCTCCAGACCCGTCCCTTCGAGGTCTACCGGGCGCTGCTGGAAGCTACGGCCTTCGGGGCGAGGATCATCATTGAGCAGATCCGCTCGAGCGGAGTCTCAGTCGATGAGATTGTTCTCTGCGGCGGCATCGCCGAGAAGAACCCTCTCCTCCTGCAAATCTACGCGGACGTGCTGGGCATGCCCCTGAAGCTCTCTGCCGCAGAACAGACCTGCGCCCTTGGAGCCGCCATCTTCGCGGCGGTCGCCGCCGGGGCCGAGGCCGGGGGCTACGATACGGTCGAGGAGGCCCAGGTTGCCATGACCGCGACCAGGGAGGAGACCTTTGAGCCGATCGAGCTGAGCCAGGAGAGCTACGACGAGCTCTACCGCCTCTATCGCCGACTCCACGACGCCTTCGGAACGCCGTCGGAGACTGATCTCAGCGATGTCATGAAGAGCCTCTCGAAGCTCAGGGATAAGGCCGCCCTCCCTCCTTCCTGATGATCGAACTCCGGCGGAATTGCCGATCCCTGCTGGAAGTGGTAGTCTCATGGCGAACCGGTGTCGCATGCAGCCGGCGTCCAGTTGAAGCAAAGGATCAGTGACTCCATGACTAGAGAAAATTCGCGCCGCGACCATTCCGCGGATCACTACTATCGATCCGATCCCGAGACCAGAACCGATGAACAGACGAATGGGGCATTCCCCATGCTGCGTGGCTTCTTTTTCGTATGCGCCGCAATGGCCATCCTCTCCATCACCTTCACAGCCGCGATCTCCCTGACAGCGAAACAGGGACAGGCCATCGAGGAGGCCGACTTTCCGCTCCTGTTCAGGGCGATTGATCGCAGGCTCAAGGAGAGCTACATCGACCTGGGCCGCGTAGACCCCCAGCCCCTGCTGCGGAAGGCCTTCACGGCGATCGAATTCGCCGCCGACGAGATCTACATCGAAGACTCGGACCCCGCCAACCCCTACATCCCCGTTCACATAGGCGACAAGACCTCCGTCTTCACCCTCAAGGACGGCATGACACGCGACGATGGAGTTGAGTTGATCGAGAAGGTCTTCACCTTTCTTTCCGCCTACTACAGCGGCAAAGATTCTCTCAACGACATACGCTACGCGGCCGCCAATGGCTACCTCTCGGGAATCGACCCTCACACCCTGGTTTTCACTCCTCGGCGCTTCGAAAATTTCGAGGTACAGATCAAGGGCGAGATCGTCGGAGTAGGAATGCTCGTGGGGACCAATGACGCCGGCAGGCTCCAGGTCAAGCAGGTGTTGAAGGGGACCCCTGCCCAGAAGGCCGGCTTCAAAAAAGATGACATCCTCGCGAAGATCAACGAGGAGTCGACCGTCAACATGACCGTCCAGGAGGCTGTCGAGAAGATCCGCGGCAAGCGCAATACGGAGCTCACCCTCACGGTCAAGCGCAAGGGCGGCAAGGACAACAAGGAGATCCTGACGGTCCCCATCAAGGTCAAGAGAGACCGGGTCGAGATCAAGAGCGTAGAGTCCAAGCTGATCAAGGACTGGAACGCTGAGGGCGCGGGACCCTGGAGCGGAGGCGTCGGCTACGTCCAGGCCACCAACTTTGACCGGAACACCTACAAGAGCCTTCGTCTCAATCTCAACCAGCTGAGAGAATCCAACGATGGCAAACCGCTGGCTGGCCTGATCCTCGACCTGAGGAATAACTCCGGCGGGCTGTTGAGCCAGGCGATCTCCATGGCCGACACCTTCCTCAAGAAAGGAGAGATCGTCGGTACCGCCTACAAGCGCCAGGAGCCTGACTACCGGAATGCGAAGGCCTCGGGAACAGAGACGCGCTATCCGCTGATCCTGCTCGCGGACGAGGCCTCGGCCTCGGCGGCCGAGATCGTCATCGGCGCTCTGCAGAAAAACAACCGAGCCATCGTGATCGGGACCAGGACCTTCGGCAAAGGCTCGGTCCAGCAATTACAGGCTCTGCCTAACGGAGCCCAGCTCAAAATCACCGTCAGCGAATACCTCCTCCCGGGAAAGATCTCGATCCAGGAGACCGGGGTCGTTCCGGACGTCCTGGCCCAGCCGGCAACTCTCCGCAAGGACCTACTGGACCTCTTCCCCAACGACAGTATCGTGACGGAGAGAGACTACGATGCTCATCTCGTGTCAAAATACAAGATAGAGGAAGAGCCCAGCTTCTCGCTCAAATACCTGGCCCGGGACCCGGACGAAGACGAAAACGCCACCGAGAAGGAGCGCTTTATCTCCGGCGAGCTCCATCCCGAAAAAGATCCTCTCGTTAAAATGGCTCTCAAGATCCTCGAATCTTCAAACAAGCCCTTCGACCCCGCGGCCGTCCTCAAAGAAAAGAAAGCCTCGTTCGAAAATCTCTCTACCGTGTTTTACGAAGAGATCGTCGAAAAACTCGCTCGGCTGGATATCGACTGGAGCGTTCCCCCCCCGGGCAGCCCCGCCCCGGACAAGAAGAGCCTTGGGCTGGAAATCAGCCACGAGTTCACCAGCGAAGAATCCTCGGACAAGGAAGACCCCGTAGCCGTCAACATGCTCGTAGTAACAGCCACAGCCACGAACCGGGGAAAATCACCTGTGTACAGGCTGAAGGGCGTCAGCCGCTCTGATTCGGGCATGCTCAGGGAGAAAGAGTTTCTCTTTGGCAGGATCGAGCCGGGAATGAAGGTCTCGCGACAGATCAAGATCAGGCTTCCCTATTTCCCCCGTCGCCAGGACAGCCTCATCTCACTAGACCTCTCTACCAGTGAGGACAAGGTCCTCGCCACCTCGTCCGACAGGATCATTATAAAGGGCCGTGAAAAGCCCTCCTTCTCTTTCACGACATCCCTGGAGGACAGCTCCGGGAAGAGCCTGGAACGCCTGAAGGAGAGCACCGAGGCTCGCCTCAGGCTCAAAATCAGCAATAAGGGAGAGGGGCCCGTCCACAAGGGAATCGGGATCCTGCGAAATAAATCAGGCGCTCGGATCTTCCTGAAGAAAGGCCGCGTCGAATTCCTGGAGCTCGATCCGGGGAAATCTACCGAGATTCTTTTCGAGTTTGACACGAAGCCCCCCCTGGATGCCAAGAACAGGGGGGAAGACTACACCTTCGAGCTGACCGTCTTTGATTCCTATTCTTCCGAGGCCCTTCGAAAGACCGTGTCGATCTCCGGACCCGGCGGGAGCGGCAAAGATTTTCCCAATGGGCTGGTGGTCGCCGCGCCGGAAATCGAGCTGGCTGTGATCGACGACAAATCGAAAAAATCCTCGCTGGTCACCAGCGGCCGGGAGGCGGAACTGCATGCGACGGTGCGCTCGTCTTCCGATGAATTCAGCGCCTGGGCCACCAATCTTTCCCTCGCCGACCGCTCCCAGAGCCCCGATAAGATCTTCTTCGACCGCTCCAGGGGGAAGAAGGAGCTCGCCTTCAAGGCTCGGGTCCAACTCCGCGAAGGACTCAATTTCATCCGTGTCTACGCCAAGTCCTCCGATGGAATTGAATCCAGCCGCAGCGTACTGGTTCGCAGAGAGAACTGAGGCCCATCCAGGGGACAGCTGCTACTTGCAGAGCTCCTTGACCCTGGCCACCAGCTTGTCGAGGTCGGCCTTCGCCTTGTCGGCTGTCGCCTCCAGGGATTTCCTGTCCTTGCGCAGACCGGCGAGCTTCACGGCAGCCGCCTTCTCCTTCTCCGTCACCCCATCCTCCCCATCGTCAGAATCCCCCTCTTCCCAGCGAATGTTCTCATCGATGGAGATCAGCCGCGTGGCCAGGGTGGAGTGATAGAGGGTCTCAAAGGCAAGGTCACGCCTCAGCTGGACACAAACGGAGGCCTCCGCCCAGGTTCCATCCTTACGCGACCTGGTCTCCTCCAGGAAACCCTTGCCCAGCTCGACCCGGGCCGCCAGGACGGTGAAGGCCGTGGTAACACGCCTCATCTCTTCGCCCAGCAATTTCAACAGGTAGGCATCCTCTGCGGGATCGAGTCCGGCCTTCCTGCGCTCCATATCGTTCATCTGATAGCCGACCAGTCGCTGAGATCGGTCCAGCTCGAGCAGGCTGGACTCCTGGGCGATCGCCACACCGGCAAGCCGGCTCTCCGCCAGCCGGGCCTCCCGCTCGGCAATATCCACCTCGTAGCGAAGACCGCTCTCGACCTTCAGCTCGGCGAGCTTGAGACTCCTGGCATAGGCTCCATCCTCGTCCTCAGCGGGCTTCTGTCCGTGAAGCCAGGCGAGCCTGTACTTTTCCTGCGCCAGGTAGAGCCGAAAATACTCATGCTGGATCCGCGAGCAGTACCAGCCTCCCAGGGCCTGGAGCATGCCTCCCCTGGCCGACAATTCCTGCCGGCTCTCTTCGGGCAGCTGGGTGATATCCAGGGAGATCAGGCCGGCGATCCCGACCAGGACCTCCTCGTAAGATTTCTTGAGCGAATCGATCGCGAGGGTAATGGGCTCGAGATCCTTGTAGAGCTCCGCCCGGGCGACAAGGCCCCTTCCGGAGGCGATCGAGTCCGTATACCGGAGGAGCTCGGACTCCGATTTCACCCGCCGGAAAATGATTTCCCCCGCGACCCGCGATTCTACGAGCTCCGAAAGATCGGACACCTGGTCGGTATTTACCAGCGGGGCGAAGCTCCAGGGCTGCAGAGCTCGACAGGGAGCAAGCCCCTCCGCTCCTCTCTGGCCATTCAAGGTGGTCGGATGGGACAACAGGCTGAAAACCGCGCGCTCCCGCTGCGTCGCTCCCAGGGTGATCTCGGCGACCCGTGAGACACCCGTCCCGCGAGCGCCCTCTACTGGACCCGCGCTGAAGGAGAAGCCGCGGATAAAGGAGGGGAAACCCGTCTCCCCATCGGTCAGCATAGCCTCGGCCGGCAGCTCGAATTTCTTCCCCTTATGACTCCAGCGTACCAGCACCAGCAGCCGGTCTCCCTGGTTGCGGAGAAAGTCTCCCGGCATCGTCCCGTTCCAATAGGCCGTCGACCGACAGCCGATATCCTGGAGAGCCTGGAGGATCCTGTCTCCGGTCGCATCGAACTCAACCACCGTCTCATGGGTAGGACCGAGGTTGTGGCAGGCAAAGACCTCGATCTGGCGCGTCGGGTTCACAAACCGGCAAGGCATTCGTACCTCGGCGTTTTTCTTGTCGATGACCACGGCAGCGTTCGCTTTTTCATCCGCCGCCCGGGCCTCGATGTCTGCGGCGCTCGGCTTTTCCTGAGAGACCCCTGTTTCTTCCCGGGCCGCCTCCTGCCCGGGCGCGGGCTGCCTTCCAAGCACAGGCTCTTTCGCCGGCGGAGCATCTTCTACAGCCGGCACGGCAGCCTCCTGTACAGCTTCAAGCCGCCCCCCCGCGGCAGGCGGCAGAGGATCCGCAGGGCCGCTCTCTTCCGTGCCAACGGCGGCGGGGAGATCCTCCTCAGCAACCTCGCCCGGGGCCTCCGGCGTACAGGCCAGGGCGACCAGGAGGGCGACCGACAGCAACAAAGCTCCGAATAAATGCCCAGGATGCATATGAAATCTTTCTGTTTGAACCAACCTTATCCCGCTCGCATTGTACGAAAGAGACCCGCATCTTGCACGACCGGGCAGATTAGCTTGATAAAGTTTTTGACTTTTACCCCCCTGAGCGATTATTCACTAGCCTTCTGAATGCGATTTAAAATGAATGTCGCGGGGTAGAGCAGTCTGGTAGCTCGTCGGGCTCATAACCCGGAGGTCGCAGGTTCGAATCCTGTCCCCGCCACCAAAACAACAGGCCGGCCCGGAAGAATCTCTTCCGGGTCGGCTTTTCTTTGGCCCCTTCGGCGGTACCCAGCGCCTGGCATTTCGCCTATGATGACCCGCTCATGCTCACCCACCCACAAACGGAGGCTGTCACGATGCGTGTTTCTCCATCCCGCCTGAGCGCAATCCTTCTCCTGCTGTCGATCACAGCCGGAACCATCCATGCCGAGGAAAAAACCGAGGAGTCCAAGAAGGAGGCCCCAGCCAAGGTCCGCTACCGTCCGCAAGAGATCATGCTAGTGGTTTCTGTCGACTGGCCGGCGGCTGAGGAGCATCGGGAGACCCTGGCGAAGTTCCTTGTCGAAAAGGGCATCAACTGTGTCGAGGCGGCCACCGATGTGCTCGATGTCTGCCGTCGAAACGGCCTCTACGTCCGTGTAGGAGCGCGCAACGGCGACCTCGGAAATCTCCTTGGAGAGATTAAGGATCTCAAGCTCAAGGATGACCCGGCTGTGTTCGGCTATTTCATATCCGACCGCCGCAGAAGCAGCGCCTTCCAGACATGGGCACGCTGGGTACAGCTCTTTGAAGAGAGAGACCCGAACCACCCGGCCATCTTCATCAACCGCGCACTGTGGAATGAATACGGGCTGTTCGCCGATGTGGTGAAGCCCATGATCCTCGATTTCTATCACTATCATTGGGACGGCAAGAGAAAACCCGACCGCTACCAATTCTATCTGCACCTGTTCCGCGATGTGGCGAAGAAGCACGGCATCCCGGTTATGCGCTGCGTTGGGACGGGAGTCTCGCCGCCCCAGCTACTCCAGACCATGTATGTCAGCCTCGCCTACGGCGTGCAGGCCTTCCACTTCTGGGTTCCCTGGCATGTCGGGCATGAGAAAAATGACAAGGGTCCTGTTCTCAAGGACGGGAAGATCGTGCCGACCATAACGCCCTGGGGTGAAACCATTGGCCAGTTTGGTAAAGACATGCGGGCCATGGGACCAACCCTGCTGAAATCGACCTCGGTC
>Ga0310124_10001734_pt1 | contig 15141 bp, 8 predicted proteins | sample CB11b_AW_Bot5_MG_FD_203507 | JGI IMG/M metagenome (GOLD analysis project Ga0310124, IMG submission 203507) | Marine microbial communities from Western Arctic Ocean, Canada - CB11b_AW_Bot5 | ecosystem: Environmental > Aquatic > Marine > Oceanic | place: Canada: Western Arctic Ocean | collected...
ATCCGCCCTGTATCCGCCCTGTATCCGCCCTGTATCCGCCCTGTATCCGCCCTGTATCCCTCGTGTAGTCGATCCGTCTCCGTTTCTCAAGATCAGCCGATCTGGTCTCTGAGGGACTCGAGCAGTCCGACGGCCGCTCCGATGTCGTCCTTCTGCCGCTGGCGGTCTTCGGCGATTTCCCGTTCGATGGTCAGCGGTCCGGTGTAGCCGATGCCATCGAGCACCTTGAGGTAGGTCAGCATGCCGACGTCGCCTTCGCCCAGGGGCACCTCGGCTCCCCAGTCGGTGCCGCGGCCATTGGCGGGTGCGTAGGTGGCGTCCTTGCAGTGGACGCTGCGGACGAGGTGACCGACCTTCAGCAGGGCATCGATCGGGTGGTCGGTGCCGTAGAGGATCAGGTTGGCCGGGTCGAAGTTGATGAACAGGTTGTCCCGCTCTACGTCGGCGATGAACTCGAGCAGGTGCTCGGCCGATTCCTGCCCGGTCTCGAGGTTCAGCTGCTGAGCGTTGGCGGCGACGTGATCGAGCAGGTCTCGAGTGCATTCGACCAGGCTGGTGTAGCTGTCGCTGCCCCGGTCCTCGGGAACGAACCCGATGTGCAGCGCCACGGTGTCGCAGCCCAACCGGGTGGTGAAGTCGCTGATCTCCTTCATCTCCTCGACCCGTGCCGCCCGAGTCTCCTCGGGCACCAGCCCCACGGTGGCCGCCGTCGTGGCAATGTCGGCGTAACTCTCGCCCTCAAACCCACCAAAGACGGCCGTCACGGTGATCTCGGCGTCGGCGCACCGGGCGAGGAATTCGGCGGCGGCTTCGGGGTTGCGGGTGTCCTGGTGAGGAGCATGGATCTGGACGCTGGGGACACCGAGTTCAGCGGCGACGTCGAGGTGGACGCCGAGTCCGGCATCGATCGAGGTGAAGACGCCGATGGGCCACTTTGTGGTGGAAGTCGAGGCGTTCGGGGAACTCATGAAGAAACTCCGCGGGTGAGGGGTCCTGGGTGCAGGAGGGGCATGATAGCACCGCCGTCGGTGCACCTGCCAGCAGGCCTCACTTGCCGATACAGAACTTCGAGAAGACCTGGTCGAGGATCTCGTCGGTGTAGACGGTCCCCATCACGGCTCCCAGTTCATCGAGCGCCTCGCGGATCTCCACGGCCACCAGCAACTCCTCATCGACGTCCGCCGCGGCCCTCAGCCGGCTCGCCGTCCGGCTCAAGGCGTCAGCGGTCCGTGCGGCGGTCGAGCCGACGAGTGTCGCGCGGCCCCCCTCGTCGTGGGTAAGCCTTGCGACCAGGGCCTCTCTGAGGTCCGTCATCCCCTGGCCGGTGACCGCCGAGACTGCCAGTGGGGTTTCTCCGGTCTCCTGGTCCAGGTCGTCGGGGTCGTCGGGGTCGTCGGGGTCGTCGGGGTCGTCGGGGTCGTCGGGCCTCGACGGCCCGTCGACCTCGAGATCGCAGCGGGACAGCAGCACGAGCATCGGTGTGCCGCGGGCGTGGATCTCGAGTCGAGCCTTCCGGTCCTGGTCGAGGTGAGTTTCGATCGAGGTGCCGGGTTCCGGGTTCGAGAGGCACCACAGGACCAGTTGGGCGTGTTCGAGTTGTTCGAGTCGTTGCTGACGGGCGAGTTGGGCGAGTTGGTCGAGTTGGTTGATCGAGGCGGAGTCGTTGGTCGCTGGTGTGGCTTCCCAGCCGGCGGTATCGAGCAGTTGGAGCTCGAGTCCCTCGAGCTGGATGTCGGCGGTGACGACATCCCGGGTGGTGCCGGCCTGAGGCGAGGTGATGGCGGAGTCGTGGTGGGCCAGCGCGTTGAGCAGGGTGCTTTTGCCGGCATTGGGCAGCCCGGCGATCAGGACCCGGTGTCGGCCGGTTGAGGTCATGCGTGATCGGGCCTGCTGTCGGATCGTGGCGAGTGTTTCGCCGAGTTCTTCGAGGCGTTTCCTGCGTTGTGTTCTCGAGACGAACTCGATGTCTTCATCGGCGAAGTCGAGTCCGGCTTCGAGGTCCCCGAGCAGTTCGATGAGTTGGCTGCGGAGTTGAGCAAGCGGTTCCGAGAGTCCTCCGGCCAGTTGCCTGAGTGCGACTTCCAGCCCGGCGTGGTCTTCGGCCTCGATGACCCCCAGTACCGCTTCGGCCTGGACCAGGTCAATCCGTCCGGCGAGGAAGGCTCTGAGAGTGAACTCACCGGGCCGAGCGGCTCGTACGGGGGGCGCCTGGTGTGCGAGCAGTTCTTCGAGCAGTTTCTGGAGAACCGGAGGTGAGCCGACGGTGTGGATTTCGGCGGAGGGTTGCCCGGTGTAGCTGGAGTTGTCGGGCCAGAGGTGCAGTTGGATCCTCAGCAGTCGAGGAGCTGCGGGGCCCGATCCGATCTGCCAGGCCCCGGTCTGGCGGAAGGCTGAGCCGGAGTGGGTGGGTGCGGGCGTGTCGGGCGAGAAGAGTTGGCGGCAGAGTTCGGGGGTATCGGGACCGCAGATGCGGACGATTCCTCGAGCGGCACCGCCGTGTGGCGAGGCGACCGCGGCGATGGTGTCGAGTGTGTCGGGGAACATGTCCGAGGATTGCTAGCGATGTCGTTTCTTCTTGCGACCGCCCTTGCCGGACCCGTCTTTCTTCTGTTGCTTCTGCTGCCGTTCGTAGTCCTGTTTCTGTTGTTCCATTTTCTGCTGGGCGTTGTCCATCATGCTCCCGAAGCGGGCCATGATGCCTCGCCGCGGCTTGTCCTGGCCCTCGACCACCGGTTTCGGCTTGGGAGTGGGCAGAAAGTCCATCAGTTTTCGTTCTCCCATGCCCCAGAGCGTGGAGACGATGAAGTAGACGAGCAGTCCGGCGGGCAGTCGATAGAACAGGAAGCCGAAGACGATCATCATCACGTTCATCATTTTCTGCTGCATCGCCGCCTCGTCGGTAGTCGGCGGCGGCATGAACATTTTGTTGTTGATCAGGTACAGCCCCACGGTCACCAGCGGCAGCAGGTTGAAGTCGGATCCGAGGTAGGGGATTGTGAACCCGAGGGGGAACAGTCGGTCGGGTCCGGCGAGGTTGTCGATATAAAGGAAGGAGGCTCGGCGGAGATCGACCGAGCTGCCCAGGGCCTGGTAGAGGCCAATGAAGATCGGCAGCTGGACGATGATCGGCAGGCAGCCGGAAAATGGGTTGTAGTTGTGCTTGCGGAACAGGTCCATCTGCGCCCGCCCGAAGGCCTGCTTGTCGGTTCCGTGCTTTTCCTTGAGCAGTTCGATTTCGGGCTTGAGGTCCTTCATGATCTTGGCGCTGAGTGCCTGCTTGCGGGTCAGCGGGTGCATGCCCAGCCGCACGCTGATGGTCAGCACGATGATGGCGAACCCGTAGCCGAGGCCGGGGACCAGCGAGTGGATGACCCCCAGGAAGTAGAGCATCGCGCGGGAGATGTGCTTGCCGATCCAGAGGATGTTGGTGATGTCGAGCACATCCTGGGCTCTCAGCGGAGTCAGCAGCTGGGGCCGCTTGGGGCCGGTGTAGAGGATGTACTTGTGAGTGAGTGATTCACCGGGGTCGAGTTCGATGTCGTGTGAGACGAGCACGAGGCTGATCTGGGTGTAGAGGCTCGAGAGGGACTCGCGATACACCAGTTGCGGCTCGGCGTGGTCGAGGTATCCGCGGGGGTCCTGGTCGAGATTCTGATCGAGACTCTGCTGGACCTGGTCGGGCGAGGGAAACAGCAGTGCGGCGAAGTACTGCACGTCGACGCCGGCGTAGTGCCAGGTCTCGGCGGGCTGCTGCTGAGCTTCGTTTTCGTCCTCGGCCTCGGCCACATCGGCCGAGGAAATGGCATCGACTTCCTCGACCTGGCTGCCGCTCTTTTTGGCCCACTTGATCGAGCTGGCATAGCGGGAGTTCTCGAGATCCTCCAGCGGCAACCCGACGGGGCCCTGCAGGCGGTAGCCCAAGCTGGCGGTTTCCGAGCCGGTGTTCTCGAGCGTGATCGTGAATTCGAGCTGGTAGGCTTCGGGGAGGCGATCGACGAGGCTGGCCGAGCTGGTGCCGGTGGTGATCAGGTCGACGTCGCCATCGGAGAGTCGCTTGAGCCGATAGGTCTTGGTGACGGTGACCTCGCCGACCTGCAGGCGGAAGGTGACACCGTTGGTGACGTCGTCGTCGGTGGAGCGGTCGGTGATTTCCCAGTTGAGCCGGTTGAGGCTGGCGGTCTTGTCGAGGGCCTCGAGTTGCTTGTCGAGCGTTTCGATCGAAGTCTGCAGGGTCAGCGGCAGGTCACGGAGTCCCAGCCGTGATGGCTTCCAGGCGTCGAGCTCCTCGGCGGTCAGCCCGTTGCCGTCGGTGTCGAGCCGACGCAGGTGGTCGCCGACGAACGACAGTGGAGGGTCCTGGGCGACATCGGGACTCGGCAGTGCGAGGTGGCGGGGGTCGTTGGACGAGGAGATCAGTACGGCGGCACCGCGGGTGACCAGTTGGACCTGCAGCCCGTACCCCGTCGTCGGGTCGCTGCTGCCGATCGTTACCACCTCGAACGGATGCTCGGGTACCGAGACGCCCGCCGGCGTGTCGGGCTTGGTGTCGGGCTTGGTGTCGGGCTTGGTGTCGGGCTTGGTGTCGGGCTTGGCGTCGGGCTTGGTGTCGGGCTTGGTGTCGGGCTTGGTGTCGGGCTTGGTGTCGGGCTTGGCGTCGGGTTTATCGGCTGCCTGCTGAGGAGGTTGTTGGGGCTTGGGATCGGGTCGGTTCAGCCAGGACCAGCCGATCAGCAAAGCAATTGAGAGCGCCATGAAGAGCAGCAATCGGCGGAGTTCTTCCATCGATCACCGCCCGTCCCGCAGTCGATCTCCGAGGAAGTTATCGAGATCGGGGATGGCGTAGATCTTTTCGATCGTGGTTTCCAGGTCGTATTCGACCCGTTGGAATTCGACTCTGAATTCGACTCTGACCGTAGCGGCTTCGCCATCGTTTGCGGCGGCGGCTTCGCCATCGGTTGCGTCGGCTGTTTGGCCATCGTTTGCGTTGGCTGTTTCGCCATCGGTTGCGGCGGCAGCTTCGGCGGGTTCATCGGTGAGGATGACGTAGGAGGCTCTTGCGTCGCCGTTACGGGGTTGTCCGACCGAGCCGACGTTGACGAGTGCCTTGGAGTCGACGAGCGGGTAGACGAAGTCACATTCCTCGGGCGAGACGAAATTCAGGCTCTCGGTAAACACTCCGGGGATGTGCGTGTGTCCCTGGAAGCAGAAGCGTTCGACCAGCGCGAAGATTCGCTCCATCTTTCTCTGGTTGTAGATGTCCTCGGGGAAGACGTATTCATTGAGCGGGTTGCGAGCCGAGCCGTGGACGTACATCAGTTCCGGTTCGCGGTAGACTCGCGGGAGTTCACCGAGGAACTCCCAGCGTTCTTCGTTTCCGATCCGGTCTCCGGACTCGAGCATCTTGCGGGTCCAGAAGATGGCCCGTTCGGCACCGGCGTTGAACCCTTCGGGATCGAACAGCGCCCCCTGGTCGTGGTTGCCCAGCAGGCACACGGTACACCCGTTCACCCGGTCGATGCACTCCCGCGGGTTGGGTCCGTATCCGACGATGTCACCCAGGCAATAGATCTCCTCGATCGACTGCGTCTGGATGTGTTCGAGCACGGCCTCGAGAGCTTCGAGGTTGCCGTGGATGTCGCTGATAAGGGCTCTGCGCACGAGGAATACTCGTCGGGACGCGGTCCGCTCGAACACTGGTGAAACGCGTGGCCAGCGATCGAAAAACGGGGGCCAAGCTTCGAGTCTAGTTGAGCTATCCAAGGGGGGTCAAGTTTGTCCAAGTGGCGTGGTTTTTTGACCACACGCCGGATGTGACCTATCGTTGAGAAACCGGCCGGCCATCCACCATTTCGATCCCCCCTACGATCCCCCGAACCCCGATAACCTAACGAGCCCATGATCGCACAGCCTGGATCTCTGTTGGTCGTCGAAGACGACGATGATGTCCGCGAGTTCCTCGCAGGCGACTTGCGTGCGCGGGGATTTCGGACCGAGACGAGCGGCAGCTGTGGAGATGCGATCGGGCTTTTGCGTGAGCAGTCCTTTGACGTGGTGCTTTGCGACGTGCAGCTGCCCGACGGCGACGGGCTCAGCGTGCTGCGCTGGTGCCAGCAGCGCCCCGATCCTCCCGTCGTCATCCTGCTGACCGGCTACGGCTCGATCTCCAGTGCGGTCGAAGCGATGCGGGCCGGTGCCGCCGACTACCTGACCAAGCCGATCCTCGACGATGACCTGGCCGAATCGCTGTCGCGGGCGATGGCACGCCGGATCGACGGTCCGCACCTGCAGACGGCTGCGGTCGGTGCTGGGGCGGGTGCTGGGGCGGGTGCTGGGGTGGGTGATGGGGTGGGTGATGGGGTGGGTGATGAGTTGATCGGGTGTGATCCTCGGATGGAGCAGTTGTTCGAGTTGGTCGAGACGGTGGCGGGGACTCGCACGACGGTATTGATCCAGGGCGAGAGTGGTACGGGCAAGACGATGACGGCGCGAGCGATTCACGAGCGGAGCGACCGTCGCGGTCGTCGGTTTGTCGAGGTCTCGTGTGGGGCCTTGAGTGAGACTCTGCTTGAGAGCGAGTTGTTCGGTCATGTGGCGGGGGCTTTCACCGGTGCGATTGCCGCTCGACCGGGTCGTTTCCGCCAGGCCGACGGTGGGACGTTGTTCCTGGACGAGATCGATACCGCGTCGCCGGCGATGCAGGTCAGGCTGTTGCGGGCGATCCAGGACCGGGAATTCGAGCCGGTCGGTGGTGTCTCTACCGAGCGGGTCGACGTGCGGTTGATCGTGGCGACGAACAACGACCTAGAGTCGATGGTTCGGGAGGGATCATTCCGCGAGGACCTGTACTACCGCATCAACGTGATCACTCTGACGCAGCCTCCGCTGCGTGAGCGTCGTGCGGACATTCCGTTGCTGGTGGAGTCATTCCGCGAGCGGTTTGCCGAGGAGTTGGGTCGGCCGGTTGGTGGGGTCGACCCTCAGGCGATGCAGCACTTGTGCGAGTACCACTGGCCGGGCAATGTCCGCGAGCTGGTCAACGTGATCGAGCGGGCGGTGGTGTTGTGCCGGGGCGAGTTGATCCGGGCCGACGACCTCCCCGAGACGCTCAGGCGGGAGGACTCCGACGTGTCGGACCTGCCGGGCAATCGCCTGAAGTCGGCGTTGGCCGATCCCGAGCGTCGGGTGATCGTCGATTCACTCGAGGCTCATGGCTGGAACCGCCAGCAGACGGCTCGTTCGCTGGGCATCAACCGCACGACGCTCTACAAGAAGATGAAGCGTCACGGCATCATCGCGCCGGCTCACTAGCGGTGGGCTGATCCGTCGGGGGGGCCGTCGAGTCGTTCGCGGGCGTGGGCTTCGAGTTGCTCGAGCACTTCGTCGGCGGTGAGTTGTGTGGAGTCGATGATCAGGGCGTCGTCGGCGGGTCTCAGCGGGCTGATCGAACGAGTGCGATCGCGATGGTCGCGTTCCCGGATTTGCCGGAGTGTCTCATCGAGCGGCACGTCGACGCCTCGCGAGAGGAGTTCTTCCTGTCTCCTTTGGGCTCGAACCTCCGCCGACGCCTCGAGAAAGAACTTGCACCCGGCGTCGGGGAAGACCTCGGTCCCCTGGTCTCGTCCCTCGGTGACCAGGTTACGGTTTCCGACCATCGCCTGCTGCTGCCGGACCATCTCGGCCCGCACACCGGGGTGCTGGGCGACCCGGGAGGCGGCTTCGGAGATCGACGGGGATCTGAGCTGCGTGCTGATGTCGACTCCATCGAGCAGCACGTTCTGGCCGTCGAAGAGAATCTTCAGCCCGCTGGCCTGCTCGGTGACTTTCAGCGGGTCGGTGGTGTCGATGCCGGCCTGTTGGCAGCTGTGAGCCACGGCGCGGTACATCGCACCGGTGTCGATGTAGTCGAAGCCCAACCGATCGGCCAGTCCTCGAGCCGCGGTGCTCTTGCCCGACCCGGCCGGTCCGTCGATCGTGACAATCACCTGCTCAGGCCTCCCCGCCGTCGACAGTCTCGGGGTCCTCGAACCTCAGCTCGATGTCGGCGATTTCGTGTGCGGTCAGGTCGATGCGGACCCCGTCGCCTTCGATCGGCAACTCGGCGAGCGTACGTCCCTGGAAGTCTCGTTGTCGCGCCATCGTCGGCGTCCGCCAGCAGCGGAGCGTCGTGCTGCGGTGCCGGCCCTCGGTTTCCTGCAACCGCACGGCGAATCCGAACGCGTCGGGGAGAGTCGGGTGGTCGTAATGGTCCCCGTCAAGACCCTCTGCTGCGATCTCTTGATCGTCCAACCCATCCTGCGACCCATCCTCGGACCAGCCCGGCAATTCGGCGAGCCCGAGCACACGTGTGATCTGGACGTTTCGGCTGTCGAGGTGCAGGAACCAGCCCTGGTTTCCGTGGGCCGGTGGTCCGGGCACCTGTTGGCGGATCAGCGGCGGCACCAGTCGGTCGAGTGCTTCCTGCATGGGGTAGGGCTGGTCGACACAGATGCTCATCGAAAACGTCCGCCGCAGTTCTCCCTCGGGGACCAGGATGGCATCGATCATGCGGTCGCCGGTCTTGCGATAGAACGGTAGCCCGGGCGCCACGACGGTCACCCGGTGCGATTCGTTGGCGATCTCAACGTAGTAGGGACTCTCGAACCGGTCGTTCCCGGCCGGCTGGGCGCTTCCGAGTTGGCTGCGGGTGATGGCTGCGGTGGCGTCGCCGTAGGCGTAGCGTGCCGCCAGGTAGTTGCTCCAGGGGTCTCCCTCGGGCGTCTTGTCGAGCTCGAGCTCGAGCTCGATTTCGATCTCGACGCTCGGTCGGTACCTCACGGTCCGAAACGTCTGCCGAAAACTCGCGACGCGTTCCCGGGTCTGGGGGTCGAGGAGTTCCCCGTGTGTCTGGATTTCTCCGATGTGCGGACCGGCCGAGATGATCTCGACACCGTGCCCGATCATTTCCGAGTAGAAAGTGGTGCTGGCCTCGGCCGGGTTGTCGTCGCCGGTGGCCACTTTGCGTTCCCGGGGGAAGCGGAAGGCGAGTTGTTGGCTGAGCAGGTTGGGTTGTCGTCCGTAGCCCTTGATCCGTTCGATCCCGCCGGTGTCGGGATTGATGTGCACTTCGAAGAACTCGTTCCTCAGCAGCAGATCTTCAGCGAGTGCCGTCTGGTCCTGGTCGGCATGGGGGCTGCCGGCGATGTGTGGCAGCCAGAGGTAGCCGGAGGCGGGCAGGTCGACGATGGCCTGGCGGCCGGTCGAGGTATCCTGGATGCCTCGCAGGCCCGGCGTATCGGAGGGGACGGTGAGGTCGGGGCCCAGAGCGACGGTGACGGTGCGTGCGAACGAGAGCGAATTGATGATCAGTTGGCCGTCAGAAGTGGGTTCCGCTGCGGGTCGCCCGCAGATCACTTCCGCCAGGCTGGCGGTCGCCTGGTCGACAAACGCATCGACGGCAAGGTCGGCCGCCGGGCCGGCCTCGTCGTCACCCTCAAACCCGGCCGCCTCGACGGTAGCTTCGAGGCTGCTGTGTCGGGTTGAGTCGAGCGGTTTGTTCTGAAGCAGTTCAGCGATGCTGCTGCACCAGGCGGCGGCGTCGAATCGGCCGCGGCGGGTGAAGTGTTCGAGGTAGCGGGTGACGGGGTCACAGTCGCGGGCGGCGACCGATTGGGTCAGGAAGGGTGCGAGGTATTCGCTGGCGTTGTAGGACGAGATGCGGCCGGGTGTGTCGGTATTCTGGAAGTAGTCGTCGAGCGTAACGAAGCGGCCCAGGCAGGGTGCGTAGGCGTGCATTCGGACCAGGTCGTGGAACCAGGGCGATTCGATTTCGGGCCAGCGGGCGAGCAACAGTGCCGCCGCCTGGTCCTCCTCCATCGACTCGGCCATCCGCATCGGGAATCTCAGGAAGCTGGTCGCCGCTTCGGCCGCCAGCGGGATTCTCGACATCGCATCCAGCACCGTGCCGTCACAGCCTTCCCACCGCAACTTGCTCTGCTCGGTGTCGGGGTAGAGTCCATCGTCGAGCAGGAAGTGGAGTGCGGAGTGGTAGCCGGATCGTGAGAGCAGTTGGGGCAGCTGGGGGGCCAGGCCGAATCGGCGGCGGGCCCAGGTGGTCGGTTCGCGGCCGAAGAGTTGTTTGAGGGTCTGGCGGCCTCGCTGCAGGTCAAACAGCAGACTCTCCAGGGGCACCAGCGGCACGGGGATCTCCTCGTAGTCGCCTCCCACCACGTCGATCGTCTCGCGGGCCCAAGCCTCGCGGATCAACTCGGCCAACTCGGGGTGCTGTTCGACGATCGTCACCGCGTCGGCGACCCGCAGCAGCAGGTTGACGGGTGAGTCGCCCAGCAGCATGGTTCGGAAGTGCTTGTCGGCCACTTCGGGGACGATCAGGCAGAGATCGACCAGGTAGCAGTCGACCGGGTAGAACCTCTCGCGGGCCTCGTGCAGCGATTCGAAACAGGTTTTCAGGTGAGCCCGGGCCGTCTCGGCGTCTCCGGCCACGACCGCCTCGGCTGCCATCACCGCCTCACGCTGCAGGAAGACCTCGTCGAGGTTCCCGAAGTGGTGCATGTGCCGGGTCAGCAGTTCCATCTGCAGGTAGCAGCTGCCCAGTGCGAGGAAGTCGGCGGTGAGGTCAGGGTCGAGTGCTGGGGGCTCTGGTGACGGAGACTCGGGCGTTGGAGACTCGGCCAGGTCTGCGGGTTCTGTCGGGGTTTCGGTTTCGTCGAGAACGGCCAGGGCCGCGGCGATCATCTCGTCGCGGTCCGAGATGTCGCTGATCACTCCACAGCCGGATTCCCGGGCTCGTGAGGCCCAATCGTGTCCGAGCCAATCGGTGCTGGCGGTGGGCACCAGGAACAGCTGACCGGGGCTGGGATCGGTAGGCTCGTCGGCCCGTTGCCAGTTGGGGATGACCCCGGTGGCAGCCAGCAGTCGAGGGTGCCAGGCGACGGCGAACGCGTTGAGCAGACTCGCAGCCTCATCTTCCTCCAACTCGGTGGGGAAGTCCTCGAGGCTGTGGCTGGGGATCAGGATGACGACGTCTGTGAGGCTCATGGCCGTGTGCCGCTGGGCTGGGTTCGAATCGCCGCAGTGGGCGTTTCATCGAACGGGTGTTGCCGAGGGGGGTGGAGTGGGTGCGGGGTGGGTGCGGGGTGGGTGCGGGGTGGGTGCGGGGTGGGGTTGTGAGTGTAGTAGGAGCGTGGTTGGGGTCCAAGCGAGTGCGTTCAAACGGTGAAAACAGCGGAACTCTAGCGGTTGTCCGGTCGTCCAAAGCTCCGAAGGCAGCGAACCGCTGCGGGTCGGGGGTTTCAATTGACCCGATGGAAAACCACATGATAGCCTTAGGACAGGACGCTGGTTCAGGATCCCATCTATGGCGGGTCTCGAGGTGCATCTCGGGCGGATCGTTGTAGACTGAGGGGGTTGAAATTCGTGAGACGGTGGGAGTCGGGCGCCGATGGCTGACAGCCAGGACGTATGGGGAATCGAGATTGGCCAGGCCGGCCTGAAGGCGGTGCACTTGCGGTACGCCGAGGCGGCCGACCAGGTGCTGGCCATGGCCCACGAGTACATCCCCCACCCCAAGATTCTCAGCCAGCCCGACGCGATTCCCGAGGAGTTGATTCCTGCTGCGATCGCGACGTTCCTGGAATCCCACGACTTACGGGGTTCCCAGGTGGCGATCAGCCTGCCAGGCGCGACGTCTCTGGCTCGGTTCATCAATCTGCCGCCGGTCGAGTCGAACAAGGTGGCGCAGATTGTCGAGTACGAGGCGAAGCAGCAGATCCCGTTTGATCTCGACGACGTGATCTGGACCTACCAGAAGATTTCCGGCAGCGTCGATGAGGACAGCGGCTACATGCTCAACGCCGAGGTCGGCCTGTTCGCGATGAAGCGGGACCAGGTCTACGAGACGTTGCAGCCGTTCTTGGACGCGGACATCGAAGTCGATCTCGTGCAGATCGCGCCTCTGGCGCTCTACAACTTCGTCTGTTACGACCAGATGGGCATCCGGGTGGAGGACGAGCCGGACGACTTGGACGAGTACACGATCGTGCTGGACATGGGGACCGACAACACGACGTTGTTGATCACCAACGGAGCGAAGATCTGGATCCGCAACGTCCCCCTGGGCGGCAATCATTTCACTCGCGCGTTGACCAAGGAGATGAAGCTGACCTTTTCGAAGGCCGAGCACCTGAAGTGTCACGCGACGAAGTCCGAGGATCCTCGGGCGGTCTTCCAGGCCCTGCGGCCGGTCTTCAACGAGTACGTATCCGAGATCCAGCGATCGATCGGTTACTTTTCGAGTGTCAACCGCGACGCGAAGATCGTGAGGGTGTTGGGCTGTGGCAACGGGTTCAAGCTGGCGGGCCTGCAGAAGTTCCTGCAGCAGAGCCTGCAGTACGACGTCGAGCGGGTCGAGTCGCTGCAGGGGGTGATCGGCGAGAAGGTCCTCAACTCGAGCGAATTCCAGGACAACGTGTTGACGTTCGCGGTGCCGATGGGCTTGGCGCTTCAGTGCCTGGGCGTGACCCGCGTGCACACGACGCTGTTGCCCAGCGAGATCAAGACGGCACGATTGATCCGGCAGAAGAAGCCCTGGGCGGTGATCGCCGCATCGATCCTGCTGGCCGGCCTGGCCGTCGACGTGTTTCCTCGAGGCTGTGTCGACCGTTCGGTCCGCGACGTAGCGGTGGTGGCGGCATCCAAGGCCAGCGACAAGGCCTACAGCGAGATCACCAATACCCAGGGCGAATACGACACCCTGGCCGGAGAATTCGACGGCGAACAACTCAGGCAGCAGACCCTGCTGGGCGGTTCGGAGCGAGCCGAGTTGATCCCGGAGGTGTTTCGGGCGATCAACGAGTGTCTGCCGCGGGAGGTGGGCAACCAGAAGGACATCCAGAGCCTGGTCCGTCGTAATCGCATCCACATCTCCTACATGATCCATACTCGGCACGGGGACCTGAAGACAGGCTGGTTCGACAAGGTGGTGGCGACTCTGGACGGAAAACGCTACATGGATCCCACCGAGCTGGCCACGGCTCCCACCGGCAGTGGTTACGTGTTCACGATGATCGGCGAGCACTACCACAAGGGTCAGGACGAAACCGACCAGTTGCAGTTCTACGTGCAGAACACCCTGCTGAAGAACCTGCGTCAGCCGAAGCTCAAGACCCTGGGAATCTCGCATTCGACCCTGACCAAGATCATCGGTACGGTGGTCAACTACGACCCGACCGGCCGGGTCAAGATGAGCGATGCGGGTGGTTTTGGAGCTGCTGCGGGCGGACCGGTGTTCGGCGGCATCGGAGCGGCTCCGTCGGCCAAGAGCAAGAAGGCTGGCAGGGACGTCAAGTTCGTGAAGGTCGACAAGACCACCTTCAAACTCGAATTCGTCTGGAAACCGACTCCGTTGAGCCAGCGTCAGGCCGCTGCAGCGGCCGCGGCCGACGGTGGCCAGCCGACTGCTGACGCGACACCGGGAACTCCCACGCCACCCTCGACACAACCGGCCACGACCCCGACCCCGACCCCGACCCCGCCAGCGGGGACGGGGGCATTCTGAGCGACCCGCGCGGTCTTCCGAGGAAATTCATAATGGCCAGAGGCTGGCAGAGATCCGATTGACTAGAATAACCCCCATACGCCTGTGCACCACACGGACGTGATACCCAGTCCCCTGGCGGGGAATCGACGAGGACGATCATGGACAAGTTGCAACTGGTACTGGCTCACAAGTTCTGGATCCTGTTTGTCACGGTGTTGATCGTGACACCGATTGCCTGGAGCATTGGGACGGGTTCGTTGACCGAGGGGATCGAGGGCGAGAAGACCAAGCTCGGGGGTCGCTTCAAGAAGATCGACGGTCTGGTCTCCACGGCCGGCGAAAAGAACGACTTGTGTATCGAAGAGTTGTCCAAGATCAACGCGACCATGTCGTCGCGGACCACGGATGCCGCGGCCCAGCTGTGGAACGGACAGAAGCGGTTGAAGACCTGGCCCAGCCGGATCTCGCGACGGGTACCGAATTTCTTTTGTCTCGAGGACGTGACGTCGGTGCTCGAGTCGCCCGGCGGCAACGCGAACGTGATCCGCACGTTCTACAAGTTGGATTACGAGCGGGAGCTGGATCGGGTTTGGCTGCTGATCGAGCCCGAGGGGGCTCCGCAAGGGCCTGGCAAGGTGCGATTCCCTCGCAGGGATCTGCCCACTCCGGCCCGCTACCCCTGGCAGTCGGTTGATCCGTCGATCGAGGAGATCTACTCGGCCCAGGAGGACCTGTGGCTGGTCTCGTCGCTGTTGAATGCGATCCGCGAGGTGAATTCGGGAACGGTTTCGGTTGTCGATTCGCATGTGAAGGAGCTTCAGTTGATCCAGTTGTTCCGTGGCACGCGGTTGTCCGATGGTGCCGGCGGCAAGGGCGGCACAGCGGGTGGTGGAGCGGCTGGAGCGCCTGGTGGCGGCGGTGCGGCTGGAGGTCCTCCGGCGGGTGGCCCGACTGGTGTCTCGGCGGGTGCCGGTGGTGCCGGTGGTGCCGCGATGGGGGGGATGGAAGGTGGCGGAACAGGACAGGTCTCCGGTGACCAGTTCAGCGTCCCGGTCGATTTTACGCTCACCGAGGAGTTCAGCGGCGTGCTGATTGCCGGTGGTGGGGCGAAGCAGGACGGAGGCGGCGCGATGGGCGGCATGGGCGGCGGCGGTGGTGGCCCGATGGGCGGCGGCGGCGGCGGTCCGATGGGCGGCGGCGGTGGCCCGATGGGGGCTGGCGGTCCGATGGGAGCTGGCGGTCCGATGGGAGCTGGCGGTCCCGGCGGCGGTGCCGCAGCGGGCGGTTCGGGGGGCGTGGCACCTCAGAAGTACTACTGTGAAGACACCGAATTCCGCCGCACCCGCGGCTTCAAGCTCAAGCTGGTCGTCGATCACCGCAAGTTGCCCGAACTGCTGGCCGCACTCACTCGGTCGCCTTGGCCGATCGAGATTGTTCACGTCAACCAGGGACCCTCACCCACCACGATTTACCATCCCGCTGAAGCATCCGCCGATGGCGGAGGCGATCCGATGGGCGGCGGCGGTGGTGGCCCGATGGGCGGCGGCGGTGGTGGCCCGATGGGCGGCGGCGGTGGTGGCCCGATGGGCGGCGGCGGTGGTGGCCCG
>Ga0310124_10001735_pt1 | contig 15133 bp, 18 predicted proteins | sample CB11b_AW_Bot5_MG_FD_203507 | JGI IMG/M metagenome (GOLD analysis project Ga0310124, IMG submission 203507) | Marine microbial communities from Western Arctic Ocean, Canada - CB11b_AW_Bot5 | ecosystem: Environmental > Aquatic > Marine > Oceanic | place: Canada: Western Arctic Ocean | collected...
GGGGGCTCTTCGATCTGGCCGTGCACAGCTGGACGGAGCCGATCGAACGGGTGTTGGTTGCCGCGCACAAGCACGGAGTGTCCGTGGTCACTCCCCGAATATCGCCTGCCACTCGGATCAGCTGAGATCCCGGTGCCGCAGCCAGGGGTCCTCTGGGGATTCAATCTGGTCCGTGTCTATCGTGGTGCCGACGGCAACAATGCCCACCAACCTGATGAATTCGGCCTGTTGTTGTTCGAGTAGGGAACCCCGCTTACCGAAACATCCGGATGGCAAATTCGGCCGTGTCCTGTAGCCTCGTCAGTTCGCGCACACGGCCGTAGGTTTCGGGATTCATGTGCCACTTGTAAGGTGTCATCTCCACCAACCCCGCCACATCTTCCGGGCTGGACAGGATCAGAGGAAAGGTGATCTGCTCGGCAGTCATCAGACTGAATCCCTCCGGTATCTGTGCCTCCGCGTGGTGCTGCGGCTGGTCATAGATCATGCCCCGAAGCGTCTGCAGATGCCGCGGACCGGGTTTCACCTCGATGAACACCCCCTCTGAGCGCAACACCCTTCGCACCTGTTGTGGGTCGGATGGCGCAAATACCTGCAACAGCGCTGCCACCGAAGAGTCCAGCACGGGGAGACGATAGGTATTTCCTACGGCATGATCGACCTGCGGCGCCGCCTTGGTCGCCAGCCGCACAGCCTCCTTCGACACATCCACGCCGTATTGACGCACGCCTTGAGAAAGAGAGGTCGCTGCCCATTGTCTCAGGTAGTACCCCTCGCCACAGCCTACATCGAGAACGCTCTCAGGCGACGACCGCCCCAGCAGATCGGCAAGGGCTGCCGCCAACGGCGCGTAGTGGCCGGCATCGAGGAACAGGCGCCGGTGTTTGAGGCTTTGTTTGGGATCGCCAGCCACTGCCGATCGACGATGATGGACCAGCACCAGATTCACATACCCTTCGCGGGCGATGTCGAAGCTGTGGTCGGCAACGCAGGTGAAGCTTTTTTCGCCCCGATCGAGCCGTTGTTCGCACACGGGGCACATCCAGATCGATTCCTGCATCCATCACCCCGGAGTTGCCTGATGACACCTTCTGTTGATAGAGTTGTAGGACAGCAGCTCCAAGGGGGAGCCGACGGTCCGCGTGAAGGGTCCTACCCGCCCCTACGTTCATTCGCATGGTACCCTTTGCGTCGCGCTGCGGACAGCGACGCACCTCACGCACCGAGGAGGGTATGCCCCGTCCATTTCCGACCCAACCCAATCTCGAGCACTTCCGCAAACAGGCCAAGCAGTTGCTGCGCGATGTCCGTGCCGGAGACGGCGATGCCACCCGGCGCGCCCGGCTCAGTCATCCACGCTGGTCGGCGGGTGTCGGCATGCAACGCGGCCTGTCGCTACACGACGCGCAACTGGTCTCGTCGATGCCGTCGACCGCCGCCAGCAGAATGGCGATCCCTCACGCCATGTCATGGTGACCGGTGGCGCCGGCTTCATCGGCGACATCTGTGATGCCGAGGTGGTCGACACGATTGTCGCTGAGGCGGATGTCCTGTTTCATCTGGCCGCCAACTTTGGCCGCTCCTCGGGTAGCGATCCGGGGGCTTGTCTGCATGCCAATGTACACGGTACCGAGAATCGTACTCGAATCCGCCAGCCACCATGGCGTACGCTTTCTGTTGGCCTCGACGTCAGCGGTCTATGGCAATCTCGAACCGGGCGCCGTGCTGCGCGAGGATGACGTGCACTTCCTTGGCAGCTCGGCCGTTGCACGCCTGGGACTACGCGCTAAGCAAGATCGTCTGCGAGCAACTCACCTTCGGTCACGCTCGTCGGCATCACCTGCGGGTGACGGCGATACGGCTGTTCAACGTCGTCGGGGCTCGACAGACGGATCGCGTCGTCGTGCCCACATTCCTTGGCCAGGCTCGCCGCAACGAGGCCATCACCCTGCACGGCGATGGCACTCAGAGTCGTTGTTTTACCGATGTCCGGGATGCCGTCGAAGGTCTGGTGCGACTCGCCGACTGTGATGCTGCCGTGGACGAAACGATCAACATCGGATCACGCAACGAACTCAGTGTGCGCCAGTTGGCGCAGCATGTGAAATCCGTGACGGGCAGCGACTCCAGCATCGAAACCGTGCCCTACGACTTCCAGATGATACCCTCCCGGGTACCCTGTTTGGGAAAGGCACGGCAGTTGATCGGCTAAGCCGCCGTACACCCCGTCGAAGAGAGCATCCGGGAGATCATCGCCCTCGACGACGACTGATCTGACCGTCCCGAAAAGGCCGTGGTGTCCCTGGTGGCAACATCCTGCCAGTGACGCACCGGCTACTCTTGGCGCTTCCGCTTCTGCCGCCATCCCGTACATTTACTGCCCATGATTTCGATAACTGACCTTGAAAAGACCTACGGCGACCGCACTCTGTTCGCCGACGTCTCTGCCCAGCTCAATGGTGGCCAGCGTTATGGACTGGTCGGCGCCAATGGTTCGGGCAAGACGACGCTGCTCAACATGCTCACCGGCGACCTGGAGCCCAGCGCCGGCGAGGTAACGGTACCCCGCCGTCTGCGTCTGGGTGTGCTGCGGCAGGATCAGTTCCTCTACGAGGAGCACAAGATCCTGCATGTCGCCCTCATGGGGCATCAGGAACTGTGGCAGGTGATGGTAGAAAAGGAGAAGCTCCTCGCCGACGCCGAAAATCACTTCGACGCCGATCGCTTCTCCGAGTTGGAGGACCAGGTAATGGGCTTCGACGGCTACAGTGCCGAGGCCCGGGCGGCGATGATTCTTGAAGGCCTGGGGTTGCCGGCGGCAATCCACCACGAGCCCCTGTCGACCCTGTCAGGGGGCTTCAGACTCCGCGTCCTGCTCGCCCAGGTGCTGGCGGGGTCTCCGGACGTGTTGCTGCTGGACGAACCGACGAACCACCTCGATATCCTGTCGATCCGCTGGCTGGAGACTTTCCTGCGTGACTTCGCCGGTCCCGTCGTCGTCATCTCCCACGATCATCGTTTTCTCGACAATGTCTGCACGGACATTCTCGACGTCGATTACGAGACGGTGACGGAGTACACCGGCAACTACTCCGACTTTCTCGCTGCCAAATTGCGCGAGCGGAAGCGTCGCGAGAAAGAGATCTCCAAGCGCGAGATGGAGATCGCCCACCATCAGAAATTTGTCGATCGCTTCCGGGCCAAAGCAACCAAGGCCCGCCAGGCACAGAGCAAGTCGCGCATGATCGAAAAAAAAACCGACGAGCTCGTCTCCCTGCCACCGTCGTCGCGACGATATCCACACTTCAGATTTCAGCAGCAGCGCGACAGTGGCCGCGACGTGCTCCGCGTCAAGGGTATCAAGAAAGCCTTCGATGACAACGAGGTGTTGCACGGCGTTGACCTGCTCGTGCAGCGGGGTGACCGCATGGCGATCATGGGTCCCAATGGCATCGGCAAGTCGACGCTGCTGAAGATCATCATGAATGATCTGGCTGCCGACGAGGGCGAGATCGAGTGGGGCTACGAGACCCATCCCGGCTATTTCTCCCAGGATCACAGAGAGAAGTTCGGTCGGCCACAGCGGACGGCGGAGACTTGGATCTGGGAGGGTTGCCCGGAACAGAGCATCGGTTTCGTCCGAGGCCATATGGCGATGATGTTATTCACCGGCGACGACGTCGAAAAGCGCCTCGAATCCCTCTCCGGTGGCGAGGCGACGCGCCTCGTGTTCAGCAAACTCGCCATCGCCAGGCCCAACGTCCTCGTCCTTGACGAACCGACCAACCACCTCGATCTCGAATCGATCGAAGCCCTCGTGGAGGGTTTAAAATCCTTCGCCGGCACCCTCATCATCGTCTCCCACGACCGCTGGTTTGTCGGCCAGCTGGCGACCCGCATCGTCGAGATCAAACCGGGGGAGGTGCGTGATTTTCAGGGCACCTATGATGCCTACGTCCACCACTGCGGCGACGATCACCTGGACGCCGATCGGGTGGTGCTGAAAGCGAAGACCGAAAAGAAGCAGAAGAAAGCGGCAGCCAACGGTGCACGGAAACAACCCAATGGCGGCAAACCGAAGCGATCCAAGGCCAGCCTCCACCAGGCTGAGCAGGAGCAGTCCAAGCTGCTGGCTCGAATCGAGGCGGCAGAGACGCGGATGCAGGCAATCGACGACGCCTTCTGCGCCCCCGGATTCTACGAGGACACGACTGCCGGGCAGGTCAGACAACTGCAGATGGAACGCTCGGAACTGGAGCTCGAGGTGCAGAGCCTGACAAGCGAGTGGGAACGTGCCGAGTCCGCAGGCGTTCCGGGATAGTCCAGTGCCGCGGACCTTCGACGACGCGGGGTATTTCATCTGTCGTGGCTTGGTGACAGCTGAGCAGACGGAGGCAATCCGTCAGGGACTGATGCGCAAGGCGAGCGAAGTTGCCGCCAGTGGCGACTACGGCCGCGACAAGATCCTCGAAGACGGGGCGAAAGCCAGTCCCGATTCGGTCCCCCTCCACCAGCGCTTCCGCAAGCTGAACCAGCTCGACCTGTTGCCCGAATTGTGGAACCACTGGTACGCCGGCGCACCGGTGCTCGAGGTGGTGCGCCACTTCCTCGGTGATGACATCCTCAGGAAGTACGCCTCCGCGTTTCTCAAGCCTGCGCGTATCGGTGGCGCCACCCCCTGGCACCAGGACATCGGCCTCTGGCGCGATCGCAACGACGACGCCATGAATGGATGGCTCGCAATCGACGCGTCGACGCAGGCCAATGGCTGCCTGCAGGTCGTTCCCGGTTCACACCTGGGCCCCATTCTCGAGCACGTCGAATACGAAGACTCCATTCACGCCGAATTGCCGCGGGACCGTTGCAACGACCTGTCGGTGGAATATGTCGAACTGCAGCCGGGGGATGCCGTGTTCTGGCACAGCCGACTGTGGCACTACTCGGCGCCGAACAGATCGGAGACAGGCCGCATCGGCGTCGGCGCCGTGTGGGTGAATCCTGCCCAGATCAGCCAGCTGACCACTGCAAAACGTCTGCGCTGGGCGATGCGCACCGGCAGAATCCTGCCACACCCGGCACCGGAGCTGATCGTTACGACGGACTGAAGGAGCGTGTCCGAATATTCACGCAGTCTCCGCGTCGAACTCGGGTTCGAGTCCAACCCGCAAACGGCGACGTGCCTCGTGCAGCCGCCACTTGGCGGCATAATGACTGATGCCAAGAGCCTTGCCGATCTGCTGACAGGTATACCCCTCGAAGTGGAACAGGTTAACGACCCGATGATAGGCCGGCGGCAGGGCCTCCAGGGACAGGAAGGCACCCGGCTCGGACGACCCGTCCAGCGGACGTGGCCCTGCCTCATGGATGTCGCTGGGGCGAATTCGGGCATCCTGGCAGAGCAGACCAGTACCGCCCGTTGCACCACGACGATCCCGCTCCTCGCCATCACCGCTGCTGGGATGTGGTGATCCCGTTGCCCGTTACGTCGATACCATCCTCGCCATGGCCGCTCGGATCGCCGATCCAGCAACGCTGGCCATACGGACGGCGCAATGTCAAGCGAGAGCACCGCAGGTTTTGCCCCCCGCCGACCGAGATCCGGCGAGGGGCACGTTCAGCCTCAGGCTGCTTGTTCTCCCGTCGGTGCAGCCTCGATGCGGACCTGCTGTGCACCGATGTGGCCATCCACGGCGGCGAGGGCCGCCGCTTCCATCACGTGCCTGAGTTCTCGCACGTTGCCCGGCCAGTCATGGTTGAGCAGCAGCCTCAATGCGTCGTCACCGATGGTTGGCGCGTCCATACCACTGGCACGGGGGGCCGCTTCGACAAAGTGCTGCACCAACACCGTCAGATCCTGCTGTCGATCGCGCAGAGGGGGCAGATCCATGCGCATGACCTGCAGTAGAAAGTAAAGATCCTCTCGCAGAGCACCCGTGGCGACGAGCCCTCGCAGATCGGTGCTCGTCGTGCAGATCAAGCGTACGTCAAAAGGGTGCTCTTCTGACCCCGCCAGACGACGATATGTACCCTGTTCGATGGCTTCCAGCAAGCGCAGCTGGGCCGGCAGCGACAGGTCGCCCACCTCGTTGAGAACAAGAGTTCCCCCCTGAACCTCCTCGAGTTTTCCCGCTGTCGATACGTGCGCGCCGGTGAAGGCACCCGCCTCAAAACCAAAGATATCGCTCTCCCCGAGACTGTCGGGTCGGGCGTCACAACTGACGACGGCGACGGGACCACCGTTCAGCCCCTGCAGGACACGCGCCGCCAGACGCTTGCCGGTACCACGCTCACCCACCAGCAGCACGGGAACATCGGTGCTGGCCGCCAAGGTCAGCTGCTCCCGGACCTGCGCCAGTCCGGCACCCAGAAGTATGTCGATGGAGGAGATTGCTGTTGATCCTGTCGACGATTCGACCGCCTCTGTCAGACGCGGCCAGCTGTCAAAGCCATACTCTCGAGCGATGACGAGCTGCGCCTCCTGCAGCGACAGATCGACCAGGCTGTCGTCATTGGACCGCTCATGGCGTGGGTGGTTGGTGCGAATACGCGTCAGCGCCTCCGCATCGTGTGATGCGGAGGCTTTGCGCAGATCCTTCGCCTGGCTTTTCAGCTGGCGAAGATTGGCCTGTGGGGGAAGTTGCCGTACAGACATGGCCCCTCTTTCCATGGAAGCGCCTGTTGTCCGCATACTCAGGCAGGAAAAGAAGGAGATGTGGTTGCCGCCTGCTGCGGCGTCCAAAGCGTAGAGGGTGGACTCGGTCCTTACCGCGGACTGGCGGCTTCCCCCAGAAGCACTGCCGGAAAGGTAGCCAGCGATCGCCGCAGGGCAAGTCTATTCCTTGCGGCCGAACAGCAGGTAACAGAGACCAATCACGAGCCCCAACACGCCGAAGGTGAGAAACCCGGGTCGATAGCTGCCCTCGCCGACGATCAATCCCATACCGATAAACAACCCGATACCAAAAGATTCGGCGCTGAACCCACGTACAGAGCTCACCGTGGCGCGTATCTCCGAAGGGATCATGTGCTGCAACCGGCCCTCGACGATGAGTGCGATCACCTGAAAGACCAGGCCAGATGCCCCCAGCAGAAGGACCGACCACTGGCCCATCCACCAGGCGCTGATCGTCAACAGCGCGCCCCCGCCAAGAAATGCCGCATACAGCCAACGCAGACTGAGCCCCTCGAATCGATGGGCAACGAATCCCGCAGCGGCCTGCACGGCATAGATCGATCCGAGGAAGATTCCCAGCGCGTAACGGGGCAGACCCGCCTCGTTGGCAAAAATCGTATAAAACTCATCGAGCCCACCCCCGAGAGCGATTGCCAGCGATGCGAAGGCGATGAGTCGCAGAATCACCGGAGATCGCCAGGCGTATCGCACACCCTCACCCAGCACGGTGAAATACGGCCTGGGTGTCGTCGACTGTGTTGGTGGCGCAGGGGGTAGCAGCAGAGCCATGAAACTCGCTACCACACTGACAGCAACGCTGGCGCCGATCAGCACCGGATACCCGTAGTCGACCAATGCCGCTGCCGCGAAGGAGGAGAGGATGACCCCCGTGGTATTGAAGGCCAACGAGCGTCCGTTGACTTTGACGAACTGTGCCTCACAGCCAAAACGCTTGAGCTCGTCATAGATGAGCGCCTCGAATGTACCTGACGACAGTGCACTTTTCGTCCCCCACAGAACAAAACCGAAGAAAAATCCCCAGAAGCCGGGGAACAGACCCCAGCAGGCGAAACCGGAAACGGAGAACAGTTGAGCGACAAAGAGGATGAAGCGTCGGGAATACTTGTCGGCGAGCACACCTGAAGGCACTTCGAGGAGGAGGGTGATGCCTGCCCAGACGGTGAACAGCCATGAAATCTCCATCGCCGACAAGCCATAGTCGATAAACATGACCGCGTAGAATGGGTATATCACCATCAGCTCCTGGACCACACACAAGCCATAGAGCCGGATGAGGAAGGATGTCATACTGCCCACGGAAGGGGTCAGGGCGCGGCAATGTCAAACTGGTCCGGGTTGACAGCTGTCCCACTCGGTGACGATGGTCTTTCTATGAAACGACTCCTCCGACCATTTCCCAGCGTCGCTGCCGCAGTAATGATGTCGGTGCTGTCTCTCTCGGCGCAGAGCGACAGCACCGACTACGCCGCACCCATCACGGTGATCACCGCCACCCGCGACCACGATCTGGCGGACGAGCTTCCCGCGGCGGCGACCACAGTAGATCTGCGTGACATCCAGCGGGGCGAGAAGCTCGTGTCCCTGGACGAGGCACTGCGCCATGTGCCGGGTGTCATCGCCAGCAACCGCCACAACCTTTCCCAGGGCGAGCGCCTCACCGTGCGTGGTATCGGGGCAAGGGCTGCCTTCGGTGTGCGTGGTCTGAAGGTGTTACTCGACGGCATCCCTTTGACTACACCGGATGGACAGACCCAGTTGGGCAATGTCGATCTGAGTGCCGCTGGACGCATCGAGGTCTTGCGAGGACCCAGTTCCAGCCTCTATGGCAACGCCGGAGGGGGTGTCGTGGCGATCCACTCCGCCCCTGGCCGCGCCGGGGCATGGCACGTGCGACCGGGGCTCATCATCGGCAGCGATGCGCTGTGGCGCAGCCAGATACATATCGATGGCGGCAACTCAAAACATCGATTCTCCGCCGATGTACGGCGATTGCAATTGGACGGCTTCCGCCACCACTCCGAGGCCGTCGTCCAGGGCGCCAGCATCATTGGACATCACCAACTGGCCAGCACCTGGCAACTGGTCTCCGTCCTCAATATCTATGACGCGCCCTATCTGCTGAACCCGAGCTCGATGTCCCGACAGGATGCCGAGACTCGTCCACGGTATGCGCGCGGCTTCGTCGTCGCCCAAGGTGCGTCGAAGGTGGCACGCCAGATCCAGGGCGGCGTCACACTGCGCCACGATGTGAAAGAAACACGCACCGAGTTGACCCTGTACGCCGTCGATCGGAGTCTCGACAATCCCATCCCAGGTGCCATCATCGACCTCAATCGCGCTTCTGGGGGACTACGCGCCACCCATAGTCGCGATCACGCCGTACGAGGCATCCCCGTGCGCTGGCAATTCGGACTCGATGTGGAAGCCCAGAGTGACGAACGATCCGAATTCGACAACGAGGGACTTAGCGACACCGATATCGACGCCGCAGATGTACCGGACGCCGTCGTCCGCGGCGCTCTTGTCCTCGACCAGGAGGAACGGGTGCGCAGCGTGGCGCCATTCACCTCCATCGACATCCGCCCCATGCCAGAGTTGCTGCTTACCCTGGGTGGCCGTCTCGATCGCTACACCCTCGAGGCGGACGACGCCCTGCTCGCCGACGGTGATCAATCCGGCACACGAACGCTCTCTCAACTCAGTCCCTCGCTGGCGACCAGCTATCGGCTCGGCGACCTGACGTGGGCTTACGCCAGCATCGGCACCGCCTTTCAGACGCCGACGACGACGGAGTTGAGCAACCGACCTGACGGTTCAGGGGGCTTCAATCCGAATCTGGATCCCGAGTCCATCGTCAGCCTCGAGTTGGGCGCCCGGGGGTATTGGCTGCCCGCGAGGCTCGCCTGGGACGTCGCTCTCTACCGTATGGCCGTGGAGGACATGTTGTTGCCCTTCCAGGTCGATGACCCCGAAAGCGAAGTCATCTACTTCCGCAACGCCGGCCGCGCCCAGTCTGTCGGCGCCGAGGCCACTCTCCGCACCCAGGCGACAGAAAATGTCGATCTGCGACTGTCGGCGACATGGCTGGATTTCACCTTCGACGACTATGTCGTCGTCACCGACGATGGCCCACTGCAGTTGTCTGGAAACGAACTGCCTGGTGTACCCCCAGCGCACATTGCCCTGTCGGCCAATATCGATCTACCACGGGCTACGTGGGCTGAAATCGAGACCGAATGGACCGACGGGTACTGGGCCAATGACTTCAACGGGCCACCACCCGGCAGCACCGCCGTGGCACGCGACTTCTTCAATGACGGCTACGCCACGGTCGCGGTGCGACTCGGTGGCACGGTGAATCTGGCACGTTATCGGGCGCAGCTGTTTGCTGGCGTCGACAACCTGCTCGACAAACGCTACAATGGCTCCGTCACCCCCAACGCCTTTGGCAACCGCTTCTTCGAACCCGCCGCAGGTCGTACGTGGCATGCGGGCATCACTCTTGAGTGAAAATTCAATGCGCGTCATCGACGCCCACGTCCACACCCTCGACAACTACCAGCCCATGGCGCCATTTGAGGATATGGGACGTGTCGATCGCCTGTTGCACTGGATGGATGATGCCGGCGTCGACAAGGCGGTGATGCTGCCAGTGGTGGCCGACTTCTCTCCTGAAAACAACGAGGAGTGCGCCAATTGGGCGCGGAACCATCCCGAACGTCTGGCCGCCATGACGGACGTTCCATTACACGAGGCCAACGCGGCGGAGCGGGTGCGCGCCGCCCGCGAGCAGTATGGCGCCGTCGCCATCAGTTGTTACCCCTCCACACCCGACCTGGCCTGGTTGACGGAGCCTGACGCCGAACCTCTGTGGGACGCTTTCAAGGAGAGTGGCCTGCCCTGCAACTTGCACGTCACCCAACCGAACTACAGCCACATCATCACCGCAGCTCGACAGCACCCGGAGGTGCCCATCCTGCTCAATCACTTCGCCTTGCCCAAAGGCGGGGGGGTGACGAGCGACGATCCCTCCTACGGCGGCCTTGCGAGTGCGGCTGATGTACCGAATCTGTTCGTCAAGGTCTCGGCCTTTTATGCCGCTGCCGACACCCCCTGGGATCCGGCGTGCCCTGTGCCACTCGCCTACCTGCAGCGGCTGCTGGGAATTTTCGGTGCTGCGCGGCTGCTATTCGGCACCGACTGGCCACCGGCGGGAAAACACCTCTCCTACCGTCAGGGCGTCGAGATCGTACGCACCTACGCTGAGTTGAGCCCGCAGGACCGGGACCTCATTCTCAGTGGCACGGCGGCACGGCTCTTCGGCATCTGATGCCAGTCCTGGATATCCGCGCCTTGCAGCGTGTGATGACGCGGCGCAATGTCCTGTTCAAGCATCAACTCGCCAATCTGGTGGGAATCAGCTACGGGAGGCTGACACAGATCATCGCAAATGGCGAAAGTGATGTGGAGCAGGATATTCTCGATCGCCTGTGCACCGGGCTCGACTGCGAACCCGGCGATATCCTGACCCAAGACATGACAGAAAAGCGCCCCGCCAGCGGAGAAGGCTGACAGGGCCGCCGCAGTGGCACGGCGCGCCCTCAGACTTCTCGAACCAGATGCATCATCGGTGGCTGCCCTGCGCGACCGGCTGCAGCGATACGTGGATACTGCCCAGCAATGACGTCCGCTCCCAGCTACCCCACGCCACCCATCTTGCAGACCTGGGTCCACTCTTTCTCCGTCACCGGCTGAATCGACAGGCGCTGGCCCTTCTGGACAACCTTCATGTCCGTCAACTTCTTGTTCCCCTTCAAGTGTGCGAGGGGCACGAAAGTCTTGAACTTCTTCTTCCATTTCACATCGAATGAATACCAGCGTGGCTCGTCCTTGTTGGACTTTTCATCGTAATACCTCTCCTTCTTGTCGAACTGGCTGGGATCGGGATAACCTGCCGCCACGATCGTGACGATGCCGGCAACTCCCGGTTCGTCACAGTTGGAGTGGTAGAACAAGGCAAGGTCCCCCTTTGACATGACATCACGAATCGAATTTCGTGCCTGGTAATTGCGCACACCACGCCAGTAACCGGTGCTCTTGGGTCGTGTCTTCAACTCATCGAAAGAACACTCATGCGGTTCGCACTTGACCAGCCAGTAGGCCATGGATCTCTCCTGCCTTGGAACGTGGGCGCGGTTTGGGTGTCAAGTTTAGGTGTCAGGATGTGATTCGTGAAGCTCTTTACCACACGGCTGAAATTGCGGGAGTTTAAGCTGGAGGATATCGGTGTCGACGATCGAGTTGGCCGCCTCCGGCGAACTGATCGGCTGTGGCGGTGTCCGTCGTGCCATCGATGTGGCCCCCACGGCGGACACCGGCTATGAGCTGAACCCCGACTTCTGGGGCCAGGAGTACGCCACCGAGAGCGATGCGTTGCCTGACCGGCTTCGCCTTCGACGAGATCGGTCTGTGTGAACTGACAGCCCAGGTCGCGCCGGGCAATCAGCGCTCTGTTGGCCTGCTGGAACGGCTGGGTTTCACCCATACCTCCGCCCTGGCTGCTTCGATTCTGCAGTATCGCCGCACATCAACAGTAGTGGTCCCTGACGGATCAGTGCCCGGCGTCTTCGGTGTTCTAAGAGCCGGAGGACCTCATATTGCAGCGCGGTGGTCTGATGACGCTGCTCATCATCGGCATGTCCTGAGCCCGAGCTGCCGCCAACAAGCGCGTCCGCCTCCCGCAGGATACACGACAGAGGCTGAACGTAGTAGATTCCGCGGTCCCGATACGAGGGAAGGAGGACCGCAGACGATGCCGATTGTCGATGTCGAACTGGTGGGACCGGTGCCCGCTGAGGTCGGCTCAGGCCTGGCTCGACGCATTGCGGATGGCATGGGTGACACCTTGGACTCCCGCCCGCAGGGCACGTGGGTCAGGTTGCGTTTTCTCGCCGAGCAGAACCATGCCGAGAACCTCGATGGTGGACCGGAAGGGATTGAGCCGGTCTTCGTATCCATCCTCCAGGCCGAACTACCGCCGGAGCAACAACTCGCCGAACTGGCAGGGCAGCTGGCAACCGCCATCGGCCTCGCCTGCAGCTGTCCCGTCGCCAATGTCCACGTCCTGTTCGAACCAGCAGCTGTCGGCCATCTCGCCTTCGGTGGGAAATTGCTGACATGAATGGGGGACCCATACTGCTCGCCCTGCTGTCGGCGGCACTGTTCGGGGTGGCCACGCCGGCAAGCAAGTGGCTACTGGTCGGTCTTACACCATTCCAACTAGCGGGATTGCTCTATCTCGGCGCTGCTCTGGTCGTGGCGCCCACCGCCCTGCGCCAAGGCGGCCTCGCCTTGCCACGACGCACCGACCAGCGCAATCGACTGCGGCTGTTGGGTGCCGTGTTCTTCGGCGGAATCTGTGGTCCCCTTGCACTGCTGTTCGGCCTGCGCCTCGCCCAAGCCACCTCCGTCTCCTTGTGGCTGAATCTGGAACTGGCCGCCACGGCCACACTCGGCGCACTGGTATTCCGCGATCATCTCGGTTTCAGAGGCTGGCTTGGAGTCTTGGCGACACTCAGCGCCTCGGCGCTGCTCACATGGGGGCCAGCAGCAGCTGGATTGGTCCCCGGCCTGCTCATCCTCATCGCCTGTCTCTGTTGGGGGCTGGACAATCATCTCACGGCGCTCATCGACGGCATCACCCCGAGTCAGAGCACCCTGTGGAAAGGTACCGTAGCGGGTACCGTGAATCTGACGATCGGTGGTATCCTGGCGCCGATTTCGGTCGACCTCCAGATCCTGCTCGCCGCGCTGATGGTGGGAGCCCTGTCATACGGCGTCAGTATCGTACTCTACATCCGCTCCGCCCAGGCGATCGGTGCCACCCGTGCACAGGTATTGTTTGCCAGTGCCCCCTTCTTCGGCGTCGGACTCGCCGTCCTCGGGCTGGGTGAGTCGTTCGCCCTCGTTCATGGCCTCGCTGTGCCCCTGTTTGCCGGTGGCGTCGCCTTCCTCCTGATCGATGGCCATGGGCACGACCACACGCACGAAGCGATGTCCCACAAGCATTCTCATCGTCATGATGATGAACACCACACGCACGTGCATACCGATCTTCCGCCAGCCGCACGACACACCCATTTTCACCAGCACGAACCAACCAGCCATCGGCACCCTCATTGGCCAGATCTGCACCACCGTCACAAACATGACTCGGCTCCGGTGAGCGACGAGGGGTAAAGGGTGGGATACAGACTTCGTCTGGCGTTGTTCATCGGTCTCATCGCCGGTCCCGCAGGGGTCCGCGTCGGCGAGAACAGGAATTGCGCCGCAATCGACGACGGCACTCCCCCCCATGAACAGTTGCTGTCGGCCTTGAGATACGAAAAAGATTACAAAGACATCAGTGGCGCCTGCGAGCGCTACCAAGAGTTGTCCTGATCACCGGGTTGATGGTTGGCATTGGCTCCAACCTGACGTCCTTCGTCGATCCACCCTCTCTGCTCATCATCTTCAGTTTCACGCTGGGCGTATTGGATCGCTGGCGCCCCCATCGGCACGATGTTCAGCGCCCTGTTCTCGGCCTCCAGCACGCCCGAGCAACTCGCCGCCCTGCCAGCATCACATCGAATCCCGCGCGGTGCAATAACTCCACCCCGCACAGGACGGCGCCTCGCCTAGTGACGCTTTCAGTGTTGTGATGAAGTCCCGGCGAGGCGCACCATTTCGGCTACCAATTCCGCTACACGCTCGCTGACGTCGTCGCTGGCCAGTGCCATCTGTTCGGTGCGATCATCGCTGAAATCGCTAGCGGTGGCGTAGACGAAACGGGGTACGATGAGACAGCGAAAATCGAGCATCAGACTGTTCGCCAGGGACATGACCGACATATAACTCGCGCGACCGCCGGCAGCGCATAGCAATCCCACCACCTTGTCCGTCCACGCTCGCCCGGTCTGCTCTACCAGATTCTTCACGGCGGCATTTACATCAAAACTATACACGGGTGCCGCCAACAACACACCGTCGGCGGCATCGATTGTCTGCCGCAATTCAGCCACGTCACCCCCTTTGCTGTCACCTGTACCATCACACATCGGTATGTCCACTTGCTGCAGATCGATCCACTGGGCTACAACATCGTGACCGGCCAGTAACTCGTGGGCCCGTCGTGCCAGAACCCGCGACCGACTCTGCGGATTCAGCGAGCCGCTGATCACGACCATGCGCATGTCAGGCCTGCCTGTAGCGGATTTCGCGCCCGGAGCTGGCACTCTTGTAGATCCCCTCAAGGATTTTCATCACCTTGATCCCCTGCTCCCCCGTCGCCATGGGTGCTCGTTGTTCGAGGATGCTGTTGACGAATTCATGGTATGAGGAGGGTGTCGATCCCGAGCGCCAGTCCAGCCGCTTGCTGAACTGATCCCCGTCCTCGTCGGT
>Ga0310124_10001737_pt1 | contig 15129 bp, 17 predicted proteins | sample CB11b_AW_Bot5_MG_FD_203507 | JGI IMG/M metagenome (GOLD analysis project Ga0310124, IMG submission 203507) | Marine microbial communities from Western Arctic Ocean, Canada - CB11b_AW_Bot5 | ecosystem: Environmental > Aquatic > Marine > Oceanic | place: Canada: Western Arctic Ocean | collected...
AAACCGGCCTCGGAGGTGGCCAGCAGCTTGCCGCCCATGCTGCTGAAGCCCGCCGCGTCAGAGAATGTGCCCACCACCTTGCCGCCAATACGCGCACCATGGGCCTGGCTGCCGTCCTCGATCACCTTCAGTCCGTGCTTTTTGGCGACGCGATTGATCGCCGGCATGTCTGCGGGCTGGCCATAGAGATGCACCACAAGGACCGCCTTCGTCCTCGGCGTGATCGCTTCTGCAATCTTTTTCGGGTCCAGCAAGCCGCTGACACGATCGACATCGGCGAAGACGGGCACGGCGCCAACCGCGAGAATACAGGACGTGGAAGCCCCCCACGTACATGGCGTCGTAATCACCTCGTCGCCATCGCCGATCTCCAACCCCATGAGCGCACACATGAGCGCCGCGTGTCCCGAATTCACGGTCAGTACGTGACGGTCACCGTGGTAGGCACTGAGACTGTCCTCCGCCTTGCGGATCACATCACTGGTGCGCCCCAGTGCCACGGTGTGCCCCGATTCCAGCAGATCGACGACCTGCCGAACCGAATTTTTGTCGATCAAAGGCCAGCGCGGCGCCGGTGTCGGTACACCCAGGGGGCGGCCACCAAGTAGGGCGAGTTGTTTGCGTGACATATTGCTTGGCCCCCCTACCGCGACACCGGCGGATTTTCAACGTTCGTCGCAATCACATCCGTATCCCACAGATGCGAAAATTTCAATGCCCGTGGACAGTGTGGGTAGGCCTCTTCGACTTCCACCAGCAGGCCCTGCAACAGCGCCGCATTGTCATCCGGATCGAAGACCTCCATCGAGATACCCCGCGCCTTCAGGTCAGCCTCATCGACGACCTGCGCCGTACCGTTGACCCGCGCCGTGTAGTCGATGCCGGGGATGAAGAAGATGAGCCCAACATGCGCATTGCCGTCGATGTTCTCGTAACTCTGGAACAGCTTGTTGCCGCGCACATCCGGAATCAGCAGATGACGCTCATCGAGGACCTTGGTAAAACCGGGATACCCCCCCTTGGGTGACGCGTCGCAACGACCGTCCCCATCGGCGGTGGCGAGTACGGCGAATGGGGCCTTGGCGATGAAGGCCCGCACGTAGTCATCCAGATGATCCACTACTTTGGTGACGGCACGCCCACCGGGCGCTCCGAACTTCTCCTGATAACGATTGGCGGGCACGGCGACGGTGTCGCTCATGGATTTTTCCTCTTTAAGATTTCAGTCCCTGCGCCCCCACGAACGTCAGCCAAGTGTGTCGTGGCAAGGGGTTCGCCCTTGCGCCCGACATCCGGCTCGGCGACCGTTGCATGTCTGACGCAACTCAATACCGGAGCTACAGGCCCGATGATTATCGATGTCCACGCCCACGTCTACGCCCGGCCACTGATTCCAAAGGCCAATGGCCTGACCTTCATGTCCGCCGAGCAACAGTTGCAACGCATGGACGAGAAAGGCATCGACAAGGCCGTCATCCTGCCACTCAATAGTGCCGACGGCCCCGCCGAGCGCCAGAGTATGGGGGAGGTGTTGTCTATCTGTGAACGGTATCCGGGGCGCTTCATCCCATTCTGCGAGATCGACCCGCGGCGACACGATTGGCACACCGTAGACGACTTCCTCTGGGGACTCGAGTTTTACCAGAAGGCGGGTTTCGTCGGTTTTGGCGAACTCACCTGTCGACTCCCCTTCGACGACCCCAAGCTGATGGCTCTCTTCGGTGCCTGCGAGAGAATCGGTTTTCCGGTGACATTTCATACCTCCCCACCGGAAAAGCAGACCTATGGTGTCATCGACACCTTGTTCCTGCCACGCTTCGAGCGTGTATTGCAGAGCTTTCCCGATCTCGTCTTCTTCGGCCACTCCGGCTCCTTCTGGAGCGAGATCAGTGGCGACTTGTCCGCCGATCAGAAAGAAGGCTACCCGAAAGGCCCGATTGCCCCAGGGGGTACGATTCCACGTCTGCTGCGTCAGTATCCGGGACTCAACTGCGACATCTCCGCTGGCAGCGGTTTCAACGCCCTGACCCGTGATCCCGAGTTCACCTGGGGTTTCATCGAACAATTCCAGGACCGGATCCTGCTCGGTCTCGACGCCACGGATGTGGAACTCGACTTCCAGCACATCGAGTGGCTGACCCAGGCACGCGACGACGGTCACATCACCACCGACGTTCTGGACAAGATCCTCTGGCGCAACGCCAATCGGCTGATCGGTCTCGACCTCGAAGAGGCCTGACGCTCATTCGGCAGGTTCTGCCGTGAGTCCATTTAGATCCCAGAGCACACGACCGGCGCGAATCGTCAGTTCTGCCACGGCGCCGACACTCAAGTGGCCTAGATCCTCGCGCTGGATGGTCTGCGCCGGCACCAATGTGGACGCAGCGACAACGTCGGACCACGACATACCCATGGCGAGAAATTTGGACATGACATTCGCCATGTCTTTCATGCCGGCATTCATACTGCCGATATGCAGGTCCGTGCTGATCGTGTTAGGAAAGAAACCGGCGCGAAGAGCCGGTAGGGCGACATCAAAACGAAAGCTGCCGCCTCCATGCCCACGTCGAAGAGAACCCCCCGCTCTCTTGCCTTCAATGCCACATCGCGCAGTTTGCCCTCGTCCAGATCTACGATCGACTCACGACTGCCGACACCGGCATAACAGTGGGTGAGGATGCCACCGGGACGCAGCTCCTGCAGCAGCAATTGTGTGAAGGGTAGTGGTGGTTTCGAGCCGCCGAAGTCGACCATCACCGGCACCTCAGCTGCCTCCCCGGCGGCGACAGCACGCCGTGTCGGCTCCCAGTCCGGTCCACGAAAGTGGGCCAATTTGACGCCGACAATCGAGTCGAAGCGTTCTGCCATCTGTCCCGTGAGTCGCCCATCCATGTCGGTCAGATCCTGCTCCGCAGGGCCACCATTCATGCCGGCGCCGACGATGTTGAGAAAGGCGAGCACGCGGGTACTCGAGCCCTTGATGACACGGTCGTAGAAGGTGGGGAAATTTCGCCAACCCCAGCTGCCAGCGTCGACAACCGTCGTGACGCCGGCGCGCGGCGCATGATCATCTGGACGCACAGCATTATAACTGTCGCTATAACTCGACCAGCCACTGCGGCCGCGTGAATAACCTGTGCCAGTCCCCCAGAAGACATGTACGTGCAGATCGATGAGACCGGGCATGACGTAGAGGCCACTCACATCGACAACTCGCTCAGCCGACGCCGGGTCCAGTCCTTCGCCCACGGCGACGATCTGACTGTCGGCGATGGCCACGTCGTAGAGTCCATCGATGCCATTGTGTACATCCATGACGTGCCCACCAGCCAATAGCAGATCCCACTCGAAGTTTGTGTCCGCCGTCTCCTGTTGCGCCACTGCGGGGGCTGCCAGGCAGCAACCGAGCAGTATCAGTGTCGCCAGAGACCGTCGAGTCAGAGACCAGCACGTCGATCGATTGTCCATCAGCTGCCCCCTTCTTTGCCGTTGTCGAATTCGATGGATGCGGAATTGATGCAGTAGCGCAGTCCTGCTGGTGTGGGACCATCTGGGAATACGTGACCGAGGTGACCGCCACAGGAGGAGCACAAGACCTCCGTGCGCTCCATGCCATGACTGACGTCGACATGTTCCTCCACATGCCCCTCAGCGGTGGGAGCCGTAAAACTCGGCCAGCCACATTGGGAGTCATACTTGGTGTCGGAGGCAAATAACTCCACCCCGCAACCGGCGCAGCGATAAGCACCCGTTTCCTTGTGGTCCCAATACTTCCCCGAGAAGGCGCGTTCGGTACCCTTCTGCCGCAGCACCTCGTACTGCTCCGGAGTCAGTTCCTGTCGCCACTGCTCGTCCGTCTTGTCCACCTTGTCGGCCATGCTCTCACCTATCGTTCGATTGGAGTCGGACTCGATTGGAGTCAGACTACTGCTCGCGGCTAACTTAGTGCCCTGTCGAAAGGAGTGAAAATGTCCGAGCCCATCGTCATCCTCTACCGTGGGGGGCGTCTGCCATCCTGGAGCCAGTTGTCCTCAGCGGAGCGGACAGTCTTCCAGAACAAGCATGTGGATCTCATGCTGAGTGTGGCTGCCCGTCACGGGTTGTTGAGCATTGAAGGCTACCGCCTGCTGACGCCTATGGGCGACTGGCAACGCTGGTGGACGATGCGATTCCTCGACCTCGCTGGCGCCGAAGCCTGGATGCAGGCCGAAGTTGCGCCACCATACGGCCGTTACGGGTACTACGAGTATGAATTGGCTCGCCGGTGCATGCCCGCGGCGCTTGACTGGCTCCCCCAGCGCGCGGCGCCTGCTCGTGCAACGGATGTCGACCCCCGCGTCGTACCCACCCTTGCTGTCGATATGGGGAGCATCGTCGTCATCGCCTTCGGGGGATGGACGCGTGGATCAGATCAGGTGCCTGCAGGCACGCGTGGTGATGGACAACGAAGGCAGCTTCTGCAGGCCGTTGCCGAGGAGCACGGACTACTCCACGGTGAGCTCTTTCAACTTCTCGGCGCTGGGGGTGACGGTGATCTGGCCTGGCTCCTTGAGTTTCCTACCCTTGCCGGCGCCGAAGCCTGGATTGAAGCCGAAGGCATGCCGGCGGCGGGCGCCTACCAGCACCGCACATTTCATCTGGCACGCCGCTGGGCGCCAGACTACTTCGCCACCTGGTCGGTCTGACGTTCGCGGATGTAGCTGGCCACATCATAGAACGTCCCCGTCCAGATGCGATCTTTCTCCTGGACGAGGTAGGCGACAATGCCTTCGAAGTCTTCGACCTCCGTCTCGATGAAGTCCCCGCATCAAACCGATCGCCTCTGCGGCACTTCTGGCCCGGCATTTACATAGAACGTGCCATGTAATCCGTTTGAATCCAGCACCGGGACGGCAGTCACCAGCTGCGTCGGCAAGCCATCGTCAAAAGTCAGCGACACGGCTCCCTCCATGCCCTGTGGCCAATAATCGACAGGGACCGATGAGCGAAGAACGAAAGAAAGTCCTGGAAATGCTGTCTGAGGGAAAGATCTCCGTTGACGATGCCGAGCGACTGCTTGCAGCGCTTGGCGCCGATGTCCAGAAACCCACTGAGCGTGTGAGCGAGGCCGACCCACACGTGGATGAAGATGTCACCATCGACCTCAACGGCATCGAACGCCGCGTGCGCAGTGGCGTCGAAGGGGTGCGGCGCACGGTCCGGGCGTCCATGCCCCACCTGCGCACCGCGATCCGCGACGCTTCCCCCGATGTGGAGCGTATCGTCAAAGAGGCGACGGCCTCGGTCCCCGGGCTCATCGAGGATATGACGCGGACCATTCGCGATACCTTTGGCCAGACCACCGACCGGGGAGATGACCGCTACCCAGCCAAGGTCGAGCGCGACTTCACCGAAACAGCTGCCTTGCAGCCGAGTACGCAGCTGGTCCTGCACAATCCTCGTGGCACGATCGAAGTCGTCACCTGGGATGAAGAGAAGGTGCAAGCCGATGTGCACCTGACGGTACGTTCCCTCGACGAAGAGACGGCTCAGGCTGGCAGTGACTCGGTACAACTCGTGATGGAGCCCACCGACGGTCGCCTCGTGGTCCGACCCGTGTTTCCTCGGGGGCAGCAAGACGCATCCTATCGTCTGGATATCCTCCTGCACGTACCCAAACGCGCGCAGCTCGGCCGTGTCGGTGGGAAATTTGCCCTCAATTCCGATCACTCCCACCTCGAACTCGACGAGTCCGTGCTGGAGACCAGCATCAATGCACATCACGGAAGACTCAGACTGCGCCGAGTCGGCGGCAGCCTGGCCCTCAATGCACACCATGCCCCATTTGAAGCAGATGAGGTCCATGGCAGTGCCGTCGCCAACAGCCACCACGGCACGCTGAATCTGCGCCAGGTCATCGGCGATCTGACAGTGAACTCCAATCACGGCCCCGTCTCAGTACAGGAAGTTGGCGGCAGCCTGCGTCTGGCCAGCAATCACAGCCCCGTCGTGGTGCAGAAGGTGGGGGGAGAGTTGTCGGCGCAGAGCAGCCACGGTTCGGTAAGCTTCGGCCCCGTTGGCAAGTCCGCGGTGGTTCGTTGCAGCCACGGTCCCGTCGATCTCGGTCCGGTAGGGGACGAGGTCACAGTCGAATCGGACCGTGGCCCCGTGCACATCCGCGGCGCCGGTGGTCGTGTCACCGTGCGCGCCAGCCGTGGCGACGTGCGGATTGAGAACCCCGCTGGTGAGGTGCTGGCGGAGAATTCCAGGGCGGCCATAGAGGTGCGATCGGAGACCCCCGTACACTCCGCATACACCCTCAGCAACAATCGCGGCAATGTACGCGTGATCCTGCCCGAGGGTTCTGATGTAGCCGCCCAGGGCTTCGTCCGCAAAGGTCGAGTCGAAACCGATCTGCCTCTCGAGGTGACCGCCAACGGCCAACAAGGACAGGTCGTCAGTGGCACCCTAGGTGTGGGCGGACCATCTCTGCAGGCCGAAGTCGATGGTGGCAGTCTGATCCTGCACCGCGCCTGATCCGGGCACGAAAAATGTACCTGGCCTTGCCAACCGAATGGCTGTCTCGACGCTCCAACTCTCTGTTCGACGAGGTCAGGGACTTTCCCCTCAGCCACTCTGCAACCAATAGAACAAGGAACGGACACAATACCACGCCTAAAACTTTTGCCAACACATTTGTCATTGCACTGGTGGCTGTTGGCGCCACCGACGACGAACACGAACCGACAGAGACCGACTCGGTGGATGCACACATGGAGCAATGGCTCGCCCACCCACAACTCACGGCGCACGCTGTGCGCACGGCGACGCCGCCAATAATCGATGGAGACGTCGATGATTCGGTGTGGGAGGCCGCTCCTGTGCAGTCGAACTTCACCCAGCATGACCCCGATAATGGCGAGCCCGCTTCAGAGCAGACAGCATTTCAGATCCTCGATGATGACGAGGCGCTCGGATGGCTGGAGTGCCGAATTCAAGATTCCTTACCGAGTGCTGCGCTTCGGCGAACGATCGGTCTACAGCTGGGGCATCAACGCTTACCGCTACATCTCCCGGCGTGTTGAATTTACCTCGTGGAGTTTCACGCCGCGGGGCGTCAATGGCTGGCCCTCCCGTTTCGGTCATCTCGGAGGTATTGAGGGGATCGAGCCCAACGCAGCCTCGAGATCTTCCCCTTTCGCTCGGTCGCACGACATTGACCCGGGGTGAGGACGACGGCGGCAACGAAACGGATCTGTTCGGTGCCGCCGGGATCGACGTCCGTTACGGTCTGTCCTCCAATATCTCCCTCAACGGCACCGTCAACCCCGATTTTGGTCAGGTCGAGGCCGATCCCGCTGCACCGCCACCGGCGTACTTTGCCAGTCGCTGTCCGAAATCGGAATCTGAGGAGGCTTGTCCAAGGTGTCTTCACCGGAAACAATGGGCACAACAACCAACCGATCCCATCATACCGGCCAACCCCGTTCCTACGACTTCACCGCATACGACGGCCTCAAAGAGAATCCCGACTTCCATCGGCGGTCATTGCGCTTCAACCTGGTGCTGCGCTGGGAATACGCCCCGGGCAGTACGATATTTGTCGTCTGGCAGAACCGGGATTGTGACCTGACAGTCCCTATGGCCGTGTCGTCTCTCAGACGGCGGTATTGGCCTCGTCCCGATACTTGTTGATGCCGGGGACCTCACTCATGCCGTGCCAGACACCACGAAACAGGGACTGTCGCTTCGGCGGCATGGCGGCGATGACCTCCGGCGACGGGCAGCCCTTCCCCCACTTCGAGTTCACTGTGTTGTAACAGGTGAACAAGGATAGTCGCGGACGGTCCGCATTCGTCCAGAGGGTTCCGGAGTGGCACAACGCCTCGGTGAAGATCACCGCGGAGCCGGCGGGACAGGTGTAACTTTCCCAGACATCACTCTCCCGAACACTGAGCGACTCTGGTCGAGGGAATGCCGACTTGTGCGATCCCGACAGAAACAGCGTGCCGCCATCCCCTTCTGCCACCTCGTTCAACTCCCAGACGACACGCACCAGACCGGCATGTACGCGCCCGGGCAGCATCTGATAGACATGAGAGTTGCCCTCGAAGTTGAAGAATCCGCCACCGCCATGAGGAGAGAAGTTGTCGTGGCCTGCCTCGCGGAAGCTGGTATAGGTATGGTCGAAGCGGAAGCCGTAACACGCCTCCGAAGCCAGTGCCTGATGTGACTGGATCTCGTTGAGCACACCGACGACGGCGGGGTGATCGAGCAGGATCTGCGATGGTCCACCGTGGTTGTCGCGCTCTTCGGCCGGCAACGATTCCCGCTCCTGTAGGAACTTCATCTGGTGCTCGCGGACCGGACCCAGTTGCTCGTCGCTGAGCAACCCGGGCAACGCGATCCATCCCTTGAGATCAAACAGATACTTCTGTTCGTCCGTCATCGGCACCACGGGCAGCCCGTCGGCGTTGGTCGACGGCAGCTTGTCGGTCATGGCAGTCAGGTCCCCTGTGAATCAATGGTCAGATGGGCTCGAGGTTCCCAGCCCAACAGCGCCTTCGCCTTCGAGATGTTGATACGCTTCTGTTGTTCGTCGCCGGCGATAAAAAACGCATCGAAGCGGCCACTGCCTCCCTGCAGATAGTCGATCCCCGCCAGATACGCATTGGCCAGGTCCTCTTCGTCCGTGGGCACAACGCCCAGGACGGGCGGAGCATTGCGCCGCTCGATAAAACGCTCCCGCGTCGACGGCCCGGTGATACGAAAAACGGCGAGATTCATGCCAAATTCCCGCGCAAAGTATCGGCAGATATCCTCGGAGAATCCCTTCGTCAGGCCATACACATTCGGTCCGTCGAGGGGCACGCTGTCTTCGGATGGATACCAGGCTCGATTGCGATTGTGCGCACTCATGGAACCGGTGTGAATGCCCGTCGTGATCTCCATCTGCTGTGCTGTCAGCAACAACAAATGCAGTCCCATACAGTTGACGGTGTAGTTGTCGATCGTCAGCTGTGTCGTGTGATCCCGGGTAAAACCCCCCTGTCCACCCTTCATGACCAGGGTGATGAAGGTGTCCATGCCGGACAGAGCCTGCTGCAGGGCCTCCGGGTCCGCAATGGAGCCCTCGACAAACTCCACGTCATGTTCGGGAGGCACCATATCCAGCACCCGCACCGTATGGTGTTGCTGCAGGTATGGCGTGATGAAGCTGCCAACCATTCCGGACCCACCGACCAATAAGACATTCACGACGCGCGATTCCTTCCGTGCATGGTGGTAAAATAGTGTTCTGTCGCAGAGACAGGTTGTACGGCAGGGTGTTGATGCGCGCTCACGCGCCAATCTCTGCGACAGGATCGCTCTCATAGGCATCATCCCGATGCCGTGCTCGCTTTCCCGTACACAGTTGCTGCATCTGTTCCGGCATACGCTCGTATGTCTCCGGCCAGACCGGTTGGTGCCCATTCTCAATCCAATTGTTGAACCATATCGGATAGTAGGCCACGTTGAGGCCCAGGCGCACGGCGCTACCGCGGTGGGCGCGGGCCATGTGGATCGTACCACCATGCCACATCAGCAGAGATCCGGCGACGCCGATCACCGGTTGCACCTGCGGCCCATCAGGATCGAGCCCCGCAGGCGGGTGCCGCAGACGGGACCGATGGCTCATCGGCACGACACCGGTGGCACCATTGTCGACAGTGAAATCGGACAGCATCCAGATGGAATTGATCATCCACGGCGTATCCGGGACCTGACGAAAGTGACCCGCCGAATCGACGTGCAGTGGCTGGTGTGGCGCCCCTGGCCACGTGGGTTTGGAGCAGGCCTCCACGACTCGGCAGTCGTCACCCAAAAAGTGCCTGGCCACCGCCACCGCCGCGGGATGGCTGGCACATCGCCAGGTTCGATCGTCGCGATTCATCATGCCGAACAAGGTCTGGTAGTATTCATCGCCGACGATATCCGCTCGGCAATTGTCGTCAGCGTGCAGTTGCAGACAACCCTGGGCGAATTCATTACACCAGTCCGCCGGCAACAGATCCGGCAGCAGGCAGTAACCGTAGGTGTCGATCTCTTCGATCGCCTGTTCGATATCGGCTGACTCTGGCACGACGCTCTCCTTATATTCCGACCCCATGTATTTGACCAAACAGCAACGAGCCCACTACGACGACCACGGCTTCGTCGTCATCGACGCCGGGCTGACCCCCATGGATCTGCAGCCCGTCCGGCGCGACTATGATGCCTTCATCGATGCAGAAGCGAGGCGCTTGTATGCCGCTGGCGCCCTGACGGAACTGTTCGCCGACGAACCCTTCGAGCGTCGCCTGGCGCGAATCTGCGAAGTGGATCTATCAATCTATGAACAGATCGACCTGATGTACTGTCGCCTGCCGGGTGTGTTCGATTTTTTGCGCAACCGACAACTCCTCGACCTGGTGGAAGGCATCGTCGGCCCCGAAATCATCTGCAGTCCCATCCAACACGCTCGCGCCAAGTTGCCAGAGTCGACGCTTGCGCGCGCCCGATTGAGCGCTAGCGAAAACCAAACCCGGTTGCGCTCCATGGTCGGGGAGAATGTCGCTCCCTGGCATCAGGACGCCCAGGTACACCTGGAGGTCGCCGAGCCACATGCCATCGTCACAGTCTGGATTCCTCTCGTGGATGCGACGCCGGACAATGGCTGCCTGCAACTGATCCCGGACGTGCACCACAAGCGCACCGTCTATTGGAGTGAGGGTTTTGGTGTCAGCGACAGACACCTGCCCGCAGAGGAAGTCGTAACCCTGCCAATGCGCGCCGGGGATGTGCTGCTCATGGACAAATTGATCCCCCATCGGTCGACGCCGAACCATACCGATGGCATCCGTTGGAGTCTTGATCTGCGCTACCAGCGCACCGGGACGCCGACAGGGCGCGACTACTATCCCGTCTTCGTCGCTCGCAGCCGCGATCAGCCGGACAGCGAACTCACGGAATACGAGGTGTGGCGAGATCGGTGGGAGCAGGCCGTTAGCAAAATCCCACCCCCTGATCGACCTCGCCGCAGCGACGGACGTATCCAAACCTGTAGCGTGGAAATTCAGTCGTGAAGGACACACGGGTCGTCATGCTGTCAGGCTCCTTCGAATACGACTCGCACGAGTCCCTGGTGATCCTGCGTGACTTCCTCCGTGCCAACGCAGCCGTCGACTGTGAGCTCATCCAGTTCGAATCGGAGGGGGATGAGTCATCGCTGGCGCCGATTGAAGAGGCCGATGTCCTGCTCCTCTTCACTCGACGGTTGTTGACGGCTGGCTCTGAACTAGAGCGTCTCCAGCAGTACTGCCGCGATGGGCGACCCATCGTGGGCCTGCGTACGGCGAGTCATGGTTGGCAGAACTGGCTCGACTTTGATCGGGAGATACTCGGGGGAAACTACCAGGGCCATTACGGCGGGGTCACAACAACTGTCGAACTTTCCCAGAGCGACGAACCGCACGCCATCCTGCAAGGGGTGCAAGCCTTCGAGGCCCATGGCTCGCTCTATCGCAACACCCCCCTCGCCAAAGACACAGACCTGCTGTTGACGGGAAACCAGGATGGCCATAGGGAACCGGTCGCCTGGACCTGCGAGCGTAGTCAACGCGCCTTCTATACGTCCCTTGGGCATCAGGGAGACTTCTGGGAACTCGACTTTTTGCGCCTTGTGCGCAATGGCATTCTCTGGGCGATCAACTGAGAACGGCGCGATAGATCCTCTCGGCGTCCTCCGCCTCCACGGGTACCGGATTCGGATCGAGGAGTCGCCGTACCTGTAAGGCGATGTCGATCATGCGCGGCAGATCCGCCGCCGTCAGACCAGCGTCCGCAAGCGTCCCATACGGCGTGTGCCGCCGCCGGGTTGCGTCGATCCAACCAGCGGCCAGATGAGCACCCGCCTCGCGACTCTGCCCCGCCAGATCCAGCCCCGCAACACCCGCCGCGAAGTAGTACTTATCGGCCACCGCCGGCGTGTTGTGTGCCATCACCCCAGGCAGGACGAGGGCCACCGCTGTGCCGTGTGGCACGGGACGGCCCTTTTCGAAAGAGAGCTTCTCGATTCCATATCCGAGTGCGTGAGCGGCGCCGGTATTTATGGGACTCAGTAGCAGTCCTGCCAGCAGACTGCATCGAGACATCTGATACCGTGCTTCCAGATCACCCCCATTTTCAATCGCCCGAATAAAATGCGGCATTCCAGCCGCCAGCGATTCACGGGCCACGGCATCACCGAGGGCGTCACTCTTCGTCGACGCCGTACACTCCAGCGCGTGCCCGAGGGCATCGAGACCGGTGGTCGCCGTCAGACCAGGGGGCATGCCGGCGGACAACCCCGGATCGACGATGGCCCCTCGTGGTTGGATGTGATCCGAATAGATCGCCTGCTTGCCACCCTCGGCGACGATGACGGACACACGGCTGACCTCGGCGCCGGTACCAGCCGTCGTCGGCAGACACAGCAGCGGCCATTTGGAGGGTGTGGGAAACTGGTCGAAGCCGAAGTACTCCGCTGCTGACCCTCCACAGGTGGCCACGGCGCAGCCTACCTTGGCGCTGTCCATCGTACTGCCGCCACCGACGGCGATAACGGCGTCGCAGTCGGCGTCCCGCAACACCGCCGACAGAGCATCGACGCTGGCAATTGTCGGGTTCGGCACGATGTCAGTGAAAGTTGAAACGATATCGATGCCGCCCGCTCTCAGCGCCTCGACGACGGGAGCGACCACCCCCTCGATCTCCGGATCTCGCACGAGCAGAACCCGTCGTGCTTCGAGCCGCTCACACTCGGTGGCCACCTTGGCGGTGGCACCCACGCCGAGCAGCACCCGACGATGCGCGAAGCGGAAGAGCTCACACAGCGCCGCACGTCGCTCATCGCTGTCAAAATACGAACTGCCCGCCAGCAGCTCCTCGTTGATCTGAATTCCCTGCGCCATACGCGGAAAGGTAGGCACGTCTTGGATCGCACTCAATGCAACCGTTTGCCAGATGGCAGGAGGGTATCAGTGTCCTGTCGCAGAGATAGGTTAATGAATTCTGACTTCGAGACGCCGGGCTCACAAGGCGCGCGATCGATGTGGGTCCGTGGACCCCAGAGTGAGCGCAACGTAGTGAGCACGGATGGCTCGCCGTCAGAATATTGACGAATCTCTGCGACAGGACACTATTGTATTGGTATCGCACCTCACTCACCCAAACTCGGATGGTGTCCCCCATGGTCTATGAGCTTCGTACATACATCGCCCCGGCGGGACGCCTCGACGACATCGTCGACCGCTTTCGCACCAGGACGATGGACATCTTCGCCCGTCATGGCTTTGATGTCGTCGGTTTCTGGACGGTCGATGAAGGAGGCGACAACGAACTCGTCTATCTGCTGCGCTTCGCTAGTCCGGAAGCGAGCGAGGCTGCATGGTCCGCCTTTCGCGCCGACCCGGAGTGGATCGAGACTCGCAAGGTCACCGAGGCCAACGGGCCCATCGTCGATGAGATCATTGCCAAGACGATGACGGCGACTGAATTCTCGCCCTTGCAGTGATCGTCGTCCCCATAGCCACCGTTGACCATCGTCACCGCCACCCCGTATACTGCTGCTTGCCCCCACTACGCCTGCGCAGGAGTCACACCATGACCATCGCCCCGAGTGACCTCACCGCCGCATATGAGCGCGACGGTTTCCTCACCCGCCTCCGTATCTTCTCCGACGCCGAGATCGCCGGTTTTCGCTCCCAGTTTGACGAACTGGAGGCGCGGGAAGGGAAGGAGAAGTGCCAGATCGGCCTGCAGGCACGCCATATGGATGAAGAGTTCATCTGGCGCATGGCCGCCGACGACCGCGTCGTCGACGCCATATCCGCTTGCATGGGTGAGGACGTCATGCTCCTGTCGACGCATTTTTTCTGCAAATACCCCGATCCCGAAGGATCCAAGTTCGTCGCCTGGCACCAGGACATCACCTATTGGGGTCTGGAACCTCCCGAAGCGCACACCGCCTGGATTGCCGTCGACGACGCTGACCTGGCCAATGGCTGCATGCAGGTGATCCCCGGCTCTCACCGTGACGGCATCGCCGAACATGGCAAGTCAGATGGCGCCGGCAATCTGCTCAGCATCAACCAGGAGATCCCCGACGAGTTGGTCGACAAGAGCCGAGCCGTGCCCATCGAACTGCACGCCGGCGAGGCCTCGATCCATAACGGCCAACTGTATCACGCCAGTTTTCCAAACACCTCACAGCGACGCCGCTGTGGTCTGACGGTGCGCTTTATCCCACCCGAGGCGCGGCAGGTGGAGGCGAATTCCACCGGGCAGCAATGGTGCCCCATCCTGCTGCGCGGCGAAGATCGACATCATCATTATCCCGACACGGCGGTGCCTTTCCCGTCCTGAGACATCACAACAGAATAAGGAATCCCATGGCCAAGTACGACCGCATGACCGTCCTCAACGCCATTGCCGGCGTGGGTATGGTCCCCGTCTTCTACAACAAGGACCCCAAGGTGACGATCGATGTCATCAAGGCCTGCGCCGATGGTGGCGCTCGCTGCGTGGAGTTCACCAACCGTGGTGATCTTGCGTGGAAGGTCTTCGTCGAAGCCCAGGAGCACATCCTGGCCAACGATCTCGACATCATCCTCGGTGTCGGTTCCATCGTCGACGCCCCCACGGCAGGCATCTATATCTCCAGTGGTGCCAACTTCGTCGTCGGCCCGCTGCTCAACCCCGACGTCGCCAAAGTCTGCAATCGACGCAAGGTCCCCTACTCCCCCGGATGCGGCTCAGCGAGTGAGATCTCTCAGGCCGAAGAACTGGGTGTCGAGATCGTCAAGGTCTTCCCCGGCAAGGAAGTCGGTGGCCCCGCCTTCGTGAAATCGATCCTCGGCCCCTGTCCCTGGACCCGGATCATGCCCACCGGCGGCGTCGACGCCACACGCGACAGCCTCGAAGAGTGGTTCAAGGCGGGTGTCTCCTGCGTCGGCATCGGCTCCAACCTGGTGACGAAGGATGTCATCGCCAACGGCGACTATGCGACCCTGACGAAGAATGTGAAGCAGGTCGTCGGCTGGATCGAGGAGATCCGCGCCAGCCTGTAATCAGATTTGGTCATGTTTGAGG
>Ga0310124_10001738_pt1 | contig 15124 bp, 10 predicted proteins | sample CB11b_AW_Bot5_MG_FD_203507 | JGI IMG/M metagenome (GOLD analysis project Ga0310124, IMG submission 203507) | Marine microbial communities from Western Arctic Ocean, Canada - CB11b_AW_Bot5 | ecosystem: Environmental > Aquatic > Marine > Oceanic | place: Canada: Western Arctic Ocean | collected...
TGATCGAGGCGATCGAGAAGGACCGCCAGCCGGTGTCGGGGGTCTATGACGCACGCGCGGCGACCGAGATGATTGCCTCGGTCTTCGAATCGCACCGCCAGGGCGGACCGGTGGCGTTGCCGCTGAAGAACCGCAAGAACCCGCTGACGCTGCTTTAGAGCTTGGGGTCAGGCGGCGTCTGACCCCAACCGCCGCTGTCAGTACAACCGTATGCTGAGTTCGCCCTGCCGGAAGACCGGTTGCGGAGTCTCGGTCACCCGCCCGCAGCGGCCTCGTTCAGCCGGCCACCAGCGCCAGGCCTGCAGAGACCGACTCAGGCCGACTTTGCGGAACGCCGGCGGCGAAGTGGCGGGGAACCACCCGCCGACGATCTTCTGCCAGGCCGATTCCATGAAGCGACTGCGGATGTGGATCGGGTCGATCCCGTACCAGCGGCCCTCGGGCTCGGTCAGCGGGATCGAGTACTTTGCTGCCAAGGCGATGACCCCCGAATCGAGTTCCTCGGCCTGCCGCCTGATTTCGGACAGGTCCAGTCGGCAGCCGGGAAAGAGGATCTTTCTGGCGAGGGTAAAGCGGAGGCGGGAGAGTGTTTCGAGGCTGGCCAGAGGAAGTCGGGTCATCGCGATTTCTGCGTCCAGCCCCTTCAATCGGTTCACGCAGGTCTCGACCCACTCGAGGATCTGAGCGGCATCGTGACCATAAAGGATGTCGTTGCCGATATCGGTGAGCAGAGCCCTCGGCGGTGTGGCATGTTCCGATGGGGGCCAGGCATCCCAGAATCGGCTCCCGATGATCCCCGGCAGCGACCGCCCCAGCACCTTGCTCCAGGTCCCGTACGATCTGCCGTGCCCATGCACTCCCCAGATCTCAAGCGGCCCGTCGATTGCCTGGGCCAATCCATGCACCAGTCGCGGAAACGCAATGGTGACGTTGCTGGCCCCGATCAAGATCAACCGCTGCATCACCACTTACTCACCCATCCGACCTGGGATCAGCGCTTCCCGTATGAATCGTGGCCCTCTGGTTTTTCGAGTCTTGCCGCGTCGGGGGCCAGCATTCACTATTCAAGCTCTGACCCCAGTCCTTCACAAGCTCTGGCCGGTACTGATGTCGTCTGTCTCTTCCACTCAACGTTGGCCGGGTGTGTTGCATGGCTTGGCGATCTTCCTGAGTGCGTTCCTGCTGTTCGGGATCCAGCCGATGTTGAGCAAGGCGATCCTGCCGTGGTTTGGAGGCAGCTCGGCCGTCTGGACCACCTGCATGCTGTTCTTCCAGCTGGTCCTGTTTGCCGGTTACACGTATTCGCACCTGCTGGTGGCTCGAGTGAAGTCCAGCCGACAGGGCCTGGTTCACCTGGTCGTCCTGGCGGTGGGATCGCTGTGGCTGGTGTGGGGCCTGTTTGGTGACTCGTTGGCTCCGGTGCTGCCCGCTTCGACATGGAAGCCCTCCTCGGAGGTCGACCCGACCTGGCAGGTGGTGCTGACCCTGGCCGTGACAATCGGCTGGCCCTACTTCGTGCTCTCGACCACCGGTCCGTTGTTGCAGGCGTGGTACAGCAGGTCGCATCCGGGCACGGTGCCCTACCGGCTGTACGCGCTCTCGAATGCTGGCTCGCTGTTGGCCTTGCTGGGTTACCCCTTCGTGGTCGAGCCGCGGTGGGACCTGGTCGGGCAGGGATACACCTGGAGCATCCTGTTTGCAGTCTTCGCGGTGATGACGGCGATCGTGGCGTGGGGGAGTCGGCAGGGGGTGGAGCCCGAAGGGACGTCTGCCGGGAGGTCGGCGGCGGCGGATCCGCAGCCCACCACGGGGTCGCCTCCGGTGAGGACCCTGGCGGTGATTTGCCTGGCAGGGGGAGTCGCGACGTGGGGCTGGGTGATCGGGATCGCGACCGGCCGGGTGGTGATCGAGGAGACCCTGGCACTGCGTGTGGTGACCGGACCGGGCCTGGTCGGGCTGTGCCTGTTGCCCGCGGGGGTGGGGCTGTGGCGAGGTCGCCGTTGGGGTGTCGAATTGGCTCGAGGCGCCCTGTGGCTATTGCTGGGCGTCTCGCTGGTCGCCTGGCTGTGGCAGGATGGACCGGGGCTGGTGGGTGGTGGTCGAGGATTCGACGGGTCGTCGCTTGTGCAGTCGTTGACGCCGGCGGCCCTGGCCGGTTTCCTGCTGTGGTGCCTGCAACTGCCTTCGATGAGGGTTCGATTCGGCGAGGAAGCCTCGCGGGTTCCCGACCCCGTGATCGCGACGGCGGGAGTCCGCGTGCTGTGGTTCCTGCTGGCCGCGGCACCCTCGGTGCTGCTGCTGGCGGTGACCAACCACGTCTGCCTCGACGTGGCGACCGTGCCGTTCTTGTGGGTGGTCCCCCTGGCGTTGTACCTGGTCAGTTTCATCTTCTGTTTCGAAGGCGACCGCTGGTACGTGCGGCCGCTGTACCTGGTGCAGGCGGCCGTCTTGCTGGTTGCCGTGCTGGTCGCGCTGGGAGAGGAGTCGGATCTGCCGGTCTCGATCCAGGTCGCCATCTTCTTTTCCGCGCTGTTCGTCCTGGCAATGGTCTGCCACGGCGAGTTGGCTCGGCTGAAGCCCGATCCCGGTCATCTGACCGGCTTCTACCTGACGGTTTCCGCCGGAGGTGCTGCGGGGGGACTGTTTGTTGGGGTGATCGCACCACGGATCTTCTCGGCCTACCTCGAACTCCACGCCGGGCTGGCCCTGGTGGCGGTGCTGGTGCTGGGAGTACTGATTCGCGACACCTGGGGGCGTCGGCGGCGGGCTCGGACCGCTGTCCTTGTGGCGAGTGTTGCCTGGGCGGTCCTGGCGGCGGGCCTACTGTTTGTGCTGGGGCGGATGGTCGAGGGGACCCGACGCGACGTGATCGATGTGACGAGGAATTTCTACGGGGTCCTGCGAGTCCGCGACGAGACCCTGCCGGGCAGCGATGCTCCGATCCGACGGCTGGTGCATGGCCGCACGTTCCACGGGCTGCAGTTCGTGCAGGGACCCGAGCGGGACGAACCGACCAGTTACTACGGTCGGCACACCGGGATCGGGATGCTGCTCTCGAGCGAGTCGGAGGGTTCGCGGCGTATCGGGATTGTCGGCCTGGGCATCGGCACTCTCTCGGCCTACTCGCGGCCCGGCGACCGGTTGACATTCTATGAGCTGGACGGGGATGTCCACCTGATGGCTGAGAAGCACTTCGGTTATCTCGAATCGGCCAGGCGTCGCGGTGTGGAGCTGGACGTCGTGATCGGAGACGCCCGCCTGAGTCTCGAGCGGCAAGCGGATCGGGCCTTTGATGTGCTGGTGCTCGATGCCTTCAGCAGCGACGTGGTGCCGGTGCACCTGTTGACTCGCGAGGCGTTCGGGGTCTATCGACGTCACCTGGCCGCCGAGGGCATGCTGGCCCTGCACATCTCGTCGGCTCACTTCGAACTCCAGCCGGTGGTGACGGCGTTGGCCGAGTCGACCGAGATGCACTCGGTGATGGTCGTCTCGGCGCAGGACCTGAGCCGTGGTCAACAGGCCTGCCGCTGGATGCTGGTGGGCTCCGGAGACGTGATCAAGCGGCTGCCGGTGCTGGGGGGGCTCGAGACGGTACGTCGTCCCGAGGAGATCCCGCGGTCAGCGATGTCGGCCATCCTGCAGCCGACCTCACGGCGGGTGCACTGGAGTGACAGCTTCAGCAACCCGTTTGCGATCCTGGCGAGGTAGAGTCGCTAGCCCTTGGCGGGCGGCTTGGTCTTGGGTTTCGGCTTGGGCTTTTCGGACAGCTGGTAGATGCGGACGTGTCCGAAGTGCGGTTGGTATTTCTCGGGCGTCGAGTGGCGTCCATTGCCGGCTCGACCGTTTCCGATCCAGACGGGGGTGCAGATCCGTTGGCCGTCGGGGTGGACGTCGAGGTCATAGCCGGAGGGGGTATCGATGACGTGCAGCACCTTGCCGTCCTCGGGGTTCCAGAACTCCAGCGAGCAGACCGCGTGCAGCCGCTCGCCCACTCCGACCAGCGTCCCGTCGGCCAGGAATGCCAGTCCCTTGATCGGTCCGTCGTCGGCCTTGCCCTTTTGGAGTCTCAGCACGGCGGTCTGTTTTCCGGAGTCGAAGTCAAACAGCAGCACACCCGGCTTGCCGGGGCAAAACGAGTTGCTCTTGGCGTCGGTCATGCCTCCACAGGCCAGCCGCTTGCCGTCGGCATCAAACGCCAGGCTGCGGACGCCTCCGACGTCGGCCAGGAAGTTGTCCTTGCGAGTGTGCAGTTGTGCGGCGTCGAAACGGCGAACCGACTTGCCGGTGCCGAGGTCCCACTGGTGCACGACGCCGAAGATGTCGCCGCTGAGGAGTGTCTTGCCGTCGGGGTGCATGGCGAGGCTGAAGATGTCGCCGGCATGACCCTCGAGCGTCCCGGTCGGCTTGCCGTCGGCAGTGGACCAGCGGCGGATGATGCCGTCGGTGCCGGCGGTGAGCAGGGTCTTGCCGTCGCCGGTCACGGCCAGAGCACGGATCCAGCCGGGGTGGCCCGGTTTCGAGGGATGAGCGTCGGAGATCGTCCAAGCCGGCTTGGGGGCCTGGGTCAGATCGGCCGCCGCGGCGGTAAGGTCCCAGGCAATCAGCGTGCCGTGGAGATCGCTGCTGATGAGTCGCGAGCCGTCGGGGGTGATCAGCAAGCGACTGACCCAGGTCGCATGACCCTCCATCAGCACCGAGTCCGGCTCGGGCGGCTTGACCGGCTTCTTGTCGCCGGCTTTGTCGGCGGGCTTGTCACCGGGTGGGGCCGCGGGGGGTTCGGCCAATGACCAGCGTACGATCTTGCCGTCCTGTGTTCCGGCGAAGACGAATTGGCCGTCGGTGCTGAAGAGGCAGCAGTAGAGCTGTCGTTGATACTTGAGCGTGGTGCGGAGCCATGCCTTGCTGATGTCCAGCGGTGGCAGCGGGTCCAGCGTGAATCGACTCATGAGACCACCTCCCGGATCACGTCCATATCGTCGTGAGCGATGGGGAGTGGTTGTCCGTTGTTGAGGTACTCGGTCGTCTTGGCGTTGATTCCCAGGCAGTGGAAGATGGTGTGGAAGAGGTGTCCGATGTCGTATTCGGATCCGTCGCAGAAGGCTCCGTTGGGGGTCGTCTTGCCGGCGACGACGCCCGGTTTGAGTCCCAGCCCGGCCATCATCACCGACCAGGCCTCGGGCCAGTGGTCGCGGCCCAGCCGGCTGTTGATCTTGGGCGTCCGCCCGAACTCGCTCATCAGCACCACCAGCGTATGTTCGAGCAGTCCTCGGTCTTCGAGATCTGTGATCAGCGCGGCAAAGGGCTGATCGACCTGGGGCACCATCACGCGGTGCATGTTGAAGTTGTCGCCGTGAGTGTCCCAGTGGTAGCTGGTGACCTTGACGAACTGGACACCGGCCTCAAGTAGTCGTCTCGCCTGCAGCAGGTGGCGTCCCAGGGGGTGGGTGCCGTACCGCTTTGCGTCTGAGGCGGGCAGCGTCGAGGGGTCGAAGAGGTCCTGGCGGCGGGTCAGCTGCCGGGCCATCTCGTAGGAGTAGTCGTAGGCGGAGATGAAGCGGTCGAGTCGTCCGGCCTTGAATGACCGGTTGGCCTGCTGCCTGAGTTGATCTCGGAGCGCGGCACGTTGGGCGGAGAGCGAGTCGGGACGCCGGATGTGGATGGGAGGCTTGCCGTCGCCCAGTCCGAGCGCGCCGTAGCGGGGACCCAGGAACCCGGCGTCCTTCCACATGTAGCCACCGCGGCCGGGCTTGATGTGCATGTAGGCGGGCAGGCCGTTGTCGGGAGCTTCGATCAGCTTGGTGACGGCCGAGCCGAGGAAGGGATAGACCACGCCACGGTTCTTGGGGTCGCCGCGCTGGACGCGAGGGACGCCCGATGAGTGGTTCTCGTCCTTGGTCGACATGCTGCGGATCAGCGTCAGCTTGTCGGCAATTGCAGCAGTGGCCGGGACCAGCTCGCCAAACTGCACTCCGGGCAACTTCGTGGGGATCGACCGGAAGGGACCCCCGAACTCGGTGCCCGGCTTCGGGTCCCACGTCTCCAGCTGACTCATGCCGCCGTCGAGCCAGATGAACAGAACCTGCTTGTGCTGCTTCTTGATCTCCGCGGCGACGGCCGGTTCGAGCAGGCAGCCCAGGCCGGCTGAACCGAGTGTTCCGCCGGCCAGAGAGCCCAGCACCTGGCGACGCGAGACGGTGTGTTCGGGAGTGTTGCAGGCGTGGTTCATGGGGACGGGAGAAAGGAGTCGGGGGACAGGAGACAGGAACGCGGGGGTGGGGATCAGTGGTTGAGACGGAATTCGGCTGAGGCCAGTAGTGACCAGGCCAGGTCGGCCAGTGCGGAGGGTCGTGACTGGGCGTGCTTGTCGAGAAACGCGGTGGCCGTCTTCGATTCGGCGGCGGTGGGCTTTCGGGACAGGACCTGCAGGTACAACTGTTCGACGGCAGCGGGGTTCTTGTCGATGGAAACCAGGCGGCCGACGAGTGATCCGTCGCGAGGTGTGAGCCAATCGAGGATCAGGCGTTCGTTCATCAGGAACAACGCGTGCCCCATCGCCGGGTTGTAGTCGTCGGGGTCTTCACCCGGCGGGTTGCCCACGATCCAGCTGAACAGCTCCATGGTCTCACCCACCGTGGCCGGCAGGCGGGCGACTCGGCCGTTGATGTAGTTGTAGGCGTCGAAGGGTTCCTCGGCGGGGACCTTGCCATCGAGCATCCTGCGGTGGTTCCCGGTGGCGATCATCAGGCTCCAGGCCAGCTGTTCCGGAGAAAGCGGTTTGGGCAGAGCGACCCGGAACCGAATCTTGGCCACGTCTGCCAAGTCGGCCGCCGCAATGACCTCGGGCAATCGACTCGACCGCTGGTACGCCTTGCTGAGGATGATCTCGCGGAGCAGCTGCCGGGTGTTGAACTTGCTGGAAGTGAATTCCTGCTGCAGGCGGGTGAAGAGTTCCGGATGCGAGGGCGGGTTGGCGGGGTGATCGAGATGGGGCGGGTGGATCAGCCCTCGTCCCAGCAGCATGGCCCACAGGCGGTTGACGCTGGTACGGACAAAGGCCGGATTGGCGTCACTGGGCAGGTCGCGGGCCAGCATTAAACGAGGCCGGAACTTGGCCGCCTCGGTCTCCTGCCCCTTCTCGAACTTCGGCACATCGATCTCGGTTCCTCCCGGCAGTCGCGGCCCGGTGGTCTGCTTGCCTGGCTCGAAGACCGACTCGAACTCGCTGTTGGCCTTGTCCGGTTTCTCCTGGACGTAGGAGAAGATCCCGAAGTAGTCCTGCTGGGTGTAGGAGTCGATCGAGGGGTGATTGTGACACTGAGCACACATGATATCCTGGCCCAGGAAGATTCGGGCGATGTCTTGCGTGACCTGGTGCGTGTTGCCGCCGCGTCCGGTGGCCTTGAGAAACTTGGTGGCGGGCTGGTTGGCGTCGTCGTCTTTTTCGACGAACAGCAGCCGGGCGACCAGCTGGTTCCACGGCGTGTTGTCCCGAAAGCCCGCCTGCAGCCACTTCGACCAGTCCTCGGCCTTGACGCTCTTCTCGGCCCGCCGCTCGAGCACCATCACCTCGAACCACTCCTGCATCCGTCGCGGGAAGTCGGGTGAGTCGAACAGCCGATCGACGAGCCGGGCTCGCTTGGTGCCGGTTTCGTCGGCCAGGAACGCGGTGGTCTCCTTGGCGGTGGGCACTCGCCCGGCAAGATCCAGGGTCACGCGTCTCAGGAACTCCGAATCGTCGGCCAGCCCCGCCACGGCTCCACCGGCCCGAGCCTCGATCAGCCGATCAATCTCGACGTGCAGTGGCTCGGCCGCCTGCAGAGGCTGAGTGGTGGCCAGTGCCAGGCTGGCGAGCGATACGAGGGAAGCGATACGCATGGGTCGCGGGGCGGTTGTCCAGGTCAGTGATGGTGCCGTTGTCCCAGGAAGCCCCGATTATACCGGATCAGCGTTTCTTGATGGCACTCTTGATCGGACTCCTGCTCGGCCGGTTCCCCGCCGGCTTCATGCCCAGCAGAGCGGCCGGGGTATCACGGCCCATCTTGAGGATGTCTTTGCGAGAGAATCCTTCGGCGGCGAGTTCCAGTGCGAAGCGTTTCATGCCATCGGTGGGGATGGGGTTGAGGAACTGTCCGAGGTCGGAGCTGAGGATGAAGTGGTCGGTGCCGACGGCCTTCATGGCCCGGGCGTAGTCGGCGGTGGTGACTCTTTTCCAGTGTCTCATGCTGGCCAGGAACGCGTTGGGTCCATTGAGGTTGGTCATCCAGACGCACTCGAGCTTGGCTCCCAGTTTCGCGGCCTGTTTCATCTGGGGGATGGTCATGCGGATCGGGTCGGCCATGGCGTGGGTAACGACCAGCTTCCTGACCCCGGCCTTTTTCGCGGCGGAGAGCAGCAGCAGGCATTCCCGGGCCGAGGAGTGACCGGTTTCGAGCACCAGGTCGTGTTTGGCGCACAGCGCGAAGATCTCCTCGAGTGCCTTGACCGGTTTCCCATTCTCGACGACGGCCACCGACGGTCGGTCTTCTTCGAATCGCTTGACGTGGTTGGCGGCATCGAAGGTGGGCAGCCAGACGACCTTGCCGCGTTCGCCGGTGAAGGTGACCATCCGCCGGATGGCCTCGGCGTTGAGTCCTCCGACGGCCCGGTTGAGCACGATGCCTCCGTAGCAGCGTTGACCGGTGGCCCGTTCGGCGAGCATGGCGCGGTCGGCGGTCATGGTGAAGTGGTTCTTCAGAACCAGCGCCCCCATCCTGCGGCCTCGCGCAATTCGAGCGATCTCGAAGTCGGTCGTCGAGCGGGTGAAGCTGTCCGGGCCCGAGTGGACGTGGAAGTCGATCAGGCCGACCAGCGGGTTCCCCTTCAGCGTGGTGGGTTCCTGGGCCGTGGACCCGGATGGGAAGCCGGCCAGGAGGGTGGCGAGTGTGAGGCAGCGGAAGGTGAGTCGGGTCATGGAGGGTGGTCCTGGGTGTGCTTGCCGCGTGGTGTGTTGCCAGCTTGTCGGGGCTGGCTGTCGGGGCTGGTGGGCTGCGACCGCGCCGATTCTACCAAGGCGGCTTCAGGCGTGCGGTTCGGGACGCGTTGGTCAGGCGTCCGGGGCGAAGGCTTCGCCGGCGCGGAGGGTCAGCACTGCTTCGTAGCAACCGCCCGGGCGGGTTGTGCCGTGGACATCTTGCAGCGGCGGCGCGTCGTCGCGGAATTTCAGCAGCGTGAGGTCTGCGGGTCCTCCGAGCCTCAGGCCTCCGGCCTCGTCGGAGAGCCCCAGTACCTGTGCCGGTCGCGAAGTCACCGCGGTGAAGATGTCGGCTTCGGGCATCCCCGCGGCCAACAGCTTGGACATCGTGCGGGGCAGGTCGTGCTGCGGTGTGCTGTCGGTGTGGCGGGCGTACTGGTCGGTCGAAATCGTGTCCGGCGGGAAGCCCTCACCGAGAGCCGCTTCGAGTTCGCCGAAGTCGAGCGAGGTCATGCCATGTCCGACATCAAACAGCACGCCCTTCTCGCGGGCGGCCAGGACCTCGGGTCGCACGCGGCCACCGGCGACGATGCCGTGAGGTTCGCGGCGGAACGAGTACGTGACGACATCGCCGGGACGCAACAATTCCAGTTGCTCGGCAAACGCCCAGTCTTCGTCTTCACGCAGTCCGAACAGCAGTGGCCGATCGGTGGCCCGAGCCGCCTCGAGTGCCAGGTCGAGTGCCTGGGCCGGGTCGCAGGCTCCGGCCGAGGCCCGGCTGCAGTTGACGGCGATCCCCCAGATCAACTCGCCTCCCTCGGCGATCGCATCGGCACAGGCATCGACATCGAGCCAGTCGAGATCGTCCAGGCACGGCCGCTGGGGACTCTCGCCGTGCCGCGAAATGCTGATCGCCAGCCGCACGCGAGTCCGCGAACCCTCGATCGTCTCCTGCCGGTAGTTCGCCCAGTTGTCGGCACCGGCGTCGCCCTGGGAGAGCACGGTCGTGACGCCTCGAGGCAGGAACTCGCGGTCGGGATCGACTCCGTACTTCGAACCGCTCTTGGCCGGGTGAGCGTGCAGGTCGACCAGGCCGGGCAGCAGCACCGCGTCGGGGAATGCGAGTGCCTGAGCGGCGGCGGAATCCTCGGGCGGATCGATAGCGGCGATTCGCCCGTCGGAGATGCCGATGGACCCGGCAGCGTCTCGACCGGTACGGGGACAGACGACTCGACCGGCCTGGATCAGGAGATCAAATGGCATGGGATTGTTCAGATTCGGAACTTGAAGGTGCTACGGTACCAGCGGTAGATCCACTGGTAGGCGGTGCGTGTATCGACGAGGAATCTCGAGCGGCCTCGCAGCCCGGTCTTCAGCAGTGGCGTGTCTTTCCGCAACAGGACGGTCGCCTGGTAGGCGGGGCTCAGCGGTCGTTCGCGGCCCTGCCGGTCAGTCACCGTGGCGACTTCGCCTCCGAGCTTGTTCGAGAGCAGTTCTGGGACGAATTCGAGATCGCGTCGTGAGATCTTTTCGATGAAGCCCTCGTAGGTCCGATCCACCAGGTGATCGAACTTCAGTTCGACGAGCGTCGGCGAGCGGGTCAGGGACAGCGTGACGTTACGGGTCTCGCCATCGGTGCCCCCGATGATGCTCAGTTTCAGTACCCGGGGCGAGGCGGTGCTGATCGTCTCGTCGACGCCCGGCAGCAGGTCGGCGGTGCGGGTGATGGATTTCGAGTGGTTGGAGGTGATGAGGTCACCGCGGACGATGCGGGCCAGTTCGGCGGGTGAGCCGGGGAGGACCGAGGAGACTCTCAGGCCTTCGGGGCTGGAGGTTGCGGCGAACCCGAGTGCTTCTTCGGCCGAGACCATGTCGTTGCGGTCGCCCTGGTCGATGACGACCACGGCCTGGTATTCGTTGTCGGGTGCGATCGAGAGCAGGTGGGTCCGTTCGGGCAGGAAGCAGTTGCGGTTGCGTTCTTCCAGCGGAGTGCCGTGCCATGCGGCCAGCTGTTCGCTGTGGGATTCTTGTGTCGGAGCGGGGACTCGGGGAGGCGCGACGACGGTGCCGCCGAGAGGAGCTCGCACCGTCATTCTCTGGATTTGCTTCTGAAACTCGTCGAGCTGAGTCATGGCCGACTGCCGGTTGGCTCGTGCCAGTTCTTCTCGCGGCCGGTCATCCAGTGCGTTGGCGACCGAGATGCGGATCAGCTGGACCTGTTTTTGTTGTTCGAGGCGGACCTGTTCGAGTTGGAGTGCGGTGTTTGAGAGGACCGCGAGCGGGTCACCCTCTGTGATCTGGTCACCGGGTTGAGCCGGCCGTCCCTCGAGTGTTCCGCCCGCGGCGGTGTAGACGTGCCTGACGTCGTGAGGTTCGATCAGGAACATCGCCTCGACGTGCAGCGGAAGCGGGATGGCCAGGCCGGTGGCGACCAGGGTCACCAGCAGGCCGAGCGAGATCATGATCTTGGGACGGCTCAATGGTTCGATCCTCGGGGCGGTGACCTGCTTGTAGATGTTCTGGAGGAGGTTGAAGAGGATGGTGGAAATCGAGACGATGGCCAGGGCGATGCCGATGCTCTGCAGACCGTAGGGTTTCAGGACGGTGTAGAGGAAGACGAGGATGGCGGCGAGGATGAACCAGCGGTAGAGCCCTGCGGCGATGGCGAACATCACGAATCCCGCCCGGCCGGTCTCGGGCATGAACGGGTCGGGCTTGGCCTCGATGCCCAGGCAGTACCAGCCAAACCAGTCTCGCAGAAGCCGGTCGGCCTTGGGCCGGAGGTTGGGGATCTCGAGCAGGTCCGACATCATGTAGTAGCCGTCGAACCGCATCAGCGGGTTGGCGTTCCAGATGACCGTGGTGATCGCGGTCACGAAGAAGATGTTCAGGCACAGGTGGTGGATCAGTCCGGATTGAGTGTTCCACCAGATGTAGATGGCGATGGCCGAGATCACGACCTCGATGTACATGCCGGCCGCGCCGATGGCGATTCGCTTCCATTTGCTCCGCAGCATCCAGCTGTCCGAGACGTCGCAATAGAGGCAGGGGCTGAAGACGAGCAGCATCACGCCCATCGCGTGGCATTCGCCGCCGAAGTGCTTGCACGAGAGTCCGTGTCCGAACTCGTGGATCACCTTGCAAGTGCCCAGCGTGATCCAGAGATACATCAGGTTGGGCCAGCTGAAGAACTGCTGGAATTCGGGGATCTGAGCCGCGAAGGTTTCGAACTGCACGGCGAGCAGGACCCAGCTCGAGAGCACAAACAGCAGGGTCAGCGTGACGACGGCGGGGTGATAGACCCAGCGGACGAAGGGGTAGAGCCAGGCGAGGACCGTTTCGGGGTCCCAGCCGGGGAGCCTGACGTAGAGCAGGCTCTTCATGGTGTTGAAGAGCTTCTTCTTTTTCTCGTCGAAGTCGAGCTTCGCCAGCGAGGCACCCTGGCCGATGCGGTTGGAGAAGACGAGTCCCTTCTGGTGCAGGTCGGTGATCAGGTGCTGGATGTCCGAGAGTTGCAGCCTTACGGTGGGGAGCACGTCGTGCAGTGCGTCGCGGAGTTCTTCGAGGTGGCGGTCGCCGTTGAGCAGTTGCAGGGTGTGGTACTGCTCGGGCTGCAGCCGGAAGTACTTCAGACCGACGGGGTCCTTGATGACCCAGTAGCTGACGCCCAGGAACTCGATCTGCTCGTAGATCAGGTCGTCGCGGACCTGCAGCGGGATCGGTCGCCGGTTGGCGGTTGTCAGCGACGCGGCCGAGCTCATGGTGCGACCGCGGCTTCGATTGTGATCTGAGCGGTCAGGCCGTGCCGCAACAGTCCCTGCAGGTTGGCCACCTCGGCCCAGACCCTCACGTCCCGCTCACCCACCAGGCTGACACCCGGGTCGATGTAGACCAGCCGACCGGGGAACCTGGCCTGCTTGAACACGCTGGGCAGCACTCCGGCACGGTCCTCGGAGTCGACCAGTTGCACGACGACCTTCTGGCCGGGTTGCAACCGGATGGCCTGCGCCAGCGGGATGCGGCCTTCGACTTTCATGGTCGAGATATCGACGAGTTCGATGATCGGGTCTCCCTGCCGGATCGCCTCACCCTTCTGCTTGAACCGCCGGGTGACGATGCCGTCGAAGGGAGCCTTGAGGCGGTAGGTATTGAGCTGGGCTTCGGCGAGTGTGCTGTCGAGGTCGGCGACGGCCTGGTCGTGGACGGCCTGCTCGATCTGCAACTGGCTGCGTTGTTCGGCCAGGAGCAGCCGCGTGATTTCGATCTTGGGCACGACATCCATTCCGGCGTTCTTGTTGGCCAGCAGGGCCTGCTGGTGTTCGTTCTTCGAGACGGCGTAGCTGGCCGTGGCGTAGCGTTTGTGGACGTCGTTGCTGGCCTTTTTCCGGGCGCTGTTGAGTGCCGCGACGGCCACCTCGTCATCGAGCTTCGCGATCACCTCGCCGGCCTTCACCCGTTTGCCTTCGTGGAGATTGAGGTCGGCGATGGTGCCGACGCGGTCGAAGCCGAGCAGGACCTGTCGCATCAGCTTGACGCGGAATCCGCTGACGGTGATCGCCCCGGCCCCCGCCCTCGCCCCGGCCCTAACATTGGAGTTGGCAGGTCGGGTCCTGGCGGATTTCTTGTCGGGGATGGTCTTTCGTCGGTCCTGTGCGGTGGCGTCGAGCAGCCAGATGGTGCACAGGGCGAGTGCGCATGTCGATCCGATCCAGGCGGTGATGCGGGGGTTGCGTGTGATTCTGCTCATCGTGGTCCCTGTTCTGGCTGAGGGCTGCGTTGCCTGTGCGCCGGATAGTGTAGCTGTGGCGGGTGGGGAGACGGAACACGAGATCGGAGGTTTGCGTGCGGGACCAGGGACGGGGGGCCTGACCCCTTCCTGATTCCGCTGGGCCCTCCGCCTCCCGGGGCCTTTCACTTGGTGAGCTTCTGGAGCACCCGCTTGGCGTCGATGCGGATCCGGTCGGGCGTGTCGTTGCCGGTCAGCGGCGTGATGGCTCCGAGGAAGGTCGTCCGCTGGGCTTCGGGAAGCGAGTCGGCAATGTTCCCGACGGCCTTGAGGCTCAGTTGCAGCAGCAACCAGCGTTGTTCGAATGCTTCGACCTCGGCCTGGGTCTTGGGCCTGGTGAGATCCAGGGAGGAGCGATCCTCAGCGGCCTCGCGGATCGTGTTGCGAAAGACCTTCAGTCCCTGCAGCCGGTTCTGGCGGACCAGCGAACTGGCCGCGTTGTGGCGGACGATGGGGTCGGTGTCGTTGAGCAGAGATTCGAGTCGGTCCAGGGCGGTGTCGGACGAGAAAATTCCCAGGACGACGCTGGCGTCGTGTCGGAGATCGGCGTCCTGGCCAGCGAGAATACTCTCGAGACCACCGATCAAGAGGGTTTCATCGAGAGTCGCCTTGCGGTCGATGGCCCGCTTGCCGGCTGCGGCGATTGCCTGGAGCCCGGCCTGTCGGACCGCGGGGTCGCGGTCTGTGGAGAGTGCGGTTGCGAGGACCGGGAGCGTGGAGTCGGAGACATCGATCAGCCCGAGCAGCCGGACCAGCAGCACCTGCTGCTGCAGCTGATCGGCCTGCTGTTCGGGAGTCGGCTCGAGGGCGAGGGTGCGGGATGTGAGATCGGCCAGGGCGGTGGCCAGGGGGGGGTGCTGAGCCAGCGGGATGCCGGCTTCGGTGGTCTTGCCCGAGTTGAGCAGCTGGACCAGGTCGTGGAAGGCTCGTCCGCGACGGTGCGGGTTGTCGCGACCGATGTTGACGACCAGGGTCTGCCAGTCCTGGGTCTGAGAGCCACTGTAGCTGAACAGCAGGAACAGCCCGACGATGCCGGCGACGATCAGGGAGGGGATGAGGAACAGCTGAGCGATGAAGCGACCCGAGGGGGGTTCGACGGGTGGCAACTCGGCGTCGAGGACCGAGTCGGCGGGAACGGGCTCCGGGAGTGGATCCCTGCCGTCGGGTTCCGGCGAAATGCTGTTCTGCGGGTCGCTGTTCATCGAGGTCACCTGTGGCCATTCTGACGGCTGTCGGAACGAGCGTCGAGTGAGCGCGGCGGTGATGCCGGTGCGGTGTTGCTGCGGTGTTGCTGCGGTGTTGCTGCGGTGTTGCTGCGGTGTTGCTGCGGTGTTGCTGCGGTGTTGCTGCGGTGTTGCTGCGGTGTTGCTGCGGTGAGGGGCTTTTTC
>Ga0310124_10001740_pt1 | contig 15119 bp, 21 predicted proteins | sample CB11b_AW_Bot5_MG_FD_203507 | JGI IMG/M metagenome (GOLD analysis project Ga0310124, IMG submission 203507) | Marine microbial communities from Western Arctic Ocean, Canada - CB11b_AW_Bot5 | ecosystem: Environmental > Aquatic > Marine > Oceanic | place: Canada: Western Arctic Ocean | collected...
GGGCCAACCCTTACCACTCCTCGCCTCACCTTGACTGCCTTGCCGCGCCGTGCTGTACCACACCAAACCGCACCAAACCACACCCCGACTGCCTTGCCAAACACTGCCCGGCCACACCAAACCTCAACACACCGCGCCTCGACCCGCCCTGACTGCGTTGCCCTACCAAACCCCACGTTGCCCTACCAAACCCCGCCCTGACTGCCTTGCCTCGCCATACCGAGCCATTCCTCGCCAAACCTCGCCGTACCCTGACTGCCTCGCCCCGCTTGAACATGACGTGCCTAGCCTAACTATGCCTCGCCTTGACTGCCTTTCCGCGCCGTGCCGTGCCACACCAAACCTCACCAAACCACACCCCGACTGCCCAACCAGACCACTCCAAGCCAAGTCTCACCACGCCATGACTGGCCAAGACTGCCATACCAGACCACTCCAAGCCAAGCCCCGCCTCACCTTGACTGCCAAGTCAGACCATGCCAAGCGAAACACTACCAGGACTTGCGTCGACTGCCTTGTCAGGCCACGCCTCACCTTGCCTTGACTGCCTTGCCCTGCCACACCGGACCTCGCGTCGCCCCTCCTAGCCCTGACTGCCGTTCCATGCCTCACCTCGCTTCGCCATGCCTCATCGCGCCTCGCCGTACCCAACCCCGACTGCCACGCCATAACATATCAAGTCGAACCACGTCAAACCGCACCTTGACTGCTATGCCTTGCCTATGCCTTACCGCATCATTCGTTGCCTTATCTCACCTCGCCGTGACTGCCATACCTTACCGAGCCGCATCATGCCTCGCCGAATCCCGCCGAACCTCGCCGTGACTGCCCCACCGTAACCGTCCGCAACCAGACTCAACCCGCCTGGACATGACGTACCTGGACTGCCTAACCATGTCATATCGCGACGTACCCAACCTGAACACAACGCACCAGACCGGGCCTCGCCAGGACTGCCGAACCTCTCCTTAACCCGCCCCACACTGCCTAAACCCGACATTACACGACTGCCTTACCACACCGAGCCGTACCAGACCGCAACCTGCCAGACCGTAACTTGCCATTCCTGGACTGCCGCGCCGCTCCGATCCCCGCCACACCGCGCCTAACCCCGCCGCTACGCGCCACGACTGCCGTACCCAACCTTGTCATTCCTCGACTAACCGTGACTGCCCGACCACGCCCCACTAGAACAGGACGTGCCCAGCCCGAACTAACCACGCCGTGACTGCCGTTTCTGGCCTTGCCGCGCCATAACTCACCTCACCCCGACTGCCTCGTCCCGCCTGGACATAACGTACCTAACCTAGCAATACCTCGCCTTGACTGCCTTGTTAAATACTACCTCACCAAACTAAAACTGAGCCAACTATGTTGACTCTGTGTCTTCTACAACAAGTTCGTCCGTAGCCTCATAAATAGCAGACAACGGTAACTCATTTCTATATATAAGATATCGTCGTCGCCAAGACATAAACTCTTTTTTAGCTTGTGCAACAATTGTTTGACTTATCTTTTCATCATGCACTGCACGATCGAACGAAACATATGCCTGTTTCTCAACTTCATCTTCAGTTTGTATGATTACATTTGGAAACGCAGGAACATATTGTTCATCTCCACGATTATCAATTATCTTAATTTCTATCGAATTAATAATATTCCGCGCTTGGTGAAGACGCCACTTTTGTGCAGCTTCCGTATCGTCCCAATCGCCCCGTCGTGCAAACAGAGCATAGCTTTCGCTATCTGGGTGGTTACGCGTCCAGTTTTCATACTCAGCAGGGGTGACTTCCTGTCCTGCTTGTTGACTAAGTGCTTGAATCTCAGGACCTACCAGTTCAGCCACACTGTCCGATATTTGTCGTCCCTTTTTCGCTCGATATTCAGCTTCAGTTGAAACGGCCATAACTTCTCCTTTTAAAAATGTTATTGTTATCTATATGGCGAATCTAATGCTGACTTTTTTTCTTCGGTCCCAAAGCAGGCATGACAAACGTCCTGTTACCTGTTCCGAATATAGTAGCCCGATAAATTGCAGCACGTCCCTCTCCCTCTTGCTTTTGCATATTCGCTAGTTTCTCCTCCATTCTAGTATCATGCCTGCTTTCCGGCGCTTTCGCCTTCTCTGCTGATTTGACCCCGAAATTAAAGTCTCGCTCGTATTTGCGCATAACTTCTCCCTACGAAAATGTCCCCCTAGCCCGAAGGCTAGGGGGACTTAGGTATAAAACAAAACCACGACAACTCAGTGGGTTAGTTGTCTTTGAGATATTCGTATCGAATAGTCTTCAGATCAACATCGTACGCGCCGTATTGACCGTCTGTCTCGTTTCTCCACTCTCCCAGCCCCACAAACTTACCCGCCTGACGGAGAAGCTGCGTTAATTCTTCAATACCGATAATGTCGCTCGAATGCGTAATTGCAACTTCGAGAGACCACCCTCTATAATAAGGACGATATCTCAGGTCCGTCTTGTTGTTGCCAACTTTAACCGGATCCTCTCCCGAAACTAAAGTCTCAAAAGTGATAGGAAGATAATTTCCATAAGGACTTTCTACCCTTATGTTACATCTTGTATCTGTCATCACAGCGCCCAATGATTTTGCCGCTCTAACCAAACCGGCTCTAATCCCTGCGCACGCTACTCCGTGCATGGCACTGCAATCCTCAAATAGAATTGGCTTCAGGATTGTCTCATAATCCACTTCGATGTTGCCCGTGTAGGGTTGATCTTCCATGTGGGGATTCGACCACTCCCCAGTTTCATGGTCAAACTCGTTGTTAAGGATGTACATCGCATCGAAGTACTCAGAAGCAGGATCTTTAGGATCCCGAACTTTGGACGCAGTGTTCTTAGGTCCCATTGACGCCAACAACGCCTTCTTAGCCTTCGGGCCTAGCGCGTGGGTAATCAGAGGTGTCGTCCCCACCACTACGCATTCGTAGAGTGCGTTGCGAAGCGACGGGATTGTAATACGGTTTTTAGCCAAGCGGTCCACTGCTTTGACGTCCACGTTCTTTATTCGCGCTTTTCCATTTGTCGCGGCCTGGGTTTTAGTAGCTTTCTTAACTGTTGCCATCTCATTCTCCTTTGGACATAAAAAAAGCCTGAAGTATCGACTTCAGGCCATAAAGTAACTATGTAAATTTTAAAACGACCCCGGTAAGCTAGCGGGAGGGAGGCTTCGTGCTAAAAAACTTACCGGGGTCTTCGATCTCTTGTAGGCAACTGGGAAGTTTAAGTTTTGTTAACAAACGAGTACATTGACGTAAAGTCTGTTCCCCAAAATTTGTAATGTTCAGTAATACATCAGACTTTTGTTGCGTCAAGTCTCTAACTGTAAAAATTCCAGCTTCCTCCAGACAATTCACTACGCGAATTGGTAATCCAGTGTCTGCTAAGGACGCTTCAAGCCATTCTTTTTGTCTTAATTCCTCCTTTTCGCTCGTAGACATGAATTGAAGCCACTCGTTTTCTACTTGTTTACGAGTCTTACGCTTACTTGGTCCAAACCGTTGTACCATTTCGAATCCCTTCTACATGGTTGCTTTTGTTCACTCTTCCTTGAAGTTAAAATAATAGCGTGGATTGTGTTGAAATTCTAGCGTACCAACAACACTATCTGTTTTACGTATTACAACCACGTACGGGGCTCTAAAGCTGCTTACCACAAAATCTTCTTGAAGTTGTTTAGTGTCCCACACTTGTCCATACTCCGCTTCCAGCCGTACTCGTTCAGCGTCCTCGTCTGAACTCTCTACCGCCGTATTAATTCTAGCAACTTCACTTCTGCGAATAGTTTCAGTTGGATCGTGACTCATACTATGTTCTCCTTTTTAACAGTGTTCGAATTCAATAGAGCCTCCCAAACTTTCCACTTCAAAGGGCGTTAGATCAAGAGTTTTACCACATCCTGTGACGATTTGATGCTTGCATGTGGGACATTGCCATAAATCTCCCATCCAAAACGTAGCTGGGAATGCTCCAAACGCTTTGTCATTAACGACCTGTTCGTTACCCTTGCACTGATACTCCTTCTTACAATTGACGCAAATAGGTCTACTCATGGTTAAGGCGTTCCGACAAAGGAAATTAAATGTCTAAAATATATATAACAACAACTGTAGATAAAAATTATTATGAAACTAAGCATCGTATGTGGATAGATAGTGTGAAATTATATTCAGACAACAATTGTCTACCGTTAATGTTTTCAATTGATTTTAACCCGGTTGAAGCTATTGATTATATTAATATTCCAAAAGATGAATTACAGCATAGTTCAAATCCTTTCTTAGAAAATAGGAATAGCTATACTTGCTTAGAGACTGGTGAATTTTTAAAGTTTACAGATTTTAATGATGATGATGTGGTAATATTAACTGATTGGGATTTGGTGCAACAAAGAAAATTTACCGGCCCTGAACTTGACCTTGTTTTTGGTTTGGGTAAGTATGAATTTGGAATGAACTTGGATGCTTATATACCAGAACAAAATGTGGGAAAATTTTTTGATATGCAAACTATATATCCCGATATAACCTCTGATTTCAAAGTTTATAATGCCGGGGTTCAAGTTGCCAAAGTTAGTGCATGGAAAAATTTCTACCAATTATATGTTGATCAATATTCTTCAGAATTTTATGGTATTGAATCTCGCGCCAGAATGCATCATGCCTCGGCACAATACTTATTTAATTATATTATACATAAGGAAAATTTATTAAAAGAGTTTCCTGTGACATTTCATAATGCACATTGGTTTAAAGGAACACCTGCAAGAGTTGTTGATAATAGATTATATGTTGAAGAGGATGTGGTTTTGTTTAATCACCATAAATTTGTTTATATTCCTAATTTTAAAGACTAATGAGAATGAAGTGTTCTGTAATATGCTCCTATGAAAAAGGAGCCCCCTAGCTGGGACTCCTTACCGCTACTTCGTGAATCAGTACTAGATTTTGTCGTACGGCCAACGTTCCTCTAGAACTTCGTTAATATTCAAAGTTCGATCTAAGCTGATAAATTCTCCTAACCATCGTCCGTACTTACCTCGTTTCTGCGTTCGCAAATACAAACGAGGATCTGTTTCTGTTGCTTGTTTCAAAAGATCACGAAACACTTGTGTCGCTTCGTGGAAATCGTCTTCACCTCTTTCCGGGGTATCCACTAGCAGAAGTCGTATACGTAACTTTTGAAAAGTGTGAAACCCTAGATCTACCATGACGTCTACAGTGTCTCCATCCACAGCCCCCATTTCATACTTACTTTGATCGAGAGTGCAAAAATATTCGTGCATGTCAGTTCCATTCCTCTGATTCTTTCCATAAACCACTAGGCCTAGGTAACGTTTGTCCTTGATACTTGTCTGATTCGTAAGACGTACAACTACCAAGCAGAGGCTCGTAATATATTTGACAAATACGTACTCCGGCGTAAATCCTCACAGGACGTATAACGCTCAATTCTAACGTCCATGTTCCTTTAAATCCCACGTCTCCGAAACCTGCGGTGGCGTGTATATTAACGCCCAAACGACCTACGCTGCTGCGTCCCTCAATTCCTGGAATAAGATCAACCGTCTCAGTATGCTCCACGGTCGAGCCTAAATAAAGCTCTCGTGGCTGCAATACAAGTCCGTTGCTTGGTATTTTAACTTGCGAAACTGTATGTCCTTTCGCCATGTCTAAAATGCAAGGATCATAGACTAATAACGTATCTGCTAATCTTAAATCATAAGAATTAGGGTTCAGATATTTCTTATCGAACGGATCGATTATTATTGATCCGGCATTCAATCGCTTAAGTATTTCTAAACCACCTAACTTCATTTTTGTACCTACCAATTAAAAATTCCCGCCGCCCCCGATACAAACCATTTGAATACGAGGACGACGAGAATGAGCGCGATACGTTGATTATCCTGTTATGTCGTCACAATGTCAGACAAAAGAGTTTCGGCAGCAGATGGTCCTACACGACTTACAATACATGCCATGTCGTGACGCGCCTTCAGAATTGTGGCTGCATCAGCTAAACCGTTAGACGTAGTAGCCTTTCTTTTAGCTGTAATTTTTTGCGGCTTATTTGAAGCCGCAGGTGCATCCTTTGTTGTACGACGTGTCTTCGTCGTTTTTCCTTTAGATTTCATGTGATCACTCCAAATTTTAGAGGAATAAGTCTGCGAGCAACCTACTTCGTCAGCTACGTTGACATTCGTCATATTCGGATTATCCGTACGTAATTGAATAACCCTAGTAGCTTTGTTACTCTTTGAGTCTTCGACCACTACTTCTTCTACGATAACTGTTGGCTGAATCTTATCTTTTACCATTAAAAAAATCCTTCATTGCTTAAGTGATTTATCAAAATTGACCCTCCGTGCGGAAATTATACTCCTTTAAATGCCTTTCATCCACTCGTCAAAAATCTCTCATGTCAGTCCTCCTAAATTCTACTATTTAGCGAAAGGGTGGTCCTTCGTACCACGTTACTAGCGAGTAACGTGTTCCATGCACTACAGGAGTAACCCTATGGTTTAAAAATGAGGGGAACATAAACGCGGTACCTTTTTCTCTCATCACCTCTACCGGAGGCAATTGGCTAGAACCTCCTATTGCAGCGGCATCAATTTCTACGTCACCTCCGACATAACCCTGGGCCTCGGAAAGTTGTATGAAAATGCTCAGCTTTCTTTGTGAAATGTCATTAGAAACCCACTGAATGTCCTGGTGCCAGTCATATTTTCCTTTTTGCTCTTCGGTATATTCCCCAAATTGTATTTCATGAAAGTAGTTAATATCAAATTGAAAAGCGTTTCGATTAGCTAGACGAACGGCGTGTTCTATTTTAGTTATAACCCAGCTGATGTCAGAATCAAGTCGGTCAAACCATCTAATGTTTGTGCGCCGATATGTATCATCCGATAATACAACATTTCCGTTTCGGATAGTAGCGGGGTGCATAGGGCGTTTCAACCCCTGTTCCACAATACAATCACATTCAGATGAAGAGAAGCATCCGGCCCACATTTGCCACCATTGAATCACGGTAAATGACTTGAAATTAAGGATTAAATCGATAGGGGCCCGGAGGACTTCCCAATACTACATCTCGATCTTTTTCGTCTTCAGTTTCTAATTTCGTTTGAAGCGCTGCTATAGCTTTACGTGCAATCTTGCTTACCTTATCGGCATATATGTTCAATTCAACCGTGTCTCTTGGTATCCAATGCCAATGTAGCAAAATTCCATGTCTTTGAAATCCGTCAAACATCTTCCATAACACAGAATTTTTTTTGGGGAGTAACGCCTTTTTACTGCCTTGTTCTCGACAATACTTGGAGTCTGTAATAATATGAACATGCCTAAAACGTACATTCCCAGACTTCTTACGCTTGTCAAGCTCAACTGAAGCATACCAATTGAGCGGCTGTAAATAAGCCATCATCTCGGCAAAGTTAACCGTTCCACGATTCATCGAGCCGAACCACATACGTCTTTCTAGTGTAACGCGATCAATTGAGATAGAAGCCCATCCACTTTCACGAGTCCAGTTGGACCCAGAACCGTCTCCAATTATCAGAAAATCCCAATCGTCAGGTTGAATTTTTAATCTAATCAGGAGCTCCTCCAGAGTCTCTTCCTCTTTCTTCAAGATCTTTTTCGAGTTGCTCAAGTTCTTCTTTCCTTTCGCGAAGTGCTTCTAACGTTTCCTCTAAATCTTCACGGATTGCGTTTCTTAATAGAAAGGCCCGATCAAGCATATGCGCTACTGCTTGTAGCGTAGATCCAATTGATCCTACAATACCTGCTGGATCCTGTTGCGCCCCCTGAGGTCCTAACCATATCGCTTTATTTAAATCAGGTGCGTCATTTAATGGACCATAATAGTCAAAAGATACTAACACAGACCGGAGAACATCTCCATGTTTAACGAAAGCACTATCAATTGTAGGGCGAAACAACTCTACCAGCTGACTATCAAACATAACCCCAGGCTTCTTAGCATTAGAAACTACTTCAGGTATCGTTGTATCAGAATCGACCACGTTTATTCCTCCGAATCAGTATCAAAAGGGCCCAAATTGTTTAAAATATCATTAAATGGTTTAGGTGTTCTGGATGTATTATGAGCTATGTCATTACAAATGTTAGCCAAACGTGAAATTGCGAAAGCATACCAGATTAGACGTAAAGTCAACACGCACCAACCAGATATTTGTAACCATGCAGGAACAAGTAAAATACCTGCTGACAATACGGCAACCCAGGGAGACAAGCAAAAGGGGCAGCCAAGTAACTCCCCCAGCTTGTTCTCCCAGAGTTCCGCACGTGCCCGTAGTCCGGCAAACAATAAGCTGTGATGCCAAATTTCAATAATTTGCCATGTCGCCAGAACTGCAATAAACACGTCAAAAATCATACAGATTTTCTTTCAATTAACTTAAAGAACGAAGTAACATTAATCCTATAGCCCAGCCCCCAACGGCACAAACTGGTATCATCCATTCACCGCTTACTATGAACGCACAAATTGCGCCTAGAGCTAAAAACAAAGTTACTGTTGCGACAAGTTTTCCTGTGGATTTTCCCATAAATCATTTCTATTCTTCCTCAGGAGTATTCCACTGAATCATCGCCGCCCGATTCGGAGCATCATTTTGTCCCTCTGACGCCACTAACTTGTCTATCGTCAGTCCTGTTGGATATTTACGTACTAAAAATTCGCCCGTATCAAATCCAGGAGCTTCGCCCGACAAATTTGTGTGCCTCAGCAGTTTCCTTTTCTGATACGCCCACGGATTACGACTTGGCATAATAAAACTACTCCCGTTAACAGTAAAAAGTTGTATCATGCATTACGATACATGTCACCTAGATTAAGGTTTATTGTCAACTTACCATTATAATCAAATTACCTCCTTCCTATGAATACTCAAACAAACTTAGCTCCAACTGCGCTCGAACAATCTGCTGACACTTTAGAGCAAGTCGAAGCTGCCCAGGGGGTTAGCTTTGAAAATCTAATCCGATCTTCCCTAGGGGAAGGGGCTAGGTGGGCCGCTGGGGACGACCAAATTACAAAGCGATTGAAGACAGCGTCACATGTTCTGACTAAAAGCGGTTATCTTACGCTTAAGCCCCTGCTTCCGCTGTTATTAGAAATTCGTGGAAAACCTTACCATTTACATGATCATTTCCCATTTGCTCCGTTTTTCCGTACACGGATGCCTCGTCGTACGCTTCTAAAAACAGGACGACAAGTTTCTAAGTCTACCTCATTAGCCGCTCAGGGAGTTTTATTTAGTAACTGTATACCTTATTTCAGTACTTTGTATATTACGCCTCTTTTTGAAATGATTCGTCGTTTCAGTCAAAATTATGTACGTCCATTTATTGAAACATCTCCAGTAGTCGATCTCTTTATGGGCACTAATACTATTAACTCAGTTCTTCAACGCTCATTTAAAAATAGATCCCAAATGCTTTTTAGTTTTGCCTACCAAGATGCCGAACGTACTCGCGGCATCTCGGCGGACAAAAATGTAATTGACGAAGTCCAAGACATGGACATATCCTTTTTACCTGTGATTCATGAAACAATATCTGCCTCTCAAGATTGGGGACTTATTCAATATGCTGGTACTCCGAAGACCATGGATAATACGATTGAAGTTTTATGGCAAGATTCTTCAATGGCGGAGTGGATGATTAAATGTCCACATTGCGCACACTGGAATATCCCGGCATTGGAATACGATCTTGTAGCAATGATAGGTCCTTATCATGCAGACATTTCTGAAAAATGTCCCGGCATTGTATGTGCAAAATGTCGTAAACCTGTGAATCCACGTCCCGGTTATCAAGGAGGAACAGGCCGATGGGTACACCGAATGAAAGATAGACGCTGGTCTTCAGCGGGCTATCACGTACCACAAATCATTATGCCAATGCATTATGCCAACTCCGAAAAATGGGAAATACTAGTAGGCAAACAACAAGGAAAAGGCAACACACCTATTAATGTATTTATGAACGAAGTTTGTGGTGAATCTTATGATTCAGGTAGCAAGCTCGTTACTGTAACAGATATTCGAAAAGCTGCCTGTCTTCCATGGAAACGTGACATCGAGGAAGCTAAAGCTCATTTAGATGAATACAGCTATAAAATTGTTTCTGTAGACTGGGGCGGAGGAGGTGTAAAAGCAGGTAAATCTGTTATGGAATATCAATCGTATACTGCAATTGCTGTGTTAGGGATGGGGGCAGACGGCAAAATTGATGTTCTTTATGGATACCGCAGTCTACATCCACACGAACACGTAAGAGAAGCACGGATGATCTTAGGTGTCATGAACCACTTCCAATGTAGTCACCTAGTTCACGATTACACTGGAGCCGGTTCTATTAGAGAAACAGTGATGAATCATGCTGGTCTGCCTCTAACTAATATTATTCCTATCGCATACACAGGCCCTGCAAAAGGAAATGTTCTTCAATTTAAAGCTGCAACATCGCTTCATCCCCGTGAACACTTTAACATGGAGAAAGCTAGAAGTCTTAGTTATACCTGTCAGTTCATTAAATCTGGTGTTCTTCGATTCTTCTCTTATGATTATGTAAATTCTAGTGAACCTGGGTTATTGCACGATTTCCTTTATCTTATCGAAGATAAATCAGAAACAGGATTTGGTAGAGATCGTTACCAAATTCTTAGAGACCCGGCTGGTCCTGATGATTTTGCACAGGCGGTTAATATGGGTACTATGATGCTTTGTCACATGTCAGGACAATGGCCCAATTTGGCTGAGTATGAAAATGTATCCATAGGAGAGGAAATAAAACATGCAGTTCAGCCACCAACTATTACTGACTGGGAGGGCGTGTAAGTTGAATTGCCGCCTGAAATACTGGAAATAATTTTACAAGTCCTCTTTCTTTAGCCCACTTCTGCACAAGACTTAATGTCTGTTTCTCCCACGAATTTTTCACGTTGAAACAATTAGAAAAATTCTGCGACGTAAACCATGCTAAAAAATTCGGTACTACTGTTCTAAATGCTGTGGGAATATTTGCGGGACGTAATTCATTAACAGTAGGAGCTGTGATCTGATAAATGCCTTTGCCCTTTATTGGCTCATCTTGAGGCGAAACAGTGATTGCTTTAAATTTCTGATGTCGCTTTGGTTTTTCTAACGAAACAGTCGGCCAATTATGTCTCCAGAATTCTTCAGTAATTGGAATTCCCAACAAACGTAGGATACGAGTGAAAGCTGTATTGTGATATTCGTCATACTCGAACACGAGTTTTACCACAGGGCGATGTGCCGCAGGAGACAATATTTGATTAATACACCCAAAGATTATTGCCCATGTCCACGTAGCTTCTGGCGAAGTAGCTTGAAGTAACGCGTCTACAACTTCTGAACGCCACCTATACGAACTACCGCTTGGTCCATCAAATTGATGTAAAAACAGTTCGGGAGGAGTTCTCTCGTATTTACCTCGGATAATTTTACAGTTTTGTAATTGAAATCCACTGCCATCCCAACCAAGTATATCTCGTCCATTCCACACTTCGGGCTTATAAAAAGCCATTGCCAGTTGGATAAGACCTATACCACAAGGTGCTTTTCTTTCAGAAAAATAACCGGACGATTCAATAACATCCCATATAGCTTTATTTAATCTAGTTCGAGTATTTCCTTTTACACGAAACGGCATCACTGAATCTTGTATTGATATTTCTCCTGCATATTCCGGTAAGTGACCGTCTCTAACAATTACACGATCTACACGTATATTACCGTCAAACAACGGTTTCTCAGTACTATTTTGATACCATACCCCTGCTCGATCAGTATAAGTATTATCTTTTATCGTTACTGAGTGTGTGTAATGTTTAGCTTTAGTACGTTCCCAACCAATTGCTGAACGAACTTCTTCTACAAGTTTGCGGCTTAGGTTATTACATTCAGTTAGTAATTCCGAAATACGTCCTTCAGTTGCCTGATGAGTTCTAATCCAATTACGTAATGCTTTTTTCCATGGTTTCGCTTCTCGTACAATTTGTCGTTCTATGTCTAGCATAGATTTTTGGTTGCGCACCCAGTGACTTATATTCCGTACATCGTATTTTTTAGGGCCAACATTAATAACTAGATCTGCATCTGTCGTCATACATTGATACAGTACGCTGGCTTTTGGTTTCCATTCCCAAAATATTAATCGTTTACCGCTGAAAAGACCCCAGTTAGATGCAAAAACTCCACCGGGATCGTCATACCAAGATACTAACGGCAATGGAGTTACACTAGTTAAAAAGTGCCGTGTTTGTATGCGAAAGTTGGCCAAAACGTCACTCGTCAATATGACGTGACCATAATCATGATCAATAACAGAATGCAGTCCGGCAAATCCTGAAGACGCATTGCTTGAATTGTTATTTCTACCCCGCCTAGCGTATGTCTGAAAAATTTGATCCGTAGTCTTATTACCTTCTCTTCCTACGAATAAAATGCTAGCTACGTTTCCGGGAGCTTTGAAATATGGAATTACCAGTACATCTTCCCACCCTTTACCTTTGAAAAATTCTGCTTTTCGATAAGCTCGATTCTCACCGCCATATGTCCACAGGCGTTTTACGTCAGAAACGTGAATAATGCCAAACAAACGTGCCGGGCCGCTTACAATACGAGGAGTACTTAATTGACTAATATTTAAGCCAAGATGCGTCCTCAATTTAGACAGTCCTGGACTAGGACGTCCCAAGTTATTTTGTGCTTTATTCCACAGCTTATTCGCTTTTTCATGGGTTAAAACACACCGTTTGATATAGGTTTGTACTTCCTCTTCAGTTACGCTAGTATCATGTAACTCTGCAAGACGCTCGACTGCTATCGGAAGAGGAACGTTCCAGAGGTGTGCTACTAGTTGCAACGCAGAGGAAGACCACCGGCAGTCCAAACAGTATGCCCATTCTTCACCATTTTTGTTATCCTTGTATATAGACAGAGAGCCCTCGCACAGAGGACATAACGTCTGTACTGGAAATACCGGATTTGTTTGTGGCAGTCCCAATGAAGGGGCAATCAACGGCCACGTTAACTGATGGAGACTCATAATGCCTTCAGCAAATGCTTTAATTATTGATGCAGCCAGCGATACAAACCGCGAAGAACTAGCTCGTATGGTGAAATTGTACGAAATTCCTGGCTTCGTAAAGCAGGCCAACTTAGATTTTACTATGAATCCCGAAGATCTTGCGATTAATTCTTACGCAGATCCTGTTCGACAAAAATTTGCATGTCATACAGCCGCTGCAACTTGGGTATCTGGAATGTACTTCCATGAAAAGAAAGCGGAATATCATCCCAAAGACCGTCAGCGTATTGAATCTAGACTAGAAAGTTACGTCGATTATTGGAGAATTCGCCCGGCGTATGACACATTAGTCAAACAGGCCAATGATCTAATATCACAAGAACTTCCTGATTCTTCGTACGCTTATGTTTGGGTAGATGACAGGGGAGGTAAAGAACGATATCTTCCCCTTAACTCCTCCATGAATATCAAGGCAGCCGCTGAATGGTTACACAAATATCAAGATCGTTTGCCATTTTCGGATCGAAATGTTATCGCCAAAAAGATCTTAGAAAAGTCCGGAAATACCGGAACCGATCTAGGAGAACAATTAGGCGAACACACAGAGAAACAAGCAGGGCACGGTATTCCCGATCCTGCTGAAATTATCTCTATGATTAAGCAACGCGCTAACTTAGCTACGAAAGCTACGTACAAGGAGGAAATTCTTAAACTGGCTTCAGCAGTAGAAAGCCACGCACGCGTGGCTTTGCAACCAACGGAACTCGTTAAGTTAGCGGAAACAATTGATATTATCGATAGTGCATTGCATATTAAAGGTAAGTACACCGATAATATTAAACGACCTGAAGATGTCATTTTTAAAATCACCTTCACTAAAGCAGCATCGGAACAGGCAGAGTTATGTACTCTTCAAACCGGTAGTGTTTACAATAAAAATCAGCTAGCCAAATTAGCTAAAGACGACGTAGAGTCCTTATTCGGTTCTGACTTCGCTAACGAAGTTTGTACCGGGCTAGAAATTGATTCTGAAAAAATGGCAGAAATAGCACACACTCTGCCTACTCCTGATGCAGAGTTACTTGAACATCTATTAGCAGAATCCGGGCAAACCCCAACTTTTGGAAAGTCAGCTTCGCACGCTGGCCCTCCAGAGGAAGTCCTAGAAGCGCTGGCTAAGCTATACAACTAATGAATGAAGCTTTTTCTTAGGTAGCAATCTATCCGTAAAACACAATTTGCATGTTGAGCAAGTTGTGAGAGTTACTCCGTTATCATACGGACATACCTGATTACCTTTAGGATCATATTTCATTACCGTCTTACATTTGTCTCTAAAGACGAGATCAACTTTGTAAGGGGCAATGTCGCTATCGTCCTCCATTAGGTAAGCCCGCCTAGCATATCTGCTCCGTGGTGGAGCACCTGTATCTCTGTCACAGGACCACCACATAAAGAAATTGGGCTCTTTTGCCAGCTCTTTCAGCGCTGGAAGTATCTCATCGCTCCGCCAGCTCCGTGTATAGGCATAGAACGCCATATATGGCCTCCTACGGACGATCTTGAGCCATTTTCGTACATAGGCCTCATTGTAGAAGTCCCCGCTTACATGGACGCGTACGACCCTAGCAAAGATATTGCTCAGGGCCATACTCATGTACTGCGAGAAGTCCTTCTCTAGGGACATTTGGTAATTTTTGTAGTGTGCGTCCTTCACACTGGGCATTCGAAAGAAGCCCTTCATTGCGTAACATAACTTTTTACAAACTTCTGTGGATCCAACACAAATAGCTGCTAACGTAGGCAACGACCAACACCAAATGAGTTTCCCCAGCTTGGTATTACCCGCTGTCACTGACATTTAAAATCCTCCTCCGCAAACGCTTGAAGAAGATCCCAAATAGGCTCAAAGTTTTGACACCGGTCAAACAAGTCGCAGCTGTCTGTAGGCATATCCCCCCAAGACATACCTCCGCTTATCAGGACGTTATATTTCATTCCTGGAAAG
>Ga0310124_10001741_pt1 | contig 15118 bp, 10 predicted proteins | sample CB11b_AW_Bot5_MG_FD_203507 | JGI IMG/M metagenome (GOLD analysis project Ga0310124, IMG submission 203507) | Marine microbial communities from Western Arctic Ocean, Canada - CB11b_AW_Bot5 | ecosystem: Environmental > Aquatic > Marine > Oceanic | place: Canada: Western Arctic Ocean | collected...
CGATCTTGAATTTATAAAAAAGTCTGTATTGTATGCGAAATACTCTAGTAATTACTTGTTAATTTAATATTTATTCATAATTCATATAAAATATATGTATTTATATTTATTATAAATATAAAAATAGGAAAATACGTTATTCTATATTTATTATATACGATAATATTTAGTGTTATAGTTTTTTCATTAATTTTTATATTCTTAAATTTTATTTACGCATAATAACTAAATTAATTCCCAAATTGCCCTGCGAATTTATTGCTGGGCGCATATAGCCCACAAATATCATTAGGCTGTTGCGGCATTTCCCGTTACGGCGACGGCAGGGTCGGTGGAAAACGGTCGAAATCTGTTCCAACTGGCATATACTTCCTGCGACAACATTTTGCGGGAAGGATTAGGACCATGAGCTTAGCGACTGAAACGGCTATGTTGGGCGTGATCGAAGAATTACGGGCCCTTTTGGGGGACCGCCTGTCCACGGCGGATGCGGTGCGCGATGCTCATGGCCACGATGAAGGCTGGCATCCGACGGAGGCGCCGGACGCCGTCGCTTTTGCCCAGTCGACCGAAGAAGTCGCCGCCATCGTGCGCATTTGCCATGCCACCAGCACACCGGTCATACCGTATGGCGCCGGCACTTCGCTGGAGGGGCATATTCAGGCGGTGCGGGGCGGCATTTGCGTAGATGTGGGCGGCATGAACGAGGTTCTGGCGGTTCATGCGGAGGATCTAGATTGCACCGTGCAGCCCGGCGTGCGGCGCAAACAACTGAACGATTATTTGCGCGACACGGGGTTATTTTTTCCCGTCGACCCCGGCGCCGATGCCTCTATCGGCGGCATGACTGGGACCAGGGCATCGGGTACCAACGCGGTGCGTTATGGCACCATGCGGGAAAACGTTATCTCCCTAACCGCGGTTCTGCCCAATGGCGAGATCATCCGCACGGCGCGGCGGGCGCGGAAATCCTCGGCCGGCTATGACCTGACCCGGCTGTTCGTCGGTTCTGAAGGCACGTTGGGTATCATCACTGAAATAACCCTGCGTCTGTACGGCATACCGGAGAATATTTCCGCCGCCGTGGTGCCGTTCGAAACCCTGGACGGCGCCGTCGAGACGACCATCTGCACCATTCAATCCGGTATCCCCATCGCGCGCATCGAATTGCTGGACGATGTGCAGATGGACGCCATCAATAAATATTCCAATCTGGATTACCCAGTAAAGCCGACCCTGTTCCTGGAATTCCATGGCACAGATGCTGGCGTGGCGGAGCAAATTGCCATGGTGCAAGCCCTAGGCGAGGAGTTTGGGGCTGGTAATTTCCAATGGTCGGCCCAGTTGGAGGACCGCAACCGCCTGTGGCAAGCCCGGCACGACGTGGCCTATGCCTGCAAGGCCCTGCGGCCCGGTTGTGAGATTTGGGCCACGGACGTCTGCGTACCCGTCTCGCGGCTGGCGGAATGTATCGCCGAGACGTACAAGGATCTGGAAGGCTCGACCATACCCGCGCCGCTGTCTGGACATGTCGGCGATGGCAATTTTCATCTAGCTTTTGTGTTGGACCCCACGGTGCCGGCGGAAATGCGCGAGGCCGAAGAATTGAATGAGCGCCTGATCGCCCGCGCCCTGGCCATGGATGGCACCTGCACCGGTGAACATGGCATCGGCCTGGGCAAGCAAAAATACATGCGCGCCGAACACGGCGATGCGATCGAGGTCATGCGGGCCATCAAAATGGCGATTGATCCCGACAACATCATGAATCCTGGTAAGATGCTGCCGGCGCAGAATTAAAACGCCACAGGGAGCACATGGATAAAGACAATTTGGGTCCGCTGGGACCGGTTAGCCGTCTAACCTTGGGCGGCGGCGGTCTGGGGCAATTGTGGGGCCGGACGGACCGGGCGGAATGCGTCGCCACCGTGCGGGCGGCGGTGGATGCCGGGATCGATCTGATTGATCTGGCATACCGTTATGGCGAGGGCGAGGCCGAGTTGGTGTTCGGCGAGGCGTTCGCGGGCCAGGTGCCGGCCGGCGTCCGCGTCACCTCGAAATGCCTGCTGGGCAATACCCTGGCAGCGGAAATCGAGGATCGGTTGCGCGAATCGATCCACGACAGCCTGACGCGGCTGCGTCTGGAACGGCTGGATCTATTTTTTTTGCATTCGAACGTGGCGCCGGACGACCATCCCATGCGGCAGCACCCGGATGCCGCTGCCCGGATGACCGCGCAGGGCGATTTTGTCACCGTCGTGCGGCCCTGCTTTGAACGCTTCGTGGCCGAGGGCCTGATCAGCGCCTGGGGCCTAACCGGCATCGGCCATCCCGACGCTATTATCGATCTGCTGGGCGGCCGTCCGGCACCGGCCGTGGTGCAATGTATCGCCAATCCGTTAGATTCTCCCGGCAGCCTGAAAATTTATGATGAACCCGCCCGTCCCCGGGACATCATCGCGGCGGCGCAGGCAAACCAGGTCGGCGTGATGGGTATTCGCGCCGTCCAGGCCGGCGCCCTGACCGATGCAATCGACCGCGATTTGCCCGATGATCACCCGGAAATAGGTGATTACAATAGGGCGGGCGCCTATCGGGCCCTGGCGGCGGAGCTGGGCACCTCGGCCGCGGCCCTGGGCCATCGCTATGCCCTGTCCATGGCCGGCGTGGATACGGTGGTGCTGGGTGTGAAGAACCGCGCCGAACTGGCCGAATGCGTGGCGGCGGCAGCGGCCGGCCCCCTGCCGGCGGACGTCATGGCCCGTGTTGACGGCTGTTTTTAGCAAACAATGATGTAGCGGTTGACCCAGAGGCAACGACAAGACGAGAATAGCTGGCGATGGCGCTTAGCGGGCTCTTGCCGCGAGACCACGTCAGCCAGGGCCGGGTTGGCGGGATTGAACAGACCTTCGGTGAAGATCACCGGGAATTCTATCTCCATGGTTAGCGTTGGACATAGGTCTGCGCCGCCCCGGCTCCTGTTGCGCTCTGCGCAGTATCCAGCCGAAGATCAATCGCCGGGTCCATCCGGTCACCTGGAATGGCGTCCTGTTTCATGCCGCCCCAAGGATCCTAATATTCAGGACACTACGGCGCGCTTTAGGGACGGCGGGCCACAGCTATCAAGGCATTATCAAAGGCCCAGGACTAGCTTAGCCATGATGTTACGCTGTACTTCGGAAGAGCCGGCATAGATGGTCGAGGCGCGGAAGTTGAGATATTTGGGCATTACCGGGACGGAGATTGCAGGGCCAAACGGCCCCACATTATTACCAGGCACCCGGGCCTCCGGCTGGTAGGGCGCGGCGTAATATTGCACGGCCTCGACCGCCAGTTCAGAAACCCACTGATTAGTTTCTGAACCCAGCACCTTCATGATCGAACTGGCGGGACCGGGCCGGCCGCGCTGGGCGATATCCGACATGATGCGGTGTTCCGTTGCCTGTACCGCCCGTTGGCGGATTTCTACCGTGGCCAGTTTGGTGGCGAAGGCTCTATCGTCGATCAGGCGGTCGCCGCCGGTTCGTTCGGCCGTGGCGATAGCGCGCAACTTCTCCAGCCCGGCGGCAAGGGTGGTGGCATAGGCCGCCCCGCCGCGTTCGAATTCCAGCAGATATTTGGCCACGGTCCAACCGTCGTTTTCCGGCCCGACGCGGTTCTTGATGGGTACCCTGACATCGTCCAAAAAGACCTGGTTGACCTCGTGATCGCCGGCCAGGGTAAGGATCGGCTCGATCGTGATGCCCGGCGTATCCATATCGATCAGGATGAACGAGATGCCTTCCTGCGGTTTGCCTTCCGTCGCGGTGCGGACCAGGCAAAACATGCGGGTGGCATGCTGCGCTCCCGTGGTCCAGAGCTTGGTGCCATTTACCACATAGTCTTTCCCATCCACGACCGCTCTGGTCTGCAACGAGGCGAGGTCGGAGCCGGAGCCCGACTCGGAATAACCCTGGCACCAGACGTCTTCGCCGGCGCGGATGCGCGGCAGATAAAATTCTTTCTGTTCGTCGGTACCGAATTTCATCACCACCGGACCGACCATGCGCAAACCCATGGAAAAGAGACGCGGCGCGCCGGCGGCCCCGGCCTCGGAATCGTAAATGTAGCGTTGCATCGGCGTCCAACCGGTGCCGCCATGTTCCCCCGGCCAGGATGGTGCGATCCAGCCCTGTTCATACAGGGCTTTGTGCCAGCGGCGGCCGATCTCAAACTCCGCAAAGACGCCGGAGGTCAAATTGGATGCCTCGCGCATATCGTCGGTCAATTTTCTGGCAAAAAAGGCCCGTACATCGTCGCGAAATGCCCCGTCTGCTGCCGTCGTAGCCATATCCATATCCGCAACTCCTTCCCGCCGTGGTTTGGCATTACATACCCAAAACCTGCTTAGCGATGATATTACGTTGAACCTCGTTGGAACCGCCAGCAATGGAACGGGCCCGTTGATCCAGGTAGCGGCCGACCACGGCTAACTCGTCCGTCTGACCGATCGCCTCGACATTGCTGCCCCATTGGCTGGCCTTTGGTTGATAAGGCGCGGCGTAGTTGCCAATAGCTTCCACACCGCATTCGCCAATGGCCTGCAAGACGGCGCAGGCGCACGTCTTTATTAGTGACGACGCCGGGCCGATGCGCCCGGTCTTGGCCAGTTCCGCAATCACCCGCTGTTCGGTGAATTCCACCGCCGTGACATCTACCGCCAGGGCAGCCAGACGTTGGGCGAGGCTGCCATCGGCAATATCCCGTGCATCTGCCAGACGATGCAGGTTGGCCAACTCGCCGCGCAGGCGTGCTCCCCAGGCCCGGCCGCCGCGTTCAAATTCCAGCAGGTACTTAGCCACGGCCCAGCCATCGTTTTCGGCGCCCACGCAGTTATTCCGAGGCACCCGTACATCGTCAAAGAAGACCTGATTGACCTCGTGATTGCCGGCCATGGTGATGATAGGTTCAACCCTTACCCCGGGGCTATCCATATCTAGCAGCAAAAACGTGATGCCCTGTTGCGGTTTGCCGGTAGTTTTGGTGCGGACCAGGCAAAACATGCGATTGGCGTATTGTGCGTGGGTGGTCCAAATCTTGCTACCGTTGACGATGTAGTTGTCACCGTTCCGCACGCCCCGGCATTGCACCGAGGCCAGATCGGAGCCGGAGCCCGGCTCGGAATAACCCTGGCACCAACTATCCCGCCCGGACAGTATGTGCGGCAGATAATCGGCCTGTTGCGCCGTGCTGCCATGGCCCATGATCGCCGGACCGACCATACCCAAGCCCATGGGCGCCAGCATGGGGGCATCGGCCAAATTGCATTCCGTGGCGAATATATGGCACTGCATCGCGCTCCACCCCGGACCGCCATGTTTGACCGGCCAACTGGGGGCGGCCCAGCCTTTGGCGTTAAGGATTGTTTGCCAGGCCTGACTGGCCTCGTGGGGGCTGCAGATGCCCATGGTTCGTTGCCCTGCCTGGCGCAGCTCCGGCGTTAAATGAGCCGCGAGGAAATTCTGAATTTCTTCCCGAAAAGCCTGATCATCTGCTTGTGCCTCAAGGCGCATTGCCTCTCCCATCTCCCGAATTTCAGCATGCCGCCTAATCTACCCGCCCGCCCGTTTTACCGGTAGTCGCAAATAATGGAAATATAGTGACCGCGGGCTTTGACTTGGACGCGAAGATAGCGTGAAATGGCGCCAACTAAATATCGAAATCGTTGGCATTTAGCAGCCCCACCCGAAAACTGTGGGGTCCGATGCCTGGAAAGGAGTTTATCCCATGAACGATCGCGGCAATTCACCGGCTAGCCGGGACATCGCGCATTATTTACATCCCTTTACAAACCTCGCGACCCACGAAATAACCGGCCCCCAAATCGTGACCAACGGCCGTGGCGTTTATGTCACGGATGAAAGCGGCAAGGAATATATCGAAGGCCTGGCCGGCCTTTGGTGTGCCTCGTTTGGCTTTGAGGAAGAGGAACTGGTCCAAGCGGCTACGGACCAACTGCGCACATTGCCCTATTATCATGGTTTTGCCGGCAAATCCGTGCACCCTGCCATTGATCTGGCGGAGAAATTGAAAGAGATCGCGCCGGTCGAGTTTTCCAAGATATTTTTTGCCAACTCCGGCTCGGAAGCCAACGATTCGGCAGTGAAAATGGTCTGGTATTTCAACAATGCCCGCGGCACGCCGAAGAAGAAAAAATTCATCTCACGCCTGCGCGGCTATCACGGCGTAACCGTGGCCGCCGGCAGCCTGACCGGCCTACCCTATGCCCAGGCCGATTTCGACCTGCCCCTGGATTTCGTGCGCCACACCATGACCCCGGATTTTTACCGGGACGGGGAAGAAGGTGAATCGGAAGAGGATTTTGCCTCGCGCTGCGCGCAAGCCCTGGAAGACATGATCCTGGAAGAGGGACCGGAAACCGTGGCTGCCTTCATCGCCGAACCGGTGATGGGCGCGGGCGGCGTCGTCCTCCCACCAAAAACTTATTTCGAGAAAATTCAGGCGGTTCTGAAGAAATACGACGTCCTGATGATTGCCGACGAGGTGATCTGCGGTTTCGGCCGCACCGGCAACATGTGGGGCAGCCAGACTTACGGTATTCAGCCCGACATTCTGACCTGCGCTAAGGCGCTGTCGTCTGCCTTTCTGCCAATTTCGGCGGTGATGATCAGCGAGGAAATTTATCAGGGCCTGCGCGGCAATTCCGAAAAACTGGGCCTGTTCGGCCACGGTTATACTTATTCGGCCCATCCCGCCTGCGCGGCGGTGGCCTTGCGTACCCAGCAATTGATGCAGGAGCGGGACATAATCGGCCACGTGCGCGCTGTGGCGCCGCAATTCCAGAAAAGAATAGTGGGCCTGGGCGCCCATGACATGGTCGGCCAGGCCCGTGGCGTGGGCTTGATCGGCGCTGTGGAAATCGTCGCGGATAAGGCGACTAAGCGGTCCTATGACCCGGCCGCCAAGGTCGGCGCCCTGATCCAAAACGCGTGCATGGAACATGGCCTGATTACCCGCGCGATGGCCGGCGATATCCTGGGCTTCTGCCCGCCATTGATCATTTCGCCCAGCGAGATTGACGAGATGTTTGACCGTTTCACCCGGGCGTTGGACGAGGCGTCCATGCAGTTGAAGCAAAAGGGCGCGACAGCGGCACAATAAGTCTTAGGGCAGCTAAAATAATTCCCGTCGCACTATATTGGCGCGGCGGGATCAGGGACGTTTAGAACATCTTATTTGTAATTCGCGGCGCGGGGGTTGCAAGGGCTGCAGGCTTTTTCCACCGCACAGGGATTGCAGGCGCGTTTGGGCGCGCAAGCCTCCAAGGCGCTTGGCAGGGTCGCCATGGCGGTCATGGCGGCGACGTGCGCGGCGGCAATAGTGGCGGCCCGGTGCTGAACGGCGCCGGTCTGATCATAGGCGTGATCTACGCGCAATTGAACTCGGCCGCCAGCATGGGCTGTTGGCGCTAGAGCACATTCGGATTATACCGGGTTACTTGATTCCTTTTCCTGTTGGGTTGCGCGCTCAGTGGAGATACCAAATACTGCGATGATCCTGGCCGCCGGCCGCGGCCGCCGCATGGGCGTCTTGACCACGGCGTTGCCAAAGCCATTATTGCGCGTTGGCGGACGCGCGATCATTGACCGGGTACTGGACCGGCTGGTCGAAAGCGGGGTCGGCCGGGCCGTTATCAATCTGCACCACGAAGGCGACCTATTGCGCGAACATCTTTCCGGCCGTGACGATCTGAGCCTGCAGTTTTCCTATGAAAGCGATGGCCTGCTGGATACCGGCGGCGGCGTTGCCAAGGCCCTGCCGCTGTTGGGGACAAGGCCGTTTTATGTCATCAACGGCGATGTGCTGTGGTTCGATGCCGTGGGAAATTCTCTGCACGCCCTGGCGGCCCGGTTCTCGTCAACGCCGGTGGACGCCCTGTTATTGTTGCAGCCCACGGTTGGCGCCACCGGCTATGGTGGTATTGGCGATTTCTGCATGCTGGCGGATGGCCAGTTGTTCCGCCGGCCCGAGCGCGAAGTTGCGCCCTTCATCCACACCGGCGTACAGATTTTAAGGCCGTCGCTGTTCAAGAAATATCCCAAAGGGCCGTTCTCGCTCAATTATATTTATAACAGGGCCGCGCGACAGAACCGCCTATTCGGCTTGCGGCACGAAGGTCAATGGATAGAATTGAACCGCCCGCAAGGCCTGGCTGCCGCCGCGCAAGCCCTGCAGGAATAGGGCCATGGCCGAAGCAGCCAGGGTCTTCACCATTGCCGCCGGCGAAAATTTTTCGGACCAGCTGGTGGAAGGTCTGCTCCACCGCCACGGCGGCGATCCCCTGGCTCTGAACCGCGTTACCCTGTTACTGCCGACCCGGCGGGGCATGCGGGCGGTACGGGACGGCTTTCTGCGCCAGACCGGCGGCCGCGCCACGTTGTTGCCTCGCATGCACGCCATCGGCGATGTGGACGAAGACGAATTGTTACTGGATCCCCTGCACGGCGACGACGTGTTCGCCCTGCCGCCGGCGATCACGGCCCTGCGCCGGCAGCTTTTGCTGCTGCACCTGATAGCTCGCCGCCGCGGCATTGATCCAGCCCAGTCCGCCCCCCTGGCCCGAGAACTGGCTGATTTGCTGGACCGGCTGCAAACCGAGGATGTGCCGTTGGCCGCCCTGGAGGGCCTGGTGCCCGGTGACTTGGCGGCACATTGGCAGGAAACCCTGGATTTTCTGACCCTATTGGCCGCGCCCTGGCAGGAATTGTTGGCCGTCGAGGGCTGCATGGACCCCGCCGCGCGGCGCAACGCCTTGTTGCGGGCCCAGGCCGAACGGTGGCGCCAATCGCCGCCGCTAGGTCCCATCGTCGTTGCCGGTTCCACCGGCTCCATCCCCGCCACCGCCGCCCTGATCGCCGTCGTGGCGCATCTGCCCCAGGGCGCCGTGGTGTTGCCCGGCCTGGATACCTTTGCCGATGAGGAGACCTGGGCCGCCGTGGATCAAAGCCATGCCCAATTTGGTCTGAGGCAATTGCTGGGCCGGATCGGCGTTGACCGGGCCATCGTCGAGCCCTGGCAGCGCGGCGGCGCGGAGGGCGGTATGGGCGGTGACGCCGAAAGCCCGCGCCACCATCTGCTTCGCGAGGCCCTGCGGCCAACGGAAACAACCGAACATTGGCGCCAACTACCAGCCTTGCCGTCCGCGGCGGCAGCGGGTCTGGTGCGCATTGATTGCGCTGATCCCATTGAAGAGGCCGGCGTTATCGCCCTGTGCCTGCGGCGAGCCCTGGAAACACCTGGCCGCACGGCTGCGTTGATCACGCCGGATCGTGGCTTGGCGCGCCGGGTAGCGGTGGAATTGAAACGCTGGCGGATTGTGGTTGATGATTCCGCCGGCCTGCCCCTGGCCGCCACGCCCCCTGGGTCGTTCCTGGCACTGACGGCGGAGATGCTGGGCAGCGGCTTGGACCCGGTCAATTTTATGGCCACCCTGAAACATCCCCTAGCCCAGGGCGGACAGGGCCCTGGTGCCCTAAAAGCCACCGCGCGGGATATTGACCGCAATGCCCTGCGCGGACCACGCCCGGCACCCGGCTTTGACGGCCTGGCCGACGCCTTGGCGGCCGCGCGCCATATGCCAGACCGGGCCATGGCGTTGCTGGATGATTTATCCAGCCACGGCGCCGAGGCGCTTTCCCTGTGCGCGCGGCGGGGGGTTCCGCTGGTAGACCTGCTGTCCGCCCATGTGCGCTTCGCGGAATGGCTGGCGACGGATCAGGGCGGCCAATGCCGCCTGTGGACCGGCGAAGCGGGCGAGGCCGCCATGCGCTTTATCGCCGATTTGTTGGCCGCCGCGGCCGGGCTGCCTGTCATGGCGGGGGCCGGCTATGCCACGCTGTTGAGTAGTCTGATGGTGGGACAGGTGGTGCGGCCGGCCTTCGGCCTGCATCCCCGCCTGCATATCTGGGGGCCGCTGGAAGCACGTCTGCAACAGGCCGACCTGGTGTTGCTGGGCAGTCTGAACGAAGGCACCTGGCCGGCCGGGGCGGAGGCTGACCCGTGGTTGAGCCGGCCCATGGCAGCCCGCATGGGCCTGCCCGCGCCGGAGCGGCGGATTGGTTTAGCGGCACATGATTTTTCTCAGGCCGCCTGCGCCAGCGAGGTCATTTTAACCCGCGCGGCGAAAGTGGAAGGCACGCCAACCGTGCCCTCACGCTGGCTGTTGCGGCTGGAGCAGGTCATGCAAGCCACCGGGTTGATGCTGGATCGGAAAATGCCGGAGGCTTTGCGTGGCTGGTATGAACAAATGGATGACGCCGGCCCGCCCCAACCGGTGAAAGCACCTGAATGCCGCCCCCCCGTCGCGGCCCGGCCTCGGCGAATGTCGGTAACCCAGGTGGAGACCTGGATCCGGGATCCCTATGCCGTATATGCCCGACATATTCTGGGCCTGCGGGCCCTGGACCCCATCGCCGCCGACCCGGGCGCCGCCGACTATGGCAATGTGGTACACCATGCATTGGAGAAGTTCGCGAAAAACTACCCCACCGATCTTCCTACCGAGGCCGAGGGTATTTTATTGGAGATGGGACGCCAGGCCTTTGGCGAACAGCTGGACCGCCCCGGCGTGCGCGCCTTCTGGTGGCCGCGCTTTCAACGCATTACGACATGGTTCCTGGCCCAGGAGGCAGCGCGCCGCCCGGCGATCCTGCCCCTGGCGACCGAGGCCAAGGGACAGCTGACCCTGCCCGGTCTGGCCGGTTCTTTTACTCTGACCGCCATTGCCGACCGTATCGACCGTTTGGCTGACGGCAGTCTGAGCATTATCGACTACAAGACCGGCGTGGTGCCTAGCGAACGCGAGCTGCATCGCGGCGAGGCGCCGCAACTGCCCCTGGAAGCCGCCATCGCCCTGGCTGGCGGTTTTTTGGACGTACCCGCCGGCGCGGTATCAACATTAAGCTACTGGCGGGTATCGGGTGGCCGGGAGGCGGGCGAGATCAAGGAAATCAAAACCGACGGCGGCGATCTGGCGCAGGCTGCACAGGCAGGTTTGGTATCGCTGATCGCTCATTTCGACGACCCCGGCACCGCCTATTTGGCCCGGCCCCGTCCGGCCATCGCGCCGCGCTTTTCCGACTACGACCACCTGGCCCGGATTAAGGAATGGTCCGCCGGCGGCCCCGGCGATTTCTAGGCCAGCCTGTGCGCGCCACCGATCATCAGCGCCTGGCCGCCGACCCTGGCGCATCCGCCTGGGTGATGGCATCGGCGGGAACCGGCAAGACCCACGTTCTGACCGACAGGGTGCTGCGCTTGTTGTTATTGGACTGCCCCCCGGAACGCATCCTCTGCCTGACCTTCACCAAGGCGGCGGCGGCGGAAATGGCCAACCGCCTGCACGAACGGCTGGGCGCCTGGGTCGTGGCCGGGGATGCGGACCTGGGCCAGACCCTGGCTGAGCTGACGGGATCAACACCGGCGTCTCGGGATATGAGGCTGGCCCGGCGCCTCTTCGCGCGGGTGCTGGATACGCCTAGCGGCCTGAAGGTTCAGACCATTCATTCCTTTTGCGAAGCCCTGTTGCGCAGCTTCCCACTGGAAGCCCGCCTGGCGCCTCATTTCAAGGTTATGGAGGATCGCCAGGCCGCAGAAATTCTACACACCGCATTGGAAGAGGTGCTGGAAGGGGACGCCCGGGAACCGGTGCCTCTGGTCGCCGAACTGACGGCCCTGGTCGATCAACAGACCTTTAGAAACCTGATGGCCGCATTGTTGGCGGATAGGGGCCGCCTGCAACGGCTGCTGGACCGACCGGGCGGCATCGAGGGTCTTTTAGGGGAAATACGCCGAACCTTGGGTTTAACCGAGGTCGAGGACGAGGATGCTATCTTGCGCGCGGCAGCGGCACCGGCGAATTTCGATGGCCCGGCCCTGGTCCGGGTCGCCGATCTGATGCGCCAAGGGGGCAAGCTTGAATGCCGGCATGGACAAATCATCGCTGATTGGCTCAGCGCGCCCGACAGCGAGATGATCCATTTCGATCTCTATCTATCGGGCTTTTTCACCAAGAATGGCCAGGGCGCGGCTTACGCTAATCCCCTGACCAAGAAGACCATTGCCGTCATGCCAGAGGCCGGGGAAATCCTGCACCGGGAATGCGCCCGTCTGGAGGCGGTTCGCCAGCGGCGAAACGCCGCCCGCGTCGCCACCGCCACCGCATTGCTGTTGCGCCTCGGCGAGCGGCTGATCGCGGCCTATGGCCGTGAAAAACAATACCACGCCCTGTTGGACTACGATGATCTGGTGCTCAAGGCGGGTTTTTTGTTGTCGGAGGGAAGCAGTACCGACTGGGTGCTCTACAAACTGGACGGCGGCCTGGATCACATCCTGATCGACGAAGCACAGGATACTAATCCCGAACAATGGCAGGTGATACAAACTCTGGCGGATGAATTTTTTACCGGCGAAGGAACCTACGAGGATACGGATGACAGCCCCCTAGCCACGGGTAGAACCCTGTTCGCGGTAGGCGATGTAAAGCAATCCATCTACAGCTTCCAACGCGCCGATCCAGCTGCCTTTCAGGCCATGCGCAAGCATTTTGCCGCCCGCATCGGGGCCGCCAAGCGGCGCTGGCGGCCGGTGGAACTAGCCTTATCCTTCCGTTCCACTCCGGCGGTGTTGGAGGCAGTCAATGCCATATTTGCCGATCCATTGGCCTGCGACGGCCTGATTTTCGACGCCAATGAGTCCGTCCGTCATATTCCGAACCGCGCGGACGAGGCCGGGATAGTGGAAATCTGGCCGACCGAACAGCCTGCGGCGGCAGAGGAACAACCGGCCTGGGCACTGCCCACGAAGCAAGTTTACGCCGATACCCCCGTCGCCCGCCTGGCCGATCGTATCGCCGATCAGATTGAGCAATGGCTGGCCCGAAATGAAATGCTGGTGGCCCAGGGCCGGCCCATTGGGCCGGGCGATATATTGATCCTGGTGCAACGCCGCGCCACCTTCGTGGAAACCATGGTCCGGGCCCTGAAACGCCGTGGTATTGCCGTCGCCGGTGTCGACCGCATGGTTCTGACGGAACAGTTGGCGGTTATGGACCTGATCGCCCTAGGCCATTTTCTGCTGTTGCCCGAGGATGATTTGAATTTGGCAGTGGTTCTGAAAGGGCCGCTGATCGGCTGGGACGACGAACAATTGTTTGCTTTGGCCCATGGCCGTGCGGGCAGCCTGTGGCAAGAGCTCAGGGACCACCCCGAAGATGCGGCCCATCAAGCGCTGGCTGTCCTGCTGGCGCAGGTGGATTTTAAACCGCCCTTCGAACTTTTCGCCGAACTGCTGGGTGCGGGCGGGGGGCGGCGGCAAATTCTGGCGCGCCTGGGCTTGGATGCCAACGATCCAATCAACGAATTCCTTGATCTGGCCCTGTCCTACGAGCGCGATCACGCACCTAGCCTGCAGGGCTTTCTGCATTGGCTGGAAAGGGGCGAGACCCAGATTAAACGGGACTTGGAACAAGGCCAGAATCAAGTCCGGGTGATGACCGTGCACGGCGCCAAGGGCTTGGAAGCACCCATCGTTTTTCTGGCCGATACGGTGCGGGTGCCCGATAAGGCGCCGTCGCTGTTGTGGCCCAAGCCCGGTGCGGGTGGTGCCGATGGCGCCCTGCCTGGCAGCCCGGCGCCGCTATGGGCGCCGATCCGCACCATGGAAGAAGGTGTCATGCAGCAGGCTCGGGCTGATGCGGAACAAGCCCGGGACCGGGAATACCGCCGGCTTTTTTATGTAGCCCTGACCCGGGCGGCGGACCGGCTGTACATCTGCGGCTTTGAAGGCAGGACCGGACGCAAGGCGCATTGCTGGTACGACATGGCCTGGCGCGCTCTGGCCGCCTTGCCCGAAATCGTGAAGCCGGCGGAGCTGATGGGCGGCATGCGCCTGAGCAGTGCCCAGGCCAAGGACGCCCCCACGCCCGTGGACGCCATAAAGCCGGAACGCCAAAGTTTGCCCGCCTGGGCCGGCCAGCCGGCGCCCGCTGAACCGGTTCCACCCCGGCCCCTGACCCCCTCGCGCCCGGAAGACGCCGAACCCGGCGTGGCCAGCCCCCTTGCCAACGACGGCCAAGCGCGCTTCCAGCGGGGCAACCATATCCATCGCCTGCTACAAACCTTGCCGGACCAGGCGGAAGAGAACCGCGAGGCCTCCGCCGCTCGCTATCTGGCCTTGCCAGCCCACGTCCTGGACCCGGCGCGGCAGCGGGAAATCCTGGCCGAGACCATGGCCGTATTGCGGCACCCGGACTTTGCCCCGATCTTTGGCTTGGGTTCCCGCGCCGAGGTGCCGTTGACGGCACTGTTGTCCGGTCGCGTAGTCAGCGGACAGGTTGACCGCCTCTTAATTACCGATTCGGAAATTCTAGTGGTCGACTATAAAACCAACCGCCCGCCACCCCTAAAAGTAGCAGAGGTAGAGGCGGTATACTTGCGTCAACTGGCCAGCTATCGTGCCGCGTTAATGGAAATTTACCCGGATAAAACAATATGTTGTGCCCTTTTATGGACCGACGGGCCGCATTTAATGGTCATAGAGGGAGACATTTTATCCGCATTTGCGCCTTGACGCGCGGGGTCCGGCTACCTAGCTTTTTAGCTTATGTATATTATCTACGAAGCATGGGGACGGCTGCGGCCATTCCGTCTCATTAGAGGCAGTGCTGCAACAAAGAACTGGACAAGACCATGACCACAAAGCCCGTATCCGATGACAGTTTCGAAATCGACGTACTTAACGCCGTGGGTCCCGTGGTGGTAGATTTTTGGGCCGAATGGTGTGGTCCTTGCAAACAGATCGCCCCGGCGCTGGAAGACATTGCCAACGAAATGGGCGACAGGGTCACCATTACCAAGGTGAACATCGACGACAACCCGTCGATTCCGGCGAAGTATGGGGTGCGCGGCATTCCTACCTTGATGCTATTCAAGAACGGTGAAGTCGCCTCCATGAAAGTCGGAGCGCTGCCCAAGGGTAAAATCCAGGAATGGATCGAGGAATCAATTTAGTCAAAACCAACGTCCTCTTGCGGGTCGGTGGCTAGAACGCTGCCGGCCAG
>Ga0310124_10001742_pt1 | contig 15110 bp, 15 predicted proteins | sample CB11b_AW_Bot5_MG_FD_203507 | JGI IMG/M metagenome (GOLD analysis project Ga0310124, IMG submission 203507) | Marine microbial communities from Western Arctic Ocean, Canada - CB11b_AW_Bot5 | ecosystem: Environmental > Aquatic > Marine > Oceanic | place: Canada: Western Arctic Ocean | collected...
ACGTCGCCCACGTCGATGCCCAGCTCCAGCGACGCGGTGGCTACGACCACCTTCACCGTTCCGGCCTTCAGGCGCTGCTCGGCATCGAACCGGGTCTCCTTGGACAGGCTGCCGTGGTGGGCGGCGACGTTTTCTTCGCCGAGCCGGTCGGACAGCAGGTGGGCGAGGCGCTCCACGAGCCGCCGCGTATTCACGAACAGCAGCGTCGTGCGGTGCGCCTCCACCAGCTTCGCGACCTGGTCCAGCGTCTGCGCCCACTGCTCGTGGGTCGCCACGGGGCCAAGCTCGAAGCCGTCCGGCAGCTCGACGGACAGGTCCATCTGCCGCTTGTGCCCGGCGTCGATGATTGCGACGTCTAACTGTGCGCCTCCGCTCGTCCGCTCCGGCTCCGGACTAAAGGTCGCACCGGTGTGCCGGGGCTCCGGGCTTGTGCCCTCACGCGACCTGCCGGTGAGGAAACGGGCCATCTCTTCGATGGGCTTCTGCGTGGCCGAGAGCCCGATGCGCGTCACCGGACCCTCCGCCAGGTCGCACAGGCGCTCGACCGTGAGCGACAGATGCGATCCGCGCTTGTTGGGCGCGACCGCATGCAGCTCGTCGAGGATCAGTGTTCGCACGCTCTTGAGCGCGTGACGGCCGCGTTCCGTGGTGAGCAGGATGAACAGCGACTCCGGGGTCGTGATCAGCACGTGGGGGGGGCGCTTCACATGCAGCGCTCGATCGCGGGCGGTCGTGTCCCCGGTGCGCACGCCGACGCGGATCTCCGGGATCGGCGTGCGCATCTCGTCGGCCAGCGCCGTGATCTCGGCCAGCGGCTCGATCAGGTTGCGCTGGATGTCGTTGGCCAGCGCCTTCAGCGGCGAGACGTACAGCACCCGCGTCGCGTCTGTGAGCTCACCGTCATCGAGCCCGAGGCGAACCAGCTCATCGATCCCCGTCAGGAACGCGGCCAGCGTCTTGCCCGACCCGGTAGGCGCCGCGATGAGCGTATGCCTGCCCGACGCGACCGCCGGCCACCCCTGTGCCTGCGCGGCCGTGGGCTCGCCGAACCGGCGCTCGAACCACGTCCGGACGATGGGGTGAAGATGGACGGTTGCGAGCGTTTCAGCCACGAGCCGTAGGGTATCAGGGCAGTCTATCGGGTAGTGTCAGATCTTCCCGCCCCCGGCCCGCGCACCTCAACCCCCGCGTCCGCCTCCAGCGGCCAGATGGCCGCGGCGGTGTCGTCGTCTGCATATCCGGCGTCCGCGGCGCGCTTGAAGAGGGCGAGTGCCGCGTCGCGCAGGGGGAGCGTCATGCCCGCTTCGTCGATCAGCTCCTGCACCAGCGCCTGGTCCTTGATGGTGGTGCCCACCGACGACGATCCCTCGTTGAAGATGCGCTCCAGTATCTTGGGCGCGATACGGTCGAGCTGCCGGTTCGCTGCCGAGGCCGTCCGCATGGCCTCGTAGAGCGCCCGCGGGTCCATGCCCAGCTTCGCGCCAAGCACCAGCGCCTCCATGCTCGCGGCAGCCGTGACGTCCTTCACCATGTTGTTTACCAGCTTAGTGGCGTTCCCGGTGCCCACGCCGCCCATGTGCTGGACGTTCTTCCCCAACACGCGAAGCAGCGGCAGGGCACGCTCGAACTCATCGTCTCCAGAGCCCACCATGACGGTGAGATCTGCGTCCCATACCCGCTGCCCGGTGCCCGAGATTGGCGCTTCGACGTAGGCAACGCCCGCCTCCTGGCACCGCGCCGCGATGCGCCGCGCCATGGCCGGCCGCTGCGTGCTGAAGTCGATCAGCATGGAGCCCGGCCCCGCGCCCTCCAGCACTCCGCCCGGGCCTTCGATCACCTGCTCGATGGTTTCCGTCTCGAAGAGGCACGCCATCGTCACGTCCGACTCGGCGGCTAACGCCGCGGGTGTCGTACCCGCCTTGGCGCCCAGCGCCACGAGCTCCCGCACCTTCTCCTGGCTGCGGTTGACAACCGTGACGTCGTGCCCGGCCTTGACCAGGTTGATGGCCATGGGCTTGCCCATGCGGCCGAGGCCGATGAATCCGATGCGCATCGTTCGCTGCTCCTCCGTAGCTCCTCTGAGAGTGGCCGAGGATACCTCAGCGAGCGGGAAGCAGCTATCATGCCTTGCGGCGCATCGCCCCACCTGACGCACCTAGGAGCAACGGCATGGACTATCGGAAGCTTGGCACCTCGGACCTCGAGGTTTCGGCCATCGGCCTCGGAACGAACAACTTCGGCAACGACGCTCGCATCCCCGACCCGGCGCAGAGCGCGCGGGTCGTTCACGCCTGCCTGGACGCCGGCATCAACTTCATCGACACGTCCAACAACTACAGCGCCGGCAAGAGCGAATCGCACATCGGCGAGGCGCTGAAGGGCCGGCGCAACGACGCGATCATCGCCACCAAGTTCAATCTCAACAACCTGGAAGGACAATCCATCAAGGACCGCATCAACCAGTCCGTGGACGAGAGCCTCACGCGGCTCCAGACCGACGTGATTGACCTCTACCAGATCCACTACGCGCTCCCCGAAGCCTCGGCCGACGAGATTCTCGAGCCCATGAACGCGCTGGTGGAGCAGGGCAAGGTGCGATCCATCGGCGAGTGCAACTACATGGGCTGGCGCCACGCCGAGGCCACGGCAGCAGCAGCCCAGCACGGCTGGGCGCAGTTCGTATCCGCGCAGAGCTACTACAACCTGTTCCGCAGGCAGGTGGAGCTGGAGCTGCTGCCCTACTGCCACGCCAACAACGTGGGCTTCCTACCCTACTTTCCGCTGGCCGGCGGCTGGCTCACGGGCAAGTACACGCGAGGCACCGAGGCACCGGCCGCCGCGCGCCGCATGGTTGGCGAGCTCCAGGGCGACGAGCAGGCGCAGGACACGCTAGCCAAGCTCGACGCCTTCGCCGGAGAGCGTGGCCACTCCGTCCTCGACCTCGCGTTCTCCTGGTTGCTGGCCCACCCGGCGGTCTCCTCGGTGATCGCCGGCGCGATGACGGAAGAGCAGGTCGCCACGAACTCGAAGTCAGGCGATTGGGCGATGACCATGGAGGATCGCGACGCCATCGACGAGATCGCCGGGTGGGATGGCACAGGCAACGAGATCGAGGCCTTCGGCGGCGGCAGCCCCAAGCGCATCATTCGCTAAGAGTTCCGCGCCTCGCCCCGCATCCGCAGCGACGCCACCAGCACCCAGGCCAGCGTCGTGGCGAAGAAGCCACGCTGCAACAGGCCCAGGCCATCCGGCCAAGCGTCGAGCTGGAACGGCACCACGAGCAGCAGGCTGAGGCCGCCCATGATCAGCGAGAAGCGCCGCCAGCGCTCCCAGCCTGCCCGCGCGCGCAGCATCGCCGGCACCACCAGCGTCAGCGTGATGATCGCGGCGAAGCCCATGCGCGCCACCGCGTCATGGGCCAGATCCTCGGTGACGCCCCACAGCACGGGGCCTTCGTAGCCGTCGCGGAACACCGCTGCGAGCACCCCACCCGCGCCGTACATCACCACCAGCGCCCACAGGAGCGCACCCCGCCAGCCGCGCCCCACCAACCCGTGCAGCAGCGGACCCAGCGGCTGAACCAGCACGCCGTACCCCGCGAACCCGGCGGCGATCACCCACGGATGCGGCATGCCGGGGCCCGCCAGCAGACTGAACGTGTCGCGCACCGAGCTGTAGCCGGGCGTGACGAGCGTGGCCACGATCGCAGAAGCCAAGAAGAACAGCGGAGCACTCCCTGCGCTCATGGCCATCAACCGATGTACGCTCGCCGTCACTGGCCGACGACGCTAGACACAGCGGCGCCAATGCCTGCGATGACCACCACGAACAGCGCCAGTCGCCGGAACAGCGCCACGGAGACACGATGGGAGAGCCAGATGCCCGAGAACACGCCGGCAAGACTCGCAGGCAGTAGCTGCGCGGCGAGCTTGAGCGCATCGGCCGTGAGCACGCCGCCGACTAGGAAGCTCGGCAGCGCCAGCAGACCGACGGTCTGCAAGTAGAGGACGATATTGGCCCGGAACTCCCGTTGATCGACGCCCTGGTTGGCGAAAAACAGGATCACCGGCGGCCCGGCGAGCCCGGTACTTCCCGTGAGCAGCCCGCTGAGCGCACCCACCGGCAGCGAGGCGGCTCGCTCGCTCGCTGCGGGCCGCTGCCATCCCAGGAGCATCGCCACGGCGGTCACGCTCACCACGATGCCCATCAGCAGCTTCAGCACGCCTTCGTCCAAGCGCACCAGCAACAGCGTGCCCACCGGCGTGGCCGCAACGCCGGACAGCATCATCGGCCAGATGCGTCGCAGCCGCACCCAGCGATAGCTGTGTACGATCATCACGAAACCGAGCACCAGGCTCTGCGACACCATCACGGGAACGACCAGCGTGGGCGCTAGATAGGCCGTCATGATCGGCGCTGCGAGGATCACGAAGCCGAAGCCTGTGGCGCCCTGCATCGTGCCGGAAACGAACACGGCGAGCGCGGAGAGCGCGATCAGTGGGACGGGGACCATAGACAGCCCTAGAGGCCGTACCCCTGCGCCTGCACGAACCCCGCCTTGCGGCGCCACTTCTGATTCACCTTGACCCAGAGCTCGACATAGACGCGCTTGCCCACCAACTCCTCGATCTCCACCCGTGCCTGCGTGCCCACTTCCTTGAGCGCAGCGCCCGCTTTGCCGATGAGCATCTGCTTCTGCGAGGGGCTGTCCACGTAGACCGTCGCCGCGATCACGTCGGGCCGCTGGTCCTCGCGCTCCTCGTAGTCGTCGACCTCCACAGTGACGGCGTAGGGCACCTCCTCGGCGAACAGCAGGAACACCTTCTCGCGGATGATCTCCGCGCAGAGGAAGCGCACAGGGCGGTCGGTGAGCACCTCGGGAGGGAATACGGCCTCGCCCTCGGGCAGATGAGCGGCGATCTGCTCCAACAACAGCTCCACGCCATCGCGCTCGACTGCGCTCACGGGGACCACCTCCTGGAACTTGTGCGCCTCGGCATACCCCTGGATTATCGGCAGCAGGCGCTTCTTGGAAACGGTGTCGACCTTGTTGATCACGAGCACGGTGGGCGTGCGGGTCAGCGCAAGCTGGCGCATGAAATCGCGCTCCACGTCGCCGGGGCGGCGCGGCTCCACGACCAGCAGCGCCAGGTCCGCCTCCGCCAGCGCCGACGCGAGCTGGCGCGACATGGCCGCGTCGAGCTGATCGCGCCCCTTGCGCAGGAAGCCCGGCGTGTCCAGCAACGCCGCCTGGAAGCCCTCGCCGTTGAGCACGCCCAACACCTTGTGGCGCGTCGTATGCGGCTTCGGGCTCACGATCGCCAGCTTCTGTCCGAGCATCGCATTGAGCAGCGTCGACTTGCCGACGTTGGCGCGCCCGATGATGGCAACGAACCCGGCACGGAATGGCGTGGCATTGGTCATGCCCTCATTCTACGTGGGACCGGCCCCCGCGCGCCGGTGGCGGCCACGCGGGGCTGGCACGGGACGCTACGGCGCGCCTAGTATCGGACACGGATCGCCGGACCCTGATGCCTTGGATGCGTAGGCGGAGGTAGTGCGGATTGTGGACGGCGACACGATCCTCGTGACTGCAATCACCGCACCGGAACGGAAATCGACCCGGGGGGCTCTGGTAGGGATCGATGGAGCGGGCGATGGGATTCGAACCCACGACAGCTTGCTTGGGAAGCAAGAACTCTACCGCTGAGTTACGCCCGCGTCGCCGTTATCTTAGCGCATCACGTACGCGACGCTTTCGTCGACCAGGCTCTGGAAGCGAGCACCGTCGTCGAGGAGCCGCTGGGGGAGCACCGCATATTGTTTCTTGACGTGTCCCTTCTGGAAGTACCGCAAGGGCCCCTCGCTGTCCTGCGCGAGCACCCGTTCGAGCGCCTGCAGCGGCAAGCGGAGGGCAACGCCGAATGCGCTGCATGAGGCGAAGATGCAACCCTTCTCGTAGCTGGCGACCGCTCCGAACACGTTCTTGAACGTCAGCGAGTTCGGATCCACGAGCCGCGGGCGCACTCCCTCGAGCAGCGCCGCCAAGCGGGCGCGATAGTCGCTCGCGTCCGCCGTCACACCGGCCTACGGCTCCAGCCGGCGCCAGGCGAATGCTCCGGCGATGGCGATGCCACCGAAGGTGAACAGCGAGCCGATGCTTAGCGAGAACAGCGCGATGATCAGGTGCATGGACGTGGCGATCAGGACCGCGGCGAGCGCCATGTATTGGTACGGGCGCCCTCGCCGCTTGTTCACCGCGGCACTCACGCCCTCGCCCATCACATAGCCGAGCCCCATCATCGTGAAAAAGAAGAAGAAGCCGACGAAGGGCAGCGCGAACGCGATCACCCGCAGGGCGATGAAGCCCGCCACACCAAGCCCCATGGCAGCACCAACGCCCCGGGAGATGTAGCTCGCCGACACCTGGTACGTCGGAAGCCGGTAGGCTCGCTCGCACTCCTTGCAGCGGATGCTCACCGGGTGCTGACGCATGCACTCCACGCACATGGCCTTGCTGCAATCGCTGCAGCGAAGCCCCGTCTCCCGGTCCGCGTGCCAATGGCAGTACGTCGTCGCCATGCTTAGTCCGCCGCCTCCGCCCTGCGACGCACCCACGCATCGTGGTCGGCGATGTCGCGATCGTACAGGAGCCGGTTCAGCAACAGTCTCGGTTTGCTCACTCCCGGCGTCCCAAGTGTGTTGGATGCAAGACGCTTGGCAACGGTGACGAGTAGCAATCCGGCCATGAGCGCGACGACGGCGCCGGAGCGCTCCCAATAGAGCGATAGTACCGGAAGCGAGACGAACCCGATCAGCACCCACACCGCGGCACTCTTGGTGAGCTGCCAGCCTGCCGTCGCCAGCACGATGAACACGCCCAGCTCCAGCCGCCCCAAGGCGACCAACACGCCCACGGTCGGCGCGACGCCCCGCCCGCCCTGGAATCGGAGAAAGATCGGCCAGTTGTGACCCACCACAGCCAGCATGGCCGCAGCCGCCTGTATCTCGATCCCAAGCCCCAGTCCGCGTGCCACAAAAGCGGGTGTCATCCCCTTCACGAACGCGTCGAAGATGCCGATGGGGAAGATCCACGCTTTGCCCACGTTGTACCAGACGTTGGACGTACCGACCGTGCCGGTGCCGACCTTCCTCAGGTCGATGCCCTTGACGACCTTCGCCGCGATGTACGCGGCGGGAACGGAGCCCAGCAGGTAGCCGTAGGCGAGCACGAGCACGGATCGGATGGTGTCGTCCATACCTGCTAGGACGAGCGGCTCTTCGCGCGCCGCTCCAGCTCCTCCAGCACCTCCAGGGGTGGACCAGCCGTCCCCGGCAGGTTCTCGCCGTCGTACCCCATGGCGTGGTAGTCGCTGCCACCACACTGCAGCAGGCCATAGCGGTCCGCGAGCTCGCCGAGCTCCTTGCGGAGTTCTGAGTCGAACTCGGCGTAGTGCACCTCGATACCCTCGACGCCCAGGTCCGGGAGCGTGGCGATCACATCGCGGTAGTCCGGCAGGAACACCGGGTGGGCCAGCACCGCCACGCCACCCACGCCGCGGATCAAGTCGACCGCGTCTCGCGTGGAGATATGCCGCCGGTCCACGAACGCGATACCGTCATCGTTCAGCAGGCCGTCGAACGCATCCCTCACCTGCGCGATGTAGCCACGCTCCACCAGCGCCTGGGCGATGTGCGGCCGGCCGATGCCCGCGTCCGCGGCAATCGCCTTCACCCGCTCCCAATCGACCGAGTAGCCCTGCTCGGCCAGCCGCTGGACCATGTGGTAGCCGCGATACTCGCGGTCCTCCCTGAACGAGAGCAACTTCGCCTGGAATGCCTCCTGTTGGTAGTCAAGGAAGTAGCCGAGCATGTGGATGTCGCCCTTGGTGTCGGTCGGATGGTCCGCGCTTATCTCGATGGCGGGCACGAGCCGAAGTCCCGGATGCGCCGTGGCCGCGGCAAATGCTTCGTCGAGTCCCTCCGTCGAGTCGTGATCGGAGATGGCCGCGATCGAGACGTCGCGTTCCGCCAGGAGCCGCACCAGCTCGGTCGGCGTCAGCTTGCCGTCCGACAATGTCGTATGCATGTGCAGGTCGATCTTGGGCTTGCTCGCGTTGTCCGTCATAGCTCAAACGTCCGGTCGACGCGATGGATCTCCGTGGCGAGTCCCGTGAGGTCATCAATCTCGATGAACACGGAGTTGAACTGCAGAGGCCCCTTGTCCGCCACGTTCAGCCGGCGCGGCATCGCCGTGAGGAAGCGCGTCAGCACATCCTCCACTCTGCTGCCGATGATCGAGTTCACCGGACCCGTCATGCCCAGGTCGGTCACGAAGGCGGTGCCTTCGGGGAGCACGTGCGGATCGGCCGTGGGCACGTGGGTATGCGTGCCCACCACCGCCGACACCCGGCCATCGAGGTACCAGCCGAGCGCCCCCTGCTCCGACGTGGCCTCGGTGTGGAAATCCACTAGGATCGCCTTGGGCGGATCCTCCTCGAGCTCCTCCAGCAGCCAGTCGGCGATCCGGAACGGCGAGTCCAACCCTTCAGGCATGAACACCCGGCCCTGCAGGTTGATGACGGCGACCGGCCCGGCCCGCAGCATGCCACGGCCCGGCGTACCGACCGGGTAGTTCGCGGGGCGCAGCACCGGTAGCTCACCGTCGAGCGACGGGATGAAATCCCTTTGATCGAACGTGTGGTTGCCACCGGATATGACCGTCGCCCCGGCGTCCAGTAGCTCGTCCGCCGTGTCGTCGGTCAGCCCGAAGCCCGCCGCCGCGTTCTCGCCGTTCACCACGACGAAGTCGAGAGCCAGCTCCCGCTTGAGCCCGGGCAGGACGTGGCGCAGGGCTTTGCGCCCAGGCTTGCCCATCACGTCGCCTACCATCAGGACGCGCATGCGGTTCCCCCCGAGCCCGATCCAGACATGATCACTTGGCCACCTCGCTCGCACGGGTCTCCCGAACCACGGTGACCCTGATCTGGCCCGGATACACCAGGTTCTCCTCGATCTTCTTCACCACGTTCCGCGCCAGGTTGGAGGCACCGATGTCATCGACCTGGTCAGGCTGCACCAGGATACGCACCTCACGCCCCGCCTGGATGGCGAACGACTTCTCGACGCCCTCGAAGCTGTTGGCCACGTCCTCGAGTGCTTCGAGGCGCTTGAGGTACATCTCGGCCGTGTCGCGGCGTGAGCCAGGCCGGGCCGCGCTGATCGCGTCGGCCGCCGCCACAAGGAACGCTTCGACGGACCCACGATCGTTCTCGTGGTGCTCAGAGATCGCGACCTGCACGGCCGCAGGCAAATTGTATCGCTTCGCTATCTCGTCGCCGATCTCTATGTGGCTGCCCTCGACCTCGTGGGTGAGCGCCTTGCCGATGTCGTGGAGCAGGCCTCCGGCCTTCGCGACCTGGACGTCGGCCTTGACCTCTGCTGCGAGCATGCCGGAGATCCGTGATACCTCGACCGCGTGCTGCAACATGTTCTCGCCGTAGCTGTAGCGGTAGTTGAGGCGACCGATCAGCTTGATGAGGTCCGGGTGGAGTCCATGGACTCCGGCGTCGAGCACGGCCTGCTCGCCAGCCTTCCGGATCGTCTCCTCGACCTCCCTCTGTGCCTTCTCGACGGACTCTTCGATCCGCGCAGGGTGGATACGGCCGTCTTGAATGAGCGAGGTCAACGCCAGCCGGGCCACTTCGCGTCGCACCGGCTCGAAGCAGGAGATCGTCACCGCCTCCGGCGTGTCGTCGATGATCAGGTCCACCCCGGTCGCCGCCTCGATCGCCCGGATGTTGCGGCCCTCACGGCCGATTAATCGTCCTTTCATTTCGTCGTTCGGCAGGGGCACGATCGCGGTGGTCGTGTCGGACACCACATCGGCGGCGAGCCGCTGGATCGCCAGCGAAACCACCTTCTTGGCCTTGTCGTCCGCCTCGGCGAGCATGACCTGCTCGAGGCCGTAGTAACGCTTCGCCAGCTCATGCTCCACCTCGCCCTCGGCGGTCTGCATGATCTGGTCCTTGGCCTCGGTCATGGTGAGGCCTGCGACTGACTCGAGCTTCGCGGCCTGCTCCTGCTTGAGCTGCTCCACCTCGCCGCGGGTATCCTCCACCTCGCCCTCCCGCTCGGAGAGGCGCTGCTCCCGCGTCTCCACCGCATCTTGCCGCTTCTCGAACGCCTCCTCACGGCCTGCGAACCGGTCTTCCGAGCGCTGGAGCTCCTTGCGCCGATCGCGCATCTCGCCCTCGGCCACCTGCCTGGTCTGCAACGCCTCTTCTTGTGCCGCGAGCTGCACGCGCTTCTTCTCCGACTCCGCCTCGGCGATCAGTCCGGCTGCGGATCCCTTCGCCGCGTCGATACCTCTACTCAAAGCTGCATTTCGCAGCACGTATCCGCCGCCGACTCCTACTCCTATCCCAACGATCGCTGCCACTATCGCGATGATCGCATCCATGGTTACACCTTTCTGTCCCGCCACGCTCGCGTCCAACCGAGAAGGACCGGGTGGCCGGGAACCTCACACGTTTGCTGTCGCCTCTGGCATGCACGCGCTCCCGGCACGGCGGGCAGACGGGCAGACGCCGTGCGCCGAACACGTGGCCGCGCCGACTAGCCACCGTGTAAATGCACACGGCGACTGCGCGCGATGTTCAGCTGGTCTATCGAGAGCTTCGTTGTGCAGATGGGCCAAGACGCACACCATCATCCCTTTCACAGGTAGTGGCATGCGTGAACAGGGCCGCTATCGGGCAGGTTGTTCCGCTTAGGAGCCGACCGGCTCGGGCGTCAGGTCGGCCACGGGAGCCTCGCTGTGGCCGTTGGACCCAGCGTTCTCACCGCGAATACGCCCCTCGAGAGCTTGCGCGATCTCAGGGTTCGCATTCAAGAACTCTTTCGCGTTCTCCCTGCCCTGACCCAACCGTGTCTCGTCGAAGGAGTAGTTCGCTCCGGACTTCCGAAGGATCCCCATGGTCGTTCCCAGATCGATGAGATCGCCAGCCTTGCTGATGCCGACCCCGAACATGATATCGAATTCCGCCTGCTTGAACGGCGGAGCGACCTTGTTCTTGACGACCTTGGCCCGCACTCGGAGACCCACTGCCTCGGTCTGCTGCTTGATCGTTTCGATCCTGCGCAGGTCGAGGCGCACGGAGCTGTAGAACTTCAGCGCCCGGCCACCTGGCGTCACCTCGGGGCTCCCGAAGAAAACGCCAATCTTCTCTCGCAGCTGGTTGACGAACACAACCGCCGTCTGCGAGTGGCTGGTGGCCGCGGTGAGCTTGCGCAACGCCTGGGACATGAGCCGCGCCTGCAGCCCAACGTGGGCATCGCCCATATCGCCTTCGAGCTCCGCCCGCGGAGCCAACGCTGCTACGCTGTCGATTACGACCACGTCCAGCGCGCCACTGCGAACCAGATACTCGACGATCTCCAGCGCCTGCTCCGCAGAGTCGGGTTGGGAGATCAGAAGCGATTCGACATCGACGCCGCACTTGCCCGCGTAGACCGGGTCCATCGCGTGCTCGGCATCGATGTAGGCGGCTGTCCCGCCCTTGCGCTGCGCCTCGGCCACGATGTGGTGACAGAGGGTTGATTTCCCCGCCGACTCCGCACCGAAGATCTCGACGATCCGGCCTCTGGGAATGCCCCCGACACCGAGGGCCATGTCCAGCGAGATTGAGCCGGTGGGGATCGCTTCCACGTGCAGCCGCTGGGCTGCTTCGCCCAGCCGCATGATCGCACCACGCCCGAATTGACGCTCAATCTGACCGAGGGCCAGCTCTAACGCTTGTTCCTTCTCAGACACGATTTGGCCTCGTCTCTTAACCGCCACTACCGTTGGTTATCGTACCACACACACACGTGGCGGACGGCACGGCGGAGTGTGTCACGGATGCCCCTGAAACCCGCAAGTGGCCAGTGTCGCGTTTGGGCTGGTTTGCGGGTCTGAGTGTGGCTCAGGGCTCGTCTGACGATGCGCCTACGTTCGCTACGGCTCCGGACCAACGTCTTCTTCTGTGGAAGGGACTCCGGGTAGTTCGCTGCGCGGCTTGCGGGTGCAGGGCAGGCGCCCTGCCGGGGGAGTACAAGGGGGGTCATCGTGTCCAACGCGTCCCGCGGGTGGGCGGCTGGGCGGGTGGGAACATGGCGCCCCTGTTGCAGCGCGGCAGCGAGTGGATCCAGAGTCTCACCCTGGGAGATCACGCCATAGGCGGCGGCTGGACGTGACGTACCCCAACCGGTCGTAGAACGCCAACGCGCCCTCGTTGAACTCGTAGACGTTCAGCTCGACGTCCGTGGCCGACCGCGAGCGGCCCCACGCATGGGCGCCGTCCATGAGTGCCTTGCCCGCGCCGGATTTGCGTGAGTCTTCCGTCACCAGCAGCACGTCGATGAACAGCGTCTGGCGGTCCACCAGGTTCGGTGCGCGCCGCGCATCCACGATGTGCGCCTGCAGGAAGCCCACGACCCTGTCTGCGTCCTCCGCCACGAGGAACTCAAAGTGGTCGTCGGCCAACATCAGGTCGAAATACTCGTCCCGCCGCCGCCGCGTGGAGTCGGTACGCTTGAACACGCGCGGCATCGCCGCGAGGTTCATCTCGTCACCCTCCGTAAACAGCTCGCGGATGCGGTCATAGTCGGGTGGCGCGACTCGCCGGATCGTCGGGTCCATGTGCGAGGTGCTCCGTGATCAGGTTGGCTGGTATCGGTTGACGATGGGCAGGCGCCGGTCGCGGCCGAAGTTCCGGCGGGTGATCTTGATGCCGGGAGGAGCCTGACGCCGCTTGTACTCGCTGCGGTCGACAAGGCGGATCGTCTGCGCCACCGCGTCCGAGGGCATGCCGGCGGCCAGCATCTCGTCGACGCTGAGGTCGTCCTCCACGTATGCCTTCAGGATCTCGTCCAGCACCGCGTAGGGAGGCAGCGAGTCTTCGTCCTTTTGATCCGGCCGCAGCTCCGCCGTGGGAGGCCGCACGATGATCGACTCGGGGATCACCTCACGCCCGGCCATCACGTTGCGATGGCGTGAAAGCTGCTGCACCAGCGTCTTGGGGGCATCCTTGATGACCGCGAACCCGCCCGCCATGTCGCCGTAGAGCGTCGCGTAGCCCGTGGCCATCTCGCTCTTGTTGCCAGTCGTGAGCACGATGGAGCCGAACTTGTTGGAGATGGCCATCAGCAGATTGCCGCGTATGCGCGCCTGCAGGTTCTCCTCCGCGGTATCAGGCGCCCGGCCCCCGAACAGAGGCGCGAGCTCCTCCAGGTAGTGATCGAACAGGCCTTTAATCGGGATCGTCACCATGTGCACGCCCAGGTTCTCGATCAGCTTGACCGAATCGCCGCGCGACTGATCCTCCGTGTACTGCGACGGCATGAAGTAGCACGTGACCTGCTCCGGCCCCAGCGCATCCGCGGCAATAGCCGTCGTCAGCGCGGAGTCGATGCCACCCGACAGGCCGATCACCGCGCCACGGAACCCGCTCTTCCGCACGTAGTCGCGCGTGCCGATCACCAGCGCCGTGTACACCTCGGTCAGCGGCTCCATCGGCGCCTCGAGCGCAGTTGCGATGTCACTCGCAGTGGCGCCGTTGCCATTGGCGTCCGACAGGTGAAAGAACGTGGGCCTGCCGATGGCATCGAGGTTCGCCTCGATCAGGGTGCCCTCCAGCCGGGGGCCGCCAACCTCGTCGGCGTCGACGTCCACCACTATCAGGCCTTCGGCGAACTGCGGTCCACGCGCGACCGTACGGCCATCGGGCGCGAGCACCAGGCTCTGCCCGTCGAATACCAGCTCGTCCTGGCCGCCCACCGTATTCACGTAGGCGATGAACGCTCTGTGGTCCTTGGCTCGCTTGGCGAGCATCGCCTCGCGCTCGCCACCCTTGTCTCGGTGGTACGGCGAGGCGTTGATGTTGACGATCACCTCGGCCCCGGCCGCCCGCTGCACGGTGGTCGGTCCGGCGTCGTACCAGATGTCTTCGCACACGTTCACGCCCACCTTCACGCCCTTGAGCGTGTAGACGGGGCACTCGTCGCCTGACTCGAAGTAGCGCTCCTCGTCGAACACACCGTAGTTCGGGAGGAATATCTTGTGATACAGATCGACCAGCTCCCCATCGAAGCCGACCGCCGCGGCGTTGTAGAGGCGCCCGTGGACCGGATTGGGGTACGGAGCGATGGCGGTCGTGCCGTCTCGAAGATCAGGGGTTCCGACGATGACCGCGATGCCCTGGCTGGCTCGGATCACGCGCTCCGTCGCGCTGCGAGCATCCGCCAGGAATTGGCGCTTGAATAGGAGATCCTCAGGCGGATATCCCGTGATGGCAAGCTCCGGGAAGGCGATCAGGTCTGCTCCCTGCTCCCGGGCGCGTTCGATCAACCCCAACATGATGTCGGCGTTTCCGTCGGTGTCACCCACGGTGGGGTTCATCTGTGCAAGGGCCAGCCGAAGGGCTCGCATGGACCGGATCCTCTAGCGCGCGTGGTCTCGCAAGGCAGGCTCGATTATAGACGGTCACGGCACCGCCGAGAGGCGCTTGCCCGTGGCAACCACGGGCTCCTCCACGTAGCCGAGCGCCTCGTAGAAGCCAACCACCCGCCGGTTCTCGGTGCGCACCATCAGCTGCACCTTGACGCAGCCAAGGTCCGCGAGGCGGTGTTCCGCGTGCTCCAGGATCTGGCGTCCAACGCCCTGCCTCTGGACGTCCGGGCCCACAGCAAGGTAGTTGATCCAGCCACGATGCCCCTCGTATCCCACCATGGCCGTGCCTACGACCTGGCCTCCCGCCACCGCGACCAGCAGCAGATCCGGTTGCCAGGCAGTCTTCATCAGGATGTCCGTGGCGGGATCATTCGCAGGCCTCACCAAGCCGCAGTGGTGCCACAGGGCGACCACCGCGTCGTGCTGGGATGCCTCATACAGTCCTATTGCGACCTCCATCCGGGCCCCTCTCCTAGCGGCGCGGCCCAGCGCAGGACAACAGAGAAAGGCGCTCGGACCATCGAGCGCCTTTTACTTCGTTGCGTTGGAACGCAGGGAAAGGGTGAGCTACGCCGCCGCCGAGCGGCGGCGCCGTCGGGCGGATCGTCGAGCAGCCAGG
>Ga0310124_10001744_pt1 | contig 15101 bp, 10 predicted proteins | sample CB11b_AW_Bot5_MG_FD_203507 | JGI IMG/M metagenome (GOLD analysis project Ga0310124, IMG submission 203507) | Marine microbial communities from Western Arctic Ocean, Canada - CB11b_AW_Bot5 | ecosystem: Environmental > Aquatic > Marine > Oceanic | place: Canada: Western Arctic Ocean | collected...
TATTGGCGTCATTGGCAATAAGTGATGTTGACCCAAGGCATACCAAGAATGCAGCCTGGATGGTGTGGTGAATATTAGGCAAAGTGAGTTTCTCCTTGTCAGCTGCAGATAAAAACTAGATTAAATCAACACATGCATCCCAAGCACATGTAACCTCGTCTGATGTTTGGCCATAATAACAGCACACCGGCTGCCCAGATGCAAATTCGGTGGTAGTGGGCTGTTCTGGATCGTCATTTGGAGGATTGTTTTGGGATCCCAATAAAGACCGCCGTCCACGATGATCCAGGCCCGTATTGCAAAAAATTACTTGTGCCAGCCGTGGAGGCATCTCAGGCGGTCATCATCCAGTATGAGTAGGGCACCGTGGCAGTTCTTCTAAACTGGTCGGTTTTGGTGGGATCAAGTGATATGGATCCAGGCAACGGTTTGCCATTGCCGCAGATACGCAATAGCGTCCTGGGTGCAATGATTGTCATATCTGGCCAGCAGTCGGCTGATGGCGAACTTGTGGTTAAGCTGAAATCCTTTTTCATGGCCGATTCGAGACTCTGATTTGGTCGATAAATTGACAAGCCACGCGGGTAGTCCCATGAGCCAATAGAGTTATCGGCCTTGGATGTCCAGATAAAGGGGTGAAGCCATTTCGGCTTTGAAATGCTTGGTAGACATAGGCAATCCGGCCTTACCTTGATGGAACTGGTTGTCAGTTTGGCGCTGGTCAGTCTCATTGTCGGCGCACTGGGCGCAGCAATGATTGCGGCTTCCCATGCACTTCCAGACGGCAAGAGGACAACGGATATCCTTGGGCAAGCTACTGGAGTACTTCAACGTCTTGATGACGAGCTTCGTACGTCAATCTATATCACCGAGCGTGCGGCCAGTGCAGTGACTTTTGTCATTGCAGATCGCAGTGGAGATGGTTTACCAGAGACATTGCGGTACACCTGGGGTGGCAATGACGGCGACCCATTGATGCGAAAATACAATGATGAACCGGAGATTCCAGTTGTCGATGGTGTAACCAGGTTTGTTCTGTCTTACGAGACGAATACAGTTGTAGAGCGGTACCCTGGGCCTCATGTCGAGTCAGCCGAGCAGGAGTTCAGTTCTTGCATTGATCAGGTATATAGCGAAGGGGTTCGCGCCAATGGGTGGTTGGCTCAGCACTTTAAGCCTCTATTGCCGGCAGAGGCGATTTCCTGGCGTATGACCCGAGCATATATCAAGGCCAGGCAGGATGGAGAATATGGCGGGTCGACATTGGTTCAAATTAGGGAAATCAATCCTGATTTGACGCCATCCAGTACCGTTCTCCAACAGCAGCCCATGTGGGAAACGGATTTGACAGCTTCAAGTACCTGGCAGGAATTTTCCTTTAGTCACATCCAAAACCGAATTCCCGGCGAATCGTTATGCCTGGTATTGCAGCATGACAATGGCGATGTTGCCGCAAAGGTTGGTGTGGGTAATGCCTCAGATGGAAAACTGTCGACAGTCGACAGCGGTGTCAACTGGGACCACCATTCTGGTGAGGCACTTGTTCATTACATCTATGGAACATACTTCGTATTCGGTCAGGACCAGGTAGTTACAAGAAACTATATCAGTAGTGTGCAATCGAAACTGGAAATATCTTCAGGTGGTTCTGAACACCAATTGGTCAATGTTGTTCAGACACTAAACTTGCCCGAGGTGTTAACAGCAGTTTGGGATACGGAGTTTACGGGCGCTCCGACCCAATTGGATCTTAACCGCAACGGCATTGCAGATTGGGAGTTGGCTCAAGGGGTCTTTGAACTTGGCGATCTGGCCAATGGCGTTTGGCACATGCAGGGTAATCGCCTGCGAACAATTACGGAGCAGGATTTCAGTGAGGTGACGACGGTAAACATTCGCTGCCGAGACACCGTGGCGAACGGTAATCCGGTGCGTTTTAGAATCTATGGCGATCAAGTGGGAGATAACTGTGCGATCATCACAGCACTAGTGCAACTGCAAGAAGATGGCACACAGACAGTAAAGATAAAACATCATGTTGCACCAATGACCGGGGAAATACTTGCTCGGTTTGATGGTCTAGAGGATCAATTTGTCAACATGAGGCTCATTTTTGATCCAGGACATGATACGGTTGCCGTCTTTATAGATGGCAAGCACCATGGCACCTACAGATACGACATGGTGCATCATTCATCCAGCTCCCATGCGTGGATCAATGCGCCCGCAGCGGATGGTGAGGTTGACGTATTCAGGATTCGAGTTGGAGGGGCTGGATCATGAGCCGGTTGAATCCACAAAACGATGTGTCATCAACTTGCCGGTCTTCCTATAAGTGCCGTAGTTTCACGATGATTGAAACGGTTCTGGCGGTAGCCTTGATCAGCGTAATGTTTTTAGCTGTTATGCAGACTATTGGTGCTACCAAGGCAAATGAATTTAAGATTACTCGCCAGCATGGCGCCCTATTGCTGGCCCAGGGGCTGATGTGCGAAATTCTTAATCAACCGTACGAGGAGGTTGACGGAGCGAGCGTGTTTGGGTGTGAAGCCGGCGAGGCAACCGGAAACCGTCAGCATTACGACGATGTGGATGATTACGATGGGTGGTTGTCATCCCCGCCGGTATACGCTGATGGTACGGCGATTGGTCATGAGACTAAATATCATCGTGAGGTAATGATCGAATGGATTGATCCTTATGATCTCAGCGTGGTGTCATCTTCGGAGACCGGTGCTAAACGTATCCGTGTGGTGGTTAGATTCAATGATCAGCCGGTCATGGAATTGCATGCCATCCGTACCAAGGTATTGGAGGACCCTTACAGGTCCCAGAAAACATCTGACTTAAGACAATGAGTTCAAGGACGATAACATCCTGCAATCGTAATCGCGGCAGCGTTTATGTTCTTGTCCTGTCGGTGTCAATGGTGGTGACCGTTGTTGGCCTGTCAGCTATGAATATCAGTCGTATTCGTGTTGCCAGTGCAGTTGGTGATGTTGATGCCGCAAAGGCAAAGTTGCATGTTCAGTCTTATGTTGAATTGATCGTGCACCGATTGGGAAAGGATGTTGCCTGGCGCAACGGTCATGACAGTGGTCAATATTCAGCCTCTGAAACTGTGGGCAACGTGGCGATTCAGTATATGCTTGTCGATGAAATGGATAATGATCTGGCAAATGATCCGATGCACGATGTCCGGCTCTACGTCAGGGCAAAGGTTAATCAACATACGCGCATCTACAGCGTGCTGTTGATTGCAACAACGCCACCAAATTTACTTAGGAATCCAGGTTTGGAAAACGGTCTTCATGGTTGGTCGGGGGTTGGGCCACTGGGATCGTGCAGCCTCGTTTGGCAGTCTGGTACACCGCATAGGGGGTTGGGATGCGTTCTTGCGGGTAGTCGCAGCAATACCTTCGCCGGTCCACATCAAAACATAACAGGCGAGATCGTCAATGGGCAGTCCTATTACACGGAAGTGTGGATTAAAGGCACGCTTCCCTATAACAAGAAGTGGGTTGTTTTGGACCTTGACACAAGTGAGGGTATGAAACAGGCTGCTTTCTACGATGCCTGGGCTGGTCCCGGATGGCGCAAGGTTTCGGGTATCTTGACTCCCACTTGGACAGGCACTCTCCATGGCGTGTACTGGAAGGTTGGTACTGAGGACTTAACGGATGATTTCTACATCGATGATGCCTTGTTGGTTGAAGGTACGGGTCCGCCCCAGGTGACGATGAGGCCAGCTGCGGGTACTTGGCGGCAAGAGATCGAGCAGCAGTGATCGGAGCGATACTGTTAGCGATATTTTCGGCCCGGACGGTTGCCCATGTATTCATAGATTCTATGATCCAGTCGAAGGTTGGCCGGTATTCGTAGGTTGTGCATCATTCGGCTAGAAACTTCCCAGGAAAAAGAAAGATATAGCATGCCCCTTAATGACACATGGGTGACACCCAATGACCCAGACTATGGCAAGCAGTGGGGTTTGGAGATGGTCCGCGCTGAAGAGGCATGGAAGATTGAAAAAGGGTCTCCGGAAATCGTTGTCGCAGTGATCGAAGGAGGCTTCGACCTTCACCATCCGGATCTTGAGGGCCAGTGCCTGGAGCCATATGACGCCACCGGGGGGTATGAAAGATCTGGAAAGAAAACGCCCCTTGATCATGGCAGTCATGTCTGCGGGATTATTGCCGCTAAAGGGAATAATGGAATTGGAATTGTCGGCCTTGCACCCCAATGTCGTTTATTGCCGATTCTGATGGGAGCATCAAATAATGAGGCATCCCTTGCAGGTGGTATTCGTCATGCTGTAAAAGCAGGCGCCCGTGTCATTAATCTAAGTGCTGCCTGCTATTTCAATCCGGTCAAGGTACATGGGCAACGTCCCGAACGAACGATCCACAAGAAAATGTGGACCCCGCCTCCCAGTGAGCAGTTGTTGGAAGCGATTTATGAGGCGGATCAGGCGGGGGTGGTGCTTGCCTGCACTGTTTCCAACAATGAAAACAATAATTCCATTCACTGGCCGTCGGCAGTTGATGTCATGCTGCGCGTGACGGCTGTAAATCGTGACGGAAAGAAATCAAACTTTGCCTGTTTCGGTGATGGGGTTGAAGTGGCTGCGCCAGCTGGTCAACGGTCGGTGCCTTATCCCAGTGATGTAAAGGATGATATGGGGATATACAGTACGATCGGAAATGCCGGGTATCGATACTGGGCGGGAACCTGCCAGGCAGTTCCGCATGTATCAGCGTTGGCCGCACTGATATTTTCCCGGCATCCCGAATTTACATCTGAAGAGGTTCGCCAGATTATCCGCAACACAGCAAACGGTTATGGTTGGAACCCCTACTTGGGCCATGGGGTGATTGATGCGGGTAAAGCGCTTGCACACGACGAGCCTGTTCCGGATCTTGCCATTTCACCAGAGGATATCAGCGTCAATTATGAAAATGCATGTTATCGTGATCCTGGTGCAACTGTTACGGTAAATGTTAATGTAAGAAATGACGGTCCGATTGACAGCGGTAAGGTGCTCGTTGCCCTTTACGAGGGTATTCCAGATGACGGGGGTTATATGCTGGGCTACCACTATGTTAAGGTGCGCGGGCTTGAGGCGACGGCGGTAGAGTTCCATGCCGGCCTTGATGCAGGTGAACACACCCTAAGTGTCCTGGTAGATCCTTTCGGAAAACTGCCTGCCTCAAAACGAAGTCGAGGGGAGATCTATGCCAAGGCGTGTACAAAGTGTGTAATTGGGTAAGCAAAAAATGTTCTCCTATGGAAGAAACCATTGCGGCGGAGTTCAAGCATGAAAGATCATGAATGGGGACGGACCGCAGTTGCCTACTACGATTGGGTCAATTGTGGTGAGGCTTATTGGGACGAGAACTACCCGGCGTTCAAAGTGGAGCGGGCTGCATCTTTTGGCGCCAATGTATTGGCGCTGTCTATGCAGATCGGCGGCTACAGCGTGTACCCCTCGAAATGGGCCGCCACCGTTCCACGACTGGGATATGACATGCTCGCCAAGTTCCGCGAACTGACGCACCAGCGGGATATGCGTTTAGTGGTTTACTGGTTGGGGACTACGCCGGGTGCTGCGCTGCAACTTGAATTGCATCCGGATTGGCAGCAGCGTGACGAGGAGAACAAGCCAATTGGCTGTATGTGTTACGTATCGCCTTACGGGCGTCACACTCTGGGGCAAGTCAAGGAAATATTGGCAGGGTATGACGTGGATGGCGTTTACTTCGACCAGATGCCGGTAGGCTGTTTTTGTTCGTTCTGTCAGGCCAAGTTTAAAGTAATGTTCAATCGCGATCTAATGGAACTGGTAGGTGCGGTACGTGCAGATGGGGGTGGTGGCTTTTCGCATTTAGAGGCTGAAGATTATGGTGAAGCGGCCCTGTCCGGCGGCAGTCAGATTCGACAGTTTATTCAGGCCAATACCGACTGGTGGATCGGGAGCGTACGTTCAATTATTGACCAGACGCGCCCCAATACCGTCTATCAGCAGGGCAAGCTGCTTGGCTCAGACCTGGCCCGTTACGCTGACCAGGTTGATGCGGTATTGCCAGAAGTCCTTTGGTGGTCCGTTGGTGGGGATCTGGATCGATTGGCACTGAGCCGATGGATATGCAAGGCGTACAGTGCAGGTAAACCGGTTTACGACGAGGCCAAGTACGACGATACAAACATAGACAGACGATGCCTTGAAGAGGTCAAGCTCCTTTTAGGGCATGGACTGACCTGCGATGGACAACCGCTTCTAAGAGAAGCACGTGTTGCCGATTTGGCTCCGCGACGGTTGGACGACTTGCAGCAATACATGGGACAGCTTCGTGCGCTTGTGGAACATCGTGCGAAATCAGAACCCATTATCACTGGCTCACTATTACACAGCCAGGCAGTTGAGATGAAACATGATCGTGAGATGGGCCCATCGATATCCGGTGCATGTAGGATCCTGCGCGAGAATCAGATTCTGATGGAATTGATTACCGAGGAGGATCTTTCTGCCACCATGACGGAGCAGCGTCCATTGATCGTTGTGCCCGAGTACGGGTCAATGGGCATGAAAGTTGAGCATCGGCTTGTCGATTATATTGGGGCGGGTGGTAATGCAGTGGTAGTTTTGGGTGATTTTGATCATGGCAGTGCGATCAATATTCAACAACGCCCGCTCATGAAAATGTTGGGCATGCGATATCTCGGTCTTGGCGGCACGCGCTCGGTTGGCGGCTGTCCAAGTTTGCGTAGCGTTGGGCCAATTCCATCCTGGTCGAAGCGATATTTGAACTATGGACAGATCACTGACGCAGCACCGTTGACTGAGGACATTGACCAAACCAATTTCACCTTTCTTACGCCGTATCTTGAAGCTCAGTACAACGATGCATGTCGTGTTCTGGTCAATGCGTTGGATTTTGATCATGAAAAGGCTAATGCACGGCATTTCAACCGACGGGCTTTTTGGCCCGGAGATGTGATTTGTCCCATTGCGGTTGCCTATGAAGGTTCGGGGCGTGTGGTTTTCGTCTCCACATCAGCATTTGATATGGAGTTTCGGCGACGTGCTGTAGAGATGGACACGTTGCTGGCAAGGGCCATGCGCTGGGCGGCAGGGAAAGGTCAGGAGATTGAGATGATTCAAGGTCCTGCAACGATCCGAATAGCGGGTTATGTTAATGAGAAAGAAAGGGAATACACGATTCTTCTGGCCAATCTAGCGACCAATGATCTCAAGGAGGGTGCCATACGGCAGGTACACGCTTCAGGTGAGATTGTCTTGCGCATTGCGGCACGATTTCCAGTTCAAACCGCCACGGCGTTCATTGGTGGCCGCTGTGTCGTGGAACCATCAGGTGAGGGGGTGACGTTGCGTGTTCCATCGGTCCGGTTTCTCGAAGGCATTGTTTTGAAATAATTGATGTTTTGTGTGTCTGCAATGCGTTTCCCTGAATATCTATTGGCTTTTGGATCTTCGTGTAAGCCAGTTCCTGGCAAAATAAATAAATGCCAGGCAAGTTCCATGGTGCTCTCATGACTGATCCAAGAACATCATGAATCTGAATCGCTTGGCGAAGAAGCCATGTTCACGGTTAGATATCACAAACCTGAAAGGCGAACAGGTCGCCTCGCATCCAGCTGAATCGTAAGCTCACTCGATGGTCGCCAACGGCTTGGGCCAGGCTTTTGCTTGCACCATTGCATTGCCATTCAACTCGGTAGCGCAACGCATTATGCCGTTGTAAACGACAGGCAGTTTTATCCAGGCCGTTAAGAATAGAACCGTTTTCATCGACCACTTCTACAACCAGGTCTGTATCATTGTCCAGGTTGGCATTGACCAGCAATTCCTTGCCACTGAATGAGAAACTCTTGGTCTGCAGTACGGCCTGTTCAGCTTGATTGTCGCATTGCATTGCTTCGAATCGATCTGCCTGCAGCGTTGCCAGGCCAATTCCGCAGCGCAGTTCCGCCTCATGCACCTTGCCCAATGGGGTCTTTGATTCGCCATGTCGACCATTGTTGCCGGAATAGTAAATGCGGATTTCATCTTCAATGCACATCAATGTACTGCTGGGATAACAGCTGTTATCCCACGTCCTGTCTTTGATGGGGCCGCCATGGCTTGGGTCAAAAATGACTGCACGGTCACCCACACGATGCCAATTACGTGCATCACGACTAACCATTAACTGTGTTTCCATATCCCCAACTGAGTTGTTGCCTTGTGCGGGCTCAAGCCGCAGTAGGGGTAGCAGGCCGATGAGTAGATCACCATAAGTCGACACACACAGGCCGTAGGGTTGTGACCACGGATAGCCATCCTGTTCGTCTGCCGTCCAGGTCAATTCTTTTTCGGTCCACTGTTGGAAGTCACTGCTTTTCGTGATGCCCACTGCACGCTGTAGATTTCCCTCAGGTCGATTATCCCACTCTTGCTTTCGTACAAAACCCAGCCACTGATCATTCCATCGTACGACTGATGTGCCGGTATCATTTTTCCCTACGGCGTCCCTCCACCCGTTCATATCCCACTCGATTCCATCCGGCGAAGTGCCATACACGCCACCACCGGCAGCCTTGAAACGCCTTTTGGGGTTGGGGTCATCGGGTGTGTCAATCACGCAAATACTGTGAGTTTTGGGAATCACCACGTTATGGGGTTCAAAACCAGCAAACGAACCTCGCCCCACCATGGGTTTCGTCCATTGGATCCCATCCGGGGATTCGGCATAACAGGTGTAATATTTTGATAGCGTGGATCCTTCTGGTGTATCGGGGACATCTGGTTTGCCCCGGCTGGCGAGGTACCAGCAGCGAAACCGCCCGGTTTTTGAGTCGTGTAATACCGTTCCATATGTTGATATCATCTTCGCTTCCCACGGGAAATCCTGTTTAATGAGCGGATTGGCGGGGTGCTTGGATGGCTTCTGAAGAGACCTGCGGATGTTTTGCAGGCGATCGATCAAATAATCATCAAGAAAGAGCTGGGGATTTTTGGAAATAGCAAGCATGTAAGCACAGTCCTATGATTGGAAGGATTTATTTGATTTCATTCATGTTTTTCTTCGCTCGGCACATCTTCTGATTGCCACCGTGGTATGTGATACAGTTCCAAACTGCTCCATGGTTGTCAAATATTAACCATGGCAAGACGAATCCGCTTGGGTGCCCAGCGTTAAGGTCATGCTAGGGCACGTCGGCATAGCCTCGATATAAACCGTATGAACCTTGCCATGATGATGGTAATCGGCATAGGCAACAGGCTTCCGACGGCGGCACCAAAGCAGGATGGATAAGCGTCAGCAACACGAGGCGCCGGGTGCGGGTACTGGATCCGGCTTAAGTTGACTTCGTGTGGAAACTCATAAATGCCAGCACCATAATCTTCATTCCGTCATTGTCCGCGCTGGCAAGGGCCAAAACTTTTTTTTGAATCCAATTGGACCCTATTTTTTAAGCGGTGATTGTGATTTCCTAGTTTCCCAGATTGCTCTTAACCATTGCTTCACCGAATCTCCATAAGATGGTTGTCAGAAGATCACTAACAAAAAGTCCAACAAAAAATGGGCGCAATACCCGGCGCACCAGTTCCACGCCACCGAAGCGGAGAGCCATTGCCTTGACGCCCCAAGCCACCGCAACACAGGCCCACATGCCATACATGGCGGTTGTCATGGCGACCGCCAGCCCGATCGGGTGCAGTGGGAAGCCCAGCCAGATAACCCGGGCCAGCGCGATCAAACTTGTGAGAAGGAAAGAAATGCCGACGATGCCAAATACCGGCCAACGTGGTTCCTTGATTTCACCGGCAATCTGTGGCGTGATGATTTGGTCCTGATCTGGGCGGCTCAGAAAATACTGGTCCATGAGCTGATTGTCATGTTCGATCATCGGTGTCATGATGTTAAATTCACCGCGTTTCTGCATTACGCTGTGATGCATATTTTGAGCGCCTGCAGTGTATCGCCAGGACATCGAGGTGATGCCGCCTGCTACAACTGCGATCACGAAACCGACAATCAGGCATCGTCCCATCTTGCGAAGGGGGACACCTACCCGTGATGCAGCGGCCATTGCTTCGACAAGAATTGCACCGATTAACAGGAAGTTTCCAGCTTGAAGAAATAGTGCATGGCTGGTGAAAATTGATTCTTTCAATCCCCAAAACAGTGCTCCGCCTGCAGCAATCATGATCCATTGTGGCCAGGCCACTATCAATGCAGTGGTGGGAAGCCCCGTTTCAGCACGGATTCTCGCAGCTGCAATACAGTACAACAGCAAGATGGCCAGATAGCACCAGACGAACCAAACATTTAGCTCAGCCCACTGGGAAAAAATATAAATCATCCCGGCAGATGCAAGCAAACCAATCACCGCGCTGCGATAACTGATTGCCTCATCACGATCATTTAATGTTGACCGTTTTGTAAATGCAAAAGCCGTGGTCAAGACCCCAAGTAGATGCTTGCGTGCCGCAATAACTGTCATCATGGCGATGCTCAACAGTCCGCCAGCAGAGACCAAGACACCGTACGGCCATTGTGAGTTGATCCGATTAAATGTACGCATTGGTGTGAAGTAGGAAATATATCGATAGACAAGTCCAAGAAGGAAAAAGACCGTCAAGCTTCGTAACATCTCCCGACTCATGAAGAAGGCCGCTGCAATAACTGCAAGGCGGATGTTGATTTCTAGGGATGGTCCGGATGAGCCATAAGGTTGCTTTTCAAAAGCCTCTCTTGCTGGGCCAGCCGGGAGCAGGTCTACCACTCGAATATTTTTGAGATTAATAAAAGGCAACTCTGGCCAGAATGCCGTGTTGGCATGTTGCAGCGATAGATGCACAAGGCTGACCAGGACGCCAATCCAAAATGGATGGCTTCGAAAGATGGAAAGGGCGCCTCTTTCATCACCTTTGGTGAGGTCAACAATGAAGTTGGTTAGCGGGAATGTGAGCCTGTCATGTCTTTCCCATTGCTGAAAGAAGATTGTCATGAGACAAAACATGGCCATAAACACTGCAATAACCAGCGTGCCCCAGATTAAAAATGGTTTGGCCCAATGACGCCAGGGCGCTTTACCAAAAAAGGTGTATTTGAGATAGGCGATTGGATCACTTCGGTCGGGCTTTAGCCGAACACGCGCTCGTTCGGCTTCACTGAGCTTGGCCCACACCTGTGGCGTTGCTTCCTCGTAGCCTTCGAGGTATCTGGGTACTTGCTCGGTATCGATAATCGAGAAATCCTTGGCCCATAGAGTCCCTTTTCCTGAGAATTGGAGCTTGACATAGAAATTGTCTTTAAGTGCAGCCGGAACAGAGTAGTCGATGCGTCCCTTCGTCATGAATCGGATTGGCGAGATTACTTCAACCTTGGTCTCGGCACGCAAGAGAGCAAGTTGTGCGCCCGGATTAGGGTTGACACCGGCGGTTAAAACAACTGACGATGAGGAGGAGGCGTTGTCCAGGCGAATCTTAGCCGAGATTGCATACCGTGTCGTGGGAATCAAAAACCGTTCGCCAACCCTTCTTTCCAGTTTAAGAAGAAGAACAGATACATCAGTGTCGGATTGGTGCACCATTTCGACACAGGATCCTGCGTTGTCAGGACCGTCTTTGACGGGGATTTGATCGGTTTGGTTATAGCTCCAGTGGATACCGGAGGTGGATGAATTATTGCCTTGATCTTCGGCGCTGGCTTCTTCGAGAAGATCTCCTAAATTTGGCCAAAGGTTCTTCGAGAACGTCATGACGCGGTCAAGGTCTCGTGAACGATGCATCTCGAGCAGGCTTGGCGGCAGTTGCCCCCACAAGGCGCCTGAATAGATCGGAATACCCAGTACGAGCATGCTGAAGATCACCACCAGTTCACCCCGGGTGACGGCCCATCGGCGGCGCATCGCTGGGATCATGCCCATGAGTAATAACACTGGGACAAACAGCCCCATGACGCCGGGTGCCGGCACATCGTTGATCTGCCCGGGTACGTTCGGGTAATCGGAAAAGGTGCCGATGTGCGACTGGGTGCCGCCATTGAGGTAAGCGTCGAGCACTTCGGTTGCAATAGCGCCAAGGACCAGAAGCGGAACTGCGATCATGATGATGCGAAGCATCGAGATGTTTTTGGGGTCATTGCCCCCAGCATTGGATGAAGATGGTTGCGTGTAGTCCGACACAGGCGGTAATTCTCAACTGTTCATGGTACCGCTTACTTGGGGCCGGATGTGGCCTAAGACAAAACGGTTAATGGTCTTTGATGATTGTAACCGTTTGGCTATTCGGGGTGCTCCTTGATCCGTGTTTGTTTACACCAAAAGAAGGGTTTGCAGAGGAATATTCTGTGATCAAATGGGCTAAACTTACGACCAATGTGAAGTTGTCAAGAAGAATTGATGCCGTTAATTGATGCTTCGTGGATCTAGAGATGGCGCCATAATTTTTATCCATCGATCACTTCAATACTACGATGATAACTGCCCCATCATTCGGTAGGAGCAACCGGTGCTCCGCATTGTTCAAGCATTTGGCGGGCTTGGGTTCGGTATTCATCACGCACATCGCGTGTCGGTGGTCTGCAGCGACTTGACGGCAGGCCAACCAATTCCAAGCAAAGTTTATCAAGATAGCCATCCCCACTCGTATGGGTGGCTTCGATATGCCGCCATAGGGCATAGAAGGGTACGACCACTCGGTTGATTTCTTCCTGTGCCTCGCGGTACTGTCCTGCGTTCATTAGCTTAAGCAGGTTCAATCCCCACTGTGGCCAGTAATTGATCGTATGGCACTCAAACGCACTCGCACCCATCATGTGGCTTTGTATATAGCGGATCTGGTTGTCAATAATGCTCAGGCGATTGTGATAAGCCATAATCATGCGCTCAAATTCAAGGTCAAATATGCGAGGTGATGACCACTTGATCGCCACAATGTTGTCGAATTCGATCATCCGTTGGGCGTGGTCGAGGGACAGACTGGTAGATGTCCAAAAGGTGTTGTAGATCACAATGCCAATGTCGACTGCCTCGCTAACCGCTTTGACATATTCGTAAAAGTCCTGCTCGGTATGGGAAAAGTAGTACGGGCAGGATACCTGGATGTATTGAGCCCCTACCCGCTTACCAGCTTTGGCAAGTTGGATAAGTTCGCGGGTGCTTGTGGTTTGAGCGCCCATGACCACCGGGATGCGTCCTGAAGATTGATCGACAACTGCTTCGGTTACTGCAACACGTTCGTCAAATGTCATTGTTGAAAAATCACCTGCCGCGCCACTGGCAAGGATCACGCCATTGCCAGTGTGCATTCCATTCTCAATGATATATTCCACCACCTTTCGGGTGGCATCAAGATCCAATTCCAGATCGGAATCTCGAAACATGGTTGGAATCGTGATGTAGAACCCCTTGATTTGATCGATTAATTGTTGATGGTTCATACCAATTCCTAGATAAATACACTTTGTTTTCAGTGGTTGGGTGTTGAACTGACCAGAATTTGTTCTCGTTCGATGGGTTGTTCCAAATAGCGCATGCGAGCTGGGGATGCAGTTTCACGCATCTGGTCAGAATGAACTTGGCCGCCTCCCTTGCGAAGGCAATGTCGTGGGATGTATTCATCAAGCTCCTTGATTTCATCGGGTGTTTCAGCCCGGCTTGATATATTCATGGCCACGTGGCGGCGTGCTGTTCCACCACCAAAGGTGGCGTGGTAGATATTGTGATTAAAAATCAGCACGTCACCAGGATTTGTTTCCACGGTGACGCAAGGTATGTCAGGTCCATTGATGGCCACGTCGTCCGCAGGTTCGAGTGTCTGGCGAAGCTGATCTCGCCACGTTCCGTGGAGATGGCTGCCTGGAATAACACGAATTGCCCCTGTGTGATGGGTCAGCGAGTCCAGGTAAATATGGAACTTGGCGTAAAGACCGACCTGGTGTCCACCGTCGGTGTGCCAAGCGGTATCTCCCGAGTGCATATTGCCATCACCTCCAAGATAGTTGAAATCATGTCCCAGCAGCGAACCAATTGTGCTAGTGACCTTTGGGTTGTCCAAAAGGGTACAGAGTTTCTGGCGTTGATCGATAAAGGGGACGACAACAGATCGCTGGTTGCCATCATGTTGGATTCCCTTGTCCTTGAACACGGCGTGAAACTCAGAGGTAATCCAATCAATTTCTTCAGAAAGTAGTCCGGGAATGACCACATATCCAAATGACTTAAATCCTAAGCATTGTCCAGTTGTCAATGGCATATTTATGTTTCCTCAACAGGTATCGCGGTAATGGTACACCTTTGCTCCCCGCGAAGGTTCAACTGCTTGCTTCAACTTGGATCGGACAGCATGCCGCCGTCCCTCCATCCACAGGTAATACGAGCCCGGTAATCATAGAGGATGCATCAGAAGCCAAAAACACAACTGGTCCAACAAGTTCGTTGGGTTTTCCTATCTTTCTCAGGGGGACCTTGTTATAAACCTGATCAACAAAATCAGGCATGGCAAAGATACTATTCGTATTCATCCCTGTTTCAAACCAGCTTGGCGCTACCGCGTTGACGCGAATTCCCTTTTCGGCCCACTCGGTTGCCAGGTCTCGCGTTAGGGCAGCAATGGCTCCCTTGGTTGCGCAGTAAGCTGCGTTACCCCGTCCCATTCCGAGTATCCCACCGCCTAGTGCTGACATGTTGACAATACTTGCCTTGCCATGATTCATCATGAGGCTGCCGAATTCCTTGCAGCACCAAAATGTGCCATGGTAGTTCACGTCGGTGAGTCGGCGCACCTGTTCCGCCGTAATCTCATGCGTTAACACTCGGTTTGTGATACCCGCAATGTTGACCAGAATATCAATCTGTCCAAAGTCATCAAGCACATGTTTAGATGCTTCGTGGACGGCATTTTCATCAGATACGTCACAGAGGTATGTTTTGCAGCGTACTCCAAATTTGGTGATGCGTTCCTTTGTTACACGCATCTCCTCGTCCAGCACATCAATAACCGCCACATCAGCTCCGAACTCCGCAAGACCTAATGCAACTTCATGGCCCAGTCCTCGTGCGGCCCCGGTAACTACTGCCACGCGGCTGTT